>Ga0194131_10000174_pt1 | contig 102590 bp, 90 predicted proteins | sample TA2KigO120mmetaG_FD_148631 | JGI IMG/M metagenome (GOLD analysis project Ga0194131, IMG submission 148631) | Freshwater microbial communities from Lake Tanganyika, Tanzania - TA2015053 Kigoma Offshore 120m | ecosystem: Environmental > Aquatic > Freshwater > Lake | place: Tanzania: Lake... | reverse complement strand
GCCACCGTCCGTGGTACACTCATGATTGGCTCCGGTCGACATCGGTTCCTTCGGGACCATCACCGCCATGCGGTAAAACGGGCCTGCTTCGGCAGACCCATCATAGGCTCGACCGGAGCCTTTTATATTGACCTGCATCGGGGCACGCCTCGTCGGTCTGAGGCGAAGCCTCGCTAGCATTTCCACATGGAACTCACTTCGTACCGAGTAAAGGATTGGCCATGGCCACGAAGGCAGGCAAGTTTCGCGTCGTCATCGAGAATGTCGAGCCGAGCGTGGACTGTGGCCGATTCCCCGTCAAGCGAGTCGCCGGCGACCGGCTCGAGGTAGAGGCGGACATCTTTGCAGACGGGCACGACGAGCTGCGCTGCCACTTGCTCCTCCGAAAGGCCGGCGAGTCGCGCTGGCTGGCGCAAACGCCGCTTGAGTTTCTCGGCAACGATCGCTGGCGCGGGCAGGTGACGCTGCCGGACATCGGCCTCTTCCATTACTCGATCAAGGCCTGGGTCGATCGCTTTCAGAGCTGGCACCGCGATCTCACCAAGAGGTTGCAAGCGGGGCAGGACGTTGCCGTCGAGATACGCATCGGCGGCCGGCTGGTCGAGTCAGCGTCGCGGCGGGCGCGCGGCGAGGATGCGCGCAAGCTCCGCCGCCTCGCTCGCGTCATGCTCGGCAACGACGACCTGCAAGCCAAGATCCAGCTTGCCCAGGAAGGCGACCTCGTCGAGCTGATGGCACGCTATCCGTCGCTGCGCCACGCGACCCTGTTGCAACCGTTTCGCGCGGTCGTGGTCGATCCTCTCAAGGCGCGCTTCAGCGCCTGGTACGAGATGTTTCCGCGTTCCGCCTCGGCCACACCAGGGGCGCACGGCACCTTCCGCGACTGCGAGGCCCGGCTGGCCTACATCGCCCAGCTCGGCTTCGACGTGCTCTACTTTCCGCCGATCCATCCCATCGGCAGGACCTTCCGCAAGGGCAAGAACAACACGATGACGCCCACGGCAGACGATCCCGGCAGCCCCTGGGGCATCGGCGCCAGGGAGGGAGGCCACCAGGCCATCCATCCGGAACTGGGGACCCTGGCCGATTTTCGCCGGCTCCTCAAGAAGGCCAGGCAGCAAGGCATCGATATCGCTCTCGATATCGCCCTGCAATGCTCACCGGACCATCCATACGTGAAGAAACACCCGGAGTGGTTTCGCCATCGGCCGGACGGCACCATCCAGTACGCCGAGAACCCGCCCAAGAAGTACCAGGACATCTATCCCATCGACTTTGACTCGCAGAAATGGCGCGAGCTGTGGAGCGAGCTGCTCAACGTCTTTCTCTTCTGGATCGATCAGGGCGTACGCATCTTCCGCGTGGACAATCCGCACACCAAGCCGTTCTCTTTCTGGGAATGGTTGATCGGCGAGATCAAGAGGCAGTATCCGGACGTGATATTTCTCTCGGAGGCGTTTACCCGGCCACGGATCATGTACCGGCTGGCCAAGCTCGGCTTCACGCAGTCCTACACTTACTTCGCCTGGCGGAACACCAAGGAGGACCTGACCAAGTACTTCACCGAGTTGACGCAGACGGAAGTGGCCGAGTTCTTTCGTCCGAACCTCTGGCCGAACACGCCGGACATCCTGCACGAGTTTCTGCAGAAGGGGGGCCGGCCGGCGTTTGCCCTGCGCTTCGTGCTGGCCGCCACGCTCGGCGCCAGCTACGGCATCTACGGCCCCGCCTATGAACTGGGCGTCAACCAGCCCTTCGCCCCGGGCAGCGAGGAGTATTTCGACTCCGAGAAGTACGAGATAAAGCACTGGAATCTGGACGCGCCGGAGAGCTTGAAGGAACTCATCGGCCGCGTGAACCGCATACGCCGCGCCAACCCCGCCCTGCACGCCGACCGCAACCTGGTCTTTCACACGGTCGACAATCCGGAGATCATCTGCTACAGCAAGCACACGGACGATCGCAAGAATACTGTCCTGGTCGTGGTCAATCTGAGCCCGAATCAGCGGCAGCTTGGCTGGGTGAACGTCAACGGCAAGACGCTGGGTCTGGCTCCTGACCAGGCTTTCACCGTGCACGATCTCCTGACGGACGCCCACTACACCTGGCAAGGAGTCCGTAATTACGTCGAGCTGGACCCGCAACGCCAGCCGGCGCACGTGTTCTGCATCGCCAGACACGAGTGACCGGGGCGCTCCGGACAGGCGTGCACGCACGTCGCTCGGCGGTTTCGGGCACCCGAGCGCACGCGACCCGCAAGCCAGTTTCAATCGCAATGGTGAGAACATGGACCGCAAGAAAACGCAATCCCGCATCCGTGGCTGCTACATTCCGCTGCCCACGCTGTTTCGCGATGACGACCTGGAGTTGAACCTGCCGGGCATGCGGCGGCACGTCCGCTTCCTGCTCGACGGCGGCGTTCGCGAGGGCAACGGCGTGCTGCTCGTCTGCGGCGCGGCTGGCGAATTCACCACGCTGACCACCGACGAACGCTTGCACATCGCCGCAGCCGTGCTCGACGAGGCCGGCGACAAGGTCAGCGTCATCCTCGGCGCCCAGGGGACCAGCCCGCGCGAGTTGCATGCCCTGGCGCGCGGCGCCAGTCGCCTCGGCGTTGTCGCATTGCAAGTGTCGCCGCCCTTCTACCACGTCCACACCGACGACGATGTCTACGAGTTCATGGAAGCGCTCGCCGGCGCCGCCGACATCGGCCTCGTCTTCTACACGACCTACTGGCAATACCGGCTGTCCATGGAACTGATTGGCCGCGTGCTGGAACTGCCCGGCGTCGTCGCCCTCAAGCTCGCCGCGGCCAGCGTCCTGGACTTCGAACGCAGCTTGCGGCTCTTCGCCGGCAGGACGATGGTCATCGACAACCAGCTCGATTTTGTCCGCAGCCACATGCTTGGCGGCCAGGGCATCAATGTCCATCCCAGCAATTACTGGCCGCAGTGGGGCATCCGTCTCTGGGAACTGCTGGAGGCCAAGCACTATCTCGAAGCGCAGCAGCAGATGACGCGTGCCATCGCCCCCTATTACGATCTGGCAAGCGACATCGAGAAGTACACCGGCGGCGAGGGGCACCTCGACAAGCTCTGCCTGGAACTCGTCGGTCTCGATTCCAGCCGCTGCCGCCCGCCCATCCGCGACATCCGCCCACGCTTCCGCGAAGCCGCCCGGCAGATGCTGCGCGACTGCGGTGTGCCGGGCGTGACGTGATTCTCACGAGTCCCCGGTCCGAGCCGGCAACACACTTTGAGCGAAACAAGCAACGACCTGCCTCACTCCTTGCGATACACCGCGTGGTTGCGGTCGCCGCGCGAGAACAGGTAAGCGACCAGGTCAAGGATTTCATCCTGAGTGAAGCCGTCGAGAAGGCCTTCGGGCATCATCGAGATCTTCGAGTGCTCGATGGACTCGACCTGGTTGCGATTGACGCCGATGAGCTTGTTTGGGTCGAGCATGTCGGTGTTGATGCTCATGTTGTCGCCGGCGAGATTGACGATGCGGCCGACGACTTGTCGTCCATCGGCCAGGTTCACGACGATTGCCTGATACTGGTCGCTTATGACCTTGCTTGGCTCGATGATCGATTCCAGCAGATCGCGGGGGCCGAACCGGCCGGAAAGCGCGGTGAGGTCCGGTCCGAGGCCGCCGCCTTCGTTGCTGAAACGGTGGCATGTGAAGCACTTGGCCTCGCCGAAAAGGTTTCGTCCGCGTGCATAATCCCGGCCACGCAGGCCCTTCTCTACCATCGGCACCAGTGCGTCCACCGTGTACTTCTTCACCAGCGGCCTCGGCTTGGTCGAGAACTTCGGCGACGTCGGTTGCGGCACCGTCGCCAGCACCGTCTTGAGGTCGGCCAGCTCATCGGCGGACAGCGTCTTGATGGCGTCGTTGCGGATGTTGCGCAGGAAGCCGTGGAAGCTATTGCCGCCGCGAAACGCCGCAGCCTTGTGGAACCAGTTGAAGTAGTCCTCGCGCTGCTTGCGCGTCCAGCCATGCTTGACCGAGCGCAGCGACAGCGCATAATCAATCTGCTCCTCCTGGCTCGGCGCCCTGGCGAGCAAAGCGAGCGTCTTGGCGACGCCGTCGGCCGGCTCCAGGTAGCAGATGAGCTTGCACAGCTCGACATTGACTTCCATCGACCTGGCGGGATAGAAACCGTCCAGACGCTTGCCGGCGCGCTCCCTCCACTCGGCCGGCGGCTGACCCATGCGGATGAACGCCAGCTGATACGCCCGCAGGTAATTCACCTTCTGCGAGGGGCTGAGCTTTTTCCAGTCCACGCGCTCCAGCGCCTCGAGCATCTTCGGCTGCAGCGACTTGTCGCCGACACGCGCCAGGCCGATCAGGGCGTGCGTGAGCGCGACCGGATTCGTCTCGGCGACTGCCCTGTCCTGCCAGTTCTTCGGGTCCTGAAACTCCAGCACGGTCCGGGCCGCATAACGCAGGAAACGGTCATCGCTGCTCAGGTACGGCCAGGCGGTGGCGACGGCCTGCGAGTCTTGCTTGCCATAGAAAGCTTCCAGCTTACGACGGGCGGCGCGGGCGGCCGAGTTCTTGCTCGCCGGCCTCTCCTCGGTCGGGTCAACTGGCTTCGTCGATTCCGTGCCGGCGTAGGTGACGCGATACAGCCCCGACATGGTGTTGCGGCCGCCGATGGTGAAATACATCGCGCCGTCCTTGGGATTGACGGCAATGTCGGTCAGCGGCAGCGGCGAGCCGTTCAGGAACTCCTCGGCCTCGCCCTTGTAGCTGGCGCCGTCCTCCTTCAGATGCACGGCGTAGAGCTTGCCGTAGCTCCAGTCGCAGATGAATAGCGCCTCCTGATACTTGGCAGGGAACCTGGCGCCGTAGCCGAAGCAAACGCCGGTGGGACTGCCCGGCCCGATATCGACCACCGGCGGCAGGTTGTCCGGATGGTAGGCGTACATCTTGCCGGTGCCGCCGCGCCAGCCGAACTCGCTGCCGGGCACGGCGTGGCAGACGCGCGTCGGCCGGTACCACGGCAGGCTCATGTCCCATTCCATGTCGGAGTCGTAGGTGAACAGCTCGCCGTCGCGGTTGAAGGCGGCATCGTACTGGTTGCGATAGCCCATCGAGATGAGCTGCCAGTTCTTGCCGTCGGGATCGGTGCGGTAGATGCAGCCGGCCGGGGCCATGACGCCGACGGCGTGCCCGCTGGCATCCCACAGCCGCGGCACCAGGAAGTCCTCGCCCCAGACTTTCGGCACGGTGCTGCTGGATAGCTTGACGAGTTGCGTGTGATTGCCGCACAGAACATAGAGCGATTTGCCATCGGGGCCGAGCAGCACAGCGTGCGGACCATGTTCACCGCCGCCGTTGATGGGCCGCAGCATTTCCTTGGTATCGAGCACGTCGTCCCCGTTCGAGGAGCGCACGCGCCACAGCCCGCTCTTGTACTTGCCCCCGTTGACGACGACGTAAAGGCTGTCGGCTGCCCACAGCAGGCCCTGGGCCTCGCCAAGATCGACGGGTAGTTGCTCGACGCGCGTGTCCTCCGCCTTGCCGCCCAGGGCCGGCGGAGTGATGCGATAGAGCTTCCCGCTCTGATCCGAGGCGATGATCCGTCCCTTGGCATCCACGCACATGCTCACCCAGGAGCCTTGCGTGGCCTTGGGGACCGAGTAGAGCAGCTCGACCTTGAAGTCTTTCTTGGCCTTGATGAGTTCGATGGGCGTGGCGGTCGGCGTCTTGAACTTGCCCGTGCCGCCGGCCAGCGTTGCCTCATTGACCTGGCTCCATGGGCCCATGCCGAGCGGGCCGATGACGGTGGCCTTGGTCCACGCGGCATCATCGAATGTGGCAGCTTGCCATGCCTTTGCGGGTTCAGCGCTGGCCCGCCAGGAGCCATCGGTGGCGATGACGAGCGACTTCTTCTTTCCGCTCTCCACCACGAGCCGCAAGATCAGGCCGGCGGGACCTCCGGAATTGACCGCCTTGACGGCAAGCACGTGCTTCGAGTTGCTCCGCTGCCCCTTGAGCATGTCGCTCAGATCGCGTGACACCGGCGTTTCCCAGCTGTCGCTGGCCAGCACTTCCTTGCCGTCGAGGTAGACGGTCATCTGGTTGTCGCAGGTGCCGGACAGCTTGGCGGCGGTGATGTTGCCGTCGAGAGTGAACGCCTTGCGGAAGTACACGGTCTGCTGAGGGCTGGCGGCGCCAAGCCAGATCCATTGCGTCTTGCCTGCCTTCGCCGGCTGCGCATTGGAAGTGTAGATGGCCAGGACAGTGATCGATGCCGGTAGTAGCAGGAAAAGCGGCAAACGCAGCTTGGACACGACGAGGCCTCCTCACACGAGTTAACGCAACTCCAGATCATGGTAACGGCAAGGCGACGGAAAGCCAAAGGAAAATGCAGTCAGCGGCGCAAATTGGCGGCGGGACTCGGCGGCGCCTTCGCGCTACCGGCTCGCCAGTTCTTGTTGCCGCGACAGGATGACGAACACATCCTCGAGCGAAGGCTCGGTGACGCGAATGCGGGCCTCCTGGAAACCCAGTTCCTCCGGTGAGAAGTCGCGATACGTGAGCGCGTGGACGGATTGCCCGAAGATGGTCGCCTGGATGACTTCGGGATGCTCGCGTAATCGCTCCAGCAGCGCGGCGCTGTCGGCGCCGGTGATCTCCAGCCAGTGCGTGCCGTCCGGCGTGATGCCCGGCAATTCCTTGAGCTGGTGCGGTGTGCCCAGCGCTAGCAGGTTGCCGAGATAGAGATAACCGACGCGTGCACAGCGCTCGGCTTCGTCCATGTAATGAGTCGTCACGACCAGGGTGATGCCCTCGGCCGAAAGGCGGAAGAGCAGGTTCCACAGATCGCGGCGCGCGACCGGGTCGATGCCTGCAGTCGGCTCGTCCAGGAAGATCAAGCGCGGCCGATGCAGCAAGGCGCAGATGAGGGCAAGCCGCTGTTTCCAGCCGCCGGAAAGCCGCCCGGCCCGACGCTGCAGGTAGGGTCTCAGCCCGGTCAGGGCGGTCAATTCATCTTTGCGCGCGCGGGCGTCGGCCGGGTTTAGCCCGTAGATGCCGGCGTAAAAATCCATGTTCTCCTGGGCCGTGAGGTCCTCGTACAGCGAGAACTTCTGAGACATGTAGCCTATCTGGAAGCGGACGCGCTCGGCCTCGGTGGCCACGTCGTGGCCCAGCACGATGGCCGAGCCATTCGTGAATGGCACCCGACCGCACAACCCCCGAATCAGCGTCGTCTTGCCCGAGCCGTTCGGGCCCAGCAACCCGAAGACTTCCCCTGGGCCGACCGTGAGGCTGACATTTCTCAGCGCGGTGAAGGCGCCAAACTTGATCTCGATATCGCGAGCGTTGATGGTGTCGATCATGCTGTTGCGTGCTCATCTCTGGCAGTGCGCGCCAGCGGCAACCAGATCTCGACCGCTGTTCCGCGGTCCGACTGCGAATGCACAAAGATGCGCCCGGAGTGGCTGTCCACGATCTGCTTGACGACCGGCAGGCCCAGACCCGTGCCATGTTCCTTGGTCGTGAAGAACGGCTCGAACAGGCGGGCATGGACGTCCGCGCTCATGCCGTGGCCGGTGTCCTGCACGGTGATGCGCCCCCAGTGGCCGTCCGCCGACGTCGAAGCAGGCGCCGACGGACTTGAGGCCCGATCGATCTTGACGGACATGGTTCCGCCCTGAGGCATGGCGTCGCGGGCGTTGAGGCACAGGTTCATGAGGGCCTGGCGCAGTTGTTGCTCGTCGGCCAGCACGTGGATATCTTCCGCTGCCAGGACCGAACGCGTTTCGATGTTGCGGGACAGCGTGCCGGCCAGCAATCTCAAGGTGTGCACCGCCAGCGTGTTGAGGTCGACAGGCTGTCGCTGCAAGCGCTGTTGCTTGTTGAATGTCAGCAGCTGTCCGACCAGATGGCTGGCTTGCTCGCCCAGTTCCTGGATGCGCTGCAACTCGGCATGCGCGGGATGCTCGGGAACCAGTTCCGCAAGAGCTAGATTGGCCCGCCCCATGATAATGGTCAAGAGGTTATTGAAGTCGTGCACTGTGCCGCTGGCCAGCTTGCCGATCAGTTCGAGACGCTGGGCGCGCTCCAGATCCTTTTCCAGCCGGCGCTGTGCCGTTCGATCGAGGATGAGACAGGTGGCGCCCACCACGACATCATCGTGAAGTGTCGGCTGCAGGAAGCCGTAACCAACCTTGAGCACCTCGTCGTGTGCGCGAAATTGAAACTCGGCACGGGCGACGAAGCCGTCGCGTGCGCGCTCCAGCGCTTGCTGGAACGCCGCCCGATCCTCCGGCACGATGCGTTCCAGCCAGGCGCCGGGGCCGGCCAGCTCCGGCAAGGAAAAACCGCACAGGTGCCTGGCCGCCGGGTTCATGTACGTGGCATTCCCTGACAGGTCGAACTGCAGGACCATGACCGGCAAGCTCTCGACCAGGTCCTGGTACTTGGCCTTGGCGGCCTGCAGCACGGCGAGCGCTTCGCGATGGGCCGTGATGTCGGAAAACGTCGTGATGATCCGCGTATCGCGCGACTGCATGACCCCGCCTGCACTTGCTGGCAGCGGCATGGCATTCACCAGCAGCCAGCGTGTTTCCACGGCGCGACCTGTGCCGCCGCGAGGCACGCCCAGGATCAGGTCACGCACCGGCGCCGCGCTGCGCAGCACGCGCCGGTCCGGAAGATCCTCGCGCTGGCAGCTCGAGCCGCCTTCGCTCAGACAGTTTGTGGCAAAGAATGTTTGACCGAGCAGCTGCTCACGGGTCTTGTCGAGTATGGCGCACGCGGCCGCATTGCAATCGACGATCATTCCGGCGTTGTTGTGAACCACCGCTCCTTCGGCCATGGCATCAAAGACTGCCCGCAGCCGCGCTTCGCTTTCCAGTTTGGCCGACTCCGCCTGCCGCAAATCGGTCAAGTCTTCGAAGACCCAGACCGCAGCGTCCGGCTGCCCGACGCCGGCAAGGTCAATGGCGGCGGCCCAGGAGATGAGGGGTACGCGCCGGCCGTCCGGCCGGTGCACGACGATGTCCTCCGACATGTTGGTCACGCCACTGCGCAACGCCTTGGCGACGGGCAGATCTTCTACGGGATACGCCGAGCCATCAGGACGGTGCAGGCGATAGACGCGGCTCAGCTGCTGGATGCCGGCCGCATTGTCCTCGCGCTGCCCGAGCAGCTGTCGCGCTCGACCATTCACCAGCAACGGCTGGCCGAACGGCCCCTGCAAGAAGAACACGCCAGTGGGCAAGTTGGCCACCAAGGCGTGGAACATGCCGGTGGTGCGCCGCAGGTCGTAGGCGAGCATGCGCTGCTCGGTGATGTCCTCGATCACCCCTTCCCAGCCGTCGAGATGTCCGTCGGCGCTGTAGTGCGGTGCCAGTGTGTCGCGGACCCAGCGTTGCCGAACCGGGCCGCGAAAGCTCGGCAACACCAGCGTGTCCGGCCCATCGCTGGTGATTCGCTGCGGGGAATCGTCGCTGGGTAGAGCCGGCCGCTCGAGCGGCGCCTCATCGACCTGCAGGCGATACTCGCAGGTGATCGGTTGCTTTTGCAAGCACAGCTGCGTCAGGGCCGCCAGGACCAGCTCGCGATCGGCCGGCAGGATGAGATCGAGCCAGCGCTGGTACGGCCCCAGGAGTTGCTCCGGCTCGCGGGCCAGGATCTTGCGGCAGGCGGGACTGGCAAGTGTGATCTCGACGAATTCGATGAGCGTCGCGCCCGAGCGCGCGGGAAACTCTCCCTGGGCAAGGCGCACCGGAACCCAGCGCGGGATACGGGCACTGTAGACGACGACGGGGATGTGACCGATTACCTGCCGGTATCGCGATTCGTTGGCCTGGAGCCAGCTCGACGCGGCGCCGACAAGCAACGCGATGCTCCCCTGGGCGAGCATGTTTCCCTGCAGCGAGTTCCAGGAGCGCGCGCCGGACAGGAAGGCGGCGAGGATGAAGGCGGCGCTGGCACAGAACAGGAACGCAATGCTGCCGCCGCGCAGCCCTTGCCGCAGTCCCGACCACACGATCAGCAGAGATGACAGGCCGAAAAAGTGCCAGTTACCTCCGGCTTGATCGGCGTGGGCGGTGGCCAGCAGCAACCCGAGCGCCCCGGCAGTCAACGACAGTCCGCTGATCTCGACGGATTCCCCCAGGTCCAGTCGCGCGGCGTCGATACCGGCTCCAGTCCCTTGCGCGACTCCGGCACTGCCAGGCCATGCTCGACCAGCGGAGGCGACAGATTGACGAGCAGCACCGGCACGAACACGAGGATCCCAAGCGCTGCCGCCATCCAGATGGCCCCGACCTTGCTGACCAGTTCGGCCAGGGGGTCCGATGAATGCAAGTAACCGGCGCGCAGCAGGGCAAAAAGCAAGCCGGCGATGCCCGGCACAACCAGAAGGAACAAGACGGCCGAACGCGGATCATCCATCAGCCGGGTGCCGCGCGCCAGCGTGTGGTAACACCACCAGGACACGACGATCTGCGCCGACAGCAGCGCCCCACTGACGATGGAAGGAAAAAAACTCTGTCCGCCGATGAGTTGCGTCAACACGACGTCCAGGAAAAGCGGCACGGCAAACCAGGGTCCGAACCAGGCGACGAAGGCCATGCCCAGGCCCGGCGGCACGAACCACAAACCGGCCGGGTCACCCGCCAGCAACAAGCTCACGTGAAACAACAGCAGGCCCGCCGCCATCAGCAGCCAGCGCGCGGCGGTCAGTGTCGCTGCTGTGTCCCGCAACCGGGACGTGAATCGGCGTGATGGGGCGGTAACAGTTTCCGGCACGAGAATCCCAGCGTCAAATGACTCAGGCAAGAAAGATGCGCAGGAAGATATCCGTGTAGATTCTAAAGCTTGCCGAGAATTCGCACAAGACTTTGCCACAGCCAGGCCGTAGACTGGCAGCGTGGCGATACACCGCGAACGTGTCGCGGAAGCTGCAATCGCCTGGCGGAACTGATGCTACGCCGAATCACAAACTGGTTTGAGAGCCGGCTGAACCTGGCGGAGACGCTGGGGCCGCTGCTGCGTCATCCCGTGCCGTGCGGCCTGGTCGGCAAGGGAGGCTGGTTTTACGTCTTCGGCAGCATGACCATGTCGCTGCTCGGCATTCAGATCCTCACGGGCATCTGTCTGGCCCTCGTCTACGTCCCCGCGGCCGACAATGCCTATACGAGCCTGGAAGCGCTGAATTACGATGTCTACATGGGCTGGTATCTGCGGGCCCTCCACAACACCGCCGGCAGCGGCATGGTCATCATGGCCATCGTGCACATGGTCCAGGTTTTCCTCTGGGGCGCCTTCAAGTATCCGCGGGAATTGACCTGGCTGGCCGGCGTGGTCCTGCTCCTGCTCACGCTCGGCATGGCGTTCAGCGGGCAGGTGCTGCGCTGGGACGCGGACGCCTACTGGGGCACCGGGGTCGGCGCAGCGATGATGGGACGCGTCCCTGTCATCGGTCCCGCGCTCGTGCATCTGCTCCTGGGTGGTCCCGTCATCGGCGCTGACACGCTGAGCCGTTTCTTCGCCTTGCACGTCTTCATCATCCCCGGCATGCTGCTGGCCGTGCTCGGGCTACACCTGTACCTGGTCGTCAAGCGCGGCGTGTCCACCGTCCCCGAGGAAGGCAAGCTGGTTGACCCGAAAACAGAAGACGCCAAGTACGAACAGGAGTTGAAGAACGGTGTTCCATTCTATCCGGAGCCGTTCTGGCGCGATTCGTTTGCCTCGGCCCTGATCGTGATCGTCGTGCTGGGGCTGGCGGCCATCCTGGGCCCGGCTGGCCCGAGTGCTCCTCCCGATCCCGCCCTGATTCCTGCCAATCCGCGGCCGGACTGGCCATTCTTGTGGCTGTTCGGTTTGCTGTCGCTGGCGCCGCCGGAAGCGGAAACCGCCATCATACTCGGCTTGCCGGTCGTGCTCGTCGGCGTCCTCTTCCTGGTGCCGTTCATCGCCAATCGCGGCGAACGGCATCCGCGTCGCCGGCCGGTCGCCGTGCTCAGTGTGATCGTGATCTTTCTGGTCCTGGGCGTGCTGTCCTGGTACGGCGCCAAGGCGCCCTGGTCGCCGCACATGGAAGCCTGGAGCGGCGATCCGGTGCCGGAGAAGTATCTCAAGGGGCGCTCGCCCTTGCAATTGCAAGGGGCCGTCGTCTTGCAGAACAAGAACTGCCGCAACTGCCACGCACTGGGCGGACTGGGCGGCGAGCGCGGCCCGGCCCTGGATGGCGTCGCCGTCCGGCAAACCCGCGACCAGCTTGTCCGCCAGGTCATCCAGGGCGGCGGTAACATGCCCGCCTACGGCAAGCAACTTCGCCCCGCCGAAGTCGATGCCCTGGTCGATTTCCTGTCCACGCTCCGCCCCGCCGACGAGCAAGTGGCGCGCGATCCAACCAGCGGCAAGCGCTGACACGGTGCCGGGAGCGAACAAGGATCTGCGGTTTCGCTCGTTGCCCCGGTGTCTTGACTTTCCTGCGCGAATCCGGGAACAATGGGTGGAGACTCTGCACCTCGGAAGCGGCAACATGTCGAAGCATGGAGGATCAGCAATGCGGCGGATCATGCACATTGGCTTGGCCGTGGCCGTGGTGGCGGCAACGACGGCGCTGACTCGCCTGAATGCCGGCGGCAAGACCGCCGAGCCTGGCAAGCTTGGGCTCGAGGTCGTCAGGTTCGCCCGCAGCCAGCTCGGCAAGAAGGTGGGGAATGGTGAATGCGCCAACCTGGCCGTCGCCGCCCTGAAATCGGCCGGCGCCAAGGATACCCACGATTTTGGCATTTCCGGAATCGACCGCGATTATCGCTGGGGCACGCCCGTCGAACGCTACGAGGACGTGCAGTCCGGCGACATCGTGCAGTTCCGCAACGTCAAGATCGTCATCAAGACAACGTTCGAGAGCGACAAGGGCAGCGGCTACCGTGTCGAGACCCGCCGGTATCCGCATCACACCTCCATAATCGCCAGGAACCTCGGCAAGGGAAGATTCAAGGTCTTCGAGCAAAACGCCGGCTCTGCCAAGAGCCGGGCCGAGCGCCAGAAAGTGCAGGAAAACGACCTGAGCCTGGCCCACATGACCGAGGGCAAGGTCTGGATCTATCGTCCCGTTAAGAAGTGAGCCACACCCATCCCATTCACACAGGAGACAATCATGAAGATCGGCGCACGCAATCGCCTGGATGCGGAAGTGACCGAGGTCAAACGCGGCACCGTCATGTGCCAGGTCAAGGTCAAGCTGGCCGGCGGCGGCAACATGGAATCGGTGATGACGCTCGACTCGCTCGATGACATGGGCCTCAAGGTCGGCGACAAGGTTCGCGTCGCCGTCAAGGCCGTCAACGTGATGCTGATCAAGGACTGATTCTTTGATCAACGCTCTCGTCTGGGCACATACGCGACAGGAATGCAAGAGGGGGGCTTTTGGCCCCCCTCTCCGTTGTTGGCAACGTGGCCGCGGGACAGCCTTTCACACTCCCAGCAACCGGCAGGCATCGGCGTGGCCGGGCGCGGCGTAGCCATGCTGGCTGGCCGTGACGCGGGCCAGCGCGATGAGGTGCCGCCAGCGGAAGGCCGGACGCGTCGAAGCGAACTCCTCGCTGACAGTGCGATAGAACTTCTCGGCGTGCAGGGCCCCGTCCTCGCTGATGGCAGTGCGCAACATCAGGTCGAATAGCGGCCGCGGCGACGGGTTGCCCTCGCTGACGCGATGGACAATGGCGGCGGCACGGACCTGGTCGCGATTGCGAATGGCGTCTTCGAGCGACGGCAGCAAGCGGTCCGCGGCGACACTGCGGATCGCCTCGCGGGCTTCGGCGCGGGGATACGGCTCCCAGGTGAGGAAGTTCCCCCCACGCTCGGCACGATCGTGGGCCACCTGCCAGGCGCCGAGAATGAGGCACACCGCCCGATTGCGCGGGTTGCTGATGCGAGCCATGTTCCGCCAGGCATTGGCGGAATCGCAGGCATGCACGCCGATCGAATCGCCATGAATGCTGCCGATGGGCTTGTTGGGCCCTTCCACCCGGGCGCGGCCGTTGTCGCGCAGCACCAGCTGATTGGCCGCCAGCGTGATGGCATCGCCGACTGCGTTCGGATGGAAGCCCTCCGCCAGGGCGGCGGCCGCGGCATCGGCGGCACGCGCCGGCGTCGCCGCGAAGATCGTCCGGCTCAGTTCGTCGATCCACGCGTCCTCGGCCTGGCGCGTTCCCATCCGCGTGAGCAGCCGATGCTGATCGAGCAACCGGGGAACCATCTCGCGCACCGGGCCAAAGACGCGCTGCGTGTGCTGATTGCGCTCCGCGCGCACGCAGTAGCGGACCGACTGCCGCAACAGCGTGTGCGCATTGTCCCGGCCGATGATGCCCAGCAGGTCCCAGGCCCGGTACGGCATGACGACGCAATGAACCTCGCAGCCGTCCTGAACCGCGTGCAGAACGTTGTTGAAGGCGTCATCAGCGCTGCCGGCGAGGGCGGCGAAGTTGCCCTCGGCCTCGTCCAGATTGCGCTGCCGGACCGAATCGCGCAGCACATCCGCGCCCGGGCGCCCTTCCGGCAACCTGGCGGGCCGCACCGGACGCAGCGTATCGCTACGGGCGTGTCCCGAGTCCTGGATTCGGCTGGAGTTTCGATGTACGATCTTGAGGACCGGCAGCGCTCGCCGGGCCTCGGGCAACTCGCCCGCCATGTGAAACGCCGGCCCCATCGCCATCATCGTGTGGAAACCGATGTAGTCTTCGCCGCCGAAACTGCGGGCGTTGGCCAGCGCGGCGGCCGCCACGACCTCGCGTAGTTGCGTCCCCTGACGCAGCCGTTCGACCAGCATCGGGATCAACCGTGCCGCCGGCGTTTCTTGCATGAGACCGACCAGCGGCTCCAGCCGGCCGAATGCCAGACGTTCCGGCCCCTCGTCGGCAAACGCCGCCGAAAAGCCCAGGTCTGCCGCCATGCCGGAGCCGACACTCGCCACCACGGCGCCTGTCGTCACGTTCCGCAGGAATTCACGTCGTTGCAACATGGCCATGCTCCCGCGAGGAGAGGTCTGCCCCGCCAACATCCTCGCCAGGCTGGCGGCGCACTTGAAAATCGCACCTGTGGATTGCCTCCATTTTATAACGCGGGCGCGTTACACGACAATCCAATTTGCGTTCGCATGCATGGGATTTGAACACAGCTCAGCCGACCCGGTCATCCTGTCAACCGTCGCGATTGTGATGGGACATCGATGCGGCATGGGCGTAATATTGTCGCATGTCCAATACTCCGCCTGTACCCATCCAGGTTCTCGGCTCTCGCGATCTGCCCGCATGGCTGGCGGAGCGAGACGTCAGTCTGGCGTTCACGACCTATCAAACGGGCAAGATCTTCTTGATCGGCCGCAAGCCGGACGGCAGTCTGGCCGCCTTCGAGCGGACCTTCAACCGGGCCATGGGGATGACGGCGACAGCGCAGACGCTCTGGCTGGCCACCGCTTATCAACTCTGGCGCTTCGAGAACATCCTCGCCGACGGTCAGCTCGACCAGGGCTTCGACCGGCTTTACGTGCCGCGCGTTGGCTACACGACCGGCGACATCGATATTCACGACGTGAGCGTGGCTGACACCGGCCGGGTCGTATTCAGCGCGACGCGCTTCAGTTGCCTGGCGACCATGAGCGAGCGCGACGGTTTTCGCCCGCTGTGGCGACCGGCTTTTGTCAGCAAGATGGCGCCCGAAGATCGCTGCCATCTCAACGGGCTGGCACTCGTCGCCGGCCAGCCGCGCTACGTGACCGCTTGCGCCAGGTCGGATGTCGTCGCCGGCTGGCGGGCCCGGCGGCACGACGGCGGCTGCGTGATCGACGTCATCGACGGCCAGGTGCTCTGTGAAGGCCTGTCCATGCCGCACTCGCCACGCTGGCATGAAGACCGGCTATGGCTGCTCGACTCGGGGCACGGCTATCTCGGCCGGCTCGATATCGACAACCGCACGTTCGAACCATTGGCTTTCTGCCCGGGATATGCGCGCGGACTTGCCTTCGCCGGCAATCATGCCGTCGTCGGCGTTTCCCGTCCGCGGCACGAGGGAACCTTTCGCGGCCTGCCGCTCGATGATGAATTGCGCAAGCGCGGCGGCGAGGCGAAATGCGGCCTGCTCATCGTCGATCTTGCCAGCGGCAACGTCACTCACTGGCTCTGGCTTGAAGGCGTGGATGAACTGTACGACGTTGCGGTGCTCCCCGGCGTCACGCGACCCACGCTGCTGGGGTTCAAGAGCGACGAGATTCGCTACACCGTGACCGCCGAGGGACATCCGGGCGTCATCTGGCGCGGCGTGGCCAAGGAATGAAGCATTTCCATCATGGGAACGATGAGTTGTCCCGATTTGCACTGGCCAGACCACGGCCAGGCGGTCACAATAGCAATGGCGTCGTTTCAGCGCGGCGGACGGCAATTCTCCGAGCTTTTGGGGGTGCAGACATGACGAAATGGTGGGCGGCGGCCCTGGTGGCGGCTTGCTTGAGTCCGGTTCCGGCGCGGGCGCTGGAGATCAAGAACATGCGCTCCACCTACGGAGCGTTCGGCGCCGTACGGACCGATGCCCGGATTCTGCCCGGCGACCTGATCGCCCTCATGTACGACATCGAGGGGCTCAAGGTCGATCCAAAGACCCGCAAGGCAAGCCTGTTGACCATCATGCAGCTTGTGGACAGCGCCGACGTCATCCATTTCACCAGAGAGAATCCGATGGATGTGCAGGTCACGCTCGGAGGTGACCGCGTGCCCGGAGAGTTGCGGCTCATCATTCCGCCCCAGCAGAAGCCGGGCAAGTACAAGGTCAAGCTGAAGGTGACCGACCGCGCAGCCAAGGAGACGAAGCTGCACGAGTATCCCTTCGAGGTCATGCCGCCGGCTTTCGGATTCATCGGCGTGAAGGCGCCTGCCGTCGGCTTGCCGGGGGACATCTATCTTGCCGAGTTCGCGCTCGTCAATTTCAAGCTGGACAACAAGAAACCCAAGGCAGAGATCCACCTGCGCGTCCTGGACGACAGCGGCAAGGACCTGTCGCTGCCCTTGCTGCAACAGCTGCCACGCGACTTGCCGCCGGATAGCGATCTCACCAAGCAGAACTTCGTGCCCATGCCGTTTCCGATCTATCTCAATCGTCCCGGCCGCTTCATCCTGGCCATCGACGCCGAGGACAAGAACGCCAAGCTGCAGGCCAAGCTGCGCATTCCCTTCACCGTGATGGACCTGGGACAGGCGTCGAGCAAGTAAGACTCTGACCCAGCTGGACGGCTCCGGTGAGCCGCCAGGCAGGACGTTGACCGTTGCCAGAGGCTAGCACCAATGAGCATGCTGCACGAACGTATCAGTCAGTTTCGCAAGATGGCCAGCGACGACCCGGACAACGAGCTGGGACATTTCCGGCTCGGCCAGCTATTGCTCGAGGACAACCAGCTCGACGAAGCAGTGAAGTGCTTTCGCCGCACGCTAGAGCTGAGCCCGCAGTTCTCCAAGGTCTACCAGCTCCTGGGCACGTGCCTGATGAAGCTCGACAAGCGCGGCGACGCCATCGAGACCTTGAAGAAGGGCTACGCCATCGCCGATGAACGCGGCGACAACATTCCTCGCGACGAGATGAGCAAGCTGCTCGTGCAGCTCGGTGAAGCGGCGCCGACGCCGAAAAAGGCGGCGGCGGCCGCCGGCCCGGGCGACGGCTTCCGCTGCCAGCGTCCCGGCTGCACTGCCGGCGCCCACGCCCGCCAGCTGCCGCGCCCCCCCATGAGCGACGAGCTGGGCAAGCGCATCCACGAATCCGTCTGCGCCGAATGCTGGGAGTACTGGCTCAAGAACCTGAGCATCAAGGTCATCAACGAGATGCGCCTGGACCTGAGCACCGAGCAGGGCCAGGGCGTCTACGACCAGATGATGAAGGAAACGCTGGGGCTGGCATGAACCGGGACTATCTCGCCACGCACGGCCAGTCGAATCACCTGGGACGCTTCGTGGCCATCGAGCCGCTGGAACTGAAGCGCGGCGACCGAGTCGTGATCGAGACCGGTCGCGGCCTCGAAATCGGCACCATACTCTGCGGGGCGTCCGACAATCACGTCCGCTTGCTGCGCATTCCTCCCGGCCGGCTCGTGCGCCGGACCACTGCCGACGATGAACGAACCCTCCTGGACACGCGCAAATCCTCAGATCGACTCTTCGCGATGGTTCGCTCGCTGAGCGACGAGCTTGCACTCGATGTGGAGATACTCGACGTTGAAGTATTGCTCGACGCCGTCACGGTCGTGCAATTCCTAGGCGCCCAGAGCGAAGCCCAAGCGCTGGCCGCGGCATTGGCAGATCGACACGGCCTCGCCGTGCTGATGGAAAACCTGGCCGCCATGCCGGATGACCCGGTCGAAGCCGGCTGCGGCAAGCCCGACTGCGGTCAAGGCAAGGAAGGCGGCTGCACCTCATGCTCCAGCGGCGGCTGTAGCACCGGCGGCTGCGCAACCGGCTGCGCAACCGGCTGCGGCACCGGCGGAACCAGAGTGGACATGCGCGACTATTTCGCCCACCTGCGCGGCAAGATGGAATCGCGACGTGTGCCGCTCGCGTGACCGCCCTGTTCTTGCCTTCGAGTCATTCCTTCGCGAACAGCTGCTGCCGTTCGTTTTCGTAACTATTGCCGAGCATCTCGGGCGAAAGCGCTCTCGAGAAAATACGAACTTCATCGATCATGCCGTGGAGGTGCTGGGATTTGCCGGGCCCATACCGGCCGAGTTCCAGCGGGTAACCGGCGACGGCGGCGATGGCGTTGTCGCTTCGCGGCTTGCGGGCCGACAGTGTGCCATCGACATGGATGCGCATTTCCTTGGCGGCCGGATCGAAGACGGCGGCAATCCGGGTCCAGGCCTTGCTCTTGATGGGCTTGGCCGCGGCCAGCGTGTTCCACTCCTTGTCGGCGGCGGAGCGTGTCTCGAATCGGGGCACAAAGTCCGGGCCCACATAGATGTTCCAGCCGTGCTTGCACACGACATAGTGATTGTGTGGTTTCTCGTTGAGGTTGACCCACACCGTGATGGTCAGCGGCCCGGTCAGGTGGAGGGCCGGGTCAAGACCGCACGTCACATAGTCGCTGGCGCCGTTGAAGGATAGCGCGTGGCCGGCGCCGCGCTTCACCCAGCGCGCGCCCATGAGGTCGCCGTGATTGGGGCCGGCCCTGTCCATCAGCTTGTTGCCGACGCCCTGGTCGAAATTGAAATGGCATACCAGGCCATCGGGACGCTTCTTCGAGGTCACAGGGCCCGCCGGCCGGCGTTCCGGCAACCTGGCGGCTTGCGCCGCGAGATCGGCGGGCACGGTCAAGCGATAGATATCGAAGCCGCCGTCCCGGTCGGAGACGAAAGCGAGATGCTTGCCGTCCGGGCTCCAGGCCGGCTGGGCATCGTGGGCCGCGTGCGCGGTGAGGTTGCGCAGTCCCTGGCCGTCAGGCCGGCACAGCCAGATGTCGCTATTGCCGTCGCGGTACGAGACGAACGCCAGCCATTGCCCGTCCGGCGACCAGCGCGGATGGCTGTCGATGCTCGGATGATTGGTGACGCGCGTCAACTCGCTGCCGTCCGGCCGGATCCAGTAGATGTCGCTATTGCCGTCGCGGTCGGACGCAAAGGCAATGCGCTTGCCGTCGGGCGACCAGGCGGGAAAACGCGTGTAGTTGCCTCCCGGCTGGATGAGCGACCTGCGGTTCTTGCCGTCGGCGTCGATGATCCACAGGCCGCTGCCAGTGATGTTGGTCATGACCAGTTGCTTGCCGTCGGGCGACCAGCCCGGATGCTCGCCGACAACGCCGCCCCCCTTGACAAGCTTGCGGAGGTTACTGGCGTGGAAGTTGTTCATGTCGCACAGGAAGACGTCGAGGGCGGCATTGCCCGTGTCGTTGCCGCCGCCGCTCAAGGCCAGCCGCTTGCCGTCCGGCGACCAGACCGCATGCTGCTGAATCTGCACATCGCGATCGTACGCAGCCAGCAATGGTCGATCGTCGCTGCCGTCCGCCTTCATGATCCGCAGGCTCATCAGTACCTGCTGCGATGCCCGGCGGTTGGCGTGATGCTGCGAATAGACCAGGTGGCTGCCGTCCGGCGAATAGCTGAGAAAGAAGCGCGGGTGGAAGGAGCGGCTGAGACGGACGAGTGCAGGCTGTTGACCGAAGGCAGCGCCCGCAAGGCCAACGCAGGCCAGCACTGCCAGCGCGCGAATAACGAACGATTTCAGCGTCGCAGATCGGCAGCAGAGTAGCGAATTCGACATCTGAGGTTCTCGGAATTTCTGAGCCGCCGTGACGAAGCAGGAGATTCGCAAGCCGTGCACGTCAGACTTGCCCGAGGTCGAGGTCTAGAACAACCCCGTCAGCGCATCTGCTTCCAGGCTCAGCCCCATTTCATTGAGCTGGACGCGGTTGGCGCCCATGGCTTCGAGGACGGTAGCGATGAGGCCGGCGGGGTGGACGGGTCGTTCGGCGGGTTCTCCGCCGAGCCGATCGGAAGAGCCGTGCACCTGGCCGCCGCGGATGCCACCGCCGGCCAGCACGGCCGAGTACACGCCGGGCCAGTGCTCGCGCCCTGCGGAACTGCTGATCTGCGGGCTGCGGCCGAATTCGCCCATGGCGATCACCATCGTCGAGTCCAGCAGCCCGCGTTCCTGCAGATCCAGGAGCAAGCCGGTCAGGGCGCGGTCGAAGATCGGGCAATAGCGATCCTGCATGCGCTCGAAGAGGCGGTAATGCAGGTCCCAGCCGCCGTCGCCGCCCTGCTGCTCGTCCTCCGCGTCGCCGCTGTAGTTGACCTGGATGAAGGGGACGCCGGCCTGCACCAGACGGCGGGCAAGGATGCACGCCTGTCCAAAGTAGGTTCGCCCATAGCGGTCGCGCAGCCGCGGCGTCTCGCTGCCCAGATCGAGGGCCTGTCGGGCGCGCGGCGATGTGACCAGATCCAGCGCCTGTGCGTAGTAGCCGTCGAGCCGCTGGTCCGATGCATCGAGCCCGCGGCGAACGGCGTCGAGACGCGCGACCAGCCGGCGCCGGTCCGCCAGGCGCTCGGCCGTCAGGCCCGGCGCCAGGCGAAACGTGTCCGGCAGGCGAAAGCCATGCTCGGCCGTGTAATCGTCAATGCGAAAGGGATCGCGGGCCGGTCCAAGCACGCCGGCCGTCTGCCCGCGCAGGTTCTCCCCGGACACCTTGCACACCGGCCCGACTGTGACAAACGGCGGCCAGTCCGAGCGGCGCACTGTCTGAAAGCGCGACACCAGCGATCCCATGCTGGGCCGAACAGTGCCGGGAAATGGAATGCCCCCCGAAGCCTTGGCGCCGGCCACGTTGCCCGTCAAGGCAATCGTCCCGGCGACATTGTGGTCGCGCTGATCGTGGCGCATGCTGCGAATGACGGCGTACCTGTCCGACATGCGGGCCAGTTCGGGCAGCAACTCGCAAACGCGCAGCCCCGTCGTTCGCGTGGCGATGGGACGGAACGGACCGCGCACCGCAGCGACGGCGTCCGGCTTTGGGTCAAAGGTCTCATGATGGCTTGGCCCGCCCCATAACCAGAGAAGGATCACCGCCCGGCAGCGTCCCGGACGCTGCCCGCCGTAGGGGTTGGCCCGCAGCCAGTCCGCCCAGTTCAGCCCCAGTGCGGAGCAGGCCCCCACCTGCAGCAGCGACCGCCGCGTCAAGCGCTGGCAATCTCGTCCGGCAAATTCGCCCCACGATAGCATGGTCATACCCGATTGGTTTGCAGGCCCTTCTTGATGAACTGTACCCGCCGAGATTGCTCCCGTCAATTCGCTTGCGGGCCGGAGTTGCCGGAATTAAACTCAGTTCATGACCTTGTAACGCTCATTTCAGCTGCCGAGGTGGCGATGCCCACGCGTACCATCACTTTCCCGCTTGTTGCCATTCCCTTGCTCGCTCTGGCCTTGGCGGTCGGATCTGGCCGGGGCGACAAGCCGAGCCAGCGGCATGTCGATCGACACGGCGATGCGCTGCCGCCGGGCGCCGTCAGCCGGCTGGGCACGGTGCGCTTTCGCCACGGCTTCGTGACGTACCGCCTGGCGATTTCGCCGGACGGCAAGGTCATGGCAACGGGCGGTCGCTTTCCCGGCTTGCGCCTGTGGGAGGCAAGCACGGGACGGCCCCTGCACCAGCCGGACGTTCCTGCCATTGCGCGCGGCATGGCCTTCTCGCCCGACAGCAAGATCCTTCTGACGGGCGGCCTGATTACGTCATTCGACGTCGCCACCGGCAAGGAGATGCGTCGCTATGTTCTCGGCGGCGACGACGTGGTGGCATATTCTCCAGACGGAAAGCTATTTGCCTTCGAACTCGGTGACAGCATCGAGCTTTACAGCGCGGCGACCGGGCAACGTCTCCGGTCGTTCGCCGGACACACGTCGTACGTTCTCTCGCTGGCTTTTTCGCCAGGCGGCAAGACGCTGGCCTCGGCCGGCAACGACAAGACCGCCCGGCTCTGGGATGTGGCATCCGGCAAGGAGCTGCGCCGCTTCGAGGAGCGCAACGCCGTGCACACGATCGCATTTTCGCCGGACGGCAAGCGGCTGGCCTGGGCCGGGGATGAAGGGCTGATTCGCATCTGGCAAGTCGACTCCGCCGAGGCGCCACGGCGCTGGGAGTCCTTCGCCGGCGGCGTCTACTGCCTGGCTTTCGCGCCGGACGGCAAGTCGATCGCCGTCGGCGGCAACGACGGCACATTGTCCATTCGCGAGGTCGATGGCGGGAAACTGCGACGGCGCTGGGAGGCGCATGTCTATCCAGTTGCCTCCCTTGGCTTCATGCCCGATGGCCAGACTCTGGCGTCGAGCGGCGGACAGGACGGTGCCGTTCGCCTCTGGAACGTCAAGACCGGCGACGCAATCCATGCACGCTCGGGGCACACGGCTCGAGTCGAGGCCCTGCGGTTTTTAGCGAACGGCGCCGGGCTGCGCTCATTCGGTCGCGACCTCCGCGCCCTGGAATGGGACCTCAAGAGCGGCAAGGAAACACGGCTGCTCGAACGACTGCCCAAACTTCCTTCCCGTGCCTGGCCCAGCGGCCTGGCCGTTTCCAGAGATGCGAACATGCTGGCCCTGGGCGGCTGGTACGACGCGCTGGGCAAGACGATCGATGAGGTCCACTTCTGCGACGTGCGGACGGGAAAGCACGTCGGCTCGATCAAGGCCGCCAAGGGCTTGACGCGGCAGCTCGCGCTGTCGTCGGATGGTCGAGTGCTCGCCACCAACAGCCCCGGCAGTATCCAGCTGTGGGATGTCCAATCGGGCAAGAAACGGGCGGACCTCAAGTCATCGCACAAGCTGACCTCGACCATGGCCTTCTCACCCAGCGGCAAGACACTGGTCTCAGCCGGCGACGACGGCACGGTGCGTCTCTGGGACATGGCCACCCGGAAGATCATTCGGCAATTCAACCACACCGTGACCGACATTCCATGGGGCTTGCTCTTTACCGACGACGAGCGCTTCCTGGCCGCCTTGAACTCGCCGATCCATATCTGGGATCTGGCGACCGGCAACCTCCAGCGGCAGCTATCCAGCGGCGAGTTGTTTCTTGCAGGTGCCTGGTCGCCGACCGGCCGCTACCTGGCGGCCAGCGCGGTGCAAGTTGTGCCGCGGCCGGACGGCTATGACGGGCACATCGGCCGCACGCTTGTCTGGGAAACGGCGTCCGGCAAGGTCGCGCATCAGCTCGCGGATATTGACGGCGCCAACTTGTCGCTGGCCTTCTCGCCCGATGGCCGCGATCTCGCCACCGGTGCCGCCGATTCCGTCATCCACATCTGGGACATGACGTCCGGCCAGCGTGATCGGAAGGCGCTGACCGATCGCGAACTGCTGCAGGCGTGGGACAACCTGGGCGGCGATGCCGCCAGCGGCTGGCGGGCTGTGTGGACGTTTGTCGCGGCGTCGGAACAGGCCGTGGCATTTCTCAAGACGAAACTGCATCCCGTGGCGCCTGCCGATGCCGCACGCATCAAGCGACTCATGGCGGACCTGGAGAGCGAGGACCTTGCCACTCGTGCCCGGGCAGCGGAAGAGCTGGCTGCCGTCGGCGAGCGCGCCGAGTCGGCGCTGCGCCGGGCCCTGGCCGCGCCGGCCACGCTCGACCTGCGGACGCGCATCGACCGGCTGCTGACGCGCTTGACCGGGCCGATCACCGATCCCGCTCGGCTGCGCGGCGTGCGCGCGGTCGAAGCGCTCGAGAGCATCGGCTCGCCCGCGGCCCAGGCGCTCCTGCACACACTCGGTCGCGGCGTCCCGGAAGCGCTGCTGACACGGGAAGCGCGTGCATCATCCGCGCGCCTGGCGGCCGGTCGTCGAGAGCGTCCGTAGCTCCCGCGATCCTCGCTTTGACTCCGCGCCTGCCGTGCCTATATTCACTGCATATGACTTCAACGGGGAAGGCGTTCATGAACCAAGCCGAGCCGGCCGAAGGCAGTCGCGTTGCGGGGACCAATTCTTGCCTCATCTTTTGTGACAAGGTCCAGCGCGTCTATCCCGACGGCCGGGTCACCGCCCTGCAGGAGGTTAGCCTAAAAGTCCACGACGGCGAGCACATCGCCATCATGGGGCCCAGCGGCAGCGGCAAGTCCACCTTGCTCAACCTGCTCGCCGGCCTCGACCTGCCCACTGCCGGCGAAATCTACTTCGAAGGCGTGCCGATGTCCAACCGCGGGCTGCGCAATCAGCTTCGCAGCCAGAAGATCGGCTTCGTTTTTCAGTCGTTCAACCTGCTGCCGACCCTGACCGCCTCCGAGAACGTGCAGATCCCCATGTTCGAGGGCAACCTGCCTGCCGGCGCCCGCCGCAAGCGCGCCGCCGAGTTGCTCGAGCTGGTCGGTCTCGGCCATCGACTCAACCATCTGCCCACCAAGCTCTCCGGCGGCGAGCGCCAGCGCGTCGCCATCGCTCGCGCCCTCTCCAACGAGCCGCGCATTCTTCTCGCCGATGAGCCGACCGGCAACCTCGACACCGCCAGCGGCGAGGAGATCCTGAAACTTTTCGAGCAACTCCATGCCGAGAAAAAAATGACGCTGATCCTGGTCACCCACAGCCCCGAGATCGGCGAGCGCGCCAAGCGTCTCATCCGCATTCGCGACGGCAAGATCATCGAGGATCGGACACGCGAATGATGGCGCAGCCAGGAACGCACATATCGCAACCTATGGTTGAACCAGACCAACCGAAATGTTCGTGTAGTGTGGTCGGCGCTGGGAGGGCGAGGCTCCTGCCGAGCCGTGGAGCGACAAGAACCAAGCGGGTTCACGGCTCGGCAGGAGCCTCGCCCTCCCTGAATTCGGCCCATCCACTGCTCAGGAACTTATGAAATGGCCAACTAGCAATAGCACAGGCACTCGGCCGAAAACGACCGAGTGCCTGTGCATTGCGCCCATCTCGCGTTCAGCGAAGCCGATGCGAGGCCAGATCTACACCAGCTCGCGGATGTGGTTGCCGCCGCGGTCCACGATACGGATGGGGCGGCCGATCGGCGTCTGGTTCATCTTGGTGTAATCGATGCCGAGGATGCGGCAGATGGTGGCCATGAAGTCGAGCGTGTTGACGGGGCGCTCGGCGACCGTGGCGGCCTCGGCGTCGGTGCGGCCAATCACTTGCCCGCCGCGGACGCCACCGCCGATGAGCACGGAGCTCCAGGCTCGCGGGAAGTGGTCGCGGCCCGGCTGGGCGCCGCGGTTGTTGATGCGCGGCGTACGGCCGAACTCACCCATCCAGATCACCAGCGTGCTATCTAGCAAGCCGCGCTCGCGAAGGTCCGCGACGAGCTGGCTCATGGCCTGGTCCACCTGCTGCGACAGCTGGCGGACGCGGTTGAAATTGTTCTGATGCGTGTCCCAGCCGCCGAGGGTGACCTCGACAAACGTGACGCCGGCCTCGACGAGTCGGCGGGCCAGCAGGCAGCCTTCGCCGAAGGCGCCGCTGCCGTAGGCGGTGCGCGTTGCCTGCGATTCGCCGGAGATATCGAAAGCCCGGGCGCCCCGGTCGCGCATCAGCGTCACGGCACGCTGGTAGGTCGTGCGATGCGCCAGGCTGGTGCCCGCCTCGTGGGTGCGGTGAAAGCTCTGCTCCAGTTCGTCAAGCAGCCCGACGCGGCTGGTGAACTGCCGCTCGGCGACGAGTGGGCGGAGGTTGTCGACGCCGCGCGCGGCGCTGTTGACGATGAGCGGCTGATGGCGAGGTCCGAGGAAACCGGAGCCGTAGCTGCGGTTGCCGATCGAAACGAAGTTGGGCATCGGGTTGTTGCGATCGCCGATCTCCATGGCCGCGATGGAGCCGATGCTGGGATAGTGCAGGCCGCCCACGCCCTCCTTGTAGCCGGTGTGCAGGTAGTACTTGGCCCGCCCGTGAGCCCCCTCGCCGGTGCTCATGCTGCGGATGATGGCCGCGTGCTGCATCTGCCGGGCAAAGCGCGGGAAATGCTCGCTGATCTGGATGCCATTGACGGAAGTCTGGATCTGCTGGAAGGGGCCGCCCTGCGCCGTGCCGGGCCGCAGATCGAACGTGTCCTTGTGGCTTGGCCCGCCGTCCATCCACAGGAGGATGCACGATTTGTGCTGCCGACGCGTCTCGGCCGCGCGGCTCGCCAGCACGTTGAACCAGCCGGACGTCGACACGCCCAGCACGCCCGCTGCCGACAGCTTCAGCAGGTCGCGGCGAGATACGTTGTCCATCATTGTCATCCCTTTCCTGATCGTTCGAGAGGCGTGGTGTCCCAGGTTATCTGACGCGGGCTTAGTGGTTCAAGGCGAACTCGCTGGAGTTCAGCAAGGCCCAGAGCACGTCGGCATAGCCGGCGCGCGGACTGTCCTGCATGGCGACATACTGTGTGAAGCGCTGAATCTCCTGGTCTGTCGGCCGTCGCGACAGCACGGTGATGACCAGTTGCTCGATTACTTGCCGAGGCTCGATTCCCTTACCGGCGAGCCGCTCGATCACTGCCGCGCTGGAGGTTTGCGGCGAGTTCATGAGGCGAAGGGCCTGAGGGATGCCCGCCTGGTATTCGGTGGGATCAGAGGATTCGTCCACGCGGAAGAAGGCAATGAAGGCGTCGCGCGGCCCACCGGCGCCGCGCTGGCCGGCTGCCTGTTTCCGCTTTGGAGCAAGTGCGACGCGGCCCTGGCCGACAATCGACGTCAATGAGTCGTAGAGTTGCTCGGGCGTCAGGACGCGCACGGCCGCGTGGCTGAACAGTTCCTTGTCGTCCTTGTTGTTGCCGGCCGGCTTGCTGGTGCGCTGATAGGCCTGGCTATTGCAGATGGCCCGGATGAGATAGCGCAGGTCGAAGTCGTTGGCCTTGAGCTGCTCGGACAGGGCCGTCAAGAGTTCGGGGTGCGACGGCGGATTGCCGTCGTGCATGTCGTCCACGGGGTTGCAGATGCCCCGGCCAAAGAGCTGATACCAGACCCGATTGGTCATCGCTCTGGCAAAATACGGATTGTCAGCGGAGGTCAGCCATTTGGCGACCACTGGCCGAAACGGCTCGGCCGGGTTCATCTTGGGCTGCTCACCGCCCAGGAAGCGGGCGGGCACGTTCTTGGCGGATTCCGGCAACGGCGCCTTGCGGCCCTTGCCGACATTGCCGACCTCGGAGATGCCGACCGAAGTGCCCGTCTTGGCCGCCTTGTTCGGATTCTGCGACAGGCGGACCTTGCGGAAGAAGCCGGCCATGCCCCAGTACTCGTCCTGCTTGATCTCCACAAACGGATGGTTGTGGCACTGGGCGCATTGCAAGCGCACGCCGAGAAACATCTTGGTGACGTTGTCGGTGATCTTGTCCACCGTCGGATTGGCGATGAAGTACGTGACCGCGCCGTTCTGGTTCTGCGGGCCCGAGGCGGTGAGCAGGTCGTGGACCAGCTTGTTCAGAGGCGTGTTCTTGTTGAAGCCGGCCGCCAGCCAGGTGCGGAACGGACCGCTCTGGACGCGGCGGTTGTTCGACTCCACCGGCAACATCAGGTTCGACCAGGTCTCCGCCATGTGGCTGCCAAAGCGCGGATTGGTCAGCAATTCATCTATCAGGCGGGCCCGCTTGTCGGGATTGGTTGCATCCAGGAATTCGGTGACTTTTTCAGGTGGAGGAATGACGCCGACAAGATCGAGATAGGCACGGCGAAGGAACTCGCCATCGTCGGCTCGGGGCGAAGCCTGGACGCCTTCCGCTTCCAGCCGCGAATTCACCTGCTGGTCAATCAGGCGCGCCAGGGCGGCGGCATCCATCCTCGCAGCCGGAGCCGACTTGACGGCCTTCGACTTGGCGACACCCGGCTTTTTCGCAGGCGCGTCATCCGCCGCCGCGCTGCCGACACTCACCAGCAGCAACGCCAACAGTCCATGTGCCGCCGTGCGTGCGCTCGCCGCCATGATTCCCCCCTCTTATCCACGACCAGATGGCATTAATTGTATTCGTTCATCCTATAAACCGCGATCAGGGCGGAAAGTTTCGCCAAATCAAGGAATTGGACAGCGAATCGGTCGTGACCTTCCTGCCGTTGAACGCCGTCGCGAAATTCCCAGAAAATGACAATGCCCCAATGCCACAGACGCCGGCCCCCTTGAAAAGGGTTCTCAGGACACGAACAACCGCGAAACCCCGTGCAGTGAGCCTTCCGCGAAGGGATGGGACACGGCGGTATGGTACTCCGGCAGCAAGCGCCGCATGACGTCCGCCCCGCCGCCAGTCAGGAAGATACGCTGGAATTTCCGGCCGGGCGCGATGATGTCCAGCGCGTGCCGGTGCTGGCGGACCATCGCTTGCAGCAGGGCCGCGAGCAGGTCCATGCGGTCGGTCGTCACTTCCAGGTCGCGGAAGGCGGCCCGGTGGGCCTCGATCTGCAGGCGGTCTCCCCCGAGGAAAGGCGGATCGAGCGTGACTCGCGTTTGCCGGCCATCGGCCGCGGCGATGGTCGTGTCAAAAAACTCCTCGGCGCTTTGCTCGCGGAAACAGAGTTGATGCAGCCAGTCAAGGGCAACACCGCCGACCGGATTGTGCGCAACATAGACGAAGGCAGCGCCAACACCGTGCCGGCGCGTCAGGCGGTCCGCATGAGCCACCGGCCTGTCCACGAGGACGGCGAGGACCTGCGTGGTGCCGACGACGTGCAGCAAGTCGCCGGCGCCCATACCGGCCGCCAGCATGGCCAGCGACGTGTCTGCCGTGCCCAGCTTGACCGGGATTCCCGCCGGCGTGCCCAGTTCCGCGGCGACGGCGCTGCGCACATGGCCGATCGTGCTGGTCCCGCACAGCACCGGCGGCAACCAGGCAGGATCGACCTCGAAGTAGCGGCACCAGCGCGGCGACCAGGTTTGATCCGTCATGGTGTTGAACAGGCCGCTGAACGACGCATTGGCCGGGTCGAACGCCTTCGCGCCCGTCATCCGTAACCCGAGCCAGCCGTTGAGGTGCAGGTAGCTCTTCGTCTCGCTGGCCAGGTAGGGATCGGCCACAAGTTGCTGTCGATAGTCGATGACGGAGATTCCGCCCGGCAACGGCCGGTTGCCGACGGTTGCCAGAAACTCTTCGCCGACGGTTTGCCAGGTTTGCCGGGCGGCGGCCCGCGAACGTCGGTCGAGGTGCGTCCAGATCGGGCCGCACGGCCTGTCCGCAGCATCGAGCAGCACAAGCGCCGGCGCCATCACCGACATGCCGATGCCTTCCACTTCCGGCGCGCGCAGCGTGGCCTGTCGCGCGGCGGCGGCGACCGCGCTCCACAGACGCTCCGCGGGAACCTCGGCGGCGTCCGGCGTTGGATGATCGAGGTCGTATGCGACGTGCGCCAGCGCTGCGGCGAGCGCCCCGCTCGCCGTGTCCAGCACCGCTGCCTTGACCGACGACGTGCCGACGTCCAGGGCCAGTATATACATCGGCAGACTCCCGCTTGCCCGCTTGCAGACTCTTACTCTTCGCGATTGGCGGCGACTGCGGTATTGTATCTACATCACCATGCGCGTTTTCCGAGTCATTGCCGGGGCCATCGTCATGCTGGTGCTAGCGAGCGCCGGCTACCTGGTGCTGCGCTCGCAAGGTGTGCTGGACCGGATGCGCATGGGGGAAGTGAAAGTGGTGCCGACGGGGCACCAGGAGATCGCGCTGATCGCGCCAGCGACGAGCGACGAGGCCTGGGAGCGCCTGGTTGCGGCAGCAAGCTACCTGGTCCGCGAATGGCCGCGCATCGCGCCGGCCTCCCCGCCTCTGCAAGTCGTGCTCGATCAAGCGTTTCTCAAGCATACCGCCGGCGTGCCCGAGTTCGGCCTTCGCCTCGAGGGCGGCGAACAAGGCACGCTGTGGGTGCGCTGGTACAAGCTGAGCAGCGAGATGGATGCCGCCGCCTGGATCGAGCGACTGGCGGAACGGCAACCCGCTCCGCTGGCCATCCTGGGGGGCGACACCAGCGACCGGGCGGTCGCACTGGGACGGGCGCTGTCGGCGCGTGTCGAAAGCTGGTCCGGGAAGCCGCCGTTGTTCTTGATCTCCACGGCCACGGCGGACCAGCTTTATCCGGGCGACTACAAGCCTCGCGGCACACAGGAAGACAGCCTCACGCGCCGCGCCTGGCCCAAGCTTGTCGAACTGTACGCCGGCCGCAGCTTTCGCTTCGCGTTCACCAACTCGAGGATGGCCGAGGCGCTGATGGACTTCATCCAGGAACACCGGGACATCTGGCTCGGTGTGAAACGCGATCCGGCCTACTTTGCCGGCGTCCTGGCCGAGGGGACGCCGCTTGGCATGACCGGCGCGCTAGCCGGCGGCGGTCACCTGATGTCGCCCATGCTCTACACGCTCGGCTGGATGGACGATCGCTACTCGCTCGATCTGGCGGACCGGTTCGGGCGCGTGTTTCGCGACACGTTCTTTACAGGCCGGCAACCGACGCAATCGCGGTTGAGCTTCAACGATTACATCTATTACGGCGTCGGTGACTTCAACCTGGCCAATCCGCGCGAAGTTCAGGCGGCCGGCGTGTTTCTCGCCAACAGCGCCCAGCTGCAGGGCCAGCCGCAGATCCTGGCCTTGCCGACCGGCTCGCAGCGTGCGCGGCGCTTTCTCCGCGCCCTGTACGGCATGGCCCCGCGCGAGCTGCGCAATCTGGTCATCATCAACGGCGACTCGCTCACCTTGAACCATGTCTACCGCGACCGCGCTGTGGCCTGGAACATCCTCGACATGCCAGCGCCTCTGGTGTTTTTCAGCCATCGCACGCCCATGGACGCGGAGGCCGGCTTCGGCGCGAAGACAAGCGTCGGCGGCGAGGAACGCGTGTCCAACACCGGCACACAGGACCTGCTTCTGAACGCGGACATCCTCAGCGCCGTCGCGCAGGCCGCCTTGCAGGGCGCCGACCTGGAAAGCGATACGGACGCCCTGGCCCGCCGCCTGCGACAGATGCGCTGGCACGGGGAACGGGTGATCCTTGCGAGCAGCGATCAGGCCGCCGCGGAGGCCATCGAGCTTTTTGACGCCGAGGGCAATCGCCGTCGTTTCACCGGCGAGCATATCGTCTGGCTACGGCCCGAATACGCCGGGGACGTCGTGCAATTGCGTGCGACGATCTCCGTCTGGGGCGCTCGGCTGGCGGAGTCCGGACCACGGACCTGGCAACCCGCCGGACCGGCGCTCGAGGTCGATTACAGCGGCGTTCCCCTGCTCAGAATTCCGCCTGGAAACCCGTTTCATGAGCCGGATTGACGTAGGCCGATGCTGGCGTTTGCTGCGCCCTGTCCTCCCGCCGGCCTTGCTGGCGGTTCTTGTCTTTTTCACGCTGCGCGAGCCGCTCGAATGGTGGCTGTCCGGCGAGGAGAAATACGATCAGGAAGCGCTCAGGGAATGGATTCGCGAGACACGCATCAATCAGTCGCTGTCGGAGCTGGTTCGCGACTATTTGAACCAGGCCGACGAACTCCGGCGAATCACGTCCAGGCTCTCCGGCACCGGCGGCGACAATGATCTGGTTCGCTCCGCACAATCCTGGCTGGGCATCAAGCGCGAGGAGATCTACGAGTTCCTGCAGGCTCTGGGCAATCCGACCACCAAGATGTATCGCGGGCAATTGCCCTTGTTTCCCGTCATCTTTCGCCTGAGCCTGCGCTTCGATCCGTCGCTGGAACTGCCCGCGATCGTCTGGGACTCGGAGCTGCCGCGGCAGCAGGGCCAGTATCGCTCGCTCAAGCAGGTGATGGTGCACGACCGGGCCTGGGTCAACATTCAGTATCACCTGCACGCCTACTCGCAGCGCCAGGCTATCGAGCGCCAGGAAGTTCGCCGGCGTCTCTGGCTGAGCGGCCTCGGCCTGCTGTTTGCAGTTCTGGCGATCGGCTGGATCTATCTGGGCCAGCGCCGCGCGCGTGAACGCCAGCAACACAGGCTCATCGCCGAGCAGCAAATGAGCGAAGCGGAGCGGTTGCGGTTGCAAGAGGAGCTGCGCCGGCAGGAGGCCGAGCGCCGTCAGGAGGAAGCGGAGCGACTCAACCTCGAACTGAAGTCGCAGCTGTTCGCCAACATCGGCATCATGGCCGGCTCCTACGCCCACAACATCAAGAATCTGCTCGTCCGGCCCAACGATCTGCTGCGCCGCTGCCTGGAGGATCAATCGGGTCGCGATGATCAGGCCCGGATGTTGCACGAGGTCAAGCAAACCCTTGGCACCGTCACCGAGCGCTTGCAGCAGATCTTGCAGACAGTCCGCCGCGACCCCAGCCGATCCGAGAAAGTCCCCATCGATATCAACAAGCTTCTCGCCGAGATGCACAGCACCTGGGGCGAGCTGGCGCGCGACAAGTGGAAGCTCGATATCGACGTCGACCTCTGTGCCGAGCCGCTGTGGATCGATGGTGATCTGTCACACTTGCAACAGGCCGTCGAGAACCTGCTCTTCAACGCCCGCGACGCCACATTCGAGATGCGCAATCATCTGCGTGAGCGGGCCCGCCGCGGCGGCAACGCGGCGGAGGAGGATCGCCGGCAAGCGCTGATCGCTGCCGCCGGGTGGCGGGGCAGGTGCAACTTGCGTTCCCGCAAGGACAATGGCCAGCCCGTCATCGAGGTAGGCGACAACGGCATCGGCATGACCGAGGAGGTCCGCAAACGCTGCACGGAGACACATTTCTCCACCAAGCGCAACAACGCCCTGTTTGCCGGCCTCAGCGCCGGCATGGGCCTGGGCCTGTCGTTCGTCACCGTCATCCTGGAACATCACGGGGCCAGGCTGGAGATCGACTCGACGCCGCTGCACGGCACCACGTTCCGGGCGCGCTTTCCGGGGAAAACCGAGACTGACAGCGCGTGATTGACGCCGGGAAGAGCCGGGCCTTGACGGTGTCTGGCAGCCCGAAACCGAAACAAAATCGGCTTTTCGCGATTGCTAGTGAGCTACTGGCCAACGTATACTGTATACTTGAGGGGAGTACTTCGGGACGAAACATGTCGAGAAAAATCATGGTGCATTTGCGCGTCGGCCCTCGCTGGGGATTCTTGTTGGCCTTGTCGATGGCAATGCCATTGCCGGTCCTTGCCCAGGAAGACACCCCGGCAGGCAAGGTTCACGCCGTCTCCGGCGCCCTGATGCAACGGCAAAAGGGCAAGGCCTGGACCGGGCTGCACGAAGGCCACTCAGTCCTTGCCAACCACGATCTGCTGGCCATCCCCGAAGCGGAGATCGATTCGCCAGGCGGCGCTGTCCGCGTCAAGTTGCTTGGCGACATCGGTCAGCGCGGCATCTTGCCAGTCTATGAGGCCGTCATTCAAGTTAACACCAATCCCAAGGTCGATCTGGACGTCACGCTGGATCGCGGCACGGTGGTCTTCACCAACATCAAGGAAGCCGGCGCCGCCACGGTGCAGCTTCGCTTCCAGGACAAGAAATGGACGTTGACGCTGCGAAGTCCGGGCACCAAGATCGGTCTCGAGTTTCACGGCCGATACGCCGCATCCGCTTACGAGGGCACCAGGGTCGAGGGCAGGCGCCTGAAAATCACCGAGCAACCCAACCGTGAATTGATTGCTCTGGTCGCGACCGGCAAGGTGTTCGTGGACCAGGGGACCAAGGGTTTCACGCTGCAAGCTCCACCGGGGCCGGCGATGATGTCGTGGAACAATCTCACGGACAAGACGGAAATCTATCGTCTCGACAAGCTGCCCGACGAATTGAGCAAGGAACCGGACGCCCAGGAAAAGAAGTTCGTCGCCGACCTGTGCACGTGTGCTCACTGTCTTCACGAGAAAGCGCTGGCCAAGACGTTGCGAAAGCTGGTTCGAGAGAAGAGCGCTCTCAAGCAACGCTTCGCGGTCACGGCCTTCGGAGCCATCGATGACTTGCCGGGCTTGCTTGAATGCCTGACCCTGGAAGAGCAGCCGGACGCACGCGACCAGGCGATCATGGTCTTGCGTGCCTGGATGGGGCGCGGGCCGGAACAAGTTGAGCAAATCTTCAACACCCTCATGAAGGAAAAGGATCTGGAACCGGTGCAGGCGCGGAATGCCTTGCACTTGCTGTTCGGCTTCGACGCCCATGAGCAGGCCGATCCGGCGACCTACCATGTGCTCATCACGCTGCTGCAACACAAGGCGCTGCCGGTGCGCGAACTGGCGCGCTGGCACCTGTATCGGCTCGCGCCGGCGGGTCGGGACATTCCGTACGACGCTGCCGCCCCGCCGGCGGCCCGTGCTCGTGCCCAGGCCCAGTGGCACAAGCTCATTCCCGACGGCAAGCTGCCGCCCATGCCCAGGCAACCGAAAGCGAATTGACTAATCGAGAAGCAGGCAACATCACGAGAACATCCATGACAAAGTCGAAGATCGGCGTGTTTGCCCTCGCCAGCCTGTTGTTGCTGGCCGTCTCGTCCCAGGTCCAGGCGCAGAATTTCCGCCCGGGTATGGTCCCGCCGCCGGGATTGGGCTATGGCGGCTATGGCTATGGTGGTTTTGGCGTCCCCTTCATGGGTAACCTCGGTCCCGGCTACTTTCTCCAGGGCGCGGCCAGCACCATCGACGCCACCGGCGATCTCTACGTCAAGCAGGAGCAGGCCCGCATCACGCGTGAGCAGGCCAATCAGGCCAAGCTCGACACCAAGCGCAAAGCGTTTGACCAGCGCCTCTACGAGAAGGCCAACACCCAGACCTTTACCGAGACGCAAGAGCAGAACGAATCCTTCCGCCTCCGCCGCATCATGAACAACGCCACCGAGAGCGAAATCAAGTCCGGCATCGCCATGAACACGATGTTGCCCTACCTGAAGGATCTGACCAATCACGGCGTCATGGGCCCGACCGTGCCTCTGGACCCGGACATCCTGCGCTACATCAACGTCACCGGGGCAACCGAGACCGGCAGCCTTGGCTTGTTGCACAACGGCGGCAAGATGGACTGGCCGCTGGTGTTGCGCGGCCCGACCACGCGCAGCCTGGACAAGCTGCTGCCAGAGGCGGTGTCGGCCACGCGCGACGGGTCGCTCGATTTCGCCATGTATCGCAAGGTCAAGAACGAGGTGGCGAAGCTTGGCGAAGAGAACCGCAAGAAGTTCCATCGTGAAGAAATCGACGGCGGCGAGTACCTGACCGGCAAACGCTACCTCGACAGTCTGGAAGGCGCCGTCAAGTTGCTCGATCAGCCGAACGCCAAGAAGGTTCTCAATGGCGACATCAAGGCCACGGGCAGCACGATTTCCGAGATGGTGTTGAACATGGCCAACAAGGGACTCAAGTTTGCCCCGGCCACGCCGGGTTACGAATCGCCCTACTACGGACTGTTCAACAGCATGGTGACGTACGCTTCCGGGGCCATGGGCACGTCATCCTTCCGCGTCGCGGTCGCCCCGGCCCAGCCACGCAGCTTTATCTCCAAGAACCCGAATATCTCGGGGGGCAAGTGATCGCTTCCACTTCCATCTTTTCACAAGGAATTGCCGCGATGTTCGGATCCCTATTGTGCCTGGCCGCTTTCCTGCCCGCGCAGGGCGAGGAGCTTGAGATCGTCAACGCCCGTCCCACCTTTGGGATGCTTGGCTCCACCATTGACAAACAGCTCAAGCAGCAGGGACGGCTACCCGGCGACGTGGCCTACTTTGCCTTCGACGTCAAGAACATGACCTTCGACAAGGACGGCCGGGCATTCTACAGCTTTCTCGTCGAGGTCCGCGATCCCAAGGGGACCCTGATCTACAAGGAAGGCCCGCGCAATGCCATCGCTCAGAACTCGCTCGGCGGCAATCTGCTGCCCTGCCAGGCCAACCTGGATATCCCCCTCGATAGCGAGCCGGGCACGTACTCGTTGAAGGTCGTCGTCGTGGATCGCGCGACCAAGAAAAGCGTCGTGCTGGAAAGCAAGGGCAAGGTCCGCAAGGCCGAGTTCGGCCTCGTCCAGGTCGGAACGTTTTCGGATCGCGAGGGTAAAGCTCCCACGCCGCATCTTGGTGTCATCGGCGAAACCATGTACTTCAACTTCTCCGTGGCCCACTTCGCCCGCGACAAGGAGAGCAAGCAACCCAAGCTCGACGTGTCGCTGCGCGTGCTTGACGACAAGGGCGAGCAGACCGGCCCGCTCCTCACCGGCAAGGCCGACAAGGATATCCTCGAGACCTACAAGCTGCTGCCCATGCAGTTCGGCCTGTCGCTCAACCGCGAAGGCAATTTCACCGTCGAACTGACGGCGACCGACCATCTCAGCGGCAAGACCGACCGAGTCCGCTTGCCGTTGCGTGTTCTGAAGAACTAAGAAGCCGCAAGGTCTTTTCAATGCAGATTGCCGTCACCGGCGCCACGGGGTTTCTGGGCCGTTATCTGGTGCGCGCGCTGGCCGAGGATGGTCATCTCTTGCGTTGCTGGCATCGACCGGGCAGCGACCGTCGCGGCTTCGAGTCCTGGGCCGCGAAGATCGACTGGCGGCCCGGCCAGCTTGGCGAGCCTGCAGCGACCGTCGACCTGGTACGCGGCGTGGATGCCCTCGTGCATGCGGCTCTCGACTGGCAGCGTGCCAGCGGCACGCGCACTCCTGGACGTGACGACTTGCTGCCGTTCCTGGAAACGAATCTGCTGGGCTCCCTGCGGTTGTTCGAGGCAGCCCGCAAGGCCGGCGTATCGCGCGTTGTGTTCATCTCCACCTGCGCCGTTCACGAGGTGATCCTCGATGATCGCCCGCTCGACGAGACGCATCCGCTCTGGCCACAGCGTCATTATGGCGCCCACAAAGCCTCCCTGGAGAAGTTCGTGCACAGCTACGGCCTGGGAGAGGAGCGCTGGCCGATCTGCGCTTTGCGTCCGACCGGCATCTACGGGCTGGGTCATCCGCCGCACACGAGCCGCTGGTACGACCTCGTCGGCCAGGTCGTGCGTGGCGAGGACATCGCCAGCGCGCGTGGCGGCAAGGAAGTGCACGCACTCGACGTGGCTCGCGCCGTCCGGTTGCTGCTGGCCGCCGAGCCGGCAGCCATCGCCGGCCAGGCCTTCAACTGCTACGACTGCTACGTCGCCGAGCAGGAGGTCGCTCGCATCGCCAAGGAGTTGACCGGTAGCCCGAGCAAGATTGCCGACATCAACTGCGGCCCCAAGCATCAAATCGTCTCTGACAAGATCCGCCGCCTCGGCATGACCTTCGGTGGCCCGGCACTGTTGCGCCAGACCGTGCAAGAGCTCATCGACGCCCAGACGCCGACTCCGTAGCGGAATGTGCCGTTGAGCGACATTCCTTGCGGATGCCGACATCATATCGCTAGGATGACTCAAGGTTCTCCCCGTTCTCATCGGACCTCGGTCATGCTCTGGTGGCTCGTCGATAACGCCACGGTTGTCTACCTTGTGCTTGGCCTGACAGCCCTGGTGCTGGCGGCTGTCTTCTGGTCGAACCGCCGCGTCAAATTCCTGGCGGCGGCGGGTGTGCTGCTCGGCCTGGTCGGCCTGTTCTTCCTGTTGACCCGGCTGATCGTCACGGACCGCGAACAGCTTTACCTGCACGTGCAGGCGATGGCGCGCGGCGTTGAGGAAGGCGACCCGGAGAAGGTGTTCAGGCATTTCTCGAAGCAGTTCCGGCACGACAACAGCGACGGCGCAACCGCGCGCGCGCGCATCGCGGCGGCCATTCGTGCGCGACGGGTGTCGGCCATCGGCATTTCCAGCTTCGATGCCGAGCAACTTTCCCGTGCCGACCGCAAGGCACGCGTGACCTTCCTGGTCAGCTTCGATGCCGACGGCCACCGCCATATGTTTCGCGCCCGCCTCGAATTCGCGCTCGAAGGAGACGACTGGCGGCTCACACGCGTGCAACTCTTCAATCCCGTGGTCAACCATGACCAGCCGATTGCCATTCCGATGTAAGCGCATTTTCAACAGGAGCCTTGTTCCTCCATTCCTTGCCGCTGGCCGCGCAGTCACATTCCTCCTAGGCTTGCCTCATCACTCCCTTGACTCCAGCCGATGAGCGTCTCATGGTCTACCAAGAGAAATTCCACCTGCGCAGCGACGGCCACGGTGACATGCAGGACATTACCGCCGCGGTCAACGGCCTGGTCGAGTCGTCGCGCATCAAGACCGGCATCGCCCATGTTTTTTGCCTGGGCAGCACGGCGGCGGTCGGCACCATCGAGTTCGAGCCCGGCTTGCAACGCGACTTTCCGGAAATGCTCGACCGCCTGATGCCGCCCAGCCGCGACTACGGCCATGAGCAGGCCTGGCACGATGGCAACGGTCATTCCCACCTGCAAGCGACCCTGCAAGGACCCTCTCTCTCCGTTCCCGTCGCCGAGGGCAAGCTGGTCCTCGGCACCTGGCAGCAGATCGTTCACCTCGAATGCGATACCCGCCCACGCGAGCGCACCGTCGTCGTCACGGTCATCGGCGACTGATTGCGCGTTTTTCCTGACAGGTATTCCGACCTCGTGAACAAGTAGATTGGAAGCGTGCGCGGGATAGCAGCTCCGCTGCGGAGACTCCGCGTCGCCGCTCAGCAGGGGAGGAAGGCCGTGAAGCCTATCGCAAGTTTCTTGCTGCTATGCGCCAGCGCGATGAGCGCGGCCGGCACGGCCTCGGCGGCCGTGCCGCAGGACAGACTGCTCACGCAGCTGGAGAGCAAGTACACGCGCGTGCGGCTGCGCGCCGCCCAGGCGCTTGGCCAGGCCGGCGCCGCGGCGCGCGACGCCTGCTCTGCGCTGGGCAAGGCGCTGCACGATACCGACGAGGAAGTGCGCGAGGCGGCTGCCAGGGCGCTGGCCCGCATCGGCTCCGCCGCCGTGCCGGTCCTCGCCGCGGAGTTGAAGAATCCTCAGTTTGCCTACGCCCGGCGCGCGGCGAAAAGCCTGGCGGTCATCGGCCCGGATGCGGCCGCCGCCGTGCCGGACCTGGCGCGGCTCTTGAAATCGACCGATGCCGGCGTGCGCGCCATGGCCGCTCACGCACTTGCGGAGATCGGCCCGGCGTCTGCTCGGACAGCAGGTTCGTTGACGCTGCTGCTCGACGATTCGAGCAAGGACGTCAAGACACAGGCACGCGCTGCCCTGGCACGGATCGGGCGGGCAGCCATGCCGGCCTTGCGCGGCGCCCTGAAGGCGTCCAGTCCGGCAATACGCCGTCAGGCCGCCGAACTCCTCGGCCTGCTCGGAGCCGAGGCCATGGAGGCTCTGCCGGAACTTGCCGCAATGCTGGGCGACAAGAATGCAGCGGCGCGGAGAGCGGCAACCCTGACGCTGGGCGCTTTCGGTCCCGTCGCCCGGGACAGCAGCGACGACCTGCTGCGCTTGACGAAGGACCGCGAGCCGTCCGTCCGGGCCGCGGCCGCCCTGGCGCTGGGCAATGTCAGCGGCAGCGGCGGCGCCTCGGTCGGCAGCCTGGTCAAGATGTTCCGCGATCCGGTGCACGAGGTACGCTTCCAGGCGGCGCGGGCCGTGGTCAAGGTCGGGCCGGCCGCCGTCAACGCCCTCATCAACTCTGTCCCCAGCGACGACCTGACGACGCGACTGTTTGCGATCTTCGCGCTTGGCGAGATCGGCCCGGCCGCCCAGGAAGCCGTACCCACGCTTGTCGAGCAATACCAGAGCCCGGTGCCGATGGTTCGCAGCGCTGCCGCGATCGCACTGGGCAAGATCGGCCCGGAACACGCCCGCAAGTCCTTGCCGGCACTCAAGGACTCGCTGGACGTGGAGCTGCAAAGCTCGGTGCGCGTGAGCGTTCGCCTCGCCCTGGCCCAGCTTCAGCCGGATGATCCCGCCGCCGTGCAAGAGCTGACGCGCGAGGTCATCGCCAACAATCAAAAGCTGTTCCGCGCGGCCATCAGCGCGGCGCTGCGGCCCAGGACGCCGGTCGAGCTGCAGCGGCAGCAGCGCATCAAGGGCATCCTCAACTTCGATGTCTATCGCAACTCGTTCCGCTTTGGTGATGGTCTGGATCGCTGGAGCCATGCCGTGCTCGAAAGTCTCGGCGTCGAGGCGATCCCGAGCATGGTCGATACCCTGAACATGGAGAACCTGGCCGGAGGCAAGGAGGGTTTTGTGTTCGGAGGCGTTCCGATCCACGCAAAGCCGCCGATCAGTCCCATCTCGACCTTTTTCAAGTGAAGCCGCGCCACCTTGAGGCAAACCCTCAGTAGGCTGGTACAGCTTACACCGGATCCTTACCACCTCGTCTATGTCACGGAAAACCTGCGCGTGCCGCCTTTCGCGAAACTGCAGATCGGTACGCCGGAGGAGCTGACGGCCCGCTCGACAGCGATGATGCGCTTGCTGGCGATGTCGTGGCAGCTCCAGTTCCAGACGCTGCAGAAAACGCAGATCGAATTGTTCGACGTATTCTCACAGGTGCAGCGTAGCAGTACTCGCGAACGCGCGCAGGAGCAGCACGACGAGCTCCGCAAGATCGCCGTCGGTGACCCGGACGTGCTGCGGGCCAAGCTCAAGGACAAGAATCCGCTCCTGCAACTGGCCGCCATCGAGGTCATCCACAATCGCCGCGTGCCTCTGGAGAAGGAATTGCTCTCATGCCTGACCGCTCCACACGCGATGGTGCGTGAGTCGGCTCGTCATGCCCTGGTGCGGCTGGCGCGCGGCGTCGATTTCGGCCCGAAGGCGGGCTGCACTGCCGCACAATGTCGCCAGGCCATGCGCCGCTGGGAGGCATGGATCGCGCGACAACAGGAATCGGCGGACGAGACACCGTCCGGCCCCGCCGGCGACGCGATTGATCCCGCCGTCGCGCGCGCGGCCACCGAGTTGCTCCAGGCGGCCGGCGTCAAGGAAACCGAGGTCCTGCAACGGCTGCGCGAGGCCGATGAGCCGCACGGCAGCCTGGTCCTGCTGCTGGCGATCCCGGACCTCAAGGGCACGCGGCAGCTCAAGGCGCGGCAAGCATTGACCGACCGCTTGAACAAACTTGATGCGGACGAACTGAGCAAGCGCTTGACGGACGAGGACGCCGAGATGCGCCGCGCCGCCCTGGCCGCCGCCGCCTTGAAGCGCGACAGGTCGTTCATCCCCGAGGCACTGCGGCTGCTGGAGGATGGCGATATCGGAGTTTCCCAGGCTGCCCGGGCAGCGTTGAAGGCCGTCGCGGGCCAGGACTTCGGCCCCCCGGCAACCGCCACGCCGTCAGAGCGCGTCATCGCGCTCGGACGCTGGTACCAGTGGTGGTCCAGGAACTCGCCCCGGTGACGAGATTGTGCTGGAGATCCCGCGCTTGCCTTCCCCAGCGATGCGCCGTAGCTTGCCTGCAAAGCCCGTCCTGCTCAGGAGGAGTCATGCGCGCGATCTACTTCGTGTCCATGTGGTTGGTTGTCGTGGCGCCCTTGCTGGCGAAGGACGATTACAAGCTCGGCCCGGACTCGATGGAGCAGCCGGACGTGCCGCGCGGCAAGGTCGAGCAGTTCCGGTTCAAGAGCCAGATCTTTCCCCGCACCGAGCGCGACGTGTGGATCTACACGCCGGCCCAGCTCAATCCCAAGGAACCGGCCTGCGTCATGGTCTTTCAGGACGGCGGCGCCTACGCCAACCCCAAGGGGGACTTTCGCGTTCCCATCGTGCTGGACAATCTCATCCACAGGAAAGAGATTCCGGTGATGGTCGGCATCTTCATCAATCCGGGCGTGATCCCGGCCAAGGACGACCAGCCGGAAGTCCGCAATCGCAGCTTCGAGTACGACACGCTGTCGGACCAGTATGCCCGATTCCTGGAAAAAGAGATCTTGCCCGAGGTGGCCAGGCGCTACGCGCTGCGGAAGGACGCCGCCGGCCGGGGCATCTGCGGCATCAGCTCGGGCGGCATCTGCGCCTTCACGGTGGCCTGGCAACGGCCGGACCTGTTTCACAAGGTGCTGAGCCACGTCGGCAGCTTCACCAACATCCGCGGTGGCGACGTCTATCCCGGCATCGTTCGCAAGTCGAAGGCCAAGCCGAAACCCATCCGCGTCTTTCTCCAGGCCGGTTCGCACGACCTCGACAACGAGTACGGCAACTGGTGGCTCGGCAATCAGCAGATGGAACTGGCTCTCAAGTACGCCAAGTACGATCACAAGACAGCGTTCGGCGACGGCGGCCACAACGGCAAGCACGGCGGCGCCATCCTTCCCGAATCGCTGCGCTGGCTGTGGCGCGACACCCCCAAGACGCCGCGCATCGTCGAGGACAAGTAGGCTCGGCGTGTAAGAGGCCCTAAAAGAAAGGGGACAGGACCTCTACAAGCGACAGCCAAAGGTCCTGTCCCCTTTCTTTTAGGGCCTCTCAATAGTGCGACGCGCTCTTGCGGACGTGCACCATGGGCTGGCCGTCGTTGAGCAGCCGGCCGGCGATGACCTGGGCGATGACGAGGTCATGGTCGCCGGCGGGAAACTTGCCGGTCACGACGCAATTGACGAATCCAAGGGCTTCGTTCAGCACTGGGCCGCTGCCTTCGCCGCGCAGCACCTCCAGGCCGTTGAAGATCGGCTCCCCCTTGGCGGGGCCTTTGCCGAAGTGGGCGATCATGTCGGTCTGCGAGTCGTCGAGGATGTTGAGCGTGAAGACGGCGCCGGCCGTCAACAGGGCGGAAATGTCGCGACCACGCTGAATCGCCACGCTCAACAGCGGCGGCTCGAAGGAACACTGCTGCACCCAGCTCGCCAGCATCCCCGTCTCGACATCGCTGCGCGCTATCGTCAACACGAACAGCCCGCTCGGCACCCGGCCCAGCGCCGCGTAGAGTTGCTTGCTCTCTTCGGGAACTTTCACGGTTTCTCCTTGAGGAGATCAACGATCAACTCTTCCAGCCGCGACCAGTCCGGCCATTCCTCTTCCGTCGAGAAACGATGCCATTTCCCGCGGCGGTCGAAGACATACATGCAGGGCGTGCCGATTGGAATCAGCTTATCGATAAGCACATCTGCTTTCTCATCCAAAATCAGATTCGTGAAGTCCGACCTCAGCCGTTGCAGCAAAGCAAGGGTACCTGTTTCGCGATCGGACGCGGATACTTCATTGTTGAGCTGGTCGGTGCAAACCGAGATGCCCACAAGCTCCGTACTCTTATGCTTGCGACAACCATCAAGTACTTGCCGGTGGCAATGAATGGCTGGGACATTCCAGGTATTCCAGAAGAACACCACGACAACCCTGCCTCGGTTCTGTCGCACAATTTGCTTGAGCCGGTCAAGCTTGACGACCTTGACGGTGTTCGGGGCCTGTGATCGTCCGGTGACGTTCAAAAGCAAGGCGAGAGCGCATGCCAACACCCGGCCCAAGGCAGCATACAGGTGCTTGCTCTCTTCGGGGACTCTCAAGGCATCTCCTCGGGAGCTTCGAACGCAACCACAAAGGTCACAAAGAACACAAAGAGCTGAACGTCCGAGGTTCGCTTTGTGTCCTTTGTGCTCTTTGTGATTTGCGCTTTGTCTACTTCTGTTGCAGGAACTGCACGACCAGCTTCTCGACGGCGGCTGGCTCGACGCCCTTGCCCTGCTGGCCGCCAAACTGGACCCACTTGCCGTCGCGGCTGAAAACGTAGACACCGGGCAGCGCCGAGATGCGCAGCTTGTCCTCGGCAAGTTTCCAGCTCTCGTCGAGAATGACGTTGACGAGGTCAGCCTTTTTCCTGGTCAACGACTCCAGGACGAGCTGTTTTCGGTCGGCTTCGGTCTTGATGTCGGCGTCGAGCTTGTCGCAGCTCACGGTGATGGTCACCAGCCCGTCCTTGGCGAAGCGGTGTTGCATCTCGACCATGTGGGGCATGTTCTTCAGACACGGGATACAACTCGTGGACCAGAAATCGACGACCACGACCTTGCCGCGGTTCTTGAGGACGAGGTCCTTCAGGCCGTCGTAGGAGACGACCTGGACGTCGATCTTGCCGGGTTGCTGCGACTGGCCGGGAACGGCAAGCAGCGCCATGGCGCTGACCAGTGAAGCCGCGATGCGCATGCATCATCCTCCGTCACTTGTTCCGCAATTCCGCCAGGATCAGCGCGTCCATGGCCTTGTAATCCACGCCGTTCTCGTCCTCGCTGCGAAACTGCGTCCACTTGCCCGCGCGGTTGAAGACGAAGTAGCAGGGCGGCAGGGTGAAGCGGAGCTTTTTCTCCCATTCCTCCTGCGGCTCGTCGAGCAGCAGGTTGATGAAGTTCGCCTGCGTCTTTCGCAGGAATGCGCGGATGCCCTCGCGGGACTCCTTGTCGCCGGCTTCGTCCAGGGTCACGGTCACGACGACGAGGCCGTCGTTGGCATGTTTCTTGTGCATCTCGACCAGATGCGGAAAATGCTTCTTGCACGGGATTCAGGTGATCCGCCAGAAATCCACGACCACGACCTTGCCGAGGTTCCGGGCGACCGCATCCTTCAGGCCGGCGTACTTGACGACGCTGACGTCGAGCTTGCCAGGGTCCTGGGCGCGGGCGGGAATTGACAGCAAGGCGACACCACACATCAGCAAACAGAACATTCGCATTGGAAACTCCAGTACGCGAAACCGTAAGCCCTCAGTAATCCTTTCTGTGCCTGTGTGCAAAACCCGCAGGCGCAATGCAATCCATCGCCACGTTTACCCAGGGTTATTACATCCTATCGACCGAAATCCTCGGTCGCCAAGACTTTACCCTGTTCGGGCGATGCGGTAAAGAGTGCCTCGGAGCTTGCGGCCGTCGGGGCCGGTCGTCCACATCGTCCGGGTCGTGAACGGGAGTCCCCCGGCCTGCAGCGCCTCGCGCAGCGCCTTGGATGACACGCGGTCCTGATCGGTCAGCAGACAAAGCCCTTCCGGAGCGAGGACGACCTTCAAGAAGGCCACCAGGGGCGCAACGTTGCGGATTTCGTAAACCAGGTCGGAGGCCAGGAGAATACCGGCCTGCAGTCCCGGCGGCGGCGTCCGCCAGTCGAGACGAAGCGTGTCAAAGTCGCGGAAGCCGTTGAGCCGGGCATTCTCGGCGGCGAAGTGCAGGGCGCAGGGATCGTAGTCGCTGAAGGTGACGCGCAGGCCGGCCGCCAGCGCCGCGACGCCCGGCAGGCCCAGCCCGCAGCCGATCTCGAGGGCCTGGCGTCCCGCCGGCCACGGCTCGTGCAGGATCGCCTCGGCCAGCATCCGCGCCGCCGGCCACAGGTCGGCCCAGTACGGCATGTACTCGTCGGCCGCGAACGCCTTGCGGACCTCCGGATGATCGAGCAACCGCTCCGATTCCGCCGGCCGGCAGATTCTCAGCTCGCGAGTGCCGACCGCGACCCGTTCCTCGATCGAGGGGCCAAGGTCTTTCCAGATGCTTTCCTGTGCGGGAGCGGACATCAAGATAGTTTAGGTCGCTAAGATAGCCTGGAAACTGCGAGGAACATCGGCACATGATCACCATCCAGGACCAGGGCGTCGTCTACCGCAACCCCAAGCCACACTTGCGGGCGATCCACGCCTGGCATCCGTCGCTGGTACTGCTCGACGACGGCAGCCTGCTGGCGGGCTTCGACCTGGGCCAGGCAGTGGAAGCGCTCGACTACCGGACCTATCTTTCACGCTCGACCGACCAAGGCAAGACGTGGTCGCCGCCGCGGCCGCTTTTCAACGACCCGGTGTCGCGCCGCTCCATCCACAGCGTGCGTCTGGGGCGGGTCAAGGATGGCGGCATCGTTGGTTTTGGTGGGCGTTATTATCGTGACGATCCCGAGGAGGGCATCGCCAATCGCGTTAACCTCGGTTACGTGCCGATGGATCTCATCCTGCTGCGTAGCCGTGATGGCAGGAGCTGGGAGGGCCCGGCGACCATCGAGCCGCCGCTGATCGGCCCCGGCTTCGAGATTTGCCACCGCATCATCGAGCTTCCCGACGGCCGCTGGCTGGCTCCGACCGCGACCTGGAAAGGCTGGAACGGCGCGGCGCCCAACGGCATGAAGGCCATCGCCCTGGTGTCGCGCGACCAGGGCCAGACGTGGCCGGAGTGGATCACCATCATCGACCAGTACGACCGCGGTGTGATCTCGTGGGAACAGGGTTTGACACAGCTTGCCGACGGCCGGTTGCTGGCCGTGGTCTGGTGCTTCGATGAGAAGTCCGGCAAGAGCTTGCCCAACCGCTTCGCCCTGTCAGGCGATGGCCAGGTCTTCTCGGCGCCGCGCGAAAACGGCTTGCACGGCGAGACGGCCAAGCTGCACACGCTCGCCGATGGCCGCGTGCTGTGTCTTTATCGCCGGCTCGACAAGCCAGGGCTATGGGCCAACCTGGTGCGCATCGACGGCGACGACTGGATCAACGTCACCGAGCTGCCGCTGTGGCAGGGGCCTTCCTCCGGGATGAAGGGCGAGCGTTCCTCCAGCGACGAGCTTTCCGCGTTGAAGTTCGGCTTTCCCAGCATGGTCGATTTGCCGGATGGCAGCGTCATGGCCCTGTTCTGGTGCGTCGAGGATTGCATCCACAACATCCGCTGGGCGAGGCTGGCCGTCTCGTCGTGACGCTTTGCAACCTGACGCCGGCTGTCGGAACTCTTGCGAGTTCCGCTACAGTCGCTACAGCGCTTCAATGGTTTGCGGTTTCTTGTTTTCGCTCTCCGGTGATATAATCGCGGGAGAGGAGAATCCATGAAGATCGTGCATTACCCGCACCCGGCCTTGCGGCATCCGGCCAGGCCGGTGGCGGCGATCGACAAGTCGTTGCACCTGCAGATCGGGCAGATGATGGACCTGATGTACGAGGCCAAGGGCCTCGGCCTGGCGGCGCCGCAGGTCGCCCTCCCTTTCCAGTTGCTGGTCATGAACATCACGGGCGATCCGCTCAAGCGCGATTGCGAGGAAGTCTTTCTGAACCCGGCCATCGTCGAGCGCAAGGGCATCGTCGATGACGAGGAAGGCTGCCTGAGCTTTCCCGGCCTCTATCAGAAGATTCGCCGCGCCAAGACGGTCCGCATCCAGGCCTACAACCTCAAGGGGCAGGCGGTCGAGAAAGTCGTGACCGACCTGGAAGCGCGGGCCTGGCAGCATGAGATCGACCACCTCAACGGCGTGCTGTTCATCGACAAGATGGGGCCCTTCGCCCGCCTGGCCGCGCGCTCGTCGGTCAAGTCCTTCGAGCGCGAGTTTCGCGCCCTCCAGCAGAAGGGGGACATTCCCCCCGACCTCGAGATCGAAAAGGTCCTGGCGGCGCTGGAAGCAAAGTCGTGAGAAAAACAAAAAGAATGAACCACGGATCACGCGGATTACTCGGATAAGTTCAGCAGGCAGCACACTCCGATGACTGCGGTGTCGCCACGTATCCAGTTCTTATCCGTGCCATCAGGTAATCCGTGGTGTCTTTGTTTCAGGCGCTCTGATCCAGGCTACGAGTACACTTCGATCGCCTTGATAATCTCGTCGAGTTCGTTGGGAACCTGCACGGCGCGGTTGGCGAACGTGGCGCGGCGGACGCCGCGGTGGCCGAGCACGTCGTCGAACGTCTTCTGATCGGTGCTGTGATAGGCGACCGTTGCGGTCGGATCCTTGAGCTGGTGGCCGGTGAGAATGCAGACGACGCGCTCGCCAGGGGCGATGACGCCCTCCTTGCAGAGCTTGCGGGCGCCGGCAACGCTGGCGGCCGACGCCGGCTCGCAACCCAGGCCGCCCGTACCCACCTTCGCCTTGGCATCGAGGATTTCCTGGTCGCTGGCCTCACGGACGACGCCGCCGCAGCGTTCCAGCGCTCGCAGCGCCTTGGGCAGATTCACCGGATGGTTGATCTCGATCGCGCTGGCGATGGTCGCGGCCCGAACCTTGTCGGATGAGAGTCCTGCGACGTAGCGGGCGATCAAGGTCTGGTCTGGACTCCCGCCATTCCAGCGCAGGCCCTGCTTCTCATAAAGCTGGTAAAAGGTGTTAGCGCCGGCGGCATTGATGACGGCCAGGCGCGGCAGGCGCGGCAGCAATCCCAGAACGGCCAGTTCACCGAATGCCTTGCCGAAGGCGCTGACGTTGCCAAGGTTGCCGCCCGGCACGACAATCCAGTCGGGCGCCTCCCAGCGCAGCGCCTCCAGGACGCGGAGCATGATCGACTTCTGCCCTTCCAGCCGGAAGGGATTGATGCTGTTGACAAGGTAGATGCCGAGCTTGCGGGCTACCTGCTGGACGCGCTGCATGGCGTCGTCAAAGTCGCCGGCGATCTGCACGGTGAGCGCGCCATGGTCAAGTGCCTGGGCGAGCTTGCCATACGAGATCTTGCCGCTGCCGATGAAGACGATGGCGCGCATGAGCCCGGTCGCGGAGCAGAAGACGGCCAGCGATGCGCTGGTGTTGCCGGTGCTGGCGCAGGCGGCCCGCCGGGCGCCGATGATCCGGGCGTGCGTGAACGCCGCCGTCATGCCGTTGTCCTTGAAGCTGCCCGACGGGTTCAGCCCCTCGTATTGCAGGAACAGGTTGCCCGGTTGCATGCCGGCATAAGTGGCGACGGCGTCGGCCCGCTGCAGGATCGTCTGTCCCTCGCCGATGGTGAGCACCTTGTCCGGCTCGGCGAAAGGCAAGAGCTCGCGGAACCGCCAGACGCCGCTGAAGTGCAGCGGGTTGCTGCGGCCGGCCCACTTGGCCTCGAAGTCGCGCAGCGAGCGCGGCCGTGGCAAGCGCTCCCAGTCGTAGGCGACATCCATCAATCCGCCACAGCGCGGACAGACGAACGACGTATCGTCGAGCGCGTGCGTGCCGCCGCAGGCAGGATGAATGCAACGTTGATAGACCGCGTCCATGATGTGATTCTATGACGGCGAGCCGGAACGCGCCCAGACAGGCGTGCCGGAAGCTCGGCCGAGACAACAGCAGAGGTTTCCACAGCACGTTGCTGGGCATAGTATTGCTGCGATGCCGAGTGAGCCCGACAAACCGGAAACCGATCCGCGCATCTACTTTGCGGCGGAACGGACGCTGCTGGCCTGGGTGCGCACCGGGCTGGCCATGATGGGATTTGGCTTTGTCGTGGCGCGGTTCGGGCTGTTTCTGCGCGAGCTGGCGGCCATGCCCCATGTCGCCTCCCAGCCGGATACCAATACGGGTCTGTCGCTCTGGGTCGGCACCACGCTGGTCGTGCTGGGCGTGACCGTCAACCTGGCCGCCGCCGTCCGTCACTGGCAGACCGTACGCAGACTGGAGCACGGCCGGCACCTGCGCTTCACGCCCATGTCGCTGGGCATCGTCGTGGCGTGCCTGCTTGGCGTGCTGGGGCTGCTGATGGCGCTTTACCTGCTCACCGGGCCCAGCGCGTTGCCGTAGCACACGCAGGGAGCGGGTTTATCAACCGTATCCGAATTGAAAGGATGCCGACCATGTCAACAGCCGTCGCGACTCCGACAGTGATCCCCTGTCTGCGTTACCGCAATGCGCCGGCCGCCATCGACTGGCTGTGCAAGGTTTTCGGCTTCGAGAGGCAGGCCGTCTACGACAACCCGGATGGGACGATCGCGCACGCACAACTGAGCCTTGGCAACGGCATGATCATGCTCGGCTCGGTGCCCGCGCAGGAAACGGAGTTCGGCAAGTTCATCAAGCAGCCGGACGAGATTGGCGGCTTCGAGACGCAAAGCCCATACCTGATCGTGGCGGACGCCGACGCAGTTCATGCGCGGGCCAGGGCTGCGGGCGCGGCAATCGTCATCGACATCAAGGACGAGAGTTACGGCGGCCGCGGGTTTTCCTGCCGCGACCTGGAAGGGCGGCTGTGGAATATCGGCACTTACGATCCGTGGAAACAGTAGGGTAACAGCGAGGTCACGGACGGCACTGGCGAAAATCGCCGCCGTTGTGCCGCGCCAGCGCCTGCAGGTCGCTGTCCGCACGCGGCGCCTGCGCCGCCAGCTCGATGACGTGGATGATGCTGCGGCCGGCGTTGAGACGCGTCGTGTCCAGGATCAGCCGTGACGGCAGGTCGCGCGCATCCGTCAAGAAATAGAGCACGTCTGGCCGAAACGACAGGGCACGCTTCAATGCCTGGTCGTAGTCGGTCTTGCCCTCCGCTTGCAAATCGCGCAGCGCGGATGTGACGCGCTCGAATGTCGCGGAGTCCGGCGACAACCAGCCATCGCGGCCCAGGAGCGTTCTCGACTGGCTGTGAAAAACGATGATCTGAAAGCGGACGCCTTCCGGCAAGGTGCCCAGGCTGGCCAGCAATTCATGCCGGGCGGTCTCCAGGGCGCCGCTCGGTCCCATGCTGGATGAGCAATCGATCAGGTAGACAATGCTCTTGCCCTTGCCGGGGACGCCAAAGAAGGAGGCGGCGGAGCGGCCAACGCCAGCCGAGCCGTGCGGCGCCGCCGACTGCGGGTTGCCGAGATGCGCCGCGCTGGCGTTTGACGCCGGAGTGGCGCGAGGTCCCGGCACATCCGGCGTCGCGGGAGTTGCGGGCGGCTCACTTGCTTCCGCCGCCGTCAGCGAGATTTCCACTATAGGTGAGCGCATCGTGGACTTGAGCGGCGGCTCGCGGACCGGTTCGATGCTGACGTAGGCGATCTCGCAGGGAGGCGCCACGTGGCCTTCGTGCCGGGCAACCTTGAGGCACGCGAGTGCGGCGACGCCCAGGCCGTGCAATCCTGCCGACAATGCCGCTGCCAGCCACCATTTTGCCGCTCTGGACATGAGATCCATCTCAAGTCTGCTCGCCGTTCTGGTCGATACCTCCACCATAACCAAGGGTGGTCCGACCCAAAATTGCGAGGCAGGACGCCGTCACCACCTTGCCGAACTTCGAAAGTTGCGTTGACCAACCTGAGGGATAACGGTGGCACAAGGTCGTGCCACCGTTATTTTTTGCGCTTGCAATACCGCAAAGATCGCAAAGCACGCAGATTCCGCGCAACTTTTCGAGCCGAGGCATCCATACCAAGCACCCGCCGCGCAGAAAAGCCCTTTCGTCTCTAAATCCTGAAAACTGAAAACTCGTCAAACAATGCCGCCGTTGACGTCGAGGATGGCCCCGGTGATGTAATTGGACGCTTGCGACGCCAGGAAGACGACGGCCTGGGCGATGTCTTCCGGTTGCCCCATGCGCGCGATGGGATAATTCTCGACGCCATAATCGAAGCCCCTGGTCATGTCGGACTCGACGCCGCTGGGTGCGACGGCGTTGACGTAGATGCCATGGCGGCCGACGTCCTTGGCGACCCACTTGGTGAGGGCAAGCAGACCACCCTTGGCGGCGGCGTAGGCCGGCCCGCTACGGCCGCGATCTGAGCCCGCCGCCCGCGACGCCACGCCGCCGATCTTGCCGGAGATCGAGCTGATGTTGACGATCTTGCCGGACCCACGCTCTTTCATGTGCGGCAGCACCGCCTGGATGCAGTAGAACGAGCCGCGCAATGTTGTGTTCAAGTCACGATCCCAGATGGCGTCCGTTGTATCCTCGATGCCCACGCGCCCGAGCGTGCCGGCGTTGTTGACGAGGATGTCGATTCGCCCGAACTCGGCAATGGCCCGCTGCATGAGAGCCTCCACAGCAGCGCGGCTGGTCACGTCGGTGGCCAGGAAGATCGCCCGGCGGCCCAGTTCGCGGACCTTGGCGACCGTCTCATCGCCCGGCAGGACGTCGGCCACCACCACGTCGGCCCCCGCGCCGGCCAGCGCCACGGCACATGCCTGGCCGATGCCGCGCGCAGCACCCGTCACGATGGCCACTTGATCCGTGAGGTCGGCGGGCTTGCTGATGGGCATGGATGGTCTCTCTTGTCTGGTTTGCGTTTCGGGTACGGAACCTTGCTGGGGAGGCAAGTGCGAATGCAGGACGGCTCACCTGGATGGTTTCAGGTGGCCCCGAGCCGTTGCTTGCATTCATCCAGGATTGCCCTGGTTGCGGTGGCGCCGACGCGGCTGACGCCGAGGGCGCGGACGGCGAGCAGCCGATCGAAATCGCGCACGCCGCCGGCGGCTTTCACCTGGACGTGGGGTGGGCTGCATCGCCGCATGAGACGCAAGTCGTCATCCGTGGCGCCGGTGCTGCCGTAGCCGGTTGAGGTCTTCACGAAATCGGCGCCGACCTCGCCGCAGATGAGACACAGTTCTTCCTTGTGCTCGGTGTTCAGATAGCAGTTCTCGAAGATCACTTTCACCAGCGCCTTGGGGTGGGCAATCTCGATGATCGACAGGATGTCGCGGGCTACGTATTTCCAGTCCTTGCCCAGGACCTTGCCGATGTTGACGACCATATCGAGTTCCGTGGCGCCGTCGGCGACGGCAATCTCCGCCTCGGCGACCTTGATGGCCGTTACGTGGCCGCCGTGTGGAAAACCAATCGTGGTGCCGACGGCCACGCCCGAGCCGGCCAGCCACGCCGCTGCCTGCTTCACCGCGTACGGCTTGATGCACACCGACGCCACCTCGTATTCTCTGGACAGGGCACATCCCTGCTCCAGGTCGGCATCCGTCAGTGTCTGCTGGAGCAGCGAGTGATCGATCATCTTGGCGATGTCGCGATAGCTGAGATCATTCATGGTGTCACAACCTGTAGCCCTGCAAAGGCCGACCTGCCTTGCCTGACTTGCCGCGCTTGACCGAAACTGGCCTTGCAGCGGCAGGAATTCTGTTTATAAGACCCGGTCAGCCGGAATCTCTTCTCGCAGAGGGACAAAAGACTTGAGGTCGGGGCGGCCGCGCCTCACCTTGGGGCCGGACCACTGCCGAAACTAGTCTAGAGGCCAGCTTAGCGAGGCATAAGGAGTTAGGCCATGCGCGTCGGCTTGTTGGCAGGAGTCGTCGGTTGCCTGGCGTTGGGCGCGTCGCCAGCCCAGGCCCAGACTGCGCCAGTGGAAATGACCATTCTGGTCCCCGAAGTCGAGGCACGCAGCGGACCTTCCAAGGAATTCTACGCGACGATCAAGCTGCGCCAGGGAGAGACGGTCCAGGTCGTCAACGAGAGCAAGGAACAACCGGGCTGGGTGGCCATCAAGCCGCCGCCAGGCTCATTCAGCTGGATCAACGCCCGTTTCGTCCAGCAGCGCCCGGATGGCCGAATCGCCACTGTCATCTCCGACGTGCCCGTTCCCGTCATGCCCGGCAGTTCTCTCACCAATCAAGCTCCGAATGTGGAGCAGACCAAGGTGGAGCGCGGTACGCTCGTGACCATTCTCGACCAACCGATGCATTCTTCCACGGGTATCTGGCTGCCGATAAAGCCGACCGTCAAGGAAGTGCGTTACATTCCGGCCGAGGCAGTCAAATCGTCCGCCGCAGTCACGGTGAATAACGTGCCGACGACGCAGACGGTATCGTCAGGCGCGCGTCCCTCGCCCCCGTCAGCCGTCCCTGGCCAGCCGTCAGTCGCCGTCGTGCCCAGTAATGGTGGCGGCTGGCAACCCGCGGGACAGTCACAATCCGCCAAGCCCGGCGCGACGACAACGCTATATGGCTCCACTCCGCCGGCACAGAATCCATTGCCGCCCGCCAGCGCGCCGCAATGGAGTGTTTGGGGATCGCTCCGCAAGGCCGCCTTCAAGAGGCACGGCCTCGATGTCTTCGTTCTCGAGAACAGTCGTGGCCAGCCGCTGCTCTATGTCACCGCGCAGCCGGGCTTCTCGCTCAATAGCTACGTCGGCCGGACCGTCAGTCTCTACGGCAGTGTCTCGTACTGGAGCGACGAGGTCGCCCGCACCTACTGCATGACGGCCACGCACGTGGCGATGCCGTGACTGGGCCTCGCCATTGAGAGGCTGTCCGCGTCGGCAAAATCAGTGCCGGCTACTGGCATACAATAGCGCGGGTATGGTATGCTGCCGCCATGCGCTGCACGACGATTTCACTCCTGGTGTTGCTTTTCATGGCCGCGATGGCCGACAACGCTTGCGGACAGCCGCCGCCGAAAGATGCGCCGCTCGATGGGCGATTCCTGCGAACCTATGCGCAGACGCGCGGGTTCATGCTGGGCCGGCCGGTGCGGCCGACGCCAACTCCGGATGGCAAGGCGGTCCTGTTCCTGCGCTCGCAGCCGCGCAAGGCACGCCTCAACCTCTTTGAGTTCGAAGTCGCCACCGGCAAGACTCGCCAGCTGCTCACGCCGGAGCAACTCTTGAAAGGCTCGGAAGAGAAGCTTTCACCGGAGGAGAAGGCCCGACGCGAACGCATGCGCGTCAGCGTCGGCGGCTTCACGACCTTTCAGATCGCGCCGGACGGCTCGCTGATCCTGCTCGGACTTTCCGGCAAGCTCTACATCTTCGACCGTGCCAAGGGGTACATCCGCGAACTGAACACCGGCGCCGGCACGGTCGTCGATCCCAAGTTCGCGCCGAACGGGACCATGGTGTCCTACGTCCGCGACCACGATGTCTACGTCCTGGACCTCAAGAGCAATGAGGAACGGCGCGTGACGACCGGCGGCAGCCGCGAGGTTTCCAACGGCCTGGCGGAGTTCGTCGCCCAGGAGGAGATGGGCCGCTTCACCGGCTACTGGTGGTCGCCGGATTCGACGCGTATCCTCTTCGAGCAGGTCGATGCCCGCGGCGTCGAGGAATGGTACGTGGCCGATCCGATCCATCCGGAGCAGAAGCCGCACCACTCGTACTATCCCCGGCCCGGAAAGAAGAACGTCGCGGTCCGCCTCGGCGTTATCGCCCTCAAGGGCGGCCCGGTGACCTGGCTCGACTGGGACGTCAAGAAATATCCATACTTCACATCAGCCCGCTGGTCGAAGGACGCGCCCTTGACCATCGGTGTGCAGACGCGCGACCAGCGCGAGTGGCTGCTCTTGCAAGTCGATCCGACGACGGGGAAGACCAAGACGCTGGTGCGTGAACAGGATGCCGCCTGGGTGAATCTCCGCCATGACATGCCGCGCTGGGTGTCGGGCGGCAAGAGTTTTCTGTGGGTGTCGGAGCGCGACGGCGGCCCGCAACTGGAGCTGCGCGCCGCCAACGGTCGCTTCGCCCGCATCCTGGTTCCGGTCGAGGCCGGCTTGCAGAGCATCGTCGCTGTCGACACCAAGGCCGGCAACATCGTCTTCACCGCCAGCAAGGAGCCGACCCAGTCGCATCTTTATCGCATCGGACTGGATAGCCCGTTCGCCGAGGCGATCGCGCTAACGCAGATACCGGGCCTGCACTCGGCGGCGTTCGCGAAGGACCACTCCATCTATGTGCACACGGCGCGGCTGGCGCACGTCATGCCGCGCTCCACGGTGCATCGCTTCGACGCTCAGCATACGCTGATCGGCGAGTTGCCGTCCGTCGCCGAGGAGCCGTGGTTCGAGCCCAACGTCGAGTATGTCCAGGTCGGCAAGGAGAAATTCCGCGCGGCGATCATTCGACCGCGCAACTTCCAGGCGAAGAAGAGCTACCCCGTGCTGGTGGATGTCTACGGCGGCCCGCATCATCAGCACGTGCTGTCGGCCAAGAATCGCTGGCTGCTCGATCAATGGTACGCGGATCAAGGCTTCATCGTGGTCGCCATCGATGGCCGGGGCACGCCGAACCGCGGCCGGGACTGGGAACGGGCCATCTACCAGAAGTTCGGCTCGCTGCCGCTCGACGACCAGGTGGCCGGCCTGCAAGCGCTGGCCAGGCAGATGCCCGAGATGGACATGAAGCGCGTGGGCATCACCGGCTGGTCGTTCGGCGGCTACATGGCGGCGCTGGCAGTGCTGCGCCGGCCGGATGTCTTCCACGCTGGCGTCGCCGGCGCCCCCGTCACCGACTGGCTCGACTACGACACGCACTACACCGAACGCTATCTCGGCATCCCGCCCAAGGACGATGCCGCCTACAACGAAGGCTCGCTGCTGACGTATGCTGCCGACCTGCGCCGGCCGTTGCTGGTCATGCACGGCACGGCCGACGACAACGTCTACTTTCGGCATTCGCTGAAGCTGGTGGACGCTCTGTTCCGCGCCGGCACGGACGTCGAGGTGCTGCCACTCTCCGGCTTGACGCACATGGTCCCCGACCCGCTGGTCATGGAACGGCTGCACACGCGCGTCGTGGATTTCTTGAAGAGGAGCTTGAAGTGAGCGGCTGCGTTTGCGGCTCACAATAACCAATCGACGGCCTGGTACGCATCATCCGACCACGGACTACCCCACGGCCCGTTTCTCTGGATTGCCCTGCTGAGACCTCGCGGTTCGTCAAGAGATGCAATGGCCCACGGCTGGTCATCGCGCGTGAGAAGGACGGCATGACCCTTTCTTGACCAGATGAACCTCCACTTATGTATTGCGGGCTGGCGACAGACAGCCGCGCCTTGCTGCATACCCCGTGGCAATTGGCGGCGGTCCGGGGCGGAAGTTCTTAACATCCTTGAGGTTAATTGGCTCGACGCGATTGAACACGAAGCAGCTCGCTTCAATGTCGCCGGTCCGCTCCGGGTCATCGCTGGGCGCGTGCAGGTAGAGCACGCCGACAACGCCATTGTCGGTCAACATGGCATGGCGGCGGCTGGAGTTGGAATACGCGGCGAATAAGACTGCTTCTTCTTCTTCTTCACCCATAATTCAGCTCAGTGCATTTGCGCCTCGCAACCGCGTCCGACGAAATCATACTCACTCCGTCGGCACCCGCAACTCCACGAACGTGCTTTGATAGCTCTGCTCGAGATCAAGCGGCACGGCCAGGTCGGTTTCGAGCCAGAGCGGCATGGTGGGCAGTGACTGCCCGAGGCTCAACGGCTCGACCCAGGCCTCCAGCAGGCTGGGTTCGTCCGGCGGTAAGGTCCGGCAAGCGACGGCGCACAGCGAGCCGTGGCCATCTTCCTCGGCCAGCCCCAGATGCTGACGCAGGAGAGCGTAAAGATTCTCGGCTCGCGAGGTAACAACGTCCACGACGACGATGGCAACGCCGGCCTGCAGGTAGGCCGCCAGCTTGGCGACGAAGTTGCGCCGCGCCGAAGGCCGGTCCTTGTTGCGCGGGCTGACCAGCTCGATGGCGGCGACCATCTCCAGTCCGCCTTCGCGATGCACCTGGACTTCGAACACGTCCAGACGATGGAAATCGACCGGCACGGCGAGCGTGGGCCTGGCCGGAGCCCAGACCGCCGTTGCGATCCCGCCGTTGTTCTCCGGCTCATCCCCAACCTGCTCCAACGCGCCGACATCGGCCGCGACATCGACACCGAGTTTGACATTGGGGCGCGCGACGTAGCCGGCCGGCAAGCACTTGTTGAGTCCGCGCGTGACCTCGCTGGCCCAACCGCTGTGGAAACTCTCCCAGGTGCAGAGCCCGCGCATGGGTAGGTGGAAATGGTCGCGCAGGGGCATGGCTTGGTCCTCGCGAGATCCTCGGTCGCCTGCCGTCATCATAGCAGGAAGCCAGCAGTTTACGCATCAGTCGAAGGTGCACGCCCGAGCCGCTGCCGGTACTCCTCCCTGGCCCGCAACAGAAACTCGTGCAACGCCGGTTCGCGGTAGTCGGCATAGGTCCACGGCCAGGGATGGTAGGCGCCTTCCTGGTAGCGCAACGTGATCTCCGCGAAGATGCCGTCGCGCAGGTAGATGCGGTGGCCCTGGTCCTTGGTCGAGGCCAGCAGGAACTTGCCAAGTTGCAGCAGGCCGGGATCGAGATTCAGCGGCCGCGGCTCGAGATACTTGCCGCTACCAGCGAGTTCGGCCTCAAGGGTGTTGGTGCGATGTTTCAACTCCGGCAGAACGTCCGGTTCGACAAGGCTGGCAAAGGCCAGGAAGCGCTTGCGCAGGCCCGGGCCCATCGTCGCTTCATAGTAGGTAGTGTGATGGAAAGAGAAATCGTCGCTGGCGAGGGCGATCGGGCCGAACTCGGCAGTGAGCTTGTCCGTCGCCCAGGCCAGGGCCTCGGCATGGCGGCTGAAGGCAGCAACCACCAGCATGGAGGGCACGGTCTGGCGGAGATGGCCCATGAGCCGACCAGGAAGAGTTGGGTCGCCGCTGGCGGTTTCGCACACTCGCGCCGGTGGACAGATCCGTGAAACTGCCAGCGGCGACCCGAGAACCTGTCTAGGCGCGCTGCTTTTGCTCTTTTAGCCGTTCGCCCAACCATTTCTTGTCTTCCGGGGAGAGCGATGTCACCGGATCGAGCTTGTAGTTGATCTTGGCGAGGAAGTTGCCTTGCTCGAATGCGCGGCCGAAACCGGCTTGCAGGTCCAGCACCGTGTCGCGGTCGTCGGACGCCAGCGGCAACCGGAAGCGCGGCAGTCGCTTCTGCAGCGTTGCCGTGTAGAGCTCGTAGCGCTCCGGCTGCGAGGCCCGGGTCACGGTCACGCCATAGTCCCATTCGGGCAGGCCGTCACGCGAGTAGTCGAGCATCGGCTGGCCCTGAAGGACAAGATCGATCTCCACCAGGTTGCAGCCAGATGAACGGCCTTCGCGGCGCTTGTCGAGGTAGGCCTTGCGGCCTTCCGCGGTCGTCCGGTTGGCCGGGCTGACGACGTCCAGGAGCGTGATGAGGCGGCCATCGGTCCGCTGCCGGATCTCGACGTATTCCTCGTGATGTTCTTCGCGAACGACCGATGTGAACAGGGCCTGTTCGGTGGCATAGACGCGCTGACAGACGCGGGCGCGGTAGCGGTCCACCAGGCCCGGGAGTAGAATCTGATAAAGGCAGTTGACCAGCTGGTGCTGAAACGGAGGCCACAGCTTTTCGTCTTCAAGGTAGGGGTCCATTCCCGGAAACGGGCTCGGCATGGCTGGTTCTCTCCACTGCTCCATCCCGGGCGATCAATCTAGGCGATCCATCTAGGCGATCACTCACGGGCGCGCGACACGGGGGGCTTGGTATCGGTTATACACTCTCACCGGCACAACGTTCAAGGTGTTCGCGCTGAAATGCGCTTGACGCTACCCTGCAACCACAGTAGATGGTACAACAATTCTGATTGCGGAACAATGGTCTTGATGCGACGGCCGGAGGCCGATCACCGATTTCTGAAAGAGGCTCTTCCTTGATCGAGATGATGGAGAAGTGGAAGGTGCAGGACGCCGCCGAGACCTATGGCGTTCGCAACTGGGGCAAGGGCTACTTCGGCATCAACGCCTCCGGACACGTCACCGTGCATCCGGACAAGAAGCCCGAGCAGGCCATCGACCTCAAGGAACTGATCGATCAGCTGCAAGAGCGCGGCATTCAGTTGCCCATCCTGCTGCGCTTCACGGACATCTTGCGCCAGCGCGTCGGCGAGATCCACGACGCGTTCCGCACCGCCATCGCGGAGAATGACTACCGTGGCCCGTACTGTTGCGTCTACCCGATCAAGGTCAACCAGCAACGCCACGTCGTCGAAGAAATCCTTGATTTCGGCAAGCCATACCACTTCGGCATCGAGGCCGGCTCCAAGCCGGAGTTGCTGGCCGTGCTTGCCCTGACCAACGGCATGGACACGCCGATCATCTGCAATGGCTTCAAGGACGACGAGTTCATCAAGATGACCGTGCTGGCCCGCAAGATGGGCAAGCATGTCATCCCCGTCGTCGAGAAATTCACCGAGCTGGAGACCATCGTCCGCAATGCCGAGGAACTGAGCGTCCGCCCGATCCTGGGTGTGCGCGTCAAGCTGGCGGCACGCGGGGCCGGACGCTGGAAGTACAGCGCCGGTTTCCGCTCCAAGTTCGGGCTCACACTTACCGAAACCCTTGAGGCCTACGAGTATCTCAAGCAGCGCGACCTGGCCGACTGCCTGCAACTGGTTCACTTTCACCTGGGCAGTCAGATCACCAACATCCGCAACATCAAGGGAGCCTTGACGGAAGCCGCCCGCGTTTACGTTGAGTTGCATCGCGTCGGCGCCGGGGTCCGCTACCTCGATGTCGGCGGCGGCCTGGGCATCGACTACGACGGCTCGCAGACCGATTTCGAATCATCCGTCAACTACACGCTCCAGGAATACGCCAACGACGTCGTCTTCCGCATCAAGAGCGTGTGCGACGAGGCCGAGGTGCCGCATCCGACCATCATCTCGGAGTCCGGCCGGGCCGTCGTCGCCTACCATAGCTTGCTAGTCTTCGACGTGCTCGGCGTGTCCAACTTTGACCGCTACCAGGCGCCGCCCGACATACCCGAGGATGCGCCGCAGCAGATCCTCGATCTCCAGGGCATTCACCGCGATCTATCGAAAAAAAACCTGCTCGAGGGCTATCACGACGCCGTCCAGGCCATGGACGAATTGCTCAACATGTTCAATCTCGGCTCGCTGCGCATCGAGATGCGTGCCCTGACCGAGCGGCTCTTCTGGGCGGTATGCGGCAAAGTCCTGAAGATGGTCCGCGAGCTGGACTACATCCCGGAGGAACTCCAGGGGCTGGAGACCTTCCTCTCGGACACGTATTTCTGCAATTTCTCGATCTTCCAGTCGATGCCGGATAGCTGGGCGATCAACCAGCTCTTTCCGATCATGCCGATTCATCGGCTCAGCGAGCCGCCGACGCGCCGCGCCGTCCTGGGAGATATCACCTGCGACTCGGACGGCAAGATCGATCAGTTCATTGACCTGCGCGACGTTCGCAGCACGCTGCAACTGCACCCGTACAACGGCCAGCCATACTACCTGGGCGCGTTCTTGCTCGGCGCCTACCAGGAGATTCTGGGCGACCTGCACAACCTCTTCGGCGACACCAACGCCGTTCATGTCAGTCTTGACGACTCCGGCCAGTTCAATCTCGACGCCGTCATCAAGGGCGACACCGTCCGCGAAGTCCTTGCTTACGTCCAGTATTCTGCCGACGAGCTCATTTCCCGCATGCGCAAGGACGTCGAGCGCGCCGTCCGCGCCGGCAACATCACTCTCAACGAGTCACGGCAGCTGTTGCGCTTCTACGAGTCCGGGCTGGAAGGGTATACTTACCTGGAGGAGTTTTGAGCGTCGTGGTGGCAAGCTGCCGGAATGTCACGTTGCAGCGTTCACATGAAAGTAATCGATCCGCACATCAAGGGCTTGCACAAGGCCGCGACCCTGACAGGGTTTCAGGTGATGGACGCGATCAATCCTCACGATGTCATCAAGGTCTTGAATGCCAACGGCGTTAGCTTTGTGCTAGTCGGCGCGTATGGGCTGGTCGGTTGGACGAAGGATCCACGCGCCACCGAAGATGTGGACCTGGTTATCGCGGCGCGCCACCAGAAGAAAGCCGCTCGACACCTGCTGGACGAGTATCCCCATCTTGAGGCCAAGGACCACGAGGTAGTGACGCGCCTGGCCGACCGCGAGTCCGGCGACGTGGCCATCGACCTCATGAAGCCGAATCAGCCGCTCTATCGGGAGGTCTTCAAGCACACGCATCCGATCTCGACGGCGAAACAGCAATACCGCGTGCCGTGCCTGGAAATGGCGCTGGCGATGAAATTCGCTGCCATGATCAGCTTGACGCGCTCCGACGAGAAGAAGCACATGGATGCGCATGACTTCATCCGCATGGTGCGTGTCAACCCTGAGATCGACAGCGATCGGCTCGCCGCTCTCGGCGAACTCGTCTACGCCGGCGGCGGCCAGGAGATTGCCGAGAAAGTCCGCCAGGTCCGCGCCGGCGAGACGTTGCGACTTTGAGAGGCCTCTCCTCACGTGAACGATGCAGCGACCCCAACCTGCGAGACGCTTTGCTGCCGCCCCGATCTATCGCTGGCGGAGACGCTGGCGATGTTCCGGCACGAAGCCGTCTCCGGCGCGTGCGACACCGGCCGCTATCGCTGCGGTTACTATTCCTGGGGAGACGGTCCGCCGCTGCTCTTCGTGCCCGGGTTATGCGACGGCGCCATGTCGTTCGTGATGCCGATCGCGCAGTTGTCGGCGCAGTTTCGCTGCATCGCCTACGATTTGCCGGCCGGTCGAGCACTCAAGAGCTATCGCCACGCCGACTACGTCGCGGACCTGTCAGCGCTGCTCGATCACCTGGGCATCGCCGAGTGCGCGCTGTTCGGCTTCTCGTTCGGCTCGACGATCACGCTGGAAGCGCTACGGCGCTGGCCGGCGCGTTTCCCGCGCGCGATCCTGCAAGGCGGCTTCGCAAGGCGACCACTGGGACCGGGCGAGGTGTTGCTGGCCAGCCTGGCACGCTACTGGCCCTGGCCGTTGGCATCTCTGCCGCTGCGCGTGAAGGTGCTGGAATACGCCCATCGAGCGCCCTTTCGCTCGGCGCCACCGGAATGCTGGGATTACTTTCTTGACAGACAAGGGTCCCCACCGATGTCGGCCGTCGCCCGTAGGGCCTTGCTCCTCCACCAGCTCGATTTGCGCCGCTTGTTGCCGGCCATCCAGCAACCGATCCTGATGATCTGCGGCGAGCACGATCACCTCGTGGACAAGCATTGCGAGCAGGCGCTCCTGGCGGGATTGCCGCATGTCGAGCGACTCGAGATTGCAGGCTGCGGCCACATGCCACAGTTCTCGCACCCCGCTGCCATGGCCGAAGCAACTCGCGAATTCCTGACCCGACAAGGCTAGCCGGCGTATTCGGGAGGGCGAGGCTCTTGCCGAACCGCCGCCCGGCCCCTGGGTGTGAATGCAAGTCCTGCGCAAATACGCCGTTCACGGCTCGGCAGGTGCCTCGCCCTCCCGAGCAGGCCCATCAAAACCATGCGTTGCGCCGGCACTAGCCGGTCTTCTTGCGAAACATTCCTGGCAGGACGATGAGCGCGGCGAGCGTTCCGAGGAGGATCAGGTATGGCAGCGGCGCCATCTCGGCGATCACCAGGCCGGAGGTCTGGGCAGCGCCTTTCTTCTGCACCAGCGTCTTGCCTTCGCTGGCCAGTTCCAGGGTCACATTCCTGGGCAGTCCGTCCTGCACTTGCCGCCAGCTTGGGAATGTCACGCTATGCTTGCTTCCCTGGATGTTGCTGGTCACCTTCTTGAGAATGAAGTCGAGCTGGGTCACATCCTTGGCGGAATAGTACTTGCCCGCCGTCTCGTCGGCGAGGCGTTGCAGCGAAACCTCGTCGATGCCATCGTCGTGCAACTTGATGGACAGATTCTCGAAGTGCTTCATCAATTCCTGGTCGTTGGTGGCGCGGAAAAACATGCCCTTGGTGTCCTCGGCCATCTTCTTCATGGTCGTGGAGTCCAGTTCGTTGTCGCGGCCGAAGCCGAGCACGTAGAGCGGCACCTTGGCTTCCAGGGCGCGGGCAACGACTTCATCGACGCGGCGGCGGCTGCGGTTGTCGATGCCGTCGGTCATGGCCACCACGGCGCTCTTGCCCGGCGCGTCCTCCGCCTCGAGCGTGGCCACGGCGGCGTAGACGGCATCGAGAAACGCCGTCTCACCCCGGGCGTGAATCTGCTTGATCTTCCGCTTCAGGTCGAACTTGTCGTTGGTGAAGGCGGCCGGCACGTCCACGTCGTCGCTGAACTCCAGGAGGGCAGAGCGACGCGACGCGCCGATGGTGTTCACGAACTTGTCGGCCGCGTTCTTGAGCGCATCGATCTTGGACAGCTTGTCCTTGTCATTGGCAGGCAGTGTCATGCTGCCGCTCTTATCGAGGACCAGGACGCTGGTGACCTGCTGCAGCCGGCCCGGCTCGCCGATGCCGACGGTGTAGATGCGGACCTTGTCCTTCTTGGCGCGGGCGATGACCTGTTCGATCGCCGCATCGCTGTTGATGTCCACGCCGTCGGTCATGAGCACGAGTGCCTTCGACTTGCTGGCGAAGGGCAAGAGCATGTCGAAGGCGCGGAGAGCGGCATCGAAATAAGCAGTGCCGCCGCTGGGCGTGATCGTCTCGATCTCGCGCCGCATCTTCTCGCGGTTCCCGGGGGGCGGCACCAGCACCTGCGGCTTGTGGTTGAAGAGAATGAGGCCCGTATCCGCCGACGCCGGCAAGGATTTGAAGAACACGTCGCTGGCCCGGCGGGCCTGGTCCATGCGGCGATGCTCGCTCATGCTGCCGCTCACGTCCATGGCCAGCACGACCGCCAGTTCCTCTTGCTTCTTGGGGCGCGGCATCTCGATCTTCTCGTGGACCTTGCCGTCTTCCTTGATGATGATCGTGTATTCCTTGTCAGGATCGAGCGGCACGCCTTTGCGCGGCAGGACCGCAAATTCGACGCGCAGCATGAGACGCCCCTTGGCATCATTGAACTTCGTGAGGTCTTCCTTGGGATTGAATTCGAGCTTGTAGGGGACGTCGGCGTTCGCGTTCTCTTCCTTGGACGGCTTGGCGGCTTTCTGACCGAAGACAGGAACGGCGCCGACGACGAGGACCAACCCCAGGAGCAGCGCCGCGCGACTCATGAAAAGCACCTGTTTGACGCTCTGAACTTCGGTCCCGGGCGCTGCCGGCTCTGCCCGGGTCTCTACAGACGGGAGGCCCAGCCTCCATTCCCGGGCAGAGCCAGGGAACGAGAGGATTATATCACGGGAAGACGATCTCCAGGATCTCGAAGCGGATCTTGCCCATCGGGACGGTGATCTCGGCGACTTCGCCGACCTTTTTCCCAAGGAGGCCCTGGCCGATGGGGCTGCTGCTCAAGATTTTGTTCTCGTTGTAATCCTCGTCGCCGGGACCCACCAGCTCGAAGTTCTCCTCCTCCTCGAGGTCGAGGTCGCGCACCTTGACGCGGACGCCGAAGACGACCGTATCCTTGGGCAGTTCGTTGCGGTCGATGAAGTAGGCCCGGCTGAGCTTGTCCTTGAGGGAGTCGATGCGGGCCTGGAGGTGCCCCTGGTCCTCGCGGGCGGCATGGTACTCGGCGTTCTCGCTGAGGTCGCCCATTTCACGGGCCGTCGCGATTCGCCGCGCCACCTCGATCATCTCGGTATTCTGCATGCGGTCCAGGTCTGCCTTGAGCTTCTCGTATCCGTCCCGAGTCATGGGAATGCGATCTTGCGACATTTCCTTGGGACTCCTTTGTAAATCACAGCTGGTTCCAACAATTATTCTGCGGTGCCGCTGTAGTACTTGTAAAGAGAAATCTCGATGCGAATGCGCTCTTGCGCCCTCTCCATCGCTCTAGCGTTCGCTCACTCTAGCGTTCGCTGGCAGGTTTCTCGTCAGGCGGCTGCTGCCTGGCGGCCAGCCGCGACGGCAAGGTCCACAACGATGTGAATCCCTGGGCCCACTTGCTGTCGAAGAACTCGAAATTGGTCTGGCTGGCTAGCCGGCTGTCGAAAAGCCCGTGCGGACTGCGCCGGCCGATGACGGCATGATTACCCTTGAAAAGCTTCAGCCGCACTTCGCCGGTCACCAGACGCTGCGTCTGCTGGAAGAAACCGTGCAGCGCCTGCCGCAGGTCGTGGAACCACAGGCCCGAATAGACCAGCTCGGCATAGCGCTGGCCGAGCGCCTCCTTGAACTGGAGCATCTCCCGGCTATGGACCAGGCTCTCCAGATCGCGATGGGCGGCGAGCAGCAGCGTCGGCGTCGGCGCCTCGTAGAATTCACGACTCTTGATGCCAAGCAGGCGATCCTCGATGACGTCGCTGCGGCCGATGCCGTGCTCGCCACCCAGACGATTCAGCTCGCGCACCAGTGGCAATGGTTCGACGGCTTCATCGTCGATTCGGCATGGAACACCCGCCTCGAAGCCAATGGTTATCACGGCCGGCTTGTCCGGCGCCTTTTCGACCGAGCGCGTCAGCACGAACAGACCCTCGCCGGGCGCTTGCCAGGCGTCGGCCAGGTCGTGGCACACCAGGCTCACGCCCCACAGGTTGCGGTCCATGCTGATCGATTCGCCCTTGGGTTCCTCGACCGGCAAGCGGCGCCGTCGCGCATAGGTAAGCTTGTCTTCCAGCGACTTGAGGTTCCATTGCCGGACGGGCGCAAGGACTTCCAGTTGCGGGTTCTGGGCGGCGATGGCCGTCTCCATGCGCACCTGGTCGTTGCCCTTGCTGGCCGCCGAATGCGCCACGCATGAGCAACCCTCTTCCCGCGCCGCGCGCACCAGTTCCTGCGCGATCAGGTAACGCGCCAGCGCCGAGCCGAGAAAGCAACTCGTCTGATAGACGGCTCCGGCTTGCAACGCGGGAAAGCAGAAGTCGCGGAGAAAGGTCTCGCGGCGATCAATGACCTGGGCCGCCACCGCGCCCAGTTCGAGGGCCAACTCCCCCAGCGGCTCGAGATACTGCTCCTGACCGAGATTGATGGACAGAGCAATGACCTTGTGCCCGCGCTCGTGGGCCAGCCAGTGCAGCGCCAGGCGCGACTCAAGATCGCCATTGAAGGCCAGGATGATTCGCGCCACGGCCAGGTCCCATCCCAACGTCGAATAGGGCTGCAGACCTTTTTATTGGAAGCTGAGCTGTCAAAGTAGTACGGATTCTCAGATCCGTGCGGTCATGCGGTACGCATCATCCCGCAGGATGCGGAAGCCGGCAGCAATGGCGTGCCCATGACTGCCGCTGTTACTGACCCAGACCGCCGTGGACGTGGACAGGCGTCAAGTGGGAGGGCTGGTCGGTGAACCAGAAGCGGCGCCACTCGTACTCGATTTGCCGCAGGTCCTCAGAGGCGTTGAGGAGCTGCTCCATGCGGATGTTGGGATCGCTGGACCAGATGTTCAGCAAACAGCCGGTATTGGCGAGAGCCAGCACCAATAACCCCGTGAGCGTGAAAATGCGCCGCATGGTCCCCTCTTTCCCAATTCACCTGCTCCAAGAGTCGGCCCCGACTTCCGGGCGGATTATGCTGGAGCAAAGGGTTTGATGGGTTATATCGGCATTGCCGTGCGGGGACTTGAGGGCAATCTTGCGGAAGATGACAGATATTCCGGGATGATCACGCCAGTAACCCGCGGATGGCGTTGCCGCCGTGGGCGATGGCGATGGGGCGCCCCTGCGGGTCGGGGACCATGAGGTGCGGGTCAATGCCGAGGAGGTGGTAAATCGTGGCGACAAAATCGGCGGGAGAAACCGGGAGACTCGCGGGGTAGGCGCCGATGCGGTCGCTGGCGCCGTAAACCGTTCCCGGCCGAATGCCGCCGCCGAACAGGAGGCTGAAGCCGCATTGCGGCCAGTGGTCCCGGCCGGCGGCACGGTTCACGCGCGGCGAACGCCCCATCTCGCCCATCACCACAACCAGCGTCGAGTCCAGCATGCCGCGGTCATCGAGGTCCTGCACGAGCGCGGGGATGCAGCGGTCCAGCAACGGCAGATTGAAGTCACGGAGCATGCCGAAGTTGTTCTCGTGCATGTCGTAGGCGTGTCCGTTCTTGCCGAAGATCTCCTGGTGCACGCTGATGAACGGCACACCCGCCTCGACCAGCCGGCGGGCGACCAGCAAGCACGAAGAGTAAAGGTTTCGCCCGTAGCGATCGCGGACACGGTCCGGCTCGCGCGCGATATCGAAAGCCGCCCGCGCCCGCCCGGAAGTCAGCATCGCCAGCGCTCGCCCGCGCAGCCGATCCATGCGTTCCATGGCGGGGCTGACGCCGGCAAGCGCGGCATCGACCTGGTGCAGCAGCCGCTGCCGGGCGTCGAAGCGCACGGGCGTCAAGTCCGGCACGTTGTCCATCGAAGGAAGGAGCGGTTCGCCATGCGGCATGACGGGGTCATAGTAGTCGCGGCGCGGCTGCCGCTCGAATGTCGGCTGGCACCGCGCGAAGAGCGGATTGTACTGCCGGCCAAGAAAACCACCGTACGGGCCGCGCCGCCGGATGCCCTCGCCACTGCCGGGATAGCATGGCAGGCACACCGCGCCCGGCATGTCAGTCGGCCCCTTGCCCAGATACTGGCAAACCGCACCGATGTCCGGCGGATCGCTTGGCTTGGCCGGCTCCAGAAAGCCGAGATCCGTGTAGCCCGTCATGAACGACAGCGGATCGTGCGAATTGAAATTGTGGCTGAAGGTGCGCACCAGGCACGCCTTGTGCATCAACCCGGCGAGGTTTGGCAAGAGCTCGCAAATCTGTAGACCCGGCAAGGAGGTGGCGATCGGGCGGAATTCGCCGCGAATCTCGGCCGGTGCGTGCGGCTTCATGTCAAACATGTCGATGTGGCTTGGCCCGCCAAGCAGGTTGAACATGATCACCGAGCGTGCCCGGCCGTCGCGCCGCCGCCCGGTCTCGCGCGCCTGCAGCAAGCGCGGCAACGTCAGGCCGCCGAACAGCGACAACCCGCCCACGCGCAGCAATTCCCGCCGCGTCACGCCATCGCACAGCTTGCTGCCGGGACCCTGGATGGAAAGCATGTCCATACCCTCGCGGAGACACCAAGTCCGACATCCATACTACCGTGGGCACAGCAAGAATAACAGTCGGCAGGATTCGCGTTCGCCGATGTCCCATGAAACGACGCTTTCTCGCTGGTACTGGTAGAGAGTGCAAAACGGCGCAGATCAAAGGAGACTTCCATGAACAGCCAAGATCGCCGGTCAACCGGATTAATGCATCACGCCACGCGGCTGCAGGCCGGGTGCGTGGCCATCATTCACCGGGCCGTTCAGGCATTCAGATCACTTCGCCGGCAAGAGTCATCCGTGTTCAATGCGGCTATGCTCGATGATCCTTACCCGAGTTACCAGCGCCTTCGTTCCGAGGATCCGGTGCACTGGGAAGCGGCCGCAAATCGCTGGGTGCTGACCCGCTACGCGGATGTCGCGTGCGTCCTCCGCAGCCCGCTGGCATCGTCACAGCGCGTGCAGGCTCTCGAGAGGTTCGTGCCGGCGGCATACCGGCCGTTGCTCGAGTTCCGCAAGAACTCCATGATCAGCAACGACGCGCCCAGGCATAACCGCCTGCGCATGCTGGTGAACAAGGCCTTCACGGCCAGGGCGGTCGAGGCCATGACGGACAACATTCAACGTCTTGTGGATGGCTTCCTGGATACCGCCCAGTCGCGCGGCCGGTTCGACGTGATCGCCGACCTCGCCTACCCCCTGCCCGTCACGGTGATCGCCGAGATGCTCGGCGTTCCCGCGGACGATCGAGACCAGTTCAAGGGCTGGTCCGATGAGCTGGTCATCCTGGCCGGCGCCGCCGGAAGTCCAGCAGCGCTCAGGCCGGACGACTATCGCCGGATCGCCAGCAGTCAGCAGCAGCTGACCGACTATCTCAAGAACATCGTCGCTCAGCGGCGCATGCAGCCGGGTAGCGATCTGCTCAGCGCCCTGGCCCAGGCCGAGGAAAGCGGCGACCGCCTGAGCGAGGACGAGCTTTACGCCAACGCGATCCTGATCCTGGTGGCCGGCCACGAAACCACCACCAATCTCATCGGCAACGGCATGCTGGCCCTCTTGCGACATCCCGACCAGCTCGAGCGACTTCGCAACGATCCGGCGCTGATACCGACGGCCGTGGAAGAGCTACTGCGTTACGACAGCCCGGTGCAGTTCACGACCCGAGTCCTCAAGGACGACCTGGAGGTGAACGGCAAGACCCTGAAGCGTGGCCAGATCGCCCTGCTGCTTCTGGGTGCGGCGAATCGTGACCCCGCACAGTTCCCCGAACCGGATCGGCTGGACGTCGGCCGCTCGGACAACAAGCACCTGGCATTCGGGCTGGGATCGCATTTCTGTCTGGGTGCGCAACTGGCCCGGCTGGAAGCTCGGATCGCCTTCGAGACCATGCTGCGGCGGCTGCCCGACCTGCGACTGGGAGAAGTGACGCCCAGATTCCGCGATCACTACAATCTGCGTGGACTCAAGTCACTCATGGTTGACTTCTGAAGGCCAGCCGCCATGTGCTGGCCGTTACGCCGACCAGTCGTCGTAGCTACGGTCTCTCGCTGAGATCACGCTCGGCGACAGCGGCCAGCGGATGTTGATGGCCGGGTCGTCCCAGCGAATCCCGCGGGCGGCCGTTGGTTCATGAAATGCCGAGATCAGATACAGCACCTCCGTGTCATCCTCCAGTGTCTGGAAGCCGTGGGCAAAGCCCTCCGGTACGTAGAGGCTCTGCCGGTTTCGTCGCGTCAGCTCGACGCCGTGCCATCGACCGCGCGTCGGCGATTCGGGACGAAGATCGACGATGACATCGAAGATGGCCCCGGCGGCGCAGCGGACGATCTTGGTCTCGGCATGCGGCGCCGCCTGGTAGTGCATGCCGCGCAGCGTTGCCATTTGGCGGTTGTAAGAGAAGCTGCACTGCGCCAGTTCCGCGTTGAGGCCGCGTTCCGCCAGCTCGCGCCGACACCAGAGCCGTTCAAAGAAGCCACGCTCGTCTTCGTGCAGCTCCGGCTCCAGCAGAAACGCGCCGGCGAGCGGCAACGGCTTGAAGCGCATCGGTCACGCCTCCATTTCCTTGCGAAGTGCTTGCAGGCCCTGTTGCGGATGCCGGATGGGATCGCACCCCAGTGCGGCGATGAGCTTGTCACGGCACAGGCCGATGAAGCGCGGCCGCGGCGCCGGCTGGCCAAGCGTCGCGCTCGGCACTCCCTCGATGCCGCGCCGATCGAGCGCGAATACCTGGCACACGAGCCTGGCAAAATCCAGCCGATGCAGATGCGCGGGACCGACCACGTGAAACGTCCCCGTCTTTCGTTGAGCGAGCAGATCGAGCGCCGCATCCGCCAGGTCCGGTGCGTACGTCGGCTGTCCGTACTGGTCGCTGGGGACCACGAGCGGCTTGCCTTGCCGCAGCGTGGCCACGGCGCGATAGACGAAGTTCTTCTTCTGCGACTCCGGGCCGAAGACCCAGCTGGTGCGCAGAATGAGATGCCGATCCGGCAGGAGATCGCGCACCCGTTCCTCTGCTTCGACCTTCGACTTCGCGTAGACACTGGCCGGGTCGCACGGAGCGTCTTCCAGATAGAAATGCGGCGACTCGGCGAAGACGTGCTCCGTCGAGAAGAAGATAAGCGTGCCGCCATGCCGCTGGACGGCGCGCGCGACGTTGACCGTACCGTCCACGTTGATGGCGCGGCATTCGTCGGGATGCGTCTCGGCATGATCGACATGCGTCATTGCCGCGGGGAGGAAGACGGCATCGAAGCGCTGCGCGGCGATGAGGTCTTCGACCGCTTCAGCGTCGCGGATATCGAGCCGAATCAGGCCCGACGACGCGTTGCCATTGCCGGTGCCGACGCAAGCATGGCCGCGCTTCAGGGAACTGGCTCGCAGCCAGCCGCCGACCTGGCCGGAGGTGCCGATGACGAGGGTTTTCATGGGTTCGTCCGTGAACGCGCTCGCGACAGCGCCGTAGGCGACGCTGCCAGCGTCGCCGGCATCAAGCAGAAATCACAACTCACCGCTTGCGCCGCGCGAGCGCGAAACGCAAGCGGTGAATCGATGTCACTGCAGGTTGACGTAAACCGTCTTTACCTCGGTGTACAGTTCCAGCGCGTACTCGCCGAGTTCGCGGCCGTGGCCGCTCATCTTGTAGCCGCCGAACGGGGCGGCGGCGTCGAAGACATCGTAGCAGTTGATCCACACCGTGCCGGCACGCAGGCCGTTGGCGATGCGGTGCGCCTTGGTGATGTCGCGCGTCCAGACGGCGGCGGCCAGGCCGTAGAATGTCTGGTTGCCGCGGCGGACCACCTCGTCGGCGTCCTTGAACGTCAGGATGTTCATCACCGGGCCGAAGATCTCTTCCTTGGCGATCTTCATCTCGTCCTTGACGCCGTCGAACACGGTGGGCTCGATGTAGTAGCCCTTGCCGCCGGCGCGGTTGCCGCCCGTCAAGAGCTTGGCGCCGTCCTTCTTGCCGGCGTCGATGTAGCCCATGATGCGGTCGCACTGCTCCTGCGACACCTGCGGGCCCTGCGTCGTCTGCGGATCGAACGGATCGCCAACCTTCTGTGCCTTCGCCTTCTTGAGGATCTTCTCGACGAACTGATCGTGGATCTTCTCCTCGACGAACAGCCGGCTGCCGGCGCAGCAGCACTGTCCCTGGTTGAAAAACAGGCCGAAGTAGGCGCCCTCGACGGCGGCGTCGAGGTCGGCGTCGGCGAAGACAACGTTCGGGCTCTTGCCGCCCAGCTCCAGGCTGACGCGCTTGAGATTGGACTTCGCGGCCGCTTCCGAGATGATCTGCCCGGTGGTGTGCTCGCCGGTGAAGGCGACCTTGTCGACGTCCATGTGGCCGCTGATGGCGGCGCCGGCGGTCGGGCCGTAGCCGGGGATGACGTTGAGGACGCCGTCCGGGATGCCGGCTTCCTGGGCCAGCCGGGCGACCTCGAGCGCGGTGAGCGGCGTCTGCTCGGCCGGCTTGAGGACGACGGTGCAGCCGGTCGCCAGCGCCGGGCCCAGCTTCCACGCCTGCATCAAGAGCGGGAAATTCCAGGGGATGATCTGGCCGACGACGCCGACGGGCTCATGCCGCGTGTAGCAGAAGAACGGCCCTTCCACCGGAATGGTCTTGCCGTGAATCTTGTCGGCCCAGCCGGCGTAGTAGCGGTAGCACTTCACGGACATCGGCACGTCGATGTTCAGCGAATCCTTGTACGGCTTGCCGTTGTCGAGCGATTCAAGCGCGGCGAGTTGCTGCGCATTCTCCTCGACGAGATCGGCGAGCTTGTTCAAGAGCCGGCCGCGCTCGGAGGCGTTCATCTTGCTCCACGGTCCCTCGAAGGCCTTGCGGGCCGCCTTGACGGCGAGGTCCACGTCGGCCTTGTCTCCCTCGGCGACCTGGCAGATGGTTTCGCCGTTGGCCGGGTTGACGGTCGCGAACGTCTTGCCGGAAACGCTGTCCTGCCACTTGCCGCCGATAAGCAAGGGCTGGTCCTTCACCTGGGGTGGCTTCGCCGTGGTGGTGGTCGGCGATTTGGCCGTTGCGGTTGCCATGCGCATCCTCCTGCTGGAGAGTTGAAGAGTTCGATCCTCGCCGGACCGATGTGAGGTGAATTGTCGCAGTTGGCTAGCCGGCGTCAAGATGCCGCGCTTTGTTTGTGTTTCGCGGGAGGTGCGACCGTCATCAAGCGGCGCCCGCTGGCACGCCGACCGGCGAGAGGAAGCACGCGGGGCCTTTACATCGGCATACGTGGATGGATAAAATGGTGAGCTGGGCAAGTTACGGTGACAATCGGCTCGTCACACCTCCGCCGGACTTGCCTAGCTTCCCGCCTCGGTTTGATGAATGGCGGACAGTGTAAACCTGACTTCACGCATCTTCGCCCAGTCGTTAGAATCCGGCCGTATGGGGGTCACCCTCGGCAGGAAGACCTCTGGCCGGAGAGGGAAGTGTGCGGCATGAGGAAAGCGTTGTGGATGTTATTGCTGCTGGCGTTGCCGGTGGCGGCACTGCTGCCGTTCTTCGGCGCCTGGCCGGCGCACGCCCAGGAACCGTGGGCCAACAAGTTCTTTCTCATCGTCGGCGACAAGACAACCACTCATGACTTCGGCACGGTTGCACGAGGCGCGCAGCTCAAGTACTCCTTCAAGATGAAGAATATCTACAAGGTGCCGATGGACGTCATGGACGTTCGCGTCAGTTGCGGTTGCGTCACCGCCACCTGCGTGCCCGCCTCGAAGCGCTTGCAGCCCAATGAGGAAGGCGAGCTCGAGGTGCTCATGGACACGCGCCGCTTCAACGTTCCCAACAAGTCGGTGTCGATCTTCGTCACCTTTGGACCGGAGTACATCTCGACCGCCACCTTGCGTGTCAGCGCCATCGCCCGGCAAGACGTGGTCTTCAACCCGGGGACGGTAAACTTCGGTATCGTGCAGCGCGGCCAGACGCCAACGCAGACTCTCGACGTGGAATACTCCGGCTTCCTTGACTGGCGGATCACAGAGGTCGTCAAGAACGCCTCGGCGCCATTCCAGGTAAGTGTCGAGGAATTCAAGCGCCAGCCGGCGCGCGGCAACTTCGCCGGGCAAGCGGGTTATCGCTTCACTGTCACCTTGAAGGGTGACGCGCCCCCCGTCGCCTTCCGTCAGGAATTGATCCTGAAGACGAACGACCCGGCCAGTCCCACCTTGACCGTCCCGGTTGAAGGAACAGTGCAGGCCGCTCTTTCGGTCGCGCCCGATACCTGGCGCATCGGCTCCATCAAGGTCGGCGAGAAAAAGACGCAGCGGATCATCGTTCGCGGCAGCCGGCCATTCAAGATTGCCAGCGTCGATGGACAGGAAGGCGGGATCTCCGTGCAAATCCCCGACAGGAACTCGCCGGTCCATATTCTCACGATCAGTTTCCAGCCCACCATGGCCGGCGCGGTCCGCAAGCAGCTGGTCGTCCACACCGACACGGAGGGCGAATCGGTGACCGTCACTCTGGACGGGACCGTCGTCCCCTGAGCACTTGCAATCTGCCCTGAGCCTGCCGACCGCTCGCGGCTGGCGGGCTTTCGGTATGATAGGCCACATGGCCAATCACCTCGCAAATGAAAGCAGCCTGTACCTAAGGCAGCACGCCAGCAACCCGGTGGACTGGTATCCCTGGGGCGAGGAAGCGCTGGCGCGGGCGCGCGAACTGGATCGACCCATCTTCCTCAGCATCGGCTACTCGGCGTGCCACTGGTGCCACGTCAGGGAGCACGAGAGCTTCGAGGACCCCGAGACAGCAGCCATCCTCAATGAGCATTTCGTCAGCATCAAGGTCGATCGCGAGGAACGGCCGGACCTCGATCAGATTTACATGTCGGCAGTGCAGCTTCTCACGCGGCAGGGTGGCTGGCCAATGTCGATGTTCCTGACACCGGACCTGCGGCCGTTCTTCGGCGGCACGTATTTTCCACCCGACGATCGCTACGGCAGGCCGTCGTTTCGCCGCGTCCTGCTGCACGTCGCCAGGCTCTGGAGCGAGCAGCGCGAGGCGATCGAGCAGCAAGCCGGGCAGCTGACCGAAGGCGTCCAGGAAACCATGCGACTTGATTCCGGGCCAGGCGAACTGAGCGAAGCGGCGCTGGGACACGCCGCGGCGGTGCTACGGCGCTCCTTTGACTCCGTCCACGGCGGCTTCGGCTCGGCGCCCAAGTTTCCACACGCGCTCGAGCTGCGTTTGCTGCTCCGCGTTGCCCAGCGCTATCAGGACGACTATGCCCGCGCCATGGCCAGGTTCACGCTGGAGCACATGGCTCGCGGCGGCATGTACGACCACCTCGGCGGCGGCTTCCATCGCTACAGCACCGACGAGCGCTGGCTTGTCCCCCACTTCGAGAAGATGCTCTATGACAACGCCTTGCTCACGCCGGCATACGTCGAGGCCTATCAGGCAACCGGCGATCCGTTCTTCCACACTGTCGTCGAGGAGACGCTCGCGTATGTGCTGCGCGAGATGACCAGCCCCGAAGGACCGTTCTACAGCACGCAGGACGCGGATAGTGAAGGCGTCGAGGGCAAGTTCTTTGTCTGGTCCAGCGCCGAGGTTGAACAGGTGCTCGGCAAGGACGATGCGGAGTTCTTCGCGTCGGTCTACGATGTCACACCGGACGGCAACTGGGAAGAGCGCAATATCCTGCATCGCGGCCGCTCCGATGAGCAGGAAGCGAAGCTGCTGCGCGTGCCGATCAAGGAGCTACGCGAGCGCCTCCAGCGTTGCCGCGCCAAGCTGCTGGAGACGCGGCATCGCCGCATCTGGCCGGCGCGCGATGAGAAGATTCTGACATCGTGGAACGCCCTCATGATTGCGGCATTCGCTCAGGGGTATCAAGTGCTGGAACGCCCCGAGTATCTGAGCGCAGCCCAGCGTGCCGCGGGATTTCTGCTATCCCGGATGCGGCGACCCGATGGACGGCTGTGGCGCACCTGCACGGCCGGCCTGGAGCCGCGCTTCAACGCCTATCTCGAGGACTACGCGTTCCTCATTGACGCGTTGGTGACTCTTTACGAGGCCGATTTTGATGCCGTCTGGATCGAGATGGCAGCGGGGCTGGCCGACGTGATGATCGATCAGTTCTGGGACGATGCCGACGGGGGATTTTTCTACACTGCCCGCGAGCATGAAAAGCTCATCACTCGCGCCAAGGACCCGCACGACGGCTCGATACCGTCGGGCAACTCGATGGCCGTCACCGCCTTGCTGCGTCTGGCGAAGCTCACGGGCCGCCGAGACCTGCACGACCGCGCCGAGAAGACGTTGCAGCTGTTCGCCGGCGTGCTGAGCCAGTCGCATGCCGCCGCCCAGATGTTGATCGCGCTCGACTTGTACCTGGGGCCGGTGCAAGAGATTGCCGTCGTCGGCAACGCTCCGGATGAAGTTGCCGAGGCGCTGCGGCTGCTGCGGCAGCGCTTCGCGCCGCGCCGGGTGCTGGCCTACAAGCCGGCGGCGACGCTTTCGTCCGTCGAGAAGACGATCCCGTTGCTGGCCGGGAAACAGGCGCTTGGCGACGTCACGACGTACATCTGCCGCGATTTCACCTGTCAGGCGCCGCTGATAGGCCTCGCCGCCTTGCGTAACTGGGCAAGCCAGGACGATTAGGGACTTCGGATGCGTGGACGAGTTCGTAGGCAGCCTCGCCCACGAACGTCCCCCGGCGGCGGCAATTCCATCTGGACAGTTACCGACCTGGAGACTACGGTGCCGCCCCATTTCAGGAGGTGGGCGATGATGAATGCGCGCGCGTTGCTGCTGTTACCGGCGTTGCTGACCACGGGGTGCTTGCCCGAGTCGTTTAGCAGGTCCGACAAGGTCGAGCGCGTGCCGGTCAATCCGTTTGGCGGCGGCGGGCCGGCGGCGGCCGAGACCGTGAAACAAGCCAACTACGCGCCGGCGCCTGCGGAGCTTTCGCAGCGTGTCGATTTCATTGGCCGCAAGCTCATCGCCGCCAATCCACAGATCGCCATGCGCCCCTACTTCGCCACCGCCGGCAGCCCGACGCCGGAGATCTTCCACCAGGGCACGAATACGCTGTGGATCACCTCCGGCATGGTTCAGCAGTGCAAGACGGAAGCGCAACTCGCGGCGGTGATGAGCTATGAACTGGCCCGCATGGTGTCGGAACGTGAAGCCAAGGCGAGTCCGACCAGCCGCAATCCAGAAGGTCTGCCTCCGCCGGAAGTGCCGATCGGCCAGACGGGCAACATGAGCGGTCAGGACATGACGCACCAGGCCGAGCTGGGCCGCTACGAGCGCGCCCATCCACGGGCCCGCCGTGGCTGGCCGGCGCCCGATCCGCAGCTCCTGGCGCGCATCTATCTGGAAAAGGCCGGCTACGCCAAGGCCGAGCTGGACGGCGTGCAACCCCTGCTTCAGACGGCCGATCGCAACTATGTCCTCGAAAAACAGATGAAGGCGCCGCAGACGCAACCCAACTGGGGACAGTAAGCGGTTTCTCACTTGCGTGTTTCGTGGAGCAGGCCATCCGCGGCGTTCCACAGTCGGGATAGCGCGTCGCGCTCGGCTTGCGGCAAGCGGTCCCTGGCCACAGGGTCGCGCAGACTGGCCAGCGCGTGATCGGTGAGCCATGCCTTCAGGGCCTTGCCGACCGCCAGGCGTTCCTGGGCGGTTCCGGTGCGCCACTGTTTTTGCCATTCGTCGAGGTCGGCGCGAAGCCAGTCGATGGCCTGCAATCGCAAGCGCGACCTGTCCGTTTCGCTGAGGCTAGCGGCGTCCGTGCCCTCGCCGGCCGCGGCCAGCGCGGCGTAGCAGGCGGCGTTGTAGCGATGCCACGCTCCGCGACGGTTGCCAGCCAGCTCCGGATTGGCGGCCAGCGCCGCGGCGGCCAACCGCGCCGCCGCCGCGTGACGCTTGGCGTAGTAGCATAGCTCGGCGTAGCCCAGCTGCTCGACACCGCTCGCCGCTTGCAGCTCTCCGCGAACCACCTGCTCGAGCTTGGACGTCAACGGTAGCAGGCGGCGACACTGCTCGAGCAACTTGTTCACATCGTCGCGCAACCACGCATCATCCGCGAGCGCCAGTGCCTGTTTCGCCTTGACGATGGCTTCTTGCAACTGGCCTGACCCGAGCAGTGCTTTTCCCCACTCGGCGTAGGCATGAGGGTAGTTTTTCTTGACCGCGATTGCGCCTTGAAACTCTCGCGCCGCACTGGTGAATTCGCCCTTGGCCAGCAACGACACGCCGAGATTGTAACGCATGTGGGCCAGGTCGGGGCGAAGCTTGACAGCGCGGCGCAGCATGTCGATCGACTCGTCAATGCGCCCCTGCTGCGCCAGCACAATGCCAAGATTGTTGAGCACAGCCGCATTCTCGGGCCGAAGGGCAAGGGCGGCGCGAAAACAGCCTGCGGCCTCACCCCAGCGCGGCGGAGCGCGCTGCGTCAGCAAGACGCCGAGATTGTAGTTGGCCCAGAAATCACCAGGGAAGCGATCTTGCAGCTTGCGCAACACTTCCAGTGCCAGTGCGGGCTCGCGGCACATCTCCAGCGTCATGCCCAGCGTCAAGAGGAGGCCGCTCGAGAACCTGGCCAGCTTTTCCGATCGGGCCCAGTTCTTGAGCGCGTTGGCGTCTGCGGCAATCAGGTCCACGATCAGCTGATCGCGCTCCGGCTGCGCCTCGACCAGGCGGAGTACATCGAGAATGCGGTCACGCTGTTCCGGGGTCGGGGCGTAGGCAGAGAGATGCAGCAGGTGCTCGCACAGCGGTCCCCGAATGGGCTTGCCGCGGATCCGCTTGGCCGCCTCGGCCCGCTGCAATTCGAAGAGGTCGATGCCGTAGTCGCGGAACGCCTCACAGAGCTTCGCAAAGCTTTCGTGAAATGTGATGCGCTGTCCTTCAAGCGTGGCGGCATCGATTCGCAGGGTGTCGAGACGTTGCAAGAGCCGCCGATCGCGTTCTGCCTCCGTCGCAGTCCGGGCGGCGTCAGCCTGCTCGCGCGTTAGCACCTCGCGGAGCGCCTGCACACGCTCGTGCAGTTCCGGCGTGGCCAGGCCCGCCTCCAGCAAGCCGTCAGCCTGATTCAGGAATGCCAGGGCCTCCGCCCAGGCGGCAGGATCGGCGCTGGACCGGGCCTCGCGCTGCTTGGCGGATGCAGCGCGGATCAGATCCTCGACGCGCTGCGTTGTCGTGGCCCGGCGCTCGGCGCGATCGACGGACCACAGCCAGGCGCCCACAATCAATGCCAGGACGGCAACGGTCACCAACCCGGCAAGCCCGGCCGTGAGCGGATTGCGCCGGCACCAGCGCACGCCGCGCTCCAGCCGCCCGACCGGCCTGGCCTCGATGGGTTGGCCAGCGAGGAAGCGGCCTAGATCGTCGGCCATCTCGCGGGCGCTGGCATAGCGATCCTGCGGCTGCTTGCGCAGGCATTTCAGGCAGATGGTTTCCAGGTCGCGTGGCACCAGCGGCTGCAAGCGCCGCGGCGGCACGGCATCGAGCGCCACCACCTGGACCACTGTCTCTACCGCGGTCGGCGCCGAGAACGGAGGCCGCCCCGTCAACATCTCGTACAGGATCGCGCCCAGCGCGTACAGGTCTGCCAGGGGCCCGACCGCCTCGGGCTTGCCGGATGCCTGCTCCGGCGCCATGTAACTCGGCGTGCCCATGACGACGCCCGTCTGCGTACGGTCCTGATCGCCGATCATCAGCTTGGCCAGGCCGAAGTCGGCGATCTTGGGCGAGTATTGCTCGATGATTGATGCTTGCTGAACGGAAGACGACGAGCCCGGCGTGGCGCTGGTTCCATCAACAGCCATCTTGCGATGATCCGTTGGCGCGAGGAGAATGTTGCCGGGTTTCAAGTCGCGATGGACGACGCCGCGGTCGTGCGCGGCCTGCACGGCCTTGGCCAGCACTTGTGCCAGCCGGGCTGCGTCCGTCGGGGGCAGCGGTTGGCCGGCCAGTCGCTGGCTCAGCGAGCCTCCCTCGACGAGTTCCAGCGCAAAGAAGGGCAAGCCGTCATGTTCACCGATGTCAAAAATCTGCACGATGTTCGGATGCTGCAAGCGTGCCACCACGGCGGCTTCGTGGCGAAAGCGCTTGTAGTCCTCGGCCCTGGGCTGTCGATTCGCGAGGATCATCTTGATGGCGACGCGGCGCTGCAAGCCGATCTGCCAGGCCTCATAGACAACGCCCATGCCGCCACGGCCAAGCTCAAAGATGACATCGTAGCCGGGAATGGCAGGCAGCGCGTCGGCCGCGGTGGTTTGCAGATCGGCCGGGGGCTCTTCGTGCGTCGCGTCACCGCCGCCACTCATGCCGCCAACGAACACGTGACCGGCGGGGCCGAAGCGCACCGTGGCTTCCTGGCTGGAATCGACATACACATTCATCGGGACGTCGTCATTGGCGACGTCGTCAGCGGGGACGTCGTCAGCGGGGACGTCGTCAGCCGTGGCAGCGCCACCTGATTGGTCGTCTTCATCCGGCATGCCACAAAAGGGACAGGCCGCCGATTCCTCATCAGCGGCCTGCCACTCATGGCCTTGATTGCAACGCGGCATCAACGGCTCCCAACAGTTCCCGAAGCCTCACCAATGCAATCGTAGCAGGGTCGGAAGGGAACTGGAAGTGAATTGAACAACCCGGGCGCATCTTCATTACCGTTTGACCGCGAGCACCGCGTCCAGCGGCGCCGGCGTGCGACACCCCTGGACGTCGCTGAAGCCGGCTTGCTTCAGGAGCGCCTCATACTCGGACAGCGTGCGCTCCTTGCCGTCGGTGCAGGCAAGCATGTTCAGGCTCTGCATCTGCGCCCAGCGCGGGCCGGTCTTGTCCTCGTCGAGAAGTTTTTCGGCGATCAAGACGCCGCCGCCTGCCGGCAACCTGGCAAAGATCTTGCCGAGAAGCTTGCTGATCTTGTCCACCGGCCAGTCGTGCAAGATCCGGCCCAGGGCAAAGATGTCGCCTTGCGGCAAGGCATCGTAGAAGAAATCACCGGCGACGAGTTCGATGCGTTCGGCGACCGGTGAACTGCCGACGATCTCGCGTGCCAGCGGCAACGCATCCGGCAGATCGAAGACGACGCCGCGCAGATTCGGAAAGCGCTGGCAAGCTGCGATGACCAGGTGCCCCGTGGCGCCTCCCAGGTCGATGAAGCGTTGAAAACGGCTCAGGTCGAACGCGGACACGACATGCGGAGAGCTGATGAGGCCATAACCGTGCATGCCCATGAGGAATTCGCGCTTGAACTCCTCCGTGCGAAAAAAGCTGGCGAAGATTGGGCCGTCCCAGTTGAATGCCTGCTTCCAGCGATTGGTCCCCTCGCGGACGGCGTCCTCCAGATGGGTCCAGAGCTTCCACATGACGTCGTTGGAGAAGTTGATGTAGCCGGTGAGCCGCGTCGGGCTGTCCTTGCAAAGATAGGCCCGCGTCGCCTCGGCATTTTCGTAAACGCCATCGCGGCGGCGCAGTAGCTGCAAGCAGACACAGGCATCGAGCAATCGTTCCAGCGCATCTGCATTGGCCGGCACTTCGGCCGCAAGCTGGGTCAGCGTTCGCGGCCCCGAGGCCAGGCGATCAAACACGCCCAGAGAGACGGCCGCAACCATGGTCTTTGATCGGCGAAATGCCTCGAGCAGGTCGAGAACGACGCCGGGATCGGGTGCGGTGATGTCGATGGCCATTTACTTGCCTGAACTCTCCGCCAGTTTCAGCGTTGTCTGCGTCCACATGTCGGCGATGACCTTCTGGGCAGCACCGCGGATGAGGCCGGAGGGAACGGCCTTCAGGAGACCGCCCAGTTTCTTGACTTCGACTTGCCAGTGGACACGGCTGCCCGAGTCCCGGTCCGAGATGGTTAGCCGCGCTTCAACCTCGCTGCGGGAACCGATGCCCTTGCTGAGGGCAACCACGCGGATCAGTTCATTGGCCCGCGCTTCAGCGATTTCCAGTGTCACATCGAGGCTGCCGCGGACGAAGGCGAATCCGGGGCGAACGATGCACTGGGCGCGGACCGCCTCCGGCTGCCCCTGAACGATCGCGTCCGGCACGCAATCCACGAGGAAGCGGGCATCACTGAGCCGTGGCCAGAGCTCGGCAGCAGACAAGGGAAAGTCCTGCTCGCCTTCGAATGTCATGATGAGGCCCATTCGCAACGGGCATTTCCAGTATCCTTGCATTGTAGCCGAGCGAACTCTTGTTCCCAGGCTCTGCCCGGGAACAAGCAGAGATGACAAGAAACGAGCGCTGATGAACGCGCATCCCGAAGTCCTGTGCTGCGGCATCGTTGTCGCCGATCACGTCTGCACGCCGATTGCGCGGCTGCCGGAGGCCGGCGAACTGGTGATGGCCGACAGCATGCTGCTGAGCAGCGGCGGCTGCGCGGCCAACGCCGCCGTCGATCTCGCCAAGATGGGCGTGCGCGCCGCCGTGGTCGGCCGTGTCGGCGACGACATGTTCGGCGGTGTCATTGCCGACATGCTGAAGCATGGCGACGTGGACGTCTCCTCCCTGAAGGTCACTCCGGGCGCCGACACAAGCCAGACGCTCATCGTCAATGTCGTCGGCCAGGACCGGCGCTTCATCCACACCTTCGGCGCCAACGGCCAATTCCAGGCGGCTGATATCCCCCTGGACCGGCTCGATCATTGCAAGATACTGTATCTGGGCGGTTATCTGGTGATGCCGAAGATCCTGCAGGAGGAACTCGTGCCGATCTTCGCGCGGGCTCGACAAAAGGGCGTCGCAACGCTGCTGGACGTCGTCACGCCCGGACCCGGCGACTACTTGCCGCTGCTTGACAGATTGCTCCCTCATGTCGATGTGTTTCTGCCCAACAATCATGAAGCGGAACTGATATGTGGCGAGAAGGACCCGCTCCGGCAAGCGGAGTTCTTTCTGCGCCTGGGGGCGAAAACCGCAGTCATCACGATGGGCGCTGAGGGCGCAGTGCTTGCGAGCGAACATACACGACTGCGTGCCGCGGCTTATCCGGTCGATTTCGTTGACGGCAGCGGCGGCGGCGATGCCTTTGACGCCGGCTTCATCTACGGCCTTCTCGGCAAGCAGGGTCCGGCGGCGTGCCTGCGCGTCGCCAGCGCCCTGGGAGCCAGCTGCGTCCGAACCATCGGTACCACTCCCGGCGTATTTACCAGGAGTGAATGCGAGGCGTACATGGCGCAAAACCCCCTGCGTGTTGAGGAGATCCAGTAGGCGATATGTCACGCTGCATCATGCAGAGCGAGTTGCCCGCGGTCGGGCCGCGTGGTCCAGTGCGGGTGAAACTGGTAAACTCCTCAATGCCTCGCCCAAACGCCAAGGAATCTGATGAGCGCGACGACCGGACCATATCTAGTGAATCGCATGCCGGACGGCTTCGGGGAAGTGATTCCCTTGCAGGCCGGGCAGCGTTTCACTCTGGGCCGGGCGAACACGAATCGCATCGTTCTCAAGGATGAGCTGTGCAGTCGCGAGCACGCCGAGGTCTTTTTCGCTGTCGGCCACTGGCGGCTGCGCGATCTGGAGAGCCTCAACGGCACGCGTCTCAACGGCACGGGGCTGGAGGGAGAACGCGAGCTCTTGTCTGGCGACGAATTCCAGGTGGGCAAGACGCAATTCCTGTTCGTCAAGACACTGGAAGAGCTGCCGCAAGTGCCGCCGCGTGCCGCCGAGAGCGAAGGCGTGGCCATCAAGAAACGGCTGGGACAGACGCGCTTCCTGACGCCGCAGCCGGAGGAAATGGCTCCCGAGACTCCGTTGCCCGGGTCGGGGCATCACAGCCTGAGCCGCGACCTGTCGCTCCTGTATCGCCTTGCGCTTGACATGGGCTCGGCCGGCTCCGAAGACGAATTGACGCGCACGGTCCTAGATGGCCTCCTGGAGGCAGTCCCAGCCGAGGCGGGAGCGATCCTGACGCTGCTCGAGGAGCGAAACCTCGAGATTCTCGCCCAGCGTCATCGTGATCCCAGCGAGCATGAATACGCCCCGTTGCCGGATGGCGTGGTCAAGGAGGTGCTCGACGTCAAGGAGGCGATCCTTGCCGAGGACACGGCCCGCGATCGTTACCTGCGGCACGACGAGCCGGCGACCAAGGCCGGCGCCACGAGCCTCATCTGCGCCCCGGTGCTGTTCGGCGGCAACGTCCTCAACCTGATCCACCTGTACTGCATCGATCCACTCAAGAGCCTGAATGTCGAAGATCTGGAATTCACCGTTGCCGTTGCCAAGCAGCTAGGCGGCGTCATCCACCAGCTGCGGCGTCACGAGAACCTGTCGGCCCAGAATCAGTCGCTGCGCGAGCAGCTCAAGGTGGAGAGCGAGCTGGTGGGCAGGAGCCCGGCCATCCGCAAGATCGAGGAGCAGATCGGCCTGGTGGCCGGCACCAACGCCACCGTGCTCATCCGTGGCGAGAGCGGTTCGGGCAAGGAACTGGTGGCCCGCGCCATCCATTACTCCAGTCCGCGCCGCGACGCGCCGTTCATTTGCCTCAACTGCGCCGCGCTTTCCGAGACGCTTCTGGAGAGCGAGCTATTCGGCCACGAGAAAGGGGCCTTCACCGGCGCCACCGACAAGAAGATCGGCAAGTTCGAGGCGGCCGACAGCGGTACGATTTTCCTCGACGAGATCGGCGAGATGGCTCCCGGAACGCAGTCGAAGCTGTTGCGCGTCCTGGAAGGGCATCCCTACGAGCGGGTGGGCGGGCATGTGCCGATTCGTGTCAATGTCCGCGTCGTGGCCGCGACCAATCAGCCGCTCGAGAAAAACCTGCAAGAAGGGACATTCCGCCGCGACCTGTTTTTCCGCCTGCAAGTGGTGGAGATTCGCGTGCCCCCGTTACGCGAGCGGCTCAGCGACGTGGCGATGCTGGCCGATCACTTCCTCAAGCGTTTCGCCAGTGACACGGGCCGGAAGATCCGCGGTTTCACGGCGTCGGCCATGCGCAAGCTGGAAAACCACGTCTGGCCCGGCAACGTTCGCGAGCTGCGCAACGTCATCGAGCGGGCCGTCGCTCTTGGCCGTGGTTCCAGCATCGACGCCGGCGACATCTGGCTCACCACGGTGGAAGTCGATTCCGATCGGCACGCCGAATCGGTCTTCAAGCCGATACCGCTCGACGACCTCGAGCGCCGGCATATCGAGAAAACGCTCGAGCACGTGAACTGGAACAAGACACAGGCTGCCACGCTCCTGAAGATCGAGCGCTCGACCCTGGACCGCAAGATTCGCGTGTATGGCCTCAAGAAGACCGAATGAACTCCTGGCGACGGCTTTCGAGAAACTCGAGCCACGCACGCATGCCCTCCTGCTTCTTCGCGGACACTTCCAGCACGCTCATGCCGGGGCGGACTGACCGGATGCTGGCCAGCATTGCCTCCCGGTCGAGTTCCACGGCTTGCGACAAGTCATTCTTGGTGATGATGGCGACATCGGCCGTGTTGAAGATGGTCGGATACTTGAGCGGCTTGTCCTCGCCCTCCGTGACGGACAGGAGCACCAGGCGAAGCTCCTCTCCCAGATCGAACGTGGCCGGGCATACCAGGTTGCCCACGTTCTCGATGAACAGAAACTCCAGGTCGGCCAGGTTCCAATCCGACAACGCGCCGGCGACCATGTCGGCGTCAAGATGGCACACGGTCCCGGTGGTGATCTGCTTGATGGGAACGCCGGCGCGGGCCAGGCGGCGGGCGTCGTTGTCCGTGGCCAGGTCGCCGACGAGGGCGGCCGAGCGAAACCGGCCACGCAAGCCGTGCAGCGTTGCTTCCAGGAACGTTGTCTTGCCGGCGCCCGGGCTGGACACCAGGCTCACGACGTAGACTCCGGCCTCGTGGAAGCGCTTCCGCAAGGCGCGCGCCGCCAGGTCATTGTGCTTGAGCACCTGCTGCCGAACCTGCACCAGACGCGTCTGCGACGTGCTCATTCGACCTCCAGGGCGACAATTTCCAGCTCGCGTCCGCCGGTCACTTCAGCCGGCGCGCCGCAAACGGCGCAACCATGGTCCTGCAACGACTGGACCGGACGCTCGACCCGACACCGCGGACAGGCGATGAGGATGGGCATGTCCTCGATCACAAGCGTGGCGTCGGTCAGTGGCGAAGTCGCGCGCGCCAGCTCGAACGCCGGCAACAGCGCCTCCTTGACGACTCCGGACAGCGGTCCGAGCCGAAGATGAATCTGCCGTACCTTGCCGAGCCCGCGGTTCCGGGCTTCCTCGGCGGCGACATCCAGGATGCTCAAGGCTATTGCGAGTTCGTGCATGGTGTTTCGCGCGGCAGGTGCGCCGCGGTCAGCAGATCCTCGGCAGTTGCTCGCCCGCCGGCATTGTCACCACGCGCTCGCCGCCGACCACGGAGCGCATCACCACCATGCCGGCGTGATCGGCCACGACCTCGCCAATGACGGAGGCATTGCAGCCCAGTGGATGGCTGCGCATTGCCTGCAAGAGCCGATCCGCCTCGGCAGGCGGCACGACGGCGATCAGCTTGCCTTCATTGGCCACGTGCAGCGGATCGATTCCAAGCAACTCGCAAGCGCCGCGCACCTCGAGACGAACAGGGATGGCTGCCTCGTCCAGCTTCACGCCGACCTTCGATGCGAGCGCCAGTTCGTTCAGGGCGCTGGCCACACCTCCGCGGGTCGGATCGCGCATGCAGCGAATGCTGGAGCAGACCTCGAGCATCACGCGCGTCAAATTGGCGAGCGAGGCGCAATCGCTTTCCAGCACCGTCTCGAAGTCGATGCCCTCGCGGACGGACATGATGGCGATGCCATGATCGCCAATGGTTCCGGAAAGCAGGATGCGGTCTCCCGGCCGGGCCGCGCTGATAGACAGCGCCACGCCATCGGGAACGAGGCCGATTCCCGCCGTCGTGATGAAAAGCTGGTCCCCCTTGCCACGATCCACGACCTTGGTGTCCGCGGTCACCAGGGCGACACCGTCATCGGCACAGGCCTGGCGCATCGACGCGGCAATGCGCTGCAGGTCTGTCAGGGGCAGACCTTCCTCGAGGATGAACGCTGCCGACAGGAACATCGGCCTGGCGCCGCCTACCGCCAGGTCGTTCACCGTGCCGTGCACCGCAAGCTTGCCGATGTCACCGCCGGGGAAAAAGATCGGCTTCACCACGAAGGAATCCGTCGTGAAAGCGATCCGTGGTCCGCCGGCGCTGCCTTGCAGGCGCAGCGTGGCCTGGTCTTCCAGCGCGGACAGCACATCGCTGTCAAAAGCCGGCAGGAACAAGCGCCGGACCAGATCGGCCGTCAATTGCCCGCCACTGCCGTGGCCCAGCAGAATACGGTCGAAGCGCGCTTGTGGCACGGGACAGGAGGCGAAGGTCGCGGCCAGGTTTTCTGCTGACATGGTCATGTTCATCATGCCTGAGGAACGGTGCATTCCGCAGTGCGATCATCGTAAAGGTGCCGGCCGTGGGCATGATAGGCCGCGCATGCCCCTTCGGCGGAGACCATCGTGGCGCCCAGCGGCGTTTGCGGCGTGCACTGCCTGCCGAACGCCGGACACTCGTGCGGTTTTTTCTGTCCCTGCAGGATCGCGCCGCTGATGCACAGGCTCGATTCCTGGGCTTCGAGCGCGTCCACGGCAAAAATCTGCTCGGCATCGAATGCGCCGTAGCTGGCGCGGATCTTGTAACCGCTTCGCGGAATCAGACCGATGCCGCGCCACTTGCGGTCACATACCTGAAAAACCTCATCGACGAGACGCCGTGCGTGCGGATTGCCCTCACGACGCACGACCCGGCTGTAGGGATTTTCCAGTTCGGCGCGGCCATCCTCTAGCTGCTTGACCGCGCGCAGCACGCCCTCGAGCATGTCGAGTGGCTCGAAGCCGGTGATGACGATGGGCACGTGAAAATCGCGGACGATCGGCTCGTACTCGGTGTAGCCCATGACGGTGCAGACATGACCCGGCCCGAGAAAGGCCTGTACGCGGTTGCCGGTCGCTTGCAGGATGGCCGTCATGGCGGGCGGCACCAGCACGTGCGACACCAGCACGCTGAAATTGCTCAAGCCTCGACGTTTCGCCAGCCAGACCGCCATGGCATTGGCGGGCGCCGTGGTCTCGAAACCGATGGCGAAGAACACAACGCGTTGCCCGGGGTTTGCTGCAGCGAGGTTGACCGCGTCCAGCGGCGAATAGACGACGCGAACGTCGCTTCCCTGCGACTTGAGCTGGAGCAGGTCGCCACGCGAGCCGGGAACGCGCAGCATATCGCCAAACGAGCAGAAGATCACTTGAGGCTGCGATGCGATGGCATGGGCGCGGTCGAGCATCTCCAGCGATGTCACGCACACGGGACACCCGGGCCCATGCACCAGTTCCAGGTTGTCGGGAAGCAGGCGATCGATGCCGTACTTGACAATGGCGTGTGTCTGCCCGCCGCAAACCTCCATGATGGTCCAGCGGCGCGTTGTCACGCGGGCGATGGCGGAGCCCAGCTTGCGGGCCGATTCCGCGTCACGATATTCATCCAGAAACTTCACGTGCGGCCTCCTCGATCTCGCCGAGCTGATTCATCGCCTCCAGCAACTCGAAGACGCGGCTGGCCTCCGCCTCGTCGATGATGCTCAGTGCGAAGCCCACGTGGACCACCACATATTCGCCCTCCTTGACCTGTGGCACGTGCTCCAGACACACGCGCTTGCAGACGCCGCCGAAAGAAACCTTGCCCATCAAGAGGCCGTGCTCGCGATAGGTTTCTTCCACTTTGCCGGGGATACCGAGACACATTTTCCTGCTCCATTCCAGTCAGCTGGCGGCAACTGTGCGAGCGGCGATGGCCAGCTGTCCCAGGCACAGGCCGCCATCACCGGGCGGCACCAGTCGATGACGATGGACCTGGAAGCCACGGTCGCGCAGGCGCTCGCAGGTCTCGCACAGCAGCAGTGCGTTCATGAAGACGCCGCCACTCAGCGCGACGGTGTCGAGTCCCGTCTCCTTGCGGAGCCGATCACAAACGGCAGCGATCATGCCGGCAATAGTCATATGGAATTGCCTGGCGATGTTGGCCGTCGCGACGCCGTCTTGCAGGTCACCGGCAATGGCCCGAATGAGTGGCCTGGTATCGATCACCAGCGGCCGATCCTCGACCGCGACACCGGCCGCGGGAGCGAGAACGAACGGATAGACGCGGTCTGCCGCGCCGGTTTCCGCGAGCCATTCGAGTTGCATGGCAGCCTGCCCCTCGTAGCTCACCTGGTCGCGGACGCCGATCAGCGAGGCCACCGCGTCAAACAGCCGGCCCATGCTTGAGGTGAGCGGCGAGTTGACGCCGCGGTCGAGCTGCTGCGTCGCTGCGCGCAGCGTTGCGGGCGACTGTCGCTGAAGCCAGCACAGTGCGGCGCAGTCCGCGGCCAGCAGATGGGCGAGCGCCATTCGCCAGGGTTGCTTGATCGCCAGGTCGCCGCCAGGCATGCCCACGCAACGCAGATGGGCGGCACGCCGGAAGCACTGGTAGTCGCCCACCAGGAACTCCCCGCCCCAGATTGTGCCGTCGTCGCCATATCCGGTGCCGTCAAAGGCCACGCCGATCACGGGCTCATCGAGTCCATTCTCGGCCATGCAGCTGGCGACGTGGGCATGGTGGTGCTGCACCGCCAGTAGTTGCACGGCCGGGTCGCGTTCGGCCCAGGCGCGGGCGAAGCGCGTGGAGGCATATTCCGGGTGGGCATCGTGGACCAGCACCTTCGGGACCAGGTCAAAAAGTTCCATGTAGAGATCGACGTCATGGACCATCGCGCGATAGGCCTGGTAATGGTCGAGATCGCCGAGGTGATGGCTCAGAAAGGCATGCCGGCCACGCCCCAGCGCGAATGTCCCTTTCAGCTGGCCACCGACTGCCAGAGCTGGCAGATGACACTCGACCGGCAACGGAATCGGCCGTGGAGCATGACCGCGCGAACGCCGCAACGGCAGTTCCGTTCCGGCCACGACGCGCGTGACCGAATCGTCGCACCGCACGTGGATGGCCCGATCGTGCGTCAAGTACCGGTCGGCGATGCCGGACAGCCGGCGCACGGCATCGTCATCGTCGCGTGCGATCGGCTCGTCCGAACGATTGCCGCTGGTCATCACCAGTGGCGTGCCGCCGACCTGTCGCAGCAGCAGATGATGAACCGGCGTGTACGGCAGCATGACACCCAGGAAAGGATTGCCGGGTGCCAGCTCTTCAGCCACATCGGCGTGGGCGCGCTTGCGGAGCAGGACAATGGGCCGGGATGGCGAAACGAGCAGCTCGCGCTCGGCCGGTTCGATGCAGCACAGTGCTGCCACGGCGGCAAGGTCCGGCACCATGACCGCAAAAGGTTTCTCGTCGCGCTGCTTGCGTTGTCGTAGCTCCGTCACGGATCGTGATTGTCGAGCGTCACAGGCCAGATGATAACCGCCAAGTCCCTTGATCGCGGCGATGAGGCCTCGGCGGAGGTCGGCCGCCAGATCCACAAGCGGGTCGCCTGACGGGAGCGGTCGCCCTCGAGCATCGAGCCGTTGCAAGCGCGGTCCGCAAGCCGGACAGCAGGTCGGCTGCGCGTGAAAGCGGCGACTTGCAGGATCTTCGTATTCCGACCGGCATTGCGAGCACATGGCAAAACCGGCCATGGTGGTGCGTTGCCGGTCGTAAGGCGCGCCGGTGACGATCGTCAGGCGTGGGCCGCAGTCGGTGCAATTCAGGAAGGGGTGGCCGAAGCGGCGGTCGTTCGGGTCGAAAAGCTCCCCAAGACAGGCCGTGCAGGTGGCCACATCCGGCGAGACAAAGACCTGGCTCGGACCGGCGACCGGGCTGGGCTGGATGTGAAACCGCTCTGCGCCGCGAGGCGGACAGCGTCGCCACTCCAGTCGCTCGATCAGTGCCAGTGGCGGCGGGCTGGCCGTCAACTCCGATAGGAAAATGTCGAGCGCCGGCAACTCGCCTTCGATCTCGATGCTGACCCCGCCCGGTTCGTTGCGGACAAAGCCGGCCAGGCAAAGACGCTCAGCGAGGTGGTGCACGAACGGCCGAAAGCCGACCCCTTGCACGATCCCGCGAACGGCAATCACACGCCGTTCCATTTGAGTCAACCTGACCGGACGAAGACCTGGATCAACCAGATGAAACCTTGAAGGCCGATGCTCATCAGTAAATATACTGTCACTGGCTGCTGGATGCCAGACAATGGAGCGGTCCCTGGGGGCAGCATGAACAGCCGGTTGCGATATCTGGCCGTCGCCTTCATGTCCGTCCGAGGTCGGATGGCCGTGTATGCGTTCGTGCTTGGCCCGGTCGTTGTCATCGGCTGGTTGACGGCGGCGGTCCTGTTGCCTGGCCCGGCGGACCCCGTGGTGCACTATCTGAGCTTGCTGGCCGCGGTCGCAGGTTTCAGCGCCGTTGCCGGGCTGTTGCATGGTGCCCTCCATCTTCGTTACCGATACCCGCCGCTGGTCATCACCGGCGGCGGGCTGTGTTTCTTGCTGAGCGCTTTCTGCCTCTGGCGCGAACCATCGCTGGAACTCTTGATTCGACTCAGCCTGCCGATCTTGCTGGCGGGCATGATGTGGTTTTACTGCTTCCATCTTTCCATGTTCGGAGGCGCGGAGCGCAACAGCCGCCTGTCGGTCGGCGACCCATTCCCTGAGTTTTGCTTGCTGGATAGCCGAAACCAGCCAGTGACTCGGTCAACCTTGCTGAGCGGAGGGCCTGCGTTGCTGGTCTTTTACAAGGGCGACTGGTGACCGTTTTGTGCCGTGCAGCTGGGCGAGCTGCAAGAGTATTACGGAGCGTTTCAGCAAGCCGGCGTTCAGGTCTATGGCGTCAGCATTGATCCTCCCGAGCACAACGCGCTTCTCAAGAAGCGCCTGGGGGCTGGCTACGAGTTCCTGTCCGATGCGAAGGGGGAGTTGCTCGACGCCCTCGGTTTGCGTCACCGCCATTGGCCGGGCATGGATAGTACAATCCCCACGCAGTGCTTGCTGGACAGCACGGGACGAATCCGCTGGCTGCATCGCGTCGAGACTTGGCGCGTCCGCCCGCATCCGCGCGAAGCCCTGCAAGCTCTTGCAGAACTCGAGCAGCGCTCGACCTGCGGCGCCGTCACGACGCCGGAGCGTGAGGAGCCGACCCCGGCCTGATGGCGACTTCCAGTTCGTCGAGCAAGGCTACCTGAGCGGCGTTGATCTGCTGCCTGGCCGCGGCCACGTCGAAGAAGTCCGCTCGGTCAATCTCGGGGAAGGCCTGCTGTCGCCCCGACTTCGGCGGCCATTCCATCATGAATGTGTTGCTCACTAGCGCCTCCGGATCGCAGTCTCCCTCGAATGCCCAGGCGTGAACGATTTTTCCTGACTTCTGGAGCACCGGCGTCAAGGCAATGAATGGGCCGTTCGGCTGGATCCCGGTCTCCTCTGCGAACTCCCGCCTGGCGGCATCGAGCAAGTCTTCGCCGGGTTCGGCTTCACCCTTGGGAATGGTCCAGGCCCCTTGATCCTTTCTCTTGAAAAAGGGACCGCCCGGATGGGCAAGCAGCACTTGCAACTTGCCTTCGCAAAAACGGTACATCAGCAGGCCGGCACTGATTCGGGGCATGACCATGACCTGATCGTTGACTGGTGAAGCTTGTGAGTACGATTTCGATTCTATTCTGGCGGAATACAATCTGCAGCGTAGTCCTGTTGCGGCGTCTGCAATTGTGCCACCAGAAATGGTGCAACCAGAACGGAAAGGACAAGTTCATGACGCATGCGTGGCATGACGTGACCCCCGGACAGCGTCTTCCCGGGGAATTCACCGCTGTCATCGAGATCCCGATGGGGTCCAGCGTCAAGTACGAACTGGACAAGGGAACCGGCTTGCTGCGGCTGGACCGCATTCTCTATTCCGCCGTCTTTTACCCCGCCAATTACGGCTTCATCCCGCAGACCCTGGCCGAGGACGACGACCCACTTGATGTGCTGGTGCTGTGCCAGGAGGCCGTGGCGCCGCTCACGCTCGTCAGTGCCCGGGCCATCGGCCTGATGACCATGATCGACAGCAGCAAGAAGGACCACAAGATCCTGGCCGTCGCCATGGACGATCCGGAGTACAACGGCTTCCGCGAAGCGAAAGAGCTGGCCGGCCACCGGCTGGCAATGCTGCGCCGCTTCTTCCAGGACTACAAGACGCTGGAAGGCAAGGCTGTCGAAGTGGACGAGTTTCAGTCCGCCAGCACGGCCATGCCGGTCATCGAAGAAGCCCTGGCGCGGTATAGCACGCAGCGCCGCCAGGGCTTCAAGTCTCATGGCAAAGGCTGAACCGCAATCAAAGGTCTGCCCGGCAAATAGGCCGTCTTGCCGTCGGGCCGGAGGCGCTGATGGGTCGCATGCTTTCGCGGCGTCGCCGATGGTTCAACGCCGCGGCAACGGACCCGCGAAAGCATGGCACGCGGCATGAAGAATGCCGCCCGGCCGCGAACGGTTGCACCCGCAAGCGCATTCGCTTACAACGATGCGAGACCCGGGCGCTGCAACCACGAACCATGAAGCACGCCGCCGCAGCCTGGAGCGCACGCTCACGGATTCGTCCTGAAGCTCGCACGGTGTCATGCCCTGTTTCCTGAAGAGTTTGAAACCTGCCCGCCGTGGGCTCGCAGCACCGCGGCGACGTGGTCATTGTGGTTTGCCACCGCATCGTCCAAGGGCGTTTGCCAGCGATGCCCGGTCGCACGCCGGTTGACGTCGGCGCCGTGCGCGATGAGTATTTCGGCAGTTCTCCGATACGCAGCGGGATCCCGGCTACCGCGTGAGGACCCCCCCATCGCGACGGCGTGAAGCGCAGTGGTTCCTACTATGGCATTCTGATTGACATCCGCACCATGTTTCAACAGCAGTTCGACGGCCGCGGCACTCCCTGCATCCGCTGCCCATGCAAGCGGAGTTAGCCACCAATCACTGGCGGAATCGTTCACGTCTGCACCCAGTTGGAGCAGGCGTTCGCACAGTAGGACCGCGTTGCGGTGGCCAGCCCAATGGAGCGGCGACGCCCCATGCAGTTGTCCGCCTTCGTCCGAATGCGCGGTGGCCAACTCGGGAGACGTATCGAGCATCGCGAGCGCTTCGTCATGGCGACAGTCGCGGATCAGGGTGATTAGCACGCCAACATTCTGCATGGGTTGCTCCGTGCCATGCGGCTGGTGCATAACGCTAACTCCTTATCCCGCCGCGGTTGGCAGGCAGAAACATTTTCCCTCGCTTTGGCCAGCGGCGCTGAGCACACGCGTCGAGTTTTTCCCGCACAGCGTCCGCCACCCACGCCGACTCTCCGCCTGGCTTCTGGCCTGCGCGACCATTATTATATCTCTGCGCTTCAGCTCTAGTCGTTTGCCAGCCACCACTCGATCGCCCTTCCATGACCGATCCCGGGTAATTCCTCGGAGTTTCAAGGCAACTTGGTCGCTTTCGCGGCGTGGCTGATGGTTCAACGCCGCGGCAACGGACCCGCGAAAGCATGGCACCCGCCATGAAGAATGCCACCCGGACGCCCCGTAGGGGCTTCACAATAATGACCATGCCGTTCCCAGGGCTGCGCCCTGGGCTATAACATGCAACGCCGTTGGTGTTGTAACGCATTGGGCACATGGGGCCGGTCGGCCTCCAATCCTTTGGAACGCCCATCCGCCTCTTTCGATGCGGCGGGATCTTTGCGATTCGTCCAGGTGGGGATTTGCCGAGGGGGTGTATGTCACTTTCTGGACGAATCCTGGACGAATATCCTGGACGATCTCCGACGAGAGCTTCGGTGCGGTTGTCGCCAGGCCGGCGTGCGACGGGCCCGGCAACGAAAGCGGCAACGAAATGGCGACTCGGAAGTCGTTGTCATTAATATGGTTGCGTCGAGTCGCCAAGGGCGGGATTCGTTGCCGGGGTGCGGAGAGGGGGGTAGCAACGCAATGAATCCGTCGCGGCGGCTTACTGGTCGCTGATTTTCGTCAATCTTCCTTGCAGCTGCCCGAAATCGGCCATGCCGGTCAACGAAGACGCCATGGCGCGGTATAGCACCCAGCGCCGCCAGGGCTTCAAGTCTCATGGCAAAAGCTGAACCGCAATCAAAGGTCGTTCTCGGCATCCCACAGGCGAACGAACCAGTCAGCGCGTTCAACCCTGAATTCAAGCGCACGCCTGACATGGGCCGTCGTCAGCCAGTGTTACGTCGGTCCAGCCACCAGCAACAAAGCCTCCGCCGATCAAACCAACCAAGGCGCCGCCCGCACCTGCAAGAAAGCTATCCAGTCCGTGCCCCCAGCCCGCCATGCCTCCGCCCATGCCTTGCGGTCGCGTCGTCGTGTACATAAACCCATACGACAGTCCGCCGACAACGATCGCACCGCAGATTGCCCCAAACATGGTCTTGGCAAACCTCTTACCCACGGCACACTCCCAGGACATTCGGCGCCATCACTCCTGGGCTTTGCGCTCGGCTCTCGCCTTCTTGACGAATTCTCGAATTCGGAACTGGATGTCCACCGTCATCAATCCAGCACCGACGCCCAACAGAATACGAGTGAGCGCGTAAATGGTCAAAGTGTCATCACCCTTGACCAACGCGCCAGCCATCAACACGCAAGCCGCATGAAGCAGGATCGCACCAGTAATCGCCAACATTGGAGTCTCTGGCAGCCAACCAGGGATCGATCTAGTTTTTCTCCCGCTTATATACGGCGAGCGAGTTGCCGCTTCCCGCTTTGGCTGAAAACACTGTGGGGCGCTCTTTCCCTGGCAGCGCCACACAAACCCGCAACGTGTCCCCGTCGATCTCGTAAATGCCCTGGATGGTTTTCCCCTTGTGCTCGCCCACGGTTTGCTCGGAATCGATCGTCTTGGGTTTCCGGGACGGGTCGATCTTCTTAACCACTGCCTCGACGACAACCATTTCTCCCCGTCGGATCACGGTCTTGCCCGATTCATCACGGGTCATGACTACTTTCTTCACAATGTCGTCGGGAGCCGGTTTCCCGTCGGTTTCGAGGGAGACTGCCTTCCAAGTGCCAGCCAGCGCCTTCAACTCCTTCTTCACGGCGTCATCCGGGCCGTCACACAAGGCGACGGCCGAGCCGAAGCCGGTCAGGAGACAGGCAAATATCAGGAGCATGATCAGCCGGTTCAACATGGCCATCTCCATTCAAGCGGTTTTGACCACTTGGCATAGCGTTTTGTACAAAGGATGCACTTAATGTATTAGGCTGGCGAAGCAGCGGCTCGGCGTTTTTGAAACGCAGCGAGCCAGCGCACTACGGTAATCAACGCAATGATGCACAGCGCGGTCAAGGCAATTCGGATCGTACCCCACACCCACCACCACCTGGACGGCTGAGGATTCATGCGCTCCGCCTGCTGCTTTCGACGACAAGACCGCGGCAGCGACTGGCGAAGGGCCTGATGAAATGCGATAATGTCCTGTGAAGCGAAAGGACGGTGGCAACCCATGAACCAGCAAGTCTCGCTTGCGCGTCGAGCGTTCCTGACCAGAACCGCCAGCATCGGCGGCCTGGCGTTGACCTCGTTTCTGAACCGCGACTTTCATGCGCGTGCCGCGGCGGACGAGCCGGCCCGGCCGCGTTTGCCGCGCTGGACGGGCGTTGTTAACCCGCTGCACCATCGGCCGCGTATCCGCCGCGTCATTCATCTGTACATGGCAGGCGGGCCGTCGCATCTGGAGACCCTGGACTACAAGCCGGAGCTGGCGCGGATGCACGGCCGGCCCATGCCGGAATCGTTCACGCGCGGCCAGCCGATTGCCCAGCTCCAGGGACAGCGGCTCACGTGCTTCGCGCCGCAGCACGAGTTCCAGCGCTGCGGGCGGTCGCGGCAGCTCATCAGCTCGATCTTCCCGCACATCGGCGCCATGGCCGACGACCTGTGCATCATCCGCTCGCTGCGCACCGAGGCGATCAACCATGATCCGGCCCACACGTTCATGAACACGGGCACGACGATCTCCGGCCGGCCGGCGATGGGCTCGTGGGTCACCTATGGCCTGGGCAGCGATAGCGAAAACCTGCCCGGCTTCGTCGTGCTCGTCTCCACCGGCCGTTTCGGGCAGTCGCAGCCGATCGCGACGCGCCAATGGCATTCAGGGTTCTTGCCGAGCCGGTTTCAGGGCGTCGAGTTTCGCTCCACGGGCGAGCCGGTGCTCTACGTGACCAACCCGGCCGGCGTGACTACCGATCGCCAGCGCGACGTCGTCGAGACCGTGCAGGAGCTCAATCGCCTGGGCAACAACGTCCTCGACGATCCGGAGATCGCCACGCGCATCGCGCAATATGAGATGGCGTTCCGGATGCAGACCTCGGTGCCGCAACTGATGGACGTCTCCAGCGAGCCGCGCCGCATCCTCGACATGTATGGCACGCGCGGCGGCGACGGCACGTTTGCGTCGAACTGCCTGCTGGCCCGGCGGCTGGCCGAGCGCGGCGTCCGCTTCATCCAGCTCTATCACCGCGACTGGGACCATCACGGCTCGATCCGCAGCCACGTGGCGGGCACGGCCGCCGAGGTGGACCGGCCCGCCGCCGCCCTGCTCACCGACCTCAAGCAGCGCGGCATGCTCGACGACACGCTGGTCATCTGGGGCGGCGAGTTCGGCCGCACGCCGATGGCCCAGGGCAACGGCCGCGACCATCACATCAAGGGCTTCTCGATCTGGCTGGCCGGCGGCGGCATCCGTGGCGGCATCTCGCACGGCAACACCGACGAGCTTGGCTACAACGCCGTCGAGAACATCGTCGAGGTCCACGACCTGCAGGCAACCATCCTGCATCTGCTCGGCATCGACCACCGCCGCCTCACTTACCGCTTTCAGGGCCGTGACTTCCGGCTCACGGACGTTAGCGGGCACGTGGTCGACGAGATTCTGATGTAAGGATTCTCGCTGAACCAGGCCCAGACGCGAAAAAACCGCAAGCATCAGGACCGTCGCTGCGCTGCCGGCGATATCATGATCTTCATCGCCAGGTCATAGCGGCAAAGGAAAGCGACGATGACCGTTCGCACGCGTTTCGCACCCAGTCCGACGGGTTACCTGCACATCGGCGGCGTCCGCACGGCCCTGTTCAACTGGCTGTTCGCCCGCAAGCACGGCGGACAGTTCATCCTGCGCATCGACGACACCGATCAGCAGCGCAACGTCGCCGAGGCGCTGGCCCCCATCCTGTCCGGCTTCCGCTGGCTGGGGATCGACTGGGACGAGGGGGCCGAAGTCGGCGGACCGCATGGGCCCTACTACCAGTCGCAGAAGTCAGCGCGTTACCAGGATGCGGTCCGGCAACTCATCGATAAGGGGCTGGCCTACCACGATTTCGCGACGCCGGAGGAGTTGAAGGCCGAACGCGAGTCGGCCGAGAAGGAAAAGCGGTCGTATCTCTATAGCCGCAAGTGGCTGGCCGAGACGCCGGCGGACCGAGCCCGCTTCGAGGCCGAGGGGCGCAAATCGACGGTGCGGCTCAAGATGCCGCGCGCGGGCACGTGCCGGTTCCACGACCACATCCGTGGCGACATGGCCATCGACTGGGTCAGCGAACAGGATCACGTCATCCAGCGAGCCGACGGTTCTTGCCTCTACAACCTCGCCAACGTGGTCGATGACTTCGACATGAAGATCACGCACGTGATCCGTGCCGAGGAGCACCTGTCCAACACGGCCCGGCAAATCTTCATCGCCCAGGGTCTCGGCTATCCGCTGCCGGAGTACGCGCACGTACCATTCGTCGCCGAGCCTGGCAGCAAGAACAAGCTCAGCAAGCGCAAGATCGCCCAGTATCTCAAGAACCAGGACTTCAAGAAGATCTACGAGCACGGGCAGAACATCGCCGCCGTCCTGGGATTGACGACGTCGGCGGACACGTTCAACCCGGTGATCGTCGATTTCTTCGAGCAGGTCGGCTACCTGCCGCACGCCATCGTCAACTACTTGTTGCTGCTGGGCTGGTCGCTGGACGACAAGACGGAGTTTTTCACGCGTGAGGAGATGATCAAGAGCTTTTCGCTGGAGCGCGTCAACAAGGCGCCGGCCAGCTACGACCCGAGCAAGCTGTGGGCGTTTCAGGATCATCACATGCGCGCGCTGCCGCTGGCTGACAAGGTCGAGCGCTGCTTGCCGTTCATGCACAAGGCCGGCCACGCGGCGGACGCCGCCAAGGTCGAGCTGATCATCCGCGCCGCCGGCGATCGCATCAAGGTGGCCGGCGATATTCTCGACTACGCCGACTTCTTCGCGCCGGACCATGCATTGAAATACGACGAGAAGGCGTTCGACAAAAGGCTGCGGAAGGCGCCGGAGTCGGTGCGGCTGCTCACGGCGTACAAGGACCGACTCGCCGGCATCGAGCCGTTCGACGCGGCGAAGCTGGAAAAGTCGGTGCAGGATTTCGTGGCCGCCGAGGGAACCAAGCTCGAGCAAATCATCCACGCGCTGCGCGTGGCCGTCACCGGCAAGGCCGTCGGCTTCGGGCTGTACGAGGCGCTGGCAATCGTCGGCAAGCAAGGGTGTGTGAAACGCATCGAGGTTGCGCTGGCGAAGATCGGCAATTGAGCGCATGCGTGACGTCAACACGCAAGCAGGTCGGGCCACCTCGGACTCGGTCCGTCACGGGTAATGAAGGATACGCCGTCGAGAGACGTGTTGCGCCAAAACAGGAAGTGAATTGCCTGATCCTGCTGAGCGGCCGTTTAAACACCAAGTACTGTCGAGCCCGGCGGTGATCGCAGCCCGCCTTCTTCATTCGATCCGCGAGAGCATCTCCGTTCCCCGCGAGCTCAGTTTTTCTTTACTCTCCCCCAGAAGATCTGCGAAGACTTGCGCTCGTTTGCCGCGCAGGCCGAGTTTGCCTCGATGTCGGCGTTTTCGTGGGAATGCCATGGCATTGGCACTGGCCTTGCTGTATCTCCCGTCATGAAACTCTCAGCCAGCGCGATGGAGACTCATCATGACGGTCGCTTGCTTGGTGTTAATTGGCGTTCTCACAATCGAACAGCAAGACACCTCGGCAACGGCGCGAATCATTGTCCTGCTCCCACCGGAGGCCATCCTGTTTGTCGATGATCTTGAGTCTAGCCAAACAGGCGACGTACGCATCCTCCGCTCGCCACCGCTGGAGCCGGGTCATACCTACTCGTATTCACTTCGCGTGGACGTGCCGAGCGCCGGCAAAGTGACGTCAATGCGAAAGAAGGTTTCGTTTCGGGCGGGCGACACCGTCACGGTGGCATTCCGCGAGGCAAACGCGCGGCGAGAATCTCCGGAGCGTCGTACGAAGCACGCAGCCAGACCGACGGGACGTCGAACACAAGAAATTGTTCGTCTCGAACAGGCGCTTGTTGATCTGACCAACCTGGAGCGGGGAAATGCCGGCCTTTCGCCGCTTCAGCCCGAGCAGCGGCTCGCAAAGGCAGCGCGCGATCACTCCGTAAACATGGCCCGGCAACAGAAGATGAATCATGTTCTCGATGACAAAGGGCCGGTCGAGCGCGCGCGCGACGCCGGTCATGGTGGTTTTGGAATTGGCGAAAACATTGCCTACGGACAGCGCAGCCCCACGGAGGCCATCGAAGTGTGGATGAAGTCGCCTGGGCATCGGGCGAACATTCTCGGCAGGCAGTACACGCACATCGGCATCGGCATTGCCTTCGACGAGAACGGCATCCCTTACTACACGCAGGTGTTTGGGACGGCTCGCTAGGCCATGAGCCGGCCGATTGGCTATATCCGGATGAACACCTTGTTGCGGTACATCCACAGGCACACCAGCCAGAAGAACAATCCCGCGAAGATCGACTGCATCGCCGGCTGGTTCAGCGTGCCCCAGCCGAGGAAGAAATCCTGTCCCAGGTGCGTCTTGTAGGTCCGGATCGTCCAGGGCACCAGCAGTTGCCCCATGCAGTAGATGGCGATGGAATTGACACCGACGACGACGAGCGGGAACGTCCACCAGCGCTGCTGCAGCACGTCGCAAACTGAATAGAGCCCGGCCAGGATCAGGCAGCACCAGCCTGTCGAGAACAGTGCCCAGGACGGCGTCCAGATGCGCTTCACCAGCGGACAGACGCCGGTGACGCCAAGGACCTGGCCAGCGGCCAGCCCGGCGAGGCCCGCGATGAACAGGATCTGCAGCTTGCGCGCCTGTGAGCGCGACGACCGTAGCAACTCGCCGCACATCAGACCGAAGAGCATGGTCGCCAGCGACGGGATGAAGTTGATCGTCTGGTAGCCGCCGGAGTTGTAGTCGAATCGCTTTGGCAGCAGGTTCAGCAAGTACAGAGCCACTCTGTGGCCGATGTTGGCATTCTTGTGCCAGGCCGGCGGAACATCGATGAGATAGCGCTCGGCCCATGCCTTGCTGACGCCGACTTCCGGGGCGCCGCGCGACAGATCGATGCCGGCACTGGGATAGAGCACGTACGCCAGCCACGTCCCGGCCAGCAACACAGCCGCGGCCAGCATCTGCGTCTGCCAGCGCCGGCCCCAGAGCAGGAACAGAAAAGTGTAGCCCAGGCCGATCTGCGTCAGCACGTTCATCAGCGACCAGTTGGTGGCTGGCTGACCGTTCGAGATCAGGAAGATGCCGAGGAAGATGAGGATGATTGACCGCCAGACCGCGTGCGCGAGCATGTAGCCGTAAGGCTGTCCTTGTTCGCGGCGCTTGCCGTAGGAGAACGCCATGGCTGCGCCCACCATGAACATGAAGGACGGCTGGATCAGGTCCCAGTAGGCGCAGCCCTCCCACTCGACGTGTTCGAAAGAGTAGCGAATTGCTTGCCACGTGGCGGAATCGGGTTCCTTCTTGAGATGATTGGCGGCGGTGGACGCCAGGCCGAAGCCATTGAACGCCAGCGTGACCATGATCAGGCCGCGATAGACATCGAGCGACAGGAGCCGTTTCGCGAGGAAGGTCGGCCTGGACGCGGGAGCGTCCTGGGTTTGTCGAGCCGTTGGCGCGTCGTTCATCTCGGACACCTCGACACGGATTCTTCGAACCGAAATCCGCTGACTCGCGTACAGCCATCAACCCCTTTCCAGGATAGGAGCAGCACGATGAGAAACTTGCTTCCGCTGGTTGTTGCCGTCGTGATCTACGGCGTGGCATTTCTGGCGTGGCGTGGCATGCGGCCGGCGCATCAGCACATCAACTGACTGAAGAATATATCGCTTCGGGTCCACGAAGCACAGGCGCCGAGCCGCTGACAGGCGATCTGTCGTTCACATCCGTTCGCCGGGTAACTGGCTGGCTTGCTTCACCCAGGCGGCGAACTGAGCTTCATCGAGCTGGTCGTTTTCGTGGATGTCGAGATAACGAACCTCTTTTTGCCTGGACTCGCCTGGGGGAAGAGGACGCAGCGACGCGCCGCGGAAGAACGCCACCTTGATGTACTTCGTGAAGCAATGGACGCCGAGGAACCAGCCCTGGCCCTCGATGCCGTAGAGCGGCGAGTTCCACTTGACCGCCTTGATTACGCCGGGAACGGTATGCACGATGAGGGCGTCGAGGCGCTTCCAGAGATCGCATTTCCAGCCCGGCATGGCGGCGATGTAGGCCTGCACGGGGGCATCGCCGTAGGCCTTGGCAATTTGCGGATTGCCGCCGGAAAGGAGGACGACGTCGCCTGCTGGTGCGGCGGGGTCGGAGACCCGCGCCGAGCGCGGCGAGCGCGGCGAGCGCGGCGAGCGCGGCGAGCGCGGC
>Ga0194131_10000172_pt1 | contig 102752 bp, 104 predicted proteins | sample TA2KigO120mmetaG_FD_148631 | JGI IMG/M metagenome (GOLD analysis project Ga0194131, IMG submission 148631) | Freshwater microbial communities from Lake Tanganyika, Tanzania - TA2015053 Kigoma Offshore 120m | ecosystem: Environmental > Aquatic > Freshwater > Lake | place: Tanzania: Lake... | reverse complement strand
CTTTTCGCGAAAAACCATTCCACAACGCGAGGACGGTTCGGCAGGAGGGGGTTTGGGGGGATGCCGAGCCGTCCGAGCAAAATTGAGTAGCCCCCACCGCCCGACTCATTAGAGGCAGAGCCAAGCAAAATACTCTTATCCTTTTTAGAAGAATTTTTTGGTGGCGCGCGCAAATCAGAAATTGTAAAGAGTATTTTGCTTGGCGGCGAGCGTTAGCGAGCGGCGGCGGGGCGGAGCGGTCAGTTTCTTTCAAAATAGGTTCGGATTTGGTTTAATAAATGCACCAGTATTAAACTTTCAGGAATTTTGCCGACCAAACCCACGGCGCGATGCGCCGCGGCAAAGGGAAACACTGGCTCGCCGCGCAAAGCGCGGCTCGCCAAGCGCAGGTTCGAAATCCCTTGCGATTTTTGTATTTGCTTTGCCCGAAAAAGAATTTTTGCTATAATGAATTTGCGCCCACAAATTATGATTGCTTATTTTAATGGCCGTCTTTGGACCACTTTGAGCAATCATTGTGGGCGCACCAAGGGCGGCCATTTAAGTTTTAATAAATTTTTAAAATTATGAACAACATTATTCCTTCGCAAAAATTCTTTTTATACGCCCGCAAATCCACCGATGTTGAGGATAAACAAGTGCGTTCGATTGAAGACCAAATCGCAGAATTGCGCGCCTTTGCCAAGCAGGAAAATTTGAATGTGGTTGATATTTTCATCGAGAAACAATCTGCCAAAATTCCGGGTAGACCAATTTTCAACGAAATGCTGAACAAGATAGAAAATGGCGAAGCTAACGGAATTTTGGCTTGGCACGCGGATAGATTGGCGCGCAATTCTGTGGACGGCGGGAAAATAATTTATCTCTTGGATTGCGGGCGTATTCAGACGCTCAAATTTCCAACGCTGTGGTTTGAAAATACCCCGCAAGGAAAATTTATGTTGAACATTGTATTTGGGCAAAGCAAATACTATGTGGATTCTCTTTCCGAAAACACGAAGCGTGGTTTGCGCCAAAAAGTTAAGCGTGGAGAATACCCCGGCCCCGCGCCAATCGGCTACATTAACGACAGCCGAACCAAATCTGTTGTCGCGGACAGAAAGAAAGCAAAAGTTATTCGCGGGGCTTTTGAACTTTATGCCAAGGGTAATTCGCGGTTAGAGGATATTTCCGACTTTTTGGCGCAACGCGGAATACTATCCCGCGGCGGAAAGAAAATCCACAAGACGAGGGCGACTTTTATCCTCTCAAATCCGTTTTACACTGGACTGTTTCGCTATTCCAAAGAATTACACGAGGGCAAGCACGAGCCAATCATCGCAAAGAAAATTTTTGATAAAGTCCAAGAAGTTTTGAAGCAGAGAGGAAGGCCGCACCATAAAACGAAGTATAAGCCGCAAGATTATTGCGGACTTCTAAAGTGTGGCACTTGCGGAATGTCCATCACTGGCGAATACAGGGTTAAGAAACAGAAAAATGGAAATATCCACGATTATATTTACTACCACTGCACCAAGAAAAACAAATCGGTGAAATGCCCCGAACCCTGTATTCGCCAAGAGGAATTGGATAGGCAAATTTCCTCTCTGCTTCAAAAATTTTCTTTGCGTGCGGATTGGGCGGAAAAACTTTTGCAAATGGCAGAAGTGAACAAAAACAAATCCGCCCAATCCGTTTCTGCTTTTGTTTCGGAAAGTCAAAATACAATCCGCATCATAAACGAAAAACTCCAGCGACTCTTGGATGGCTATTTAGAGCAGGATATTGAAAGAGAAATTTACCGCGAGAAAAAACAAAAACTCCTTTTGGAAAAGAAGTCGCTGGAGGAGAAAATGGCGCGGATTGAACAAAAGCAGAATGATTGGCTCGAACCGATGAAAGAATGGATAAAAGTCGCTTCAAACCTCGTCAAAATCGCAAGGGATAGCAACCTTTTGGAGAAAAAGGTTGCTGCCAAAGAAATCTTTGGCTCGAACCTGCGCTTGGCGAGCCGCGCTTTGCGCGGCGAGCCAGTGTTTCCCTTTGCCGCGGCGCATCGCGCCGTGGGTTTGGTCGGCAAAATTCCTGAAAGTTTAATACTGGTGCCGCCAACCGGATTCGAACCGGTGTTCCTGCGCTGAGAACGCAGTGTCCTAGGCCGGGCTAGACGATGGCGGCGTACGCAATAATTTACCTTATTTTTATAGATTCGACAATTTGTTCCAGGTGCATTGCGTGGGAGCCTTTGACGAGTACTAAATCACCTTTGCGGAGAAGGTCGTGCACGGTATCTATCGCCTCTTCGGCTTCATCGAAGCGGAATACTTTTTCTTTTTCCATTCCGGCACGAACGGCTCCATCGGCGATGAAGCGGGCGCGAGGACCTACCGTAATCAATATATCCACGCTCTCGGACACGGGGCGGCCTAAGGCCTCATGGGCCTGCATGGCATAGGAACCGATCTCGAGCATATCTCCCAAAACTGCGATGCGCCGTTTGGCCGGAAGATCTTGGAGAGTTTCTAACGCCGCGCGCATAGAGAGCGGACTGGCGTTATAGGAATCATCAAGCAGGAGCGCTTCTTTCACCGCCCTTCGCAACTCCATCCTGCCTGGAGCGGGGACGTAATGCTTTAAGGCTTCGGAGATTGACACGAGATTCATTCCGAATATCAACCCTACTGCCGTGGCGGCGCCGGCCGCGTAGGCATGCGCCTTGCCGAACACTCCCTCAATTCGCACCGGCACGAAACTGCCGCTATGGACGATCTTCACTGAAATGCCCATAGGCTCTCCCTCTACTACTCGATGCTCAAAACGCGCGAGCTCCACTTCCGCTCCCTTGTTAAATCCAAAGGTGGTGAGATGGGCTCGGGTTCGGTCTTTTAAGGCCATTACCGTGGGATCGTCGAAGTTTAAGACCGCAAATCCGGCAGAAGGCAAACACTCGATGAGCCTGGCTTTCTCCCGGGCTACTTCCTGCTGGTTGGCGTAAAATTCCACATGCACCGGCACTTCTCCTACCGCGGTAATTACGCTTACGCTCGGCTTTGCAATCGCGATAAGCTCTTTCAAATCCCCAGGTTTATCTGCTCCATATTCTAGAACTAAAATTTCGGGATATGCGCGCTTGGGAAGAAAAAGGAAACGGAAAAACCCGAGAATCAACACTTTGCACCAAAAAAATCCTTTGCTGAATATTCCGCCCCTGCCTTCCCGGCTTACGCGTCGAATGTCCTTTTCGCTCCAATTCCCCAAAATAGCGAGAGGCAACCCCAACTCATTATTTAAATTCCCCGGAGCTACCCGCACCCTGCGGCTCATTCCCAATACCGCCCCGATCGCGAGCTTGGTCGAAGTTTTACCCACACTGCCGGTAACTCCCACAATTCCGGGCGCAAAACGCCGCACCGTGAGGCGCGCGAGCGTGGCTATTTTCCAACGAAGAATGTTACGCAAAGTATTAATCATTGATCACTGATTATTAGGAAGCCTATCCGGCGCAATTCCATAATAGTTCAATACAAATTGCGCGAGGTTTTGAAACGCGGGTACTACCGAAAACCCTGCGAGCGGGGCGTCCGGAGGCTGATCTAATTTGATCAAAATAATAAAACGCGGATCGCTTACCGGACCAAACCCCACATATGTGTTGATTACGTTTTCCGTATATCCACCTTTTTTGAAGTCAGGCACAAACGCCGTGCCGGTTTTGCCCGCAATTGCGTAGCCATTAATTTTGGCGATCTCCGCCCGATCTACGGCGGCTATCATCATCTTAGCAGTGGCTTTCGCGGCTTCTTCGCTTATCACTCGGCGCACCACCTCGGGCTTCATTCCGGCATCGAGATAGGGACGCATCAAATTTCCTCCGTTTGCGATTGCTCCTACCGCCTGAATGAGCTCTAAAGGCGTTACCGCAATTCCCTGCCCATAGGAAGCGGTGGCAAACGCGATATCAGTCGCTCCCCGTTCTAAGAGCGGCCGGAGGCTCCCTTTCAATTCCCCCGGTAGCGAAATTCCGGTTTTCTGATCCAAGCCGAATTTTTTCAAATACGACAAGAAGGCATCGTTTCCTAATCTCTGCTCAGCAAATACCGCTCCGGTGTTCAAAGAATGCGCGATCACGTACGTCATGGACACTTTTCCGTGCGTCCCTTTCGTATCGTAATCAAAATTCTTGATCGTGCGCTTATTGAGCGTCAGTTTTCCCGTGTCTGTGTACGTGGTTTCTGGGGTGATCTTCCCCGCGTCAATGGCACTCGCCATCGTGATTACCTTGAGTACCGAACCCGGCTCATAAATTTTTTGCACCAGCGGATTCAAAAAATTCTCTAACGGCGAGACTCCATAGGCATTTGGGTCAAACGTGGGGAAACTGGCCATCGAAAGAATTTTTCCGGTTTTAGGTTCCTGCACAATAATGCTTCCGCCCTGGGCTCGGTATTGCGCCACGAGATCCTTCAAAATCCGCTCTGTTTCGAGCTGAATTACCGGATCGAGCGTGAGCACTATTTCTTCTCCGGCTTCGGGAGTGGTAAACCAAGCGTCTTTTTTCTCTCCTGCCAGCCCGCGGAGTTTTTGATCATAAAATTCCTCGACGCCATATCTTCCTCGATCACCCTCTTCTTTGCCTGCCGGTCCCACAAATCCAAGGACATGCGCGGCCATCGAGCCCTGCGGATAAAACCTCCCCAAAGTGGTATCCGTGTAAATTCCTTTCAATTTCAATTCTTCTATCTCTTTTGCCACTTTTTCGCTCACTTTCTTTCCTAATAATTCATAGGAGCTTTGCCTTTTCGAAAGCTTTACTTGAAGCTCTTCCACAGTAAGCGGCAAAATCCCCGCAAGCATGTTTGCGGCTTCTTTGGAGTCTTCCACCACTTTGGGCACTGCGTAGACGCTCGGGAATTCCTTATTCAACGCCACCGGAAAACGATCCCCCTGCTTCGCCGTGAAATAGATGACACCCCGCGGGGCTTCGAGAGACACTGCAGCTTTGTATTGGGACTCTGCACGCGCCAAAAACTGCTCCCCGCGAACTAATTGGAGATCATAAAGGCGCCATATTAATGCGGCGTATCCTGTAATTACTATTACTACTAACGTCCCGAAGCGAAATGCCATTGAGAATTACGATCCACTTCTATATATGAAGGTTTTTTCTCGAGCACTAATGAACGCTCTCCCGCGAAGGTTGCAAGATTTGTAGCATCAAACAAGGAAAGAAGCTCTCCTTTAAGACGAGCATTTTCCGCTTGCTGTTTCTGGAAGTTTTCCTTCGCAATGCGCAGACTAAGTTCCGTATCGTTAAATCGCGTATACGCAAATACCAGCATGGCTCCTCCCACGATAAGGAGGCACACCATACCTATAAGTATAAACGTTATTAAACTTTTTTGGGTATGTGGTTTTATGAAGGTCATAAATTTAGAAAATAGAAAGTAGAAATTAGAAAATAGAATCAGCTTTTTATTAGTGCGGCTCTTAATTTTGCAGAACGGCTACGAGGATTTTCTTGCATTTCGCTCTCACTGGCTTCTACGGGCTTCTTCGTCAGCACTTCGAGTACGCCTTCTTTTTCCATTGCTCGGAAAGTGTGCTTTACGATGCGGTCCTCGAGTGAATGAAAGGTAAGAATCGCTACGCGTCCGCCCATGTTGAGAATCCCAGGAAGTGCTTGCAACACCTTCGTGAGGTTCTCAAGTTCGGCATTCGCATATATCCGCAGCGCTTGAAAAGTGCGGGTGGCGGGATGGATTCTTCCCCGCTCGTAATTCCGAGGTACCGCTTCGGCAATAATTTCCGCTAAGCGCCCGGTGGTTTCAACGGATCCTTTATTGAGACTTTCTTTGATTGCTTTCGCAATCCGCGGGGCATATCTTTCTTCTCCATATTCGCGAAGGATTTTGGTTAAATCTCTTTCGCTTAGCTCACGCAGAATTTTTGACACGGGATCTTGATCGTCGCTATAGGTCATTCGCAGCGGTTCATCCCGGAGAAAACTCATTCCCCTGCCTTCGGCGTCGATTTGTTCGGAAGAAAATCCCAAGTCCAGAAGAAGACCATCCGCCTTCGGCGAGACGAAGTCCGCCTTCGGAGGGATGGAGTCTCCCTTCGGCGAGACGAAGTCCGCCTTCGGAGGGATGGAGTCTCCCTTCGGCGAGACGAAGTCCGCCTTCGGAGGGATGGAGTCTCCCTTCGGCGAGACGAAGTCCGCTTTTGGAAGTTTTTGTTCTCGAAGGATATCCGGAAGGTCGGCATAATTGCCGTGCACCAGAACTACTTTGGAATTTGAGCTTTGGATTTTGGAATTCGCGATCATCCGCGCATCCCAATCTACTCCCAATAGTGTTCCTCCCGGACTTATGCGTGAGAGGATCGCTCTGGCGTGTCCTCCGCCATCTACCGTACCGTCTATTACGAAATTTCCAGGCTTAGGATCAAGCAGATCTAAAACCTCCTTTAAAAGAACGGGGGTATGACTCATGACTTATGACCCATGACTTATAACTGTCATTAGTTATTAGTCATAAGTTACTAGTTAAATACCTAATTCTCCCAGCTTCTCGGCAATTTCCTCGGAAGCACCTTCGGTTTTCCGTTTGTATTCCTGCCAGCGTTCGCTGTCCCAAATTTCCGCGCGGTTGTGCAAGCCCGCAATGGTCACTTCTTTCTTCAGGCCTCCATATTTCCGCAAATAATCGGGAATAAGAATACGGCCTTGATTATCGACTGTCACATCCATGGCTCCCGCGAGCATCAACCGGACAAATGCCCGGGAGTTCGCCTGCGCCAAAGGCAGTGCCATAAGTTTTTCGACCAGGGTTTGCCACTCTTTAGCGGCAAACAAAAACAAACAATTATCCAAACCTCGCGTAATAATGGCCCCGGTGCCAAGCACGTCTTTAAACTTGGCTGGGATCGCCATCCGACCTTTGTTATCCAATGTGTGGTTGTATTCGCCGAGAAGCATAGTTATCCCCAGAAGTGATGTTTTTGGAGGCTTTATCCCCACCTTTATCCACATCTCACCACTTTGGTTTAATGTTACACCACCATTCTGCACTGTCAAAAATGAAGAAATATTGAAGCTGAATGCCAAAAAACCCTTATTTTATAAGGGCTCTTAACAATTAAATTTGAACCTATCCACACCCCTTCCCCTAAAATGCAGAAAAGTGGGGATTCCCCACTTTTCCTAGATTGCCTTTTCTCCCCCCAGGAACACTTTTTCGAGGATTCCGCTTTCCACTACCCGCCTTGATTCCCCCTCGGCCACCACTTTTCCCTTGTCGAGCACATACGCTCGGCTTGCTATAGAAAGGAGCGACATTAAATTGTGCTCCACCACCATAATCGCGGTTTTATGCCGGTCACTTATCTCTTTTATCTTTGCAAAAACTTCTTTCACTACCTTAGGAGCCAAGCCTAAAGAAGGCTCATCGAGAAGAAGTATTTTAGGATCCGTGATCATCCCGCGCGCGATTGCGAGCATCTGCTGCTCCCCACCGGAGAGCGCCGAAGCATCGAGTGTTCGCTTGCGTTTCAATACCGGGAAAAATTCCATTACTTCCCGCATTCGCCTTTGCCGCTCCTTTTTATCCCTCACGAGAAATCCTCCTACTTCCAAATTTTCCTCCACGCTCAATCCGGGAAATACCCGCCGTCCTTGTGGGACAAAAGAAATTCCCCGCGCTACCACTTCATGCGGCACGGGGCGGATGGAGATTCCATGCCACCGTACTTCGCCGGATTCCATCGGCGAGATTCCAAAAATCGCTTTGAGGATCGTGGACTTCCCTGCTCCATTCGGACCCATCAGGGCTACGATTTCCCCCTCGTCCAAAGAAACACTCGCGCCGTCGAGCGCCTTTACGCCACCATAGTGGACATGAATATCGCGAAGCTCTAATAAAATTTCTTTCATTGTTTTCGCTTAAAATTTCTAATTCCTAATATCTAATTTCTAAATAATGCCCAAATCCGAATTTCTCAAATACGAAATGGTTTGGGATTTTAATCATTGGAGTTTACTTAGAAATTAGTAATTAGATATTATAAATTGGCTCATTCGCCTAAGTATGCTTCTATAACTTCTTTTTTTGAGAGCACGTCATTCGGCTTCCCTTCGGCGAGGAGTTCTCCTGAATCGAGTACGAACACGTAATCCGTGAGTTTTCGAATAAGCCCCATATCGTGCTCGACCAAAATAATAGTTTTACCCTGAGCTTTGAGGGTACGGAACACTTCGGCCACAGTTTCTACCATTGCCGGGAACAAACCCGCGAAAGGCTCATCGAAGAGAAAGACCTCACTTTTCATTGCATACACTCTTCCGATTTCTAAAAGTTTCCGCTGGCCGTAGGAGAGATTTATCGCCAGCTCATTTCTTTTCTCCCAAAGCCCTACCATCTTTAATACCTCTTCGGCTTGCGCAAGGTGAGAAGCGCCGTGCTTCTCGAAAAGCGCGCCGAATACCCCTCTGTCCGTGAGCGCAAAAAGGATGTTATCCAATACCGGGAGCTGCTCGAAAAGCCTGATGTTTTGAAACGTCCTCGTTATTCCATATGAGGGAGCTTTATGCGGAATGATACGGTTCAATTCCCGACCACCTATGAGGACTCTTCCCCCATCAAAAGGAAGAAGGCCGCTCAAAAGATTGATGAGCGTACTTTTCCCCGACCCATTCGGACCAACAATTCCACTTATTGTGCCGGGCATTATTTTAAGCGATACACGATCCAAAGCGTGCACTCCACCGAACTGTTTTTCCAGATTTTTAATTTCGAGCGGTATATTTGGCATGTCAGAATTTATACTCTCCTATGATTCCCTGAGGCCGGTACAGCATGAAGAGAATAAGTGCCAATCCGTAAAGACCCAAGCGAACGTGTGCGGCAATTTCCGCCGGGAAGCCCGCAAAACGCAATAGTTCCGGGAGAAGCACCAACGCGAGCGCTCCCACCAGAGACCCTCGGATATTCGCGAATCCTCCCACTACCACTATTGCCAAGATGAAGATGGATTCCATCACGTCGAACGAAGAAGGATCTACAAATCCTATATATGAGGCCAGAAGTACTCCCGCAATCCCTGCCATCGCCGCTCCCATTCCAGAAATGGCTACCTTGTACATAAGTGTGTTATATCCAAACACTTTGGCTGCCTGCTCGTCTTCCCGAATAGCTTTTATCACCCGGCCGAACGAAGAATTAGTAATAAACCGCGCAGCGGCATAGACAATTCCCAAAAGCACAAGCGTCAACAAAAAAAACTTTGTCGGCTCCGCAAAGGAAAGTTCTCCAAGGGAAGGCTTGGGAATTCCTGAAATTCCCAAAGGACCGTTGGTGAGGCTCTCCCAATTTATGAGAACACTCACCACAATATAATTCCAACTTACGCTCGCGAGCATGTAATAGTCGCCCCCGAGTCGGGAGAAAATCCAGCCAGTAAGAGAGCCCAAGATTCCCGCAACAAGCATAGCTAGGAGCATGGCAAGGAAAAAGTTGAGGGCGAGTTTCGTCGCGAATAATGCTCCTGCATATGCACCCACCGCGAACGTGGCTGCATGAGCTATCCACACAAGACCGGTATAGCCGATGAGCAGATTAAGACTTACTCCTAATATGGCGTAAATCCCGAAAAAAGTAGCGAGATGAAGAAGATATGACATTTAATCTTTTCCCATAATCCCCCGCGGACGAAAGATGAGGAAGATAGTAAGAAGGCCGAAGGCAATCGCCCCTTTCCATTGACTCGCAATAAACCAAATCCCAAAATTTTCCACGAAGCCCAAGAGGAATGCTCCGAGGATGCCCCCCACCAGACTCCCTATTCCTCCTACAATCGAAGACACTGCTCCCTCAAGCAGGAGGAAGAGCCCCATCGTAGGCTGCACTCCCGTATCAAAACCGGAAAGAATTCCGGCGAGCCCCGCGAGCATCGATCCCAAGAAAAATATCACTCCGATCATCCGATCGGTGTTTATTCCTAACATCTTAGCTACTTCTTCATCATCAGAAAGCGCGCGGATCACCTTCCCAAAAATTGTAAATTTTAAAAGTATGAACAAAATTCCACTCGCCGCCACCGCACTTCCCAGTATCCAAAGCTGCACCTCCGTCACTGAAGCCCCCGCGATATCAAAAACCCTGCCAGTACCGGGGGGAAGCAACGGCCAAAACTGAGCCCCAAATGTTATCGAAAGTATGGATTGAAGAAGCGCAAAGATTCCCAAAGAGGCTATCACAAATACCGACGCTCGGGCTTTTTTCTTTCGCAAAGGAGAAAATACGAGCCTGTCGGTAATTACTCCGACTATTCCGGCCACCAGCACCCCTGCGACTATAGAGAGCGGCAACCCCCACCCTTCCCGCGTCGCAAAAAACACCCCGTACGCCCCCATGGCAGCTACTGCCCCATGCGCCATATTAGTGAACTTTGTTGCTCCGTATATGAGATTGAATCCAAGCGTGATGAGAGTGTACAACGCTCCCGCAATCACGCTGTTCGCCACAAGCTGGGCAAAAAACATTCTCTCCATTGTAGCGGTTCTCCCTTTTGAACACAAAAACCCCGCTTACGCGGGGCTTCTGCTACGGCAAATATGACTTACTTTACTTCAGTGGCTTTGCCGTCTTTTACTATTTTTACCACGTAGTTTGCTTCAACAGGATCTCCGTTCTTATCGAAGGCTACTCTCGCAGCGGAAACTCCACCCACATAATTCACCTGGTACAGCGCATCTTTGATAGCGGTCGAGTCGGTACCCACGCTCGCGAGAATCTGGGCCAATATTTTTACACCGTCATATGCTCCGGGGCTGCACGCGAGCACTTCTTCGCTCCCGGTCTTTTCCTTCATTTTGGCTTTGAACGCATCGGAGAGCGGAGCAGAGACTACGGTATACATCACCCCTTCGGCAGCCGCGCCGGCATTTGCGAAGAGTTTTGGATCATCCCAGCCGTCTGCACCCAAAATCGGCACACCGAGCTTCAATTCCGCCGCCTGCTTTAAACCCACTGTCGAACCTTCGGTGTATCCCAGGAAGTACACCAAATCGGGTTTTGCCGCTTTTATTTTTGTGAGCTGTGTTCGAAGATCTCGCGCGGCCTGGTCGTAACCCTCTTCGGCAACAATTTTCCCCCCAAGTTTTGAGAATTCCTCCGAGAATACCTGCTTGATGCCGCTGCCCCAGTCGCTTTTTACGTACACGATTCCCACTTTCTTTTTACCAAGAGTCTCATACACGTACTTGGCGGCAAAACTTCCCTGAAAAAGATCCGAGGGATAATCGCGGAAAATATAATCCCCTGCCTGCGTGATAGAAGGCGCGGAAGAGCAGAACGAGAGCACAACACGCTTTGCCTGCTCCGCTGCCGCTGCGAACGAGTTCGTTTCCCCCGAACATAAGCCACCAAGAATCACGGGGACATTATCCGCATTGATAAGCTTATTTGCCGCATTCGAGGCCTCTTTCCCGGTGCATTTTCCGTCTTCATAAATAACTTCGAGCGGCCTGCCTTTGATACCACCTGCGGCGTTCACTTCCGCCACGGCAATCTCCGTAGCTGCGCGCGCATTTTGCCCCAAGGCAGCACCATCCCCCGTAAGAGGACCGATGAATCCGAGCTTTATCGGTTCGTTTTTCGTGGCGGGCACATTATTAGAAGTACTTGGCGACTGAGAAAATGCGAATACTCCGGCTATCACCGCTACTATAATCACAATTCCCAACACAATTCTGGAAGAACTGTTCATTTGATATTTATTTTTATTTTTTATTAGACAAAACTAATCATGGTCTTTTCGACCCGGTTAGTAGTCCCGCCTTGGCGGGATCACTTTCCGACCTTTCAATTATTATCAGTGTATTCTCCCTATGCGGAGACAGCAAGAGGTTGCTTATGAATTCTTTTTGTTTTACTATCGTCAATTATAAGATGCGTCTTTAGCTCAGTGGCAGAGCGTCCCGTTCACATCGGGAAGGTCGTAGGTTCGATCCCTACAAGACGCACCAATCAGGAAAAGTCAATGCCTCGCGGCGCGTTTCGCGCCGCTCGGCCACCAAATCGTACGGATTCTTGGGCTCAAAACGGAACTGGCGGTTTTCTAAAATATGGTTCGAGCCGATGTTTTTCGTCAAGTTCTTTGGCAGTTTTTATCGGCGCGGCTCCGCCGCAATTCGGATTTTTCGCGGGGGGCTTTCCTCGCCGCCTGCGGCGGCGAAATGTGTTCGAACTATTTTAAGTATTCTGCACTATATCTCGCACAGTTTGTTCACACTCTATTCACATAGGTTGTTTGGCTTACTTTCTTAAGGGAAATTTTTATTTGTTCTGCATATAATTTTTGATCCGTCAATATTGGCAGGAAGGTTTCGAAATGTTAAAAAAAGTTCAGATGGCTTCAGGAAAGCATTTTGCGCTTTCTTGGTATCAGCGTTTGACAAAAGAAGAAGAGAGATAGCCAAAAACAGCTCTGAAACCATCGCCGAGGAGTGTTAATGTCACAAAGAAGTACAAGGAGGAGAAATGCTGACATCAATCCTACATCCCTTCCATCGAAGCGATTCGATGTGATAGGGCTTGGCCTCAATTCCGTAGATACGATCTTCACTTTGGACAAACATCCACGGTGGGGGCAAAAAACGGAAATCCGAGGCTCGCAGTTATTATCTGGCGGACAGGTGTCCACTGCTATGGTCGGTGTACAACGACTGGGGAAAGCCGCGCTGTATATCGGAAAAATCGGCGGAGATCCTCAAGGGATCACACTTCACACCGCTCTCGAAAAAGAAGGAGTGAATTGCGAAAACTTGATGATTCAAGAGACCGCGAGGACTCAATCCGCCATCATCACGGTGCATAGCCGCACCGGAGAACGAACAGTATTGTGGGAGCATGACGAATTGCTCCACATCAAACCCACGGATCTATCCCGCGCTGTAGTTACTTCCGGGAAGATCCTTCACATTGACGGTTGTGATACACAGGCCGCTATCCAGGCGGCGCGATGGGCTAACGAATCGGATGTCATCGTAACTGCAGATTTTGACACGAAATATAGATATCTCGACCAGCTCATTCCCCTCGTCCACTTTCCGATTCTTTCGGAGCAGTTGGCCGGGGAGCTCACTTCCCTTTGGCCAGGTCCAGAGAAGAAAGGCAAACGAAGAGAAGATTGGGAGCTTACAGCACTTGAACAAATTGCACTGGACTTCGATCTTTCTTTTATAGCCGTGACCCTCGGCGAACGAGGCGTTTTAGCTTTGGATTGCGGCCAACCGATCCGCGTACCCGGGTTCAACTTGAAAGAGATGGCGAAGCCGGAAGCGTATCAACTCTGGGAATACGACACAATAGGCGCAGGAGATGCGTTCCGCACGGGATTCATCTACGCCCTATTTAATGAGGCATGGAATTTGGAAGAGAAGCTCCGCGTAGCGAACGCGGTGGCGGCATTGAACTGTCTCAAGCGAGGAGCCTGGGCAGGACTGCCGACTAAAGAACAGCTTTTCGAATTCCTTCAGAGAAATTCTGTTTTTGACATGCGAGTTTCAACCTAAACATCGGAGGCACCAAACACGGGCCCCCTGTTTATTTTCCATAAACCCCTCACTTTTCTCATAAGGTGAGAGACGAGCAAAAACCCGCCAGTGAGGCGGGATTCTGCAAAACTATTCTATTTTCTGCTTACTGAATTTCCACTTGAGCTCCAGCGGCTTCAAGTTTCTTCTTCATCTCTTCCGCTTCTTCTTTCTTTATTCCCTCCTTCACCGTCTTCGGGGCACCATCCACCAAGTCCTTCGCTTCTTTGAGTCCCAAGCTTGTTACTTCGCGGATTACTTTGATCACGTTGATCTTCTGCGCTCCACCGGATTTAAGGACTACGTTAAAGGCGGTTTTCTCTTCTGCGGCAGCAGCTGCTCCTCCTCCACCCGCAGCCACCGGCGCGGCGGCCGAGATACCAAACTTCTGCTCAAGCGCCTTTACGAGCTCGGCAAGTTCTACTACCGAGAGGGCTTCGATTTTCGAAATAAGATCGTTAAATTTTTCCATGGTTTTGTAATTGCACTTACGACCTTTCCATTACCCCTGCTTTTTAGATTTCTCTTGAAGCAAGTACATGAATGAACGTAACGGGGCGGCGAGCATTCCCAAAAGCTGTGCCAAGAGCACTTCGCGGGGCGGGAGCTTACCGATAAACATAATTTGATCCGCTCCGACTGCTTTGCCAGCCTTCACATCGAATGCGCCTAAAATCTTTTTCACCCACATTTGCTTATCCCCTCCTTCGGGCACTTCGAGTTTCGAGAAAAAGTTATATACCGGCCCGCTAATCTTTTCGATATCTCCTTTGGAAAAAATAGTACCTACCTGACCGCCAAATTCACGCATATTAAAAGATACTCCCTTTTCTTTAAGGAGGAGATTCAAAAGCCGCTTTTTGATTACTAAAAATTCCCCGTCCGACTCACGCATTACTTTACGAAGCTTCGTGGTATTTGCGGTAGTCACTCCCGAGAAGTCCGCAAATACAAGCACATTGCTTCCTTCAAGAAGCTTTTTGCCCTTTTTGAGTTCCTCTCCTTTTTGAGCTTTGGATTTCATGTATTAACAAAAAAATAAACGCGTCGCAAAGACCGTTTATAAGGATGCTTTCCTCGGTAGGTCTCACTCCCTTTTTTCCGGGATGCCTACGGTCTTTGGATGCACAGATAGCTTACCCTACTCCCCTTTTTTCGTCAACTTCTTTAGGGTATACTGTCCGCATGCAACCGCGCGTGGTTATAATTGGGGCAGGGAAAATTGGCAGCGCACTGGACTCTACTCTCAGAGAAAAAAATCTCCACGCCGAGCTTTGGGATGCTTTTCCTGACAAAGCCCCTCAACAAAAGACCCTCAAAGAAATACTGCCTCAGGCAGATTTTTTATTCTTCTGTGTCCCCTCTTGGGCGCTCCAGATTTCCATAGATCACGCGGCTCCTCATATTCAAAAAAATACTATTATTGTCACTTTGGCCAAAGGCCTTCTACCCGAAATCCAAGACACCACGTATGTGTTTCTCCAAAAGCAGTTTCCCGATAATGCGATTGCATTTTTGGGAGGACCTATGCTCGCCGATGAAATTACTCAGGGCAAAGGAGGCGTCGTGGTAGCCGCTGCCGCAGACAAAAAGGCTCGCGAGGCTCTTCAAGAACTTTGGAGCGGCACTTCTCTGCGCACCGAATGTTCCGCCGATCCTCAAAGCGTGGCGCTCGCGGGAGTTTTAAAGAATATATATTCTTTGGGTTTAGGAATCGCGAACGGGTTAGGGTGGGACAACAACAAAAAAGGTTGGTTTATTTCGGCGGCCGTACAAGAAATGGTTTCTATTCTTGAAGAAATGGGGAATTCCAAAGCAGTAGCGTATTCCATCGCTGGCCTTGGAGATCTGGCTGCGACCGGATATAGTCCGCATTCCATGAATTACAAAGTAGGCAATGAACTCGTGAAGACCGGCAAATGCGAACTTAAAAGCGAAGGCTTAATTTCTTTGCCGATACTCACTGAAATTCTTGGAGAAAAAACTGCGAGCTATCCCATTCTCGAAGCTTTAAAACACGTCACTATGGAACACCACGATGCAGCGGAAGCGTTTGATATCCGATTTACGAGGTGCGCTTCTTAGTAGGGGCGGGGTAGTAACTGCTTCGCAGTCGAGGGGATCTCACTACTCGTCCTTCACATTCGTTCAGGACTGCGCTTCAAGAACCCTCGGTTCTCGATATCCGCTGCTGGCGGCTCTCCGACACGGAGGGAATCCGATGGCCTTCCCTCCGACCCACCCTTTGTTCGATTCCTATCATTGCCCCGCCGATGGCAGGACATAAGGTTTTGTAACACGCTTACGCGTTAACAAAATCTAATGCGGGGGTAGTAGGAATCGAACCCACGTTAGCGGTTTTGGAGACCGCTGTCCTGCCACTGAACGATACCCCCCTACTCCAAAGATTCTATTGAATTACACAAAAAATGCCAATTAGCGCCTCAAAAGATTTTCGATTGCCCATACCTGCGCTTCATGTGCGGCATGCGCGCGAAACTCTTCTATAGTGATCCATTGAAAGCTGGGATCATGTTCCATCTTTTTCTCATCACGCATTTCCACTCGATAAAAAACTCCCAACTTATTGAAATGACCCTCCGGAGCATCCACATATTGGTTCGCCTTTCCCAAAAAAGAAAATGAGAGCATTTCCCTTCCCGCTTCTTCGAATATTTCCCGGCGGAGCGCCTCTTCTTCCGATTCTCCCGCCTCCAATCCTCCACCCAATAGAAAGTATTTTCCTTCGTCTTCTATCACAGGAATGCGCCCGTCTGCACGCATGATAAGCGCGTACGCACTCGGGCGATCGACGTATGGTATCCCCTCTTGTTTTGTTCCAAACTGAGGGATTTCCATCCCAGTTCTAGATTTTTACCTCTTTGTGAGCGGTATGCTTGCGGCACCACTCGCAGAACTTTTTGAGTTCGATTTTTCGCTCCACCTTCTTTCTATTTCGGTGGGAATAGTAATTCCGGCGTTTGCACGTCGTACAGCGCAAGCCGATAAGATGATCTGAACGTTTTACCTTAGCCATGGCGAAAATTATACGTTATTTAGTTTCCAAAATCAAATGTATTAAGCACCCGCTCCCCTAAGGGCTTCAGGCTCTCAAAATTATCACTGTTATGCTTGTATGCGAGGTCGTATACTAAGCCACTTCTCGTGAAAAGAGTATCTTCCTGAACTTGCCGTACATATGTCTTTCCCTCATCAAAAGTTCGCAATTTAGTGGAGGCAAAGCGATACGCGGGAAGCCCTGCGAATTCTATTTTGGTTTTCTCCTTAATTATCCACTGATTCCCGAGATTTTTTGCATCATTTACTACCTGCCCCTCAAATCCACGGCCCACTGCTTCGGCGCTACTCTCTACAGACTGCAAGATGGCCACATTTACCACTACCGACCCTCTCAGCTTATTACCCGTTTGTACAGCCGGCGCAATAAAAAATATTGAGTAGAGATCATCCGTACTCTCTTTGAATACTTCCCACCCAACTGGGTATTGTATTGTGAACCCGTATTTGGCATCTTTATAGTTCACTAACGGGATGTTGTCTGCGGGTTGAAGATCTTGCCTCATTGAGAGCGGTATCCACAACGCCTCGGATTTTATTTTTGAATTAGGATGCGAGGCTTCCACAATTGTCTCGAATACCTCTTCTCGCGAAACTTCCAGCTCTTCTTCCATAGTTTTTATCTGAGTGCTAAGCATTACATTGAGCGAGGCCATATAAGTAGGGTAATCCACTCGCATACCCTCTTTCTCTCGTAAAAAAGTGATGACTCCCAGCGACCGACCTGCGTAATTAAATTGCCCTACCACAAGCGGACCTTTTTCATACGCGGAAATGAGTGTGAGTTTTTCCGGCATAAAATTAGCAACGGTGGAAGAAAAGAATCCCTTGGATATTGAGAATGCGGCGAAATCCTTTCCTGTCCGCCCTTTACTTGATTCAGAGGCACTTCGCTGACCGGGACGCAACGTCTCTCCGCAAGAGCTCGTCGGACTTTTCCTTGCGTTATTTTAGCATCTCCATTTTCCCAGAGTTTAATCCTGATATCGAGGAGATCCTTCAGCAGTGGTGTCAATGTCTTAGAAAAATCATGCAGCGCATGCTTAATAGCGGAATGATCAGTTTCGAGCTGTGGTTCAGATCCCCCTTGATCTAACTCGGTTTCTCTGCCCTCCTCCAGTAAGACGTCTAGAGAACATGCCGTCGCTTCCAACCGGCGCCCGAGCCGTTTTCTTTGGGACATCGCTACGTTGCGTGCAATTGTCCAGACCCAGGTGGTCAATCGTCCTTTACACGGATCATAACTTCCACGGTTCACCCAGGCTTTGATCAACGTTTCCTGCATCAAATCTTTAGCATCTTGTTCAGAAAAACCCAACCAGCATAAAAAACCGACCAAACTTACCTCGTAGGTCTCTACGAATTTCGGGAAGTTGGTCTCGTCGATGCTTGAACGCCGATTGTCCTCGTCGGTCACAGTGCCGTTTTCCTCAATCATTAATCCGGAAGCTTTTCGTTAAAATCTTATACGAGAAATCTGGCTGTTCGGAAGAAGAAAACTTGTTCGCGTTTACATGCCAGCGTTTTGAGCTGCGGTAACCGTTGAAATAAAATTAAAAGTCCCTCTTAATGAAGGACTTGGGACACAAGAATGTGTTACTTGAACTAACGCGACGAATATTTGCTCTCCACCTCGCCTTTCATGATTCGTTGTGCGAGGTCCGTAGCCGACGAGCGGAGAGCCGAGACTTTCTCCGGTGGCATAAGTCGCTCGAAACTTCGAATGAATTCTTCCTCAGAAACAGGAAATTCATCCTGATCACTCATCACGAACGCAAGTAAGTGATCCAGTAAGTGATCCCCCAAAAGGGACTCTTGTAAATTCACGGGCATTTGCTTCATTGTCTACTCCTTTTGTGTTTTGGTTGACACTGTGTTTCCCCGCAGCCGATCGTTTTGCGGGGAAACTGATGTCAGCCAAACATCGACAACGAGTGTTGCGCAAACGAGCTCCACAGTTGCAACGCCAACGTTCGGGGACACGAGCTGGCCTTGTGACGCAATATGAGCTTTCAGGGGTGCTCGAACGTCGAATAAGGGGCCCGCTCAGCACTTGTTCAGAAACGCGTGTTCCTGACGAAACTAAGAAACAGGAATACCCCATTGAGGCCAACCGTATTTTGGTGCCAAAATGCTAACATAAGTCTCTCATGGAAAACATCTTATGTCAAGCACAGCACACCCACGCGGGAAATCTGGAAATCTGAAACCCCGGATACACACATCAAAATATTAGCTGCAATGGAATATGGCTGTTCATTTAGGCATTTTACCCGTCACTTCCCGCGGAGATGTGTGAAGGACTGAGTGAGAGATCTGAACTTAGTCAACTGCTTCAGGATGCGCTCGGATATCAATCTGCTCAATTTAAGCACCGTGTGTCCCGATTTGGCCGACTTGCGTTCCGTTTGGCCTGTCACATATCATGTTTTGCTAATGTGCTTTCGCGTGGCGAAGTTTTATTTCGCATCTGCGAGAACGAGTGGTGTGCACCTGCATTTGAACCGGACTTACTTGAGTCAGCTGCCGAATGCCTTTTTATCGACACTTATGTCAATTCAGAGCCTGAGCGAATAGCGAGCACGTCGAGAGCAGTCAGCCGAATAATGGGAGAGTGCATTGAGCTCGTGGAACTGCGCAGAATACGAGAAATCCACGAAGGAAATTACAAACCGATTATTTCGAAGAAACTTTTTGATAAAGTGCAGAAAATTATGAAGCAGAAAAGTCGTCCGCGCCACAAGCAGAAAAACGAACCCCAAGTTTTTTGCGGACTGATGACCTGCGCCTCCTGTGGAATGATGATTACTGGCGAATACAGGATAAAAAACCAACTTAACGGTATACAGCACTTCTACACTTATTATCACTGCACTAAAAAGTCTAAAACTCAAAAATGCCCAGAACCCTGTATTCGGGAGGAGCAATTAGACGCACAAATTTCCTCTATGCTTCAAAAAGTTTCTATGCCGAAAGATTGGGCAGATTACTTGAATATGCGACTGGACAGAGATAGAAAAGAATCTGCCCAATCTGCTTCTGTTTTTGTAGAAAAAAATCAAAAAAGGATAAAAGATATTACTGTGAAGCTCCAGCGACTTTTAGACGGCTATCTCGAACAGGATATTGATAAAGAGATATACCGTGCTGAAAAAACAAAACTTCTTTCCGAGAAAAAGTCGCTGGAAGAAGAAATATCTTCTGTCCAACAAAAACAGAATCGATGGCTCGAACCGATACAAAAATGGATAAACGAGGCTCAGGATATGGAAAAAATCGCATTGGATAGCAACCTTTTAAATAAAAAGGTTGCTGCCAAAAAAGTCTTTGGCTCGAACCTCCTCCTCCACGACAAAACATTGCGCGCAAGCGCGCCGAATTTTACAAATTCTGCTCTCAATCCTGGCGAAAATCCTTGGTCGTGCCTACGGCACGCTTTGGATTTAGTTGGTGTTGAATCAAAACGTACTATCTGGGAGCCAGAGGGGAGAATCGAACTCCCGACCCCTTTCTTACCATGAAAGTGTTCTGCCACTGAACTACTCTGGCGAGCACGCTCAGTTTACTATTCTTTACTCTGAGGGTCAAAACTATAAACCTTCTCTAAACTTCTTTTTTGAGCATAAGAAAACGCTTCCTAAAACCCCCTCGTAGATTCCTTTTCTTTTTTTGAATCACAGCAATTTCTTTTCGGCTCCTCTTTTTCACTCGAAGAATCGTTTCGAGCACTTCAAATATATCCGCCAGCTCTTCCTCCCAATTGTTATGCTCTACAGATTTCTGGAGCTCTATCGATTCCTCGGTGAGTTTTTTAAAAAGGTGCACGAGAAATTCTTTGTCGTTTTTAAGAATATCAAATTTTCGCTTTTCTCCTTTTTTCTGGAGAATTTCAGGGATTCGATCGCGCACGAGTTTCGGGTATTCCCGTTCGAAATCGTAACTTGTGTGTTTGAACCCCCACACCATGGGCTTGCTCGTTACACCCTTTAGTTTTGCACTGTTCTTTATCCCTCTCATCTTAGTGCATATAAATTTTTGGTGTGGGGGGTGAATTTCATGAGCCGGAGAGAGGAGTCGAACCTCCAACCTTCACTTTACAAAAGTGTTGCTCTGCCATTGAGCTACTCCGGCGCTCCCCCACTTTAACAAACCCCTCTTTTTGAAGCAAAATCCCGTTCGTTACGGGATTTTGCTCTACTACCTACTACATACTACTTTCTACCTACTATCCCTTACATCGCCATTCCTGTCTTCCCTCGAGCTGCAATTAAGGCCCAGACTCCCACCACGAGGTGCAGAATCGTGTCCGCCGGATTCTCGAGGTTCGCACCTAAGAGTGCCGGCTGGAAGATGCTGTAGAGTCCTGCAAGGACTGCTACGACTCCCACCACGACCACCAGAGGCTTTTGAGCTTCTGCGCCAATGGCATAGACGGCAATGAGGGCGATGATGCCGATCACTAGGTGCGCCCAGTTTTCGGCGTTATCGAACCACCATCCTTCTCCGAATATGCTCTTGTCTGCTGTAGGACCCAAAACTCCTACGAAGCCGAGGATTCCCACGAGCACCAATACCACTCCACCGATCTGAAGAAATTGCTTAGGGTTCATAGTACTATTTATCCCCACTTTTCCTTCGACCTTTGAATATTTTGATTATAACAAAGTCCCGCTTGAAGAATTTTTGGAAGCGGATGTTATTCAATTAAAATTTGGTAATCATTTCTAAATCAACTTCATATAACGAGGAGACTATTCTATCGGCACCATCAAACAATGCGTGGTCGAGATTGCTAAAACTGTCAGGACACACAATGCATTTCATACCTGCGGATTTCGCCGCTTTTAAACCCATCAAGGAATCTTCAAATACAAGACACTTTTCTGGCTCCATATTCATTACATTTGCGACATGTAAAAAGACTTCTGGGTGAGGCTTCCTTTTGCCCACCGCTTGATCAGAAACTACATGTTCGAATTTGGATTTTAAATTAAATTTATTAATGCAAAGCTCTATGGATTCAATTCTGGAATGTGAGGCAACAGCGAGCTTAAATTTACCATACACGGTATTAATTAATTCCCGAGCTCCCACTTTTAGCTGAAGCTCAGTTTTTATTAGCTCGTCATAAATCTCTTTTTTCTCGCCCGAACTTCTTCCACTGTTATTGGCAAGTGGTGAAGCTCTATCCATTCCTTATAATCCATACTTCCATGAATAAAATGATCCCAATCTTCCTTTGTCAAAGAACACTCCCTTTCAGAAAAAGCTCTGCTCGTTGCCTCATACTGCAAATGCTGAGAATCAATCAGGAGACCATCTAAATCAAAAATAATAGCCTTAATCATTCGGCGGAAGCGGGAGGATTCGAACCTCCGATACCGTTTCCGGTATACCGCATTTCGAGTGCGGCGCATTCGACCACTCTGCCACGCTTCCCTAGGCGCTATTCTACGCGGGGACGACGAGAAAATAAAGCCTTAAACCATTTCCCAGTTAAGACCCGAATTCCCACCAATTCCAACCCTACCAGCGCGAGCCATGATCCTGGCGTAAGAGGCGTAACGAGCGCCACAAATCCTACGAGGATCAAAACGATCCCGATTATAAATTTGAAGTGGGGGTATTTCCCTGCAATGCGGTCGTGGAGTTTTTGAAGTGGTTGAAGCATGGCGTGGACTAATTATACACTTCGCTCGCACCTTTTACGAGCGACAGGAGAAAGAGAGCGGAACGCCAGACCACCCCGCCGCTCGCTGACGCTCGCCGCCACGCAAAATACTCTTTTCCTTTTTCAGAATCATTTTTTTGGCGCGCGCGAAATCAGAAATCGTAAAGAGTATTTTGCGTGGCTCTGCTCTCTGCGAGCAGGGCGGCGGGGATTATCACGGCTCGTGGGCAAAAAGTTTCCCTCCCCCTCGTACCCCCTTCCACTTTTTGCCCGCTCGCCGGATTTACTTTTGGCTGAATCAGAGACATGATAGAAATAATGAATTCGGAAAATCGTCAGTGTCAAAACTGCAAAAGCCAGTTCGTGATAGAGCCGGAGGATTTTAGTTTTTACGAAAGGGTTAAAATCCCGCCTCCAACTTTTTGCTGGAAATGTCGCTTGGCGCGGCGGCTAGTTTGGCGTAACGAGCGTTCCTTGTACCGAAGAACGTGCGATTTATGCAAGAAAAATGTTATATCCATGTATCGAGTAGATGTTACTTTCCCTGTATACTGCCATGAATGCTGGTGGAGTGATAAATGGGATCCACTTTCGTATGGCCGAGAATATGACTTCAACAAACCATTTTTTTTACAGTTCAAAGAATTGCAGCAAGTAGTGCCAAAACCAGCTGTGTATGCCACTGGCAACGTGGACAGTGATTATTGCAACTACACAGCCCACATGAAGGGTGGATATCTCATGTTCGGGAGTTGGTTTTCTGAAAACTGTGGTTACGGTCAAACTGTTCTTGAAAGTAAAGATTGCTGGGATTGCCTGTTTATTAAGAACTGCGAACAGTGTTTTGCATCAGTTGATTGCACAAAATGCAATCTTACTCATTTTAGTCAAAAATGCTCCAATTGTTACGGGTCAGCATTTCTCTATGATTGTCGCAACTGCCAAAACTGTCTGTTCAGTTTTAACCTACGCAACAAGAGTTATTATGTTTTCAATAAACAGGTTACCAAAGAAGAATTCGAAAAAATAAAACGGGAAACCTTCAGCTCCCACACCGCACTTCAAAAAGCATTGCTTGAATTCAGAAAATCTGTCAGAGAAAATGCCATCCATAAATTCATGACGGGAGAACGTAACGCCAATGTTTCAGGCGAGTTTATTTATGGCTGCAAAAATGTTTTTCTTTCCTTCTACATTAACGATGGTGAGAATGAGAAATATGCAGTTCGTGGAGGAAAAGGCCAAAAGGACGCGATGGACGTATTTGGTGTTCACGCAGGCGAGCTTGCCTATGAATGCAACAATATTGATTTCTCATCGCGCTGCTTTTTCAGTGTAAATGGCGAAAACAATATAAATTCAGATTATCTTGCAGATTGCGATCACGCCAGCAATTCTTTTGGTTGCATCTCGATTCGCAAGAAAGAATATTGTATTTTGAACAAGCAGTACGATGAAAAAACCTATAAAAAGCTTCGGGAGAAAATTATTGCTCAAATGTCGACGATGCCTTATGCCGATAGCAAAGGGAGAACATACACTTATGGCGAGATGTTTCCCATTGAAATAAGTCCGCATAGCTACAACGAAACCCTTGCTCAAGAATACGTACCCGTTTCAAGAGAACTAGCGAATGAGTTTGGATATTCTTGGTATGAAGCGGAAGAAAAAAGTTACAATGTTACAAAAAGTTGGAAAGAATTGCCAGAGTCCATTGTTGAAGTTTCTGAATCAATTCTTTCAGATGTAATTCTTTGCGAGGCATGGGGCACTGATAAGAAATCGGCACAAGAGCATAAGTGTTCGATGGCTTTTAAAATTACTCCAAACGAGTTTGCTATATACAAGAAGTGGAATTTGCCTTTGCCGAGAAAGTGTCCGAATACGAGAAATTTCGAATCTTCGCTGGCTCGCAATTCAGTTGAGTTTTATAGTCGTAAGTGTGCTTGCGCAGGATCAAAGTCCGAAAGCGGCACCTATGAAAATACCGCTAGCCATTTTCATAACGACAATCATTGTCCCAATAAATTCATGACTTCCTATGCGCCGAAGCGATCAGAAGTTGTATTCTGCGAACAGTGCTATACTGCCGAAATTGTCTAGCCAAAAGTTTTTTCCACTAAACGCGCAAGAGGCAAAAGTCTACCAGTAAAGTGAGCGTTGAGAAAAACTTTGTAAACATCGTCTGCGTTCTGATATTCGTCGGGAAACTGTTTCTGTATCTCGTCGCAGACATAATTGAGCACATTTCTCTGTTGAAGATACGAAACAGTTTCCCAGTCATCTTTTCCTTTTTTGCCAACCCAAATAATATCGTCCTCCGACAATTCTTTTTCTGTCGCCAACTTTTTTCTCATTTCTTTTGCTTCGTCAGAAGTCAACCACTCCTTTTCTTTTGCAAGTTCTGGGCGATCAAGAAGTTTCCCTAAGAACTTTTTTTCAGTTTCGGCCACTATGCCCTCATGCAATCCGGCAAAGTGTTGATGATATTTCCCGTGATAACCGTGACTTTGTAAAGCACGCACTGTCACGCCCTCGCGGTATGGTGTCTTATTCACTTTGTCGCCATCCTCTTGAACTTCCATAGAAAAATGTGCTTTGAGATGTAACGATTCGTGAAGGGCGACAGCGCCAAAATGTACTGGATTATCACGAAAATGTTCTGCGTCAAAAATTATTCCTTGTTTTGTATTGAATGTCGTCGCCGTTCCACCGTCGCCCGCAGATTTTTTATATAACTCTGGAGGAATGATATGGAAATTATCTACAGGAACATCATACGGCTCAATTCCTGCTTCCTGCATTAGTCGAGATGTTTCTTCATTAGCGAAACTGATAAGAGCAATCTCTTTTTCAGATTTTGGATATTCAAATTTTTCAAATTGTTCTCGCTCTTGCGGCGAAAGAGATTCAAAATGGCTAAAAAGAGCTTGCTCAATTTCTTTTTTTACTTGCTCTTTTTTCTCGGCAGAAGCTCCGCCGACAATTCTTACTTCTGGTCCTTTTTCCATATTCATAAAATTATTTTAAAAATTCTTCCATTGGAATGCCCAACGCCTTGGCGATCTTTGCGACCGTCTGAACGCTTGGCTTGACCACAACATTACTCTCAATTTTGGTAAGGGTAGTGTGTTTTACGCCTGACTTTCTGACTAAATCATCTTGGGTCAAGCCAAGCTTATTTCGTACTTTTTTGATGTTTTCGCCAATCGTTGCCATAGTTTCAATACATTGCTAGCATTATTTGTGATATACTAACTACAATACTATGATAGCAAAATTTGTAGATATTCTCAATATGGAAGCGGCGAAGCAAAACCAAAAATTTCCTTTCCATTTTTTGTCGGCTCCCCCCACACCCCCCGCCGAATTAAATCAGAAAGGAAGGAAAATTTTTGGGTTTTGCCCGCGCGAGTCCGCGAGCGCGCCCGAGGCGCAATCGGAGCGTACGATTCAGTTCAGAGCCACCACGCGCTCCGCGCGTGCCACATTAGTCGGGATTCTGCTCGAAATGGGTTCTGACTTTTTCAAACAAACACCACCAAATTTGATTTGCTTCCGAATTGACCGCGCCCGCGCCAAAGGCGTGGGCTTGGGCTGGCATTTCCGCCAAGAAATTCCAAGGGTTTTTGAATTCCGCCAAAAGCATTCCCGCCGCGAGGCGGCGGTTCCACAAGCTAACGCTTGTTCTGTGCTTCGCACAGGAGCCGATGCGGTGAGATTAGAAATTGTCGGTGTAAGGCAACACCTTTTATCAATTTAATTCCCGAAGCTATGGTCAAATATTTTATCTATTGCAGGAAATCATCAGAGGACGAAGAACGCCAAGTTTTGAGTATTGAGGCGCAACTGACGGAGCTTCGGGAATACGCCAAGCAACAGGGGTTATTTATCGTCCGTGAGTATTACGAGAGCAAGACGGCAAAAGAGCCTGGTCGTGAAGTATTTAACGAAATGCTTGGCGAAATTGAAAAAGGTGTTGCGTCGGGAATCTTAGCGTGGAATCCAGATCGTTTGGCGAGAAATTCGATTGACGGTGGCAAGGTTATCTATTTTGTGGATACTCAAAAAATTGTTGCGCTAAAATTCCCGACATTTTGGTTTGAAGCGACACCACAAGGGAAGTTTATGTTGAGCGTTGCCTTCGGACAGGCAAAATATTACACCGACAATTTAAGAGAAAACATTTTGCGCGGTATTCGGCAAAAGATACGCCGTGGTGAATTATCGGCAAAAGCTCCAATCGGTTATTTTAACGAACCGAGGCTTCGCACGATTGAACCTGATAAAAAGACGTTTCGTAAAGTAAAAGAGGGTTTGGAGGCTTTTGCTACAGGACAATTTACGCTCACTGGTATTCAGCGCAAAATGTTTTCTCTCGGCTTGGTTGGCAAGACCGGCAAGCCCCTCGCCCTTGCCTCCGTTGAACATATTTTAACCAATCCCTTTTACTACGGCCATTTTGAATATCGTGGCGAGGTGCATGCCGGATCGCATAAGCCAATGATTTCAAAGAAACTTTTTGATCAAATCCAAAGCGCACTTGTCGCTAATGGAAAGCCCCGCAAAAAGCGAGGACCTAAGAATTTTCAGTTTTTAGGTTTTGCTACTTGTGGGATATGTGGATACGCGATTACCGCCGAGCGACACATAAAGAAAAGTGGTTTGAAATTTATTTACTATCGTTGCACCCACAAGAGCAAAACTATTTCTTGTACTGAAAATCGCTTTTTGCGTGAAGAAGTGCTAACTGAACAAGTGAAAAATCTTTGTCAAAAAGTTTCTTTGCCCGATGAGTGGCGGGAAAAATATCTTGCTCGCCTTGAAAGCGAGCAATCGGAATCCCGCCACTCATCTAACCTTTTCGCTCAAAATCTCCGCGATAGTATTTCCGCCATTAAAGAAAAGCTGGAACGGCTAACGGACGCATATTTAGCCGAAGCGTTGGAGTTGGCGGAATATCAAGAACGCAAGAATGTTCTAATGGCAGAGAAGAAGACAATGGAAGAGAGATTGTCTGATTTTGAGCGCAAGGGCAATCATTGGCTCGAACTCATGCGAAACTGGATTATTGAAGCCAACCAAGCCCTGAATCTCACTAAACAAGAAAACCTCTCAGGTATGAGAGATTTTCTTGTTTCCATCGGCTCGAACCGCCGCCTCGCGGCGGGAATGCTTTTGGCGGAATTCAAAAACCCTTGGAATTTCTTGGCGGAAATGCCAGCCCAAGCCCACGCCTTTGGCGCGGGCGCGGTCAATTCGGAAGCAAATCAAATTTGGTGGACCTACGGGGAATCGAACCCCGACCTCGCCCATGCCATGGGCGCGTAATACCGTTTTACTATAGGCCCGTGGGAGTAATATTAGGCGAGGAGTAGTTCGCTTGCAACCCACACCGCCTCACGCTACGCTTCGTTTGTCTGCCCTCGTAGCTCAACGGATAGAGCTATTCCGTCCTAAGGAAGAGATGGGGGTTCAATTCCCTCCGAGGGCACGAATATGTTGACCTGTTTCAATTTTTGTGTTAGGTTATGTCCAGCAAAAAGCAGCGGGGCACCGGTTCGGAGTTCCGCCTCAAACCCAAATTCTTTCGCGAGCTTCACTTCTTCCTTGATCTCCTTGAGCTCCCCTTTGGAGAGGGCGTATTCGTATTGCGGGACTCGAGTGAATTCACAATCAATTTTTTCTTTTTTTACGATGTCCTCAATCTTCTCTACCGCTTGTTTGCCGGCCTCCCATACTCCCTTGGCCTTTTCTCTGCCAAAAAGTTTTACCAGTTCCGGCAACGCGGTGTCGATCACATGCGTGATGAACGCGGTCGTATCCGGCGTAGCGCCTTTCTTATCGAAAGTTTCGGCCTCAAGAAGGATTACCCTTTTGCCTTCATTCGCGAGCAAATAGGCGCTTACCGTGCCGGTGATTCCCCCACCCAAAATAATCACCTCTGCCTCTAGGTTGCCTTTGAGCGGCGCGCGGGCTTTTTCTTTTATATCTTTCTGCCAAGACGTCGCCATACTTCATTTTGAGCATGAAGCAGGTGATGAAAATATTAAGTTATTTAGTTAGCCCTATCGCGCAAATACGCCGAGGGCCACTGCTACGATTATGAGGAATACCACTAACCAACCAAGTGTCGAGAAGAGCAAAGTAAAGGCTTCTTTTTTATGTCCGCTCAAATAACGATGGGTGGGACCGCCGAGCACCAAAAGGCCGGTGATCGAGGCCGACACCACAAAGAGGAGCAACATGAATATCGGCATAAGGAAGGTGTCTTCGGCGCCGAACATTTTTTCTGCACGAGAGAGAAACAACGCTACTAGAGACACATACACAAATACTCCCGCGGCGCTTAGCAAACTTTTGAACCAATTTGGAGAATTCTTCATAGATTTAATTGAATTATTTATTACTTCAGTTTCTTGCGCAAGAAGGGCAAGAGATACGGTTTTAACTCCTCTTGTCTCTTTCGGGAGAGATGCTTTAGCCCTTTCACCGCTCCGTAACACTTCTTAGATCCGCACGCACATTCGAACCCGCTCGATTCCCATTCAGTCGTGTTGTAGTTGAAGGTAAGTTCCTCATTCTTCTTGATTGGCTTAATCGCCACGTAGCTTTTCTTCGCCACATCCAATTTCGTATTCGGATCACAGCTGTGATTCATAAAAGCTTCGGCAGTGAGCCACTTGGTGTCGTAGCTCCACTTTTCATCGATACGCACCGCTTCGGGACTCGCTTTGGAATTCGGGACCGTGTCGGCGCGGAAATGGATCGCCGTTTCGCCGCTCTTAAAATTCTTATCGGCAAGTACCCCGATGCCCTTACCCCAAATGTAGGCCATCTTAATGCCCTTCGGCACTTTTAAGTTAAATAATCTGTGGCGTTGTCGGATGAGTATTGTGGTATGTGGACCTAGGCAGAATCGAACTGCCATCTCCTCATTGCAAATGAGGTGTTTTACCACTAAACTATAGGCCCTAACGAGGAGCAGAGTGAGTATAGCAAACAAATAAGGAGCGGAATGAATATATCATATTCATTCCGCTCGAGCGAGAGCTCTACACAAGGCTATCTCCCGAAGAGGTTCCACACGAACTGCCTGAAGCCATCGAGATTGTCGCCAATATTTGCCAAGAAAGATTTCTTAGGCGCCGCCGAAGTCACGCACGAGGTGCCGTTGTACCACTTACCCGAAGGACACGAGCAATAGGTGCCGCTCCACGTGCCCCCGGCAGAAGCGCAGCCGGATTCCGTATTGAAACTGTTCATACTGCCGGAACTCCAATTTCCGCTCGAAGGCATGTTGCAGTAGGTGCCCGTCCAGGTACCACCGGCAGATGTACACCCTGCCTGCATGCTTGAGTAGTCATACGTGTTTGAGCCCGAATAATAGCTCAAAGAACTACTTCCCGGCATTTGGCAATAATTGGACGCGCTATTCCAGGTACCCCCCGCTGTGGCACAACCGCTTTGCATCGAGCTGTAATTCGTACTGCCCGAACTCCAGGTGCCCGCCGCGCAAGAAGTACCATTATAGGCCATTCCCGACGGACAAGAACAATTTGTGCCGCTCCACGTGCCTCCCGCCGCGGCACACCCGGATTGGGTGTTAAACCCGGCGGTCGAACTACTAGTTCCCGTATACGTACTTCCCCCGGTATAGGTGGGGGTGGTGTAAGAGGTACACCCCGTGCCATTGAAGTAGGCTCCCGAGCCGCAATTTGCCGCTGCCGTACACTTTGCGGGATCGGGCATCCCGAAGTCTGAACTTGAAGCATTCCCCGCAGTGGATGACCACACATTTGCACTCATGGGAGTGCTCGCACACGCAGCCCTCACCTGCTCAATACGAGCGGGGTCGGCGTCGGCTCTAATCCACGAGCGAAAGCCCGCAGAATTCCAAACCTGCTCTTTTTGCCCCGCGGCAGGAGTATACACACCGCCTTGCGTGCTCATCGTGGAAGAAGAGGAGGAGGAAACTGCACAAGAGGTGCCGCTCCAATATTGTCCCGGCGGGCATGACTGCGACGTATCATACGTTTTCGTCGCGACTGCGGCACAACCTGCTACATACGTACTATTACAATTTTTAATTTGAGTACTTGTCCCTATTACGTAGTTCACTGAATATCCGTCAAACCAGGCATCTCCCACTCCGTGACAGCCGTTTCCTAAAAGTGCACCGACTACAGGAGGACACACGAGACCTCCCCCACCTATCGCTAACGTTATCGAAACGGTATTCGATTCGGCAGAACATCCACCATAATTGCAGGCCTGCACTTTGTAATCTACAAAGTCCGCTGTCACATTAGAATCGCTGTAGTAGACGGTTCCTGTTGCCATACTTTTGGGAGAGGGAAATGCGTCATGAGAAATCCACTCTCCTCCTTTCACCCGCCGCCATACTTTAAATTCGGCCTCAGAAGTCCCGGTATCATTCCACTGAAGCGTCACTCCCGAGCCGGCTACAGTAGCGGAAAGTTCCACGGGCGCACTGGGCTTTTCCATCGCTCTCGTACTAGAGGCGTTCGGCATACGACAATACCCCATTGCTTTTTCCCATGTGCCCCCAGCTCGCTCGCACTCAGTGTTCCAGGTACTCGAAGAATTCCACGTAGAAGAAGTAGTTCCGGGTGAATCCCACCCGGCGGCGCAGGAACTGCCATTCCAGTATTCACTGGATTTACAGGCACTGGCTTGCTTACATTTCGCGAGATCCGGCATGCCGAAGTCTGCGCTTGCATATTCCCCCGCCTTCGGCAGCCACACGTTGGAATTCGAAGTCACATTTGCACAATATTGTTTCACTTCTTCGATGCGTTTCACGTCCGCATCCACGCGTATCCAGGAACGGAGCCCCAGCGAGTTCCAAATTTGTTCCTTTTGCCCCGCTGGAGGCTTGTCCCATGTAGAGCTTGCGGTAGTTGTAGCTCTCACCGGCTCTGTATCGGAGACACAGCGGTAATATTCGCCGCATTCCGGAGAACTGTACGAAAGGACTTTCGTGGTACCCGCGGGACAGGAGGTTACGGTGGGCAATGCCGGGCATACTCTCGGTTTTGTAGAGGTGGGGGTAGGAAGCGGCTTTTCGGCTACGCAGGTATAGTACTCACCGCATTCGGGGGAGCTGTACGATACCTCCTTTTTCTGTCCTGCGGGACACGACTCTACAGTGGGCAACGCGGGACACACCGTCGGAGGCTTGGGTTGTGAGATGGGCGTCCCACGCGCAGAAACACTCACTATATCTCCACACCAGTACCGGTCGGTCTCCGTGATCTCGGCATTAGCGAGTGTCGATCCTTTAAATATGACTTTGCATCCTTCTATGGCTTCGGACAATCCCGCGAAAGACTTACCCCCGATTTTCACTGGGAATTGAGCCTTCACAAGTTCCCACCGAGATACACCCGTTCGGCAGCACTTCCTTTTTGAGCGTCTGGCCAGGAAGACAAGGGGCGGTGCGCGGCATTACTGTAGGACACGCTACTGGCTCTTTAGGTTCGGGTAGCTTCGGTGTCTTGGGAGATTCAGGGAGAGGAACTATCACCGGTACTTTAGGTTCCGGCTGAATTTCTTTTGCGCATTGCTCCGGATTCGCGCGACAACGATCTACAGCTTCCTCTACTCCTTTATAGGCCTCTTCAAGCGTACGGACTCCTTCTTCGCCGAAGTAGGTTTTGGCAATCTCATAGCACACCGCGGGAATTCCTTGTGCTCGAGCACCTGCGGCGGGCTTCAAACAAAATGTGCCACACCCTTCGATCGTATTGTCGCCGCATTGAATTGCGCCTCTCGCAAGGGCTTCTTTTAACTCTACCGTTTTATCGATAGATGCCACTCCCCTTTTTACTTCTTCAGGGATCGCCACCTGCACCTTGGGGTGCTTCGCCAATTTTGCACACGCACGAAGCATGTCAACAGGCGCAGCATCGGGGTCCATTTCCCTACACACTTTCATATCCACCCCCACTTCTTTCGCAGCTTTTGCTATTTCCTTCTGTTCCGTTACTTTCTTTTTCGTGAGATCGAGCTCTTCAGCTAACTTCGGGTTCTTTTTTGTTACCCGCGTGGTAAGTTCTTCGGCGACTTTGAGTACGCAATCATCGGTCACGCAGCTCTCCAGAGTTTTTGAGACATTCCCTTTGATTTCTTCGAGGAGGACGTCTACCTTTTTGAGCTCTTGAGGCGCATAAAGACTGTACTTTTTACCGATTTGGGCGCACGCGTTCAAAAATTTTTCTGCGTTACAAACTATCTTCGCTTCCGCGGGAGACGTGATGGATTTCCCCACCAGCATACTCACCTCCTCCAGAGCTTTTTGGAGGTTTTCGGCGGGAGTTGCAGGGGTTTGAGCGTACGTCACGCTCACTATGAAAAGAAAGCTTGCCGCAATAAGGAGGCGCTTCATCAGAAGGGATTAAGTACTTCTTTGGTTTTTTGGAGCGGATCCGCGACTTTCTCCAATGGATTTACCGTCGTTTCAAAAGGATTGGCTTCTTTCGCGGCTTGTTCCGCGGCGGTATTTGCCAGTACTTCTTTCTCGGCTGCCGCTTTTGCCGCTTGGTCTTCGGCGGTGGAACTTGTGCCACCCATAAATCCAGAGTAATAGGCGACGCCTAATACGAGTACCACTATAATTACTCCCACTACTATCCCCGTGCGCAGTGAGCGGCTCATGTGAGCTATTGACTATCAGTGTAACAAATGAGGGAACACGCAATTGTGTATATTTTTTTCCCTTTTCTTTTAAGCATTCCCTTTCCTTATGCGGACTGCCTCAATTCGCGCACGGAGCGGAAATAGAAGTAGCCGATAATGAAGAAAGTGGCCACGGGAGAGAGCCAATGAGGCAAGTGCATTCCGAAAGAATCGGCGAGCATGATGAGTCCCAAAGCCAAGATCGCGTACATGGCGCCGTTTTTCAAATATCTGTATTTCTTTACGGTTTCAATGTTTTTTATGGTGAGTTCCCGAAGCACAAATGCACCCAAGCCATTCCCTAAAAGAATGAGAGGTACGGAGAAGGTGAAGGCAAAAGCTCCTAATACGCCGTCGATCGAAAATGTAGCATCGATCACTTCGAGATAGAGAATTTTCGAAAGGTCTGACTTCACGCCCTCGTGGCCTTGGAGGAGCTTTTCCTCCATTAATTCGGCATTTTGCTTAAACCCGTGCGTAATGAAAAAGGCAGTGGAGCCCACTACCATGCCGAAGGCCATCAACGGATTTTGGTTAATCGCAAACCAGACGAGCACGGTGAGAATCACGGAGACCACCGCATAGAACTAAAGGCTGTTACGAAAGAAGAAATGCTCCCCTTTGAGGCCAAAATTTTTGGGTTCTAGAAAAAGCCAGTGGAAAAAAAGAAATACCAAGAAGATTCCTCCCCCTCCAAGGAGAATGGGGGCGGAGTGTTCTATGGCTTCGGTAACTTTTGGATCATTCGAGAAGGTGGCGGTTAACGCTCCGATGGGACCAAGCGAGGGGCTCGTCACCCAAATAATAATCCACGGGAGAAGCCCGCGGACGATTACCACCGCAAACAAAAATCCCCAAAGGAGAAACCATCTCCTCCCCCGCTTCGACATCGTACCCAACACTTCGGCGTTAATAACCGCGTTGTCGATACTCGAGACAATCTCAAAAAGCGAGAGGCCGAGGATCGTGAGTAATAAGGGAAAGAAGGCGTCCATTCCGGACATTGTATCACGTTCGAAATGAAAAGTTTTGGTTTTCAATTTATATTCTCATACTCTCCCTCCTTCGTTAAAGCTTCGGCGGGCGAGGCAAGAATATGAGAATGTTTTCAGGACTCATCCTCCTGCTTTCGCTATTTTTGTGCTAGTATCGCGACAAGTCCGCCTACGCGAGCGAGACGAGGCCCGCCTTCGTTATAACTTCGGCGAGGCAAGGGAGGGTTGGCAGAGTGGCCGAATGCGTCGCACTTGAAATGCGATAAAGGAGCAATCCTTTCGGAGGTTCGAATCCTCCACCCTCCGCCAGTTAGGAAATGAAGTCATTGGCTCGCCCGCTGCGCGGGCTCGCCAGCCGTTTTTTGCCGAAAATTCAAGCCGTTTTGAATTCAGATAAGGCCAAAAGCGGGCTTTTCTTTTCTGAATTGAAATAAATCATTTTATTTAGTATCATTACTTTGTAAGCAAAAGTATAACTCCCGAAAACGCCTTCACGCCGACATCCGGATTCTTCCGGACCCGCTCGCAGGAAGAAAATATTTGCAGTAAGTTTCCTTCATGAAGTTTCTTTCCGAAACATGTCTTTTTGTGCGTCAATTTCTCCGCAACCGCAGGGAAGTGGGTTCTGTGATTCCGAGTTCCCCGTTTTTGGTGCGCACGATGCTCGCGGTTCCGTCGCTTGCTCCTGCGCGGAAGATTCTGGAACTCGGCGCCGGCCTCGGTTGTATGACGGAGGGGATTGTGCGGCGGATGCGGCCGGATGCATCGGTCACCGTCGTTGAAGTTAACCCCGTCTTTTGTCGTGAGCTCCGGAAACGGTTCACCGACCCGCGTGTGCGGGTGCTCAATCTCTCCGTGTTTGCGCTCGCGGCGCACCGTACGGAGCGGTTTGACTGCATCATTTCAAGCATCCCGCTTGCCAATTTTACTCCGGCCGAGCAGGAACGGCTGGTGGAGGAAGTGACACGCGTCCTCGCTCCGGATGGGGTGTATGTGCAATATCAGTACAGTTTGATATCCTTGCGGTTGCTCCGGAAGCGCTTTCGGTCTGTCCGTGTGCGGTTTGTACCGCTCAACATTCCGCCGGCGTTTGTGTATATATGTGATGCGTAATTATCTATGATTGAGTTGGAGAAGACGTATTTGGTGAAGTATCTGCCGCGCGGGCTCAAACGGTGTCCGCACAAGAAAATTGTGGACGTGTATTTCCCGCATACGCGGCGGCATCCGTTTTTGCGTTTGCGCAAAAACGGGGAGCGCTACGAAATAACGAAGAAGCGGCGCGTCCACCCCGACAGCTGGACGGAGCAGCGCGAAGAGACGATTCCCTTGGACCGTGCGGAGTTTGAGAACTTGTCGGAAGCAAAGGGGAAGGAGGTGCGCAAGATGCGCTACTACTATCCTGTCGGCAAACGGACAGCGGAGATTGACGTGTTCGGCGGCCGTTTGCGGGGTTTGGTGCTTGCCGACTTTGAGTTTAAGAACAAAAAGGAGATTGGGCGCTTTACGCCGCCGGAGTTTTGCCTCGCGGACGTGACGCAGGAAAAATTTATTGCCGGAGGAATGCTCTGCGGCAAAAAATATTCCGATATTGAAGGTGAACTCAAGCGATTCGGGTATGTAAGACAGAATCTAGAAGCTAGAAGCTAGAAGCTAGAAAATATTTCTATATTCCCTTATTTCAATCAACCTATTTCACTTCGAGGAGTTCTACTTCGAAGTTGAGCGTGGAGTTCGGCGGAATCGGACCCACTTGATTAGGACCGTAGGCCATTTGCGGCGGGATTACCAGTTTTCGCACTCCTCCCACTTTCATTCCCGCTACGCCTTTGTCCCAGCCCTCGATCACCTGCCCTGCACCTAAGGTAAAGGTAAACGGCGTGCCGCGCGTCTTCGAGCTGTCGAATACCGTGCCGTCCTGAAGCGTGCCGGTGTAATGTACCGAAACTTGTTTACCCGCCTTTGCTTCTGCTCCACTACCAACTTTAATATCCGTAGTCCCTAATATTCCTACTCCCACTTGCGAGTCTGAAGGTGTTTGATTTTGCATAGCTATATTATAATCGATCGGGTCCGAATTATTCCAAAACATTCCCATTCCCAATCCCACTCCTATCGCGATCACTCCCACTATTATGTACCACCAGATGTTAGACATGTAGATATTATAGCACTTTTCCCCAAGGGTTTTTTTCACTTGTTCTACAATTGAGGCATGGAGCATTGGCACACTCTCACCATCGAGGAACTTACTCAAAAATTGGGGTCTACGGAGGCGGGCCTTACCGAAGAAGAAGCCCTTCACCGCCAGCAGCAATATGGGCTGAATGCTTTGCCGGAACCCAAGCTCCCGGGAATCTTTTCGATATTTCTTTCCCAGTTCGCGAGCCCTCTTATTTATATTCTTTTAGGAGCTGCAATTCTCATACTTTTCATAGGAGAAGTAAGCGATGCGATCGTGATTCTTGCGGTACTCCTTTTTAATGCCCTCATAGGCACTGTACAAGAAGGGAAAGCTCAAAATGCACTCGCGGCACTTAAACGCTTTGCGGAAACCTCGGCCACCGTACTCCGTGACGGTAAGGCGTTGGTGGTGAAGGACGCGGAAGTAGTACCCGGGGATGTGCTCATGCTCTCCGAGGGAGAGAAAGTTCCGGCGGATGCGCGACTCCTCACTGCCTTCTCCCTCACCGTCGACGAAGCGAGCCTTACGGGAGAATCATTGCCGGTCCTCAAAATCGCCGATCGAATTTCTAAACAATCTCTCCCTTTGGGCGATCAGCGGAATATCGTATTCAAAGGTACGAACATCGTCCGCGGGAATGGTACGGCGATGGTCGTGACTACGGGGCTGAATACTGAGATTGGAAAAATCTCTATGGAGATTGCCTCAATCGATACCGAAATGCCCCTCAAGGCGAGCATTACCCTTCTTTCCCGATTCATTATTTGGGGAGTGGCAGCAATTGGAATATTCCTCCTCATCGTGGGACTGCTCCGAGGACTTCCGCTTCACGTACTTTTCGCGACTGTCGTCTCCCTTTCTGTCTCCATAATTCCCGAAGGACTGCCGGTGGTGCTTACCCTTATCCTCGCTACGGGGGTATGGCGCATGGCCAAACAAAATGTGCTCGTGAAAAAACTGCAGGCGGTCGAATCGTTAGGACAAGCCAAGATACTTGCCGTAGATAAAACCGGGACGCTCACGCGAAACGAGATGCTCATCGAGAAAGTATTCGTGAACGGGAAGCTCTTCACCGTCGAAGGTAACGGCTACGAACCGCAAGGGAAAATTCGACTGAACGATACCACCGTAGAACCCTTGGATCACGAAGAACTGGTACTCGCCGGCCGAGTGGCGGCTTTCTGCGCGAATGCGCGGGCAACCTTTATTGAAAATACCGGGGCCTGGAAAGTATCCGGTGATCCCACAGAAGCAGCACTCCAAGTCTTTTCGGAGAAAGTAGGGTTCCGCGACGGCGAAGAAGAATCCCCCGCATTTTAGAAATTCCTTTCGATCACGGTACGAAGTGCCACCTCACCATGCATCGCTTCCGAAGAAAAAATTTTCTTACTGCCGTGGGAGCCCCTGAATCCATATTACATTTCTCTCATAAGCTTTGGCAGAACGGGCGGGCTATCCCCCTCAATAAATCCCGCCGGCTGGAGCTAGAATCGGAATTCTCCAAGCTATCCCGCGAGGGATTTCGCGTCTTGGGGTTCGCTTTTAATCCGCAGGCAGATGCCGATACCACCTTAGCAACCCTTCCCCCACTGACGCTCGGAGGATTTTTTGCGATGAAAGATCCGCTTCGAGAAGGGGTCCGGGACGCGGTCGCCACTGCTGCCCGCGCAGGGATACGCGTCGTGATGATCACTGGAGATCACAAGCTCACTGCCCATGCGATCGCTAAAGAAGCCGGAATCGCAGAGCACGAAGACGGGGTTATGACCGGAGAAGAGCTCGACACCTTGAGTGATACCGAGCTTCTCCCACGGCTTCATTCCGTGCGGGTATTCGCCCGAGTTTCTCCTCATCACAAATTGCGGATTATCGAGTTATTCCGAAAGCGCGGGGAGGTCGTCGCAATGACCGGGGACGGGGTAAATGACGCTCCTTCGCTCGCCGCGGCGGACCTCGGAGTCGCCATGGGAACAATCGGGACAGAAGTCGCCAAAGAGGCTGCAGACGTAGTACTCCTCGATGATCGATTCGAAAATATCATCGCGGCGGCAGAGGAAGGCAGGAGTATTTATAAGACAATCAAAAAAGTAATTCTTTACCTTTTCTCGACGAGCCTAGGAGAAGTACTCGTGATCGTAGGCGCAATAATCTTCGGCCTTCCACTTCCCATGACTCCGGCTCAGATCATTTGGCTTAACTTCATTACTGATGGATTTTTAGTCGTGGCACTGGCCATGGAACCCAAGGAATCGAATTTGCTCACGAATGCTTTAGACAAACCCCGGCGTTATGTGGTGGACGCTCCCCTTCTTCTCGGCACGATCTATATGGGGACCATCATCGGCGTGGGAACGCTTTTCGCCTTCATGGATTACCTTCCTACAGACCCTACTAAAGCTTTTACAATGGCGCTTACCGTACTCGCCGTATTTCAGTGGTTTAACGCCTGGAATTGCAAAAGTGAAATTAAATCCATATTCACGCCGGAATTTGCTAAAAATAAATTTCTCATTGGCGCTACGGGAATCGTAATTATCCTTCAAATGCTCGCTTTGTATCATCCCTTTTTCCAAAGCTTCCTTCACACCGTACCCCTTTCCGCTCGCGATTGGCTCGTCGTCACTTTGTTCGCCTCGTCCATCCTCGTCATCGAAGAACTCCGCAAATTGATCGTCAGGGCATGGCATCGCCCTCGCATAACTTCTTTTCCCATCTACGAAGCTACGAAATAGTACGAAAGTACGAAATGGTAGAATATTAATATGGAAAACAAAGTGGTTGCTACGATTAAGAAAACCCTTCCGGCGGTGGTTTCGATTGTCATTGCAAAACACCTCGAAGATTTGGAAAAAGAAATTCCGCCTGAACTTCAACCCTTTTTGCCGAGCGGCCCGCAAGGGAAACATCTTCAAATCCCCGATGCCTTGATCGACAAGCGGGGCATGGTGACTGTGGGAGGCGGCTCCGGATTTATCGTGGAATCTATGGGGGTGATCCTCACCAATAAACATGTGATTAGCGACCCTAAGGCGGAATACACGGTGGTGCTCTCGAACGGCGAAAAGTATCCTGCAAATGTTTTGAGCCGGGATCCTGTAAACGACGTCGCTATCATCTCCATCATTCCTCCTAAAAATAATCTGCCCGTGATCGAGATGGGAGACGCCACGTCTGTGGAATTAGGCGAAGAGGTCATTGCTATCGGCAATGCTTTGGGAATTTTCCGGAACACGGTTTCATTAGGAATCGTCTCCGGGCTCTCCCGCTCCATTGCTGCCCAGCCAGAACCCAATGCGGCGCCGCAGGAATTGCGGGGACTTATTCAGACCGATGCGGCTATCAATCCCGGGAACTCCGGCGGCCCTTTGGTGCGCCTCGATGGCAAAGCTATTGGGATCAACACAGCGATCGTATTTGGCGCTCAAAACATCGGTTTCGCGATTCCCATAAACTCTGCCCGACGCGATTTACACGACTTAAAAACGTATGGACATATTCGGAAGCCACTTTTGGGAGTGCGCTACCTCATCATCGATGAACGTCTGCAGGAAAAAATGAGCTTACCCGTAAGTTATGGCGCGCTCATTATTCATGACTCCACAAGCGAGACGGGCGTTATTCCCGGCAGTCCCGCGGCGGTCGCAGGACTTAAAGAAAAAGACATTATTCTCGAATGCAATGCAGTCAAGGTGGATCATGAGCACGCGATCCAGGACTTTTTGGAGAAACTCAATGTGGGCAGCAAACTGCACCTTCTTGTCCTTCGCGGCACAAAGAAAGTCAGCATGCAGGTAACCTTAGCGGAGAGAAAATAACCCAGAATCTAGTATCTAGAATTTAGAATCTAGAATGAACTACTAGATTCTATTTTCTACTTTCTAGATTCTGTTCCTAGTATTCATAGTAATCCACGAACAAGCCTTGGCGGTCGTAGAGGTATACCTTGTCGTGGAGGGAATCCAGGAAATTAGTGCCTATCCAAGCCCTTACTTCATTTCTTAAGAAATCGGCATCGCCGCGGTAGCGATCCACGCACCCTCGATAATTCAAATTTTCGAGATAACTGCGGCAGGCATAATCAGTTTGCGGAACGCGGACGTCATTCAAATCCGGAATGCCGCAGGCGCCCAAGGTGGTGATATATTCCTGACACTGGCCGGTAAACTTCGAAATTTCACTTCGCTCTACGTATGGACAATCTTTCGGTACCGCGGGATCGAACTCATCAATGTTCGGCAGATACCCCAAACATTTATTCAATCTCAAGTTTTTGCCTATCGCACTGGTACCTCCGGAGTAAAGATAGAGATAATCCCCGTTTCGCATAGCAATATCAGTTTCGGGAGTAAGCCCATTTGGCTCATACACCCTCACGGCCTTAGGGATATAATGAGAGCCTCGATTCCCCTGAATACGCCAGTTGGATACGTTAATCGCGGATGTCCCATCAAAATTTGCAGAAAGAGAAGCTTGGCCTGCATAGCCAAAACCACCCGGGGAGATAGAACTTACGCGAACCTTCCCATAGTACGGAGATACTTGCGCTTTAGTAATCCCCACGGGCAAATTGAGCGGCTCTTCGGATCCCCCGTTCGTATTCGATCCTGACGACGGACTCACCGGTACCATCGGCACCAGGACCGTTTCGCCCGGGTTATTGCTGTAGTTAGGAGTGAAATTGGTATTCGGATTGGTTTTTGTAGAGGGCTTCGATTGTGTGCTCGTCGAGGGCTTTATCGGAACAGAAGCAGGAGAACTTGTCGCGGCGCGGCGGGGACCCGCAACTCTCAATCCGGAGTTGGTGGACGTGGCTGGCTTAAACGGGTCAAATTCAGCGGGAGGGTTTAGGGTCGGCTTCGGAAAAAACATCACCGCGAGCCCGGCCGCTACCAAAAAAATGAGGAATGCGAGAATCGCGATTACCCCCTTTGCTCCCCCTCCTCCACCGTGACCGCCGCTCATACTACTATATTAACAATTTTCTTCGGAATGTAGATAATTTTTCGGGGTTCTCCTGTCATAAATGCCCGCACCTTCTCCCGAGAAAGCGCTAATGCCCTGGCCTCATCTTCCGAAATATTCGTTTGCACATTTTCTACCGTATCCCGCACCTTGCCATTTACTTGGATTACAAGCGTAAAGGTGTCCTCGACAATAAGCTTCGAATCATATTCCGGCCAGGGTTCGAGATGGATGGATTTTTTATTATTCAGCATTTCTCTCCAAATTTCTTCAGTCATATGCGGTGCAAAAGGGGCGAGCAGCTTTAGGAAAGTTGCAAACGATGGCCATGATAATGACGATGACTTACTTTCGAATTCATTGAGGAGGATCATAAGGGCGCTGATCGCGGTATTGTAATGGAGATTCTCGATATCTTCTGTAACTTTTTTAATCGTGCGATGTACCACCGGCTCTAAACTCTTAGCTTCTTTTTTGTCTTGTATGGTTTGCGACAAATCCCATACTCGCTTCAAGAACCGCTCTAAGCCCAAGATGCTCGCATCGCGAAAATCTCCTCCCTGCTCAAAAGGAGCGAGGAACATGAGATACATGCGCAGCGTGTCCGCCCCAAATTTTTGAATATATTCATCCGGGTTTACTACATTCCCTTTCGATTTCGACATCTTGGCGCCTTCTTTGATTAAAAGGCCATGCGCTCGGAATTTTTTAAACGGCTCTTCGAATTCGGCCAATCCCCAATCATGAATGGCCATCGTGACAAAGCGAGAATAGAGAAGGTGCAACACCGAATGCTCCGCGCCTCCGATATACATATCCACCGGTAGCCATTTCTTGGTGATCGCCGGGTCCCAGGCGTGCTTTTTATCTTTCACCGAAGGGTAGCGGAAAAAATACCAGGCGGATTCGAGGAACGTATCTGACACATCCGTTTCCCGTCGAGCAATCTTTTTACAACCGGGACATTTCGCTTTGTAAAACGATTCGACTGAGGCAAGCGGAGACTCCCCTTTTCCTTGCGGGCGAAAATCTTCCACATACGGGAGTGCCACCGGCAAATCTTTTTCAGGTGCCGCGTACCAGCCCGGCATATCTTTTTGTTCTCCTTTTCCTTCTGCGGCGCATGCGTCGCAATGAATCATTGGGATCGGCGCGCCCCAGTAGCGCTGACGGGAGATGAGCCAATCGCGAAGACGAAAATTTACCGTCCGCTTCGCGATTCCTCTTTTTTCCATTAATTCGATTATGTCATTCCGAACTTCTCCCCATTTTCTTCCCTTGAATTCTTTTGGCTGTTCCATCACCCCTTCTGGATCTTTCACATATGATACTTCTACATTACGAACTTTCTCCGCCAGCACCTTATCTGTCGGAAACATTACCGGTCGTAACGGAATCTCATACTTTTTCGCGAATGCAAAGTCGCGTTCGTCGTGTGCACTACAGTGCACTATTCCCGTGCCATAGTCCAAAACCACATACGAGGCCACCCAAATCGACAAATCTCCGGTCCCGAAAGGATTATCCACATATCGCCCCGTGAAAACCCCGTCGAATTCTTTTTCGGTTTTATATGCGCCGCTCACTTTTTTCTTTTTCATCGAGTCCACGGCGGCAAGCACTTCTTTCTCGCGTTCAGTACCTTTTACGAGTTCCGGAATTAAGGGATGCTCAGGCGCGATCACCGTGAACGTTTGCGCCATGAATGTCTGCGGGACTGAATCGAATACCTCAAATTCTATGTTCAAGTCTTTCACTCGCGATTTTATATTTACCCCTTCACTCCGACCGATCCAGTTGCGCTGGGCAATTTTCACTTTTTCCGACCAGTCGAGTTTTTCTACATTGTTCAAAAGCCGATCGGCATAGTCGGTGATTTTAAAAAACCATTGCTCTAGATTCTTTTTCTCGACTACCGAACTACACCGCTCGCACTTGCCGTCTATCACCTGCTCGTCAGCAAGCACGGTTTTGCAGGAGGGGCACCAGTTCACCGGCTGCTTCTTACGATATGCGAGACCGTGTTTCCACATTTGCACAAAAAGCCACTGCGTCCATCTGTAGTACTCGGGATCATACGTCTCGAGCTTTTCTTCCCAGGCGTAGCCATTTCCCACCATTTCGAGCTGCTTGTAAAAGCGCGCTTCGGACACCTCCGCCTGCTTCATCGGATGCGCGCCGATTTTTAAAGCGTAGTTTTCCGAGTGAATTCCAAAACCATCCAGGCCAATAGGTTCAAAGAGGTCATATCCCTGCATGCGCTTCAGGCGACCATAAATATCTGCTCCCGTGAACGCATACATATTCCCTACGTGTAACCCTTCCGCAGAAGGGTACGGAAACATCATCAAGTTATAAAATGGGCGCTTGGATTTTTTGAGATCGGGCTCGTACACCCCCTCTTCCTTCCACTTTTTTTGCCACTTTTTTTCGATTTTTCCGAAATCGTATTTCATAGGAGTATTCGCGAATAATGCGAATCTTGATTTTAATAATGCGAATCTATTTGCATTATTTGTCAGCAATTCGCGATATTAGCGATTACTCCCGATTCTAGCGCAAAAAAAGCTGCTCGGAAAGTTTATTTGCATTGCCATGACTTAAAAGCCCCCGATACGATTCGAGCGTTGCCGATTTTCCATTATTCGCCACATTCTTGAACATCCGCCGCTTCGTCGCCGTCCGCAGCACGCGATGGTCGGGAAAATGCACCCATCCTAAGAAATCCACACCGGAGGCAAGGGTTTTGATAAAAACTTTCTCGGGATGGAGTTTTAGCTTCAGGCGATTCCAAAGAAATGCCTCAATTTCCGGCATAATGAGTTCTAGACACTGCCTGTTTGGAGAAAGAATCACAAAATCGTCCGCGTAGCGGAGATAATACTTTGCGTGAAGTTTGTGTTTCATAAACTGATCAAACTCGTTCATATAGATATTCACAAGAAGTTGCGAAGTAAGATTCCCGAGCGGAAGGCCTTTGCCTTGCTCACCGGAAGAAAAGCTGTTGATTATTACTCCAAGAATATTCAACGTGCGTTCGTTCCTAATGTGAGTGCGAAGAATTCGTATAAGTATCTCTTGATCAATAGAAGCGAAGAACTTTCTAATATCGCATTTCAATACCCAACACGTTCGCGTGTGATTGCGACCTACTCTGTACGCAAACTCGCGGAAGCGGTGCATCGTGCGATGCGTGCCTTTCTCATTGCGGCAAGAGAAAGAATCAGAGATAAGTTTTGTGTCGAAGTGGGGGTAAAGGACTTGGTATATGGCGTGATGGAGTAATCGGTCGCGCACCGTGGCTTTATGGATATCGCGCGGTTTCGGATCGGAGATCCGAAAGTGCTTGTATGCGCCATGCTGGTAGGTGCCGTTGCGAAGTTCCTCGTGAAGGGTTAGGATGTTGTCCATCAAGTGCAGGGAAAACTCTTGCACGTCGCGCTTTGTGCGCTTGCCGCGTAGAAATTCTTTCCACGCCGCGAGTAAATTATCGACTGCGATAATATTCTCAAACATATGAATTTTATTCCTCAAAGCCCCCCCCCCACGGCATCCAATCGTACTTCAAAAGCTTACCTCCGCGTACAAGCTTTGGCACGAATGCCTGCCTGAAATTCCAAAAACTTCGCGCTACACGCTCGCCGCGCGGATTGACGCACTCCTTATCGCTACAATTGAGCACACCGTAACTGCGTGCTTTCTTTCTAAATCCGAGAAATTATCCTATGTAAAGCGCGCGATTACGGTGCTCGACACGGCGAAATGCCTCCTTGCACTTGCGTGGGAAATAAAAGTACTCGGCGAGAAAAAATACATTGTGCTTTCGGAACCGCTTGCCGAAGTCGGGCGGATGCTTGGTGGGTGGCATAACCAACTCATAAAGCAAAACTCCCCCGGAAAGGAGGAGAAATGAAACAGCAGCGGAAAAGCACGATGTAGTTGCCCTGATTCCAGTCGTCGTTCCAGATGTTCAGGTTGAAGTTCCAACCGTTGTCATTCCAGTTGAAGTTCGGGACATGCAAGTCGTTCGCATCGCGCCATATATGTGCGCCGCGCCATCTGCGCCACCATCCCTCTATGAAAGCTCTCGGGATTGTATCGAATTCGTGATCTCGAAATTATCTAATCACTTAGCGAAGCGCACCGAGTGTTTCAGTTTTTTGCGAAGTGCATATGCCTCTCGCGCAAGGCTCATTACTAGCAAGCAGGCTTGCCCGGCGCGATTCTCCACATGCCTATCGAGAATTCGGCAGCGCGAAGTCCTGCCTACCGGCAGGCAGGCTTGACCGCGCGCATATTCGCCTACTATCCAGATTCAGTATACAAAAATGCGAGAACCCTCAAGCACAAAGTGCCCAAGGGTCCAAGCTCAATTGATCCAAAGTCCCAAGGACTAAGGATTTGAAACCTCGCGGAAAAGCACGATGTAGAAGCCCTGATCCCAGACGCCGAGCCAGAAGCTCAGGAAGAAGTTCCAACCGATGCCATCCCAGCGGAAGAACGGGACAAGCAAGACGCCCGCACCGCGCCAAAGGTTTTCCGGCTTGTCGAGACACACTACCCAGAAATCTTTCGGGAGTTTGTCTCCATAACGGCTCGTAAGGATTGCACCGCCTAAAGCTCCCGGCAAGATTCGCTTTTGCTCATCAGCGATTTTTACGAGGGATTCGGAACTCTTGTTCCGGCGCAGCCAATAGACTTCGGCCATATACTTCTTCCCCGGCACAAGCGAGGTGCGGAAATTCGAGTCGGTGATATTCGAATTCCACCCGCCTGGGCAATATGCAGTGCGTGGAGTGCTGTCGAGTGTGGCATCCACAGGGATTTCCGCTTCAAACTCCGAAATAAATTGGAGATGGGCGTGCTGAATAGGTTTATCCAGGAAAAGCTCGGTTGGCTGTCGCTCTGGCACCGCGATTCCCGCTTCGTTGAGTACCCACCCTTCTGAAATTTTTTGAAGAGTGGCGGTAAGTCCCTTTCCAGGAACCATGCCGCCCGCCATATACCGGTCTTCCATATCCCGAAGCTGCCTCCGGAATTGCTCTTTTTCATTACCAGTTGGCTGTCGTCGCTCGGATTTTGCAGTTTCTATCAATGAGAATATCATAAGGACAATTCTCCTTTCTTTCGATGTGCGTCCCGTCCACCATTCAAAAATGAGGACTTGACGCTAGTGCCTTTGGGAGCTCGCCGCTACTTGTATTTCACGCGATATAAACTCTCAAAGAGCAGTGGGTAATCTATACCATTATTTAATGAAAAAGGCAAGAGTTGCGCTATCTCGGTGCCGGGATTGGCTTCACGGGAACAGGTTCAGAGGTGCGAGGCGGATAACGCTCAGGATCGATTGTGCGGTCGAAACAAGTTCTTCCCTCCTCGTGCTGCCAATTATCTCCCGTCGAGGGACCATAGTAGCTTTCAGAAATCGATTTTCCGAACGCATCCGTGCGGGTGGGTAGCGCGAAGGTGGCGCACAAAGAGAAAACTCGCTCACCTTTTACGGAATACTCGTAGGCCGCATCGGTTAAGGGATCGCGAGGCGCTTCATAGCCTCCGATCGGGTCTTTGAGTTCGGCAAGCGATGCGGGTAATTTACCTTTGGTCTGCCAGTAGTTCACCACCTGCCACTGGATATTTTGAAGATCGCCTACCCGCTGTTCATCGAAACGCAAGTCGCGCGCCCGCATGGGAGAGCCGCTCACCATGAACCCGCCAATCACTGCGGCAAGCACTACAACTCCTGAGCCAATATTCCATACTCGCGTAAGTGAGCCGGGCGTCGCAGAACGCAGTTCTTTAAGGTAATACCAAAATACGCTGCCCGCCACGAGAAGTACGGTAAGGGCTTTCAATATAAATCGCACCGTGATCTCTCCGCGCAAAAAGGTGTTCAACACCGCCACTAAATCCCCCGCTACGATCGCGCCCGCAAGAAAAAGAGTGAAGTAGAAGAGCCATTTGCGGATCCCTAAATCACGCTTCTCCGGCGAGCGATCCATGTCGCGCGCAAGATAGCGGTTCAAGTATAAATATAACGGGAAAATGATGATGAGCGACGCGAGTGCAAAGCGGATGCCTGAAGAATAGAAATCCGTGACTCGAGAAAGCCTATCTGGGAAAGCAATATTTATAATGTCGAATAGTAAAGAAATGAGATTCCCTGCGGCAAAATAGAGCGTGGCTACCACTCCCAAATGCAAGAAAAAATCCCCCGCCGTAGTTCGCGGTCTCGTCGTACTCATGCCCGTATAGTCAGCCATGTTTTTATTTTACCAAAAAGGCGCTAGAATCCGAAGCATATATGGCGCCTCTCCCTCCCGAAAAAATCGAGGATTTAAAAGAAGATAATGTCTTCTCCGCCTCTCTGCGGGAGCATTCACTCACCTTTCATGCTACCTGGGGGCTTTTTAGCCCCACGGCGGTGGACGAAGGGTCGCGGCTTTTGATCGAAGAAATGGAAATTCGCCCTACGGATGCGATTCTCGATGTGGGCTGCGGCTACGGAGTACTCGGGCTTTTTGCCGCCGCTCTCGCGCCTCAAGGCACCGTAGACCTTGTCGATAAAGATTTCGTGGCGGTGAACTATGCAAAAAAGAATGCCTCGAAGAATCGTCTTGCGCATGCGACCGCGTACTTAAGCAATCTTTTGAGTCACGTAGCTCCCGACAAAAAGTTCGATGTAATTCTTTCAAATCCTCCCGCGCAAGGTGGACGAGAACTGCTTTCGATATTTCTCCACGATGCCAAAACGCATTTGAAACCCGGAGGAAAGATATATCTTGTTACCGTCTCCGGCCTCAAAGAATTTGTGAAGAGAAACTTTCAGGAGGTATTCGGCAATTACGAAAAAGTGCGGCAAGGGAAAACCTATACTGTTGCGCTCGCGCGCAACGGAATTATGCATAATTCTTAATTCATAATTCTCCATTCAATTTCATGCCTGCAGAAAAAATAAGTTTGGAACATGCCAAAAGCGATAAGCTGTTTTACTTTGTAGCGAACGTGGCTATTTACCGACCCTCGGATAGTCGCTGCTTGATATTGAAACGCAACGATAGGGAAAAAGTGCATCCGGGGAAATATTGCGTACCGGGAGGGAAACTGGAATGGAATGCACTCGATCTCCGACATCCTACCCGAATAAACGGGGACGTTTTGGATTTTGAAAATGCCATAGAAGAGCTGCTTGCGCGAGAAGTTCGTGAAGAAGCTGGGATAGAAATTGAAAAAGAGCTTCGATATTTGAACAGCGTGGCTTTTGTGCGACCCGATGGAATTCCGGTCGTATTGGTTAAGTTCGCCGCAAAATATAAATCCGGAGAAGTCATACTGGAGAAAGACTCTTTCTCGGCTCACGCCTGGGTAAATGCAGAAGAGATCACACAATACGACTGCATCAAAGGAATCCGCGAGGAAGTGGCTAACACTATCGAATTATTCCGGTCCCGTTAGAAATAGCGGCTAATTCTTCTCGCAGAGCGGATCAACAATAAAAAGAATGGTGTAACGTTATGAAAAATTCATCGCGTAAATTTCTAACGGGATGGGATTCAGGAGAAATTGCGAGACACTCGCGTGCCGCAGACCTCCTTACTTCTATTACCCGGCATGTTTGGGAGTATGTTCGCTCACATCCCAAGATAACGGAATATGAAATCGAACAGTTTGTGCGGGAAGAATTTAGAAAAAATAACTTAGCTTCGCCTAAACCTTTCGACACTCAAATCGTGGCATTCAACGAACATGCAGCAAGCATTCATTACTTTCCTCCCTCCGAAAATTCAGCGAAACTCGCTCCGAATACTTTAATACTCCTTGATATTTGGGCCCGCCTTCGCAAATCACGATCTCCTTTCGCCGATATCACTTGGGTTGCGTTTCACGGCCGAAAAATACCTTCAGAGATCCAGAAGGTTTTCGATATTGTTATTGGCGCTCGGGATGCCTGTGTGAAATATCTAGAAAACAACTTAGAAAAAAAGAAAATTCCCACTGGAGCGGAAATCGATCTTGTTGCTCGCCAGGCAATATGGAGTGCTGGCTACGGAGAATATTTTTATCATGGAGGGCACTGTATCGGCTTTGCTTCCCCTCACGGAAAAGGAGTCAATATTAGTCCGAAATTTCCTCAACGGCTCCAAAAAAATGTGGGGTATACGATAGAACCCGGGATTTATCTTCCGGGTAAATTCGGGATTCGGAGTGAGATTAATTTTTATATTGATTCCCGTTGTAAGCTTATAATCACTACCTCCCTGCAGCGCCACATAATTAAAACTTGATACCCAAAATATTCTTAATCCCGACGATCGTCGGGATTAAGAATATCTATATATTAAACACTCTTCGAGCGTTCTCAAAAGTGATGTTCGCCATCTCTTCGAGAGGCACGTTCTTCAATTCTGCGAGCTTCTTTACAATCTCCACTACGTATCCCGGTTCATTGCGCTTGCCGCGATATGGCACGGGAGTGAGATAGGGGGCATCGGTTTCCGTCAAAATTCTATCCAAGGGAATAGAACGGATGGTTTCGTCATAATCTTCCGTAAACGTGATGATGCCATTGAAGGTAAAATAGGAACCGAGTTCCGAAAGTTTTTTGGCTAGTCTGATGTCTCGCACGAATGAGTGACTTACAAAAGCCCCGGCGAGCTTGTGCGCTTCTAAAATTGCAATCAAATCGTCATAGGCAGGACCCGTAGCATTTTTCTTTCCATCTCGGCAATGAATCATGAGCGGCTTCCCCACTTCCTGGGCGAGCTTAATGTGCTCTATAAAGGCCTCTTTTTGCCTTACTTTACTCTCCTCAAGGTCGGGTGCAGTTTGAGCGTCCGGAGGCACATGGTAGTAATCGAGGCCGCATTCTCCGATTGCCACCGTTTTAGGATCCCGTGCCAGTTTTAGATAATAATCGTGATCGAAAATCTCTCCCCGACTAGTGAAAGCTTTCGTCGCTTCTCCTCCTCCTAACTCTTCGGCGTCGTGATGAGATTTCGAAGTATGGAGGGGGTGAATGCCTACCGCTGCATAGACCCCTTCCTTAAACTCATGCGCCACTTCCACCGCTTTTTTGGAAGTATCTTTCTGCGTGCCGATGTTCACCATCCAAATTCCCGCGGCAAGCGCCCGCTCCATGACTTCCTTCCAATCATTTTGGAATGCCGCAAAGTGCGTGTGCGTGTGAGCGTCGAAATACATGGAATTGGGAATATAGAATTTGGAATTGTGAATGATTCGGAATTCGCTATTCGAGCCTAGGAAACAATGCGGGGCCGCGGTTTATTTTTATTGTGTCGTCTTCGCTCTGCCATTCTACCGAAGCAAGGATTTTTTCGGCAGTCGCGGGTAAGAAAGGTTTAAGCATCTCCCCTACTTCGCTCAAGATCGAGAGTAACGTAAATATCACTTCTACTCTTTCTTCTTCATTCTCCATTTTCCAGGGCTCTTTTTGATTTACATATTCGTCTCCAAAGGTAATAAGCGCCCAAAGACTGGCGAGGGCTTCATGCAATCGGAACGCTTCGATCTTTTGCGATACATCTTTTCTGGTTTCCTTAATGCGATCGAACACTTCTTTTGGCACCTCGTGCGCGCGCGCGATTTTTTTCTCCCGCGCAGCAAGCGCCGTGACCCGCGCCACAAAGTTGCCGAGACCGTTCGCCAAGTCAGCATTATACCGCTCTTTGAATTTGGTTTCGCTCCAGTCTCCATCTTCGCCGGTAGGGATTTCGCGAAGCAAATAGTAACGGACAGGGTCTGCGCCGTATTGGCCTATTACCTTCATCGGATCTACCACATTCCCCAGCGATTTCGACATTTTTTCGCCTTCGCTCGTAATGAAGCCATGGATAAAAATTTTTCGAGAGTTCGGTAATTCTGCGGACATAAGCATTGCTTGCCACATTGCAGACTGCTGGCGCAAGTTATCCTTCCCCGCAATTTGAAATCCGCTCCGAGAACTTTTCGTGCCCCAGTAGCTCGTGAAAGTCTTCTCATTTGCGGGCCATCCCAATGTGGAGATGTAGTTTATCAGCGCATCAAACCATACATACATCACGTGCTTCGGATCTCCGGGTACTGGCACTCCCCACGGCATTTTTGCTTTTAATCTCGAGATGCTGAAGTCTTTAAGGCCGGCGCTCACAAAACTTCGAATTTCCTCAAGACGGAAATCCGGCACCACAAAATCCGTACACTCTTCATAGAGCTCCAAGAGAGGTTTTTCATATCGAGAAAAACGGAAAAAATAGTTTTCTTCTTCACGTTCTTCAATTTTTAAATTAGGGTGAATCGGGCATTTTCCTTCTATTAATTCGGAGTCGGTTTTCTCCAACTCGCACCCCACACAATATTTCGTTTCATACTTGGCTTTATAAATATCCGACTCTCCTTTTTCATTTACATTCGCCACGCATCGCTTCCAAAACTCAGCTGCCGCTTTTTTATGCTCTGGCTCGGTAGTACGAATAAACTTGGAGCACTTCACATTCATGGCTTCCACTAGCCCTCGAAACTTCTCTGCATATTCATCTACAAACTCCTGAGGAGTTTTTCCCTCTTCTTTGGCCTTCTCATAAATCTTTAGGCCGTGTTCATCCGTACCAGTGTTCAAAAAAACCTCTTTATTTTGAGAGGCTTGGTGCCGTGCGATCGCATCCGCTTGGGCAAGTTCCAATGCAAAGCCGATATGCGGCGCGGCATTTACATACGGCAACGTCGTCGTAATGTAGAATTTTTGAGCCACAATACCCCGAATATACCTCAAAAATGACTAATCACCAATAAGCCGCTTCGAATCTTACACAGTGACCGCCGTCTTCCCTCGTTTCATCGAAGACCAATCTTCAGCAATTTCCTGAAACACTGCGGCCGCGGGAACTGCGATCAACGCTCCCCAAAAGCCCGCCACTTCCGCACCAATAAGAATTGACACGATCACTATCACCGGGTGAAGTCCTACCGCTTTGTTTGTAATAAGGGGCACAAGTACATGGGATTCCAATTGCTGGATCGCAATAAAGACGAGCAACGTGTAAAACGCAAGCGAAGGAGAGGTCGCGAAGGCGGAAAGCACTCCGATCGCGCCCGCGATAATAGGTCCCGCAAAAGGCACAAGCTCAAATATTCCCGAAAGCACCCCGATAAGGAAGGCATGCCGAACCCCCAACATAAAGAGCGCGGCCCAGGTGAGTAATCCTACTAAGAACGAAAGTAAAATTTGCGTTCGGAACCAAAAGCCGATTTTTTTCCGCGAGCGCTGATAAATACGCAAGGCGGCCGCTTCATAATCCGGCGGAAATACTACTTTAATGAAACGCTCCACTCCGTCCTTACTTAAACTCAAGTAGAACGAGCTTACGAGAATCGCTACCCCCAATACCATATTCCCTAGCGCTCGAGAGAAAATTGCGAAGGGAGATACGTCGCCATAAAAAAGCACCTGGGAGAAACGGTTGGCGAATTCACTTACGGATTGAGTGGCTTCGGGAGTAATTATTGAACCCCACCAAGAATTTGACGCGCTTTTACCCAAATTGGCGAGCACGCTATTCAAATCTACTATGGCAAAAGGAATCACCGTGTAAATCACCAAAGAAAGCGCCATGAGCCCTATCAAAAATACGAGAATTACCCCGAATGTCCTCGGCAGCCCCTTTCGCTCCAAGAAGCTCACTGCGACCTCCAAGCCCGAGGATATCACAAGCGCCAAGAATACCCCGAGCACAATTTCTCTTCCGATATAGAGGGCAGCCACAAACACGCCAAAAATAAGGATCCGCCAAAGGCTGGCCCATGAAATTTCTATCACTTTCTTCTCCATTAGAGCCTATCTCACAAATATCATACTTTCGCGTTTCCGACTCTTTTCTTGATACGCGAGGCGCGACGAGGAGATTAGTGCTTGAGGCACAGCTCCGAGGAGCAACAAGGCGGAGCGAGAAAAGAGACGAAACCCAGAGGGATACGGCCAATTTTCCGCATCTCTGCGTTGCTGCGGCCTCATCGTACTCTCCGAGTACGTCGTCGGCCTGGCTCCTTGAGCTTCATAAAATTGGTTCGTATCGCGAGACATGAGTATTTGTGAGATAGGCTCCTAACCTAAAACCCTCCTTTTCGGGGAGTGCTTACTCTAAATAACGGACTACAAGCGCAAAAGTTTCTGGAATTGGCGCTTGTCTTTGTAGGGCCCGATGGCAGTTAAGGAAAGCATCGGGTCTTTGAAGAAGGTTTTGGCCACGGCCCGGATGTCCTCCGGGGTCACTTTTTGGATCTTTTTCACGATGGCTTCGGGGCTTTCGAGCTTCCGGGTAAGGATTTCCTGCCCTCCATAAAAGCTCGCCAGCTCATCCGAGGTTTCGATGCCGAGGAAAATTCCCCCAATGATGTGATCCTTGGCTTTATCAAGTTCTTTTTTGCCCACCGGCTCGGTCGTGAGGCGTTTCATTTCTTCGATAATGGCTTTGAGCACCACGGGAACCTTGGAGTGATCCGCACCCACGGAAACCGCAAAATGCCCGTGATCCATAGAGTAATCACCTCCGGCCCTTACATAATAGGCAGCTCCCAATTCCTCCCGAACTTTTCGGAACAGCCTGGAACTCATTCCTCCTCCTAAGACATTTCCCAGCACTTCGAGAGGGAAACGCCGCTTCTCATCCATCAAGGTGCACGCCGGAACCCCTACTACTATATGAGACTGATCTGACTCTTTAAATTTAGTGAGGATACGCTCGGCCGGTTTCCCCAATCGGGTGCGCGGCTTCTTCGTTTTCGCGGCGGGTTTCAGTTCTCCAAAAGTGCCGCGTATTTTGTCTAGTCCTTTCGCGGCATTGAAATTCCCTGCGATCACTACGGTCGTGGCTTGAGGGACGTAATGCGCCTGCCGGTATTCGATTATTTCATCACGAGTGAGACGTCGAATAATTTCTTTTTCGCCGGCAATGTCCCAGCCCGCGGGCTGATCTCCGTAGAGCGCCCGACTAAAAAGTTCTTGCACCCGCCGCATCGGGGTGTCTTCATACATATTGATTTCTTCGATCACTACTCCCCTCTCTTTTTCTATCTCTGCAGGGTTAAATATGGGGTTCAAATATAAATCTGAGATAAGTTCCAAAATATGCGGGAGTTTGCGATGCTCTGCCTTGGCCCAATATCCGGTGTATTCTTGGCCCGTAAACGCGTTATATTCCGCCCCGAGCGCATCAAGCTCTTCCGCAATCTGGCCGGGCTTCGGACGCTTATTCGTACCCTTAAAAACCAGATGTTCCAGAAAATGAGAGATTCCGTTTATCTTTTTCGATTCGTATTCCGAACCGGCCTCCACCAAAATAAGAACAGTCGCCGCCACATTTTGAGGTTGAGGCACGAGAATCACCCGGATGCCGTTCGGGAGGGTTATTTTTTTAGGAGTCGGAACCATTACGCTTCATAATGAGCCACCTAAGAAACGCTGTCAATAAAACATGGCGCGTTTTCCGGGAATCACGATGAGGATTTCGTTAACTAGCTTGTGATGTCCGCGATGTCTTGTGCGAATCGGCGGGCTTTGCTCACGACCGCTTCTCCATACGTCCAAAGATATCTGCTCCAGTTGCCTCCGGCGTAATAACGCGCAGCCGCTCGTCGCTGATCCGCAACGGAATCAGACGCACCCCCCGCGTCTTTCAAATAAAGCGCGGTGGCCACGAATGCATCTGCATTATTCCAGGGAGAAGGCGGCCGATGACCAGTTACATTTCCTACTTTGTCCTTATATAAGTTCCACGTGGAAGGAATGAATTGCGCCGGTCCCATAGCGCCTCCGTAGGCTCCGTCCCGGTTAGGGCATGAAACCATAAGAGTCTCGGGGTTCAACCCCAAATCCTTCGCAATATTTTCGAATAGAGGACGGTTTGAGGGACTCATGGCGGTTTTGTAGCTGCATTTCCCCACGTTCTGCCCCAGGGCGGATTCCCTATCGAGCACGGCGAGAATCAGCGCAGCACTAACTCCCGTTGCTCCAGAAGCGAGTTTTGCATATTCATATGCCTCTTCGAATTTCATTTCTCCTCCCCCTAAAAGTTGAAAGAGGCGATTCCTGATTTTCGCGGCATTTTCTTTTGTTTCTTTGAGAAGTGCTTGATACTTCGACTCTTGACCCTTCGTAACTGCGAGAAGCTGGTTCTTTTGGGCTTTGACTGAGTCTACCTGTTTTTTCTGTGCGTCCTGATAGGCTTTTGCAGTTTGCGCATCCGCTTTCGCCAAAAGCAATTGGCCCTGCTCTTCCGTTAACTGTTCGTGCAGGCCCGAGATTTCTTCTATCTCCACGCGCACATTATTCTGGAGCGCCAAGACTCCATTCATATCCGAAAAGAAATCGGAGAGTTTCGGGTTTTTCAAAAATACGCTCAAAAGCCCCTCTTGCTCGCTCGCATGGAGATTTCGCAAGAGCGCAGCGAGGGATTCCCGATGCGACTGAAGGGTGGCTTCGGTGGATTGGATTTTAAATTTCGTATCCGAGATTTTTCTATCGAGTTCGCGGATGGTGAGGGTAATTGCCTGAATCTGAAGATTCAATTTCGCTACCTTACTATTCAAAGAGGAGATTTCATTTTTAAGAGAGCCTCCCTGTTTTTTATAACTCGCAATTTGGTCTTCATATTGATCCATCTGTGCCTCCAGTTCTTTGAGCTCAGCCTCAAGCCTCGCCCGTTCATCTTCGTCTTCGGCGGCGAAGGCCGCGGGAGTGCCAAGCATGGGAAGCGCCACGGGGCTAAGGGCGAGCCAAAAAAGTCCGAGACTTATACAAATTACCCGCGCAATTTGAAAATATTTCTGCTTCGCGTTCATGCAAGTAGCTCTATTGTACCCTGAAGCCTATTTCTCTAAAAACAAACCCGCGCAAAGGCGGGTACGTGCCTTCGTTATGATAACGAAACTACTTTGCAGACGTTTCGGGAGCGGCTTTTTCCCCGGTTGCTTCCTTTTCTTTTGCGCGTTCGGCTTTCTTTTCTTCAGTTTCCACCTTCACTGCAGAAAGATCCACCGGAGCTTCTTCCTTCACCTCTTCAGCCATAGGGGGCATCACCGTCACCACGGCCGTATCTCCCTCTACGAGCACTTTCACTTCCGCGGGGATAGCCAAATCTTTGACGTATAACGTTTTATTCAAATCATCCAAAGAACTTACATCCGCAGTAAGCCGGTGCGGCAAATCTCCAGGCAGAGCTTCCACTTCAATTTCCGAAAGGCTCTTGTTTAGAATACCTCCCTTGTCGCGGACGCCCGGAGCAATCCCTATAAACTCCAACGGGACTTTCGCCCGGATCTTTTGGTCCATGCGAACCTGATAAAAATCCACGTGACTCACTTCGTCGGTCAAATAATCCCGCTCCACTTCCTGCACCAACGCGGGGCGTTTTTCCTTGCCCACTACCAGCTGCACTACAGTGTTTACTCCCGCCTCCCGGAACACCTTATTGAATTCTTTTGCAGGAACGGCCAAGTGCACGTTCTCTATGCCGTGTCCGTAAAGTTCGGCCGGAATAAAACCCTGCTTTCGCAAGGCCTTTACCGCCCTTCCAAGTTTTTCGCGCTTTTCTACTGCGAGTTCCATAGCCCACATAGGATAGCAAAGCTATTTTCGATTTGCAACTCCGGCGAAAGATGTTACAATAAGCTTGCTCATTGCACAATTTGCTGACACCCAAGACACGGAACACCCGTTCCAAATAGAGGAAGGCGGTGCGCTAGATGAAACTAGCCACCGCCTTTTTAATTCCCCTGTCCGTTAAAAAGCTTAAGTCTCTCCTCTACTACTTTTCGAACTGCCTCGTAGGCTCCCGGAAGGATTTTATACGGGGCTACTTCGTACATACTTTTTTCCAAACTTTCTTCCAATCCTTTTCGCCACGCCAGCCTTAGTTCCGTGTTCACATGGATGATCCGGATGCCTGCCTGAATCGCAGCCCGGAAATCCTCATCGGCCGTACCCGACCCGCCGTGAAGCGTAAGCGGGACTCCTGCGGCGTTGCTGATTTCCGCAATCCGAGGAATATCCAACCGTTTGTGCTCGTTCCCATGTACCATCGATTCCAAAAGGCCATGCATATTCCCCACTGCGGGGGCGAGGACATCTATTCCCGTCTGCTGCACAAACCGAAGCGCTTCGCCGGGAGTGGACAGGGCGAGATCATGGGGCTTTTCTTTCAAAATTTCCGAGGAGCTTCCGATGTATCCAATTTCTCCCTCGATCACAATCTCGGGATTTATTTTGCGAATCATTTCTACCGCCTGCTTCGTGAGTCTCAAATTTTCTTCCATGGGAAGCTTCGAACCATCGAAAAGGACTTCGTCGAAGCCTGCGCGCGCAGCTTCTTCGGCTTTTTCCAAGGAATGCGTGTGATCGGCATTCAAAAATATTTCAATCCCCTCTTCTCTCGCGGACTTCACGAGGGCCGCCACCGCATGTATTCCCACAAATTCCCGTTCGCCTTCAGAGACTCCCACCATCACCGGCACGTTCAACGCTTTCGCACCATCTTTAATAGCCTTAAACGCTACAAGGTCGGAAATATTGAAGTGGCCAAGGGCAATTTTTTTGTTCTCTACTTCGGCCAATATTTCTCTTAAACTTCTTATTTTTGGAGAAGACATGTTTTTAATTCCTAATTACTAATTAACCTAATTCCTAAACAGATTTTCCTTTTAGACATTAGAAACTAGGAATTAGAAATTTATAAGGCTTTAGGCTTGTAATCCTTCGGGGCTTTTTTCAAAAATTGAAGAAGTTGTTTTTTAGTGAGCAGTCCCGTTTGCGCCCCGAAGAATTGCACGACATGCATGGACTCGATGGGCGCCCAGGCGAGCGCTTCGGGGACAGGGAGTCCGTAGATCAAAGCCGAAAGGAATCCCGTAGAGAACGCGTCCCCTGCGCCGGTGCGGGAGATGGGCGGCTTCGGATCCGGGTACATCGGCATAAAGTAGCGACATGCGCCGTCTGAGGCGTATGCTCCATTCGGTCCATCGGTAATCACCACAATCTTTGGCCCTAACGCATGGAGGGCGTTCATGAGCTCCGGAATTTCCGTGCCGCTTCCTTTTTTCGTCATGCGCTCGGCTTCTTCGCGGTTTACGAAGAGCACATAGGTGTGCTCATAAATACCCTTTAACGCTTCGACGCCAAAACGAAGCTGAAACGTGCCCGGATTAAATCCCATCCGAACCTCCGGGTGGCGTTTTAAGTAAGCGGCAATTTTGTGATGTAACGGCAGCGTGTGTTCCCCTATCGAGGAAAAATAAATCCACTTTGTGCGCGCATCGAGCGATTTTGGGTCGTAGTACTCAAATTCTTCGTGTTTCACCAGAATAGTCCGCTCAGCTTTGTACGTGAGTACAAAATGATAGTTCGTAGGCTTCTTCGGATTCACTTTCACAAACTCAGTGCCCACCTTTTCTTTCCTGTATACCGCTTTAATTTCTTCCCCATACTGGTCTTTTCCTACCGCAGTAAGGATTGCGGTTTTTAATCCCAATCTGCTCGCTCCCACCGCCACATTTGAGGCATTCCCCACTGCCGCGGCGATGGTAAGCGATTCGTAAGGAATTTTATCCGCAAACGACATGCAAAGCTCACATCGCCTATGATTCAAATCGCAATGCACTGAGGCTTCATGCAATCCAATAAACGCATCCATCACTACGTCCCCAATGCAGATCAAGTCGTATTTCATAACGAAATTATATCAGAAATGCAAAGTGCGCGCCCGGTAAAGAAACGCGCACTAGCAATGTTTTTGTAAACCCAATAGCCGATAGGCATCCTCGATCATCACGCTCGTGGTGGGTTCGAGTCCCGCCCCAACGCCGGTACGAGCCTCCAAATTTCCAGAGCTATCTTCTACAATCAAGGTGTTTTTCTCTTCCCGAGTGAGATATGCCATGCCCCGAAGCACGTCATCATTCGAGGTATCGATCCGCACGAAGTTTCCTCGAATCAGCCAGCCCTCGCGTTTCGCCTGAAACACTTCGAAATCGAAGCGGTGGTTGCTCGAAGTATCGCGGAAAATTTCCACAACGAATCTGATATTCCCTGCGCGATCCAAAAGGCGAGCTATTTCCCAGGCTGAAGGTATAGAGTAGCTGAAGTCGGTAGGACGCAAAGGTTCGGCAGATAATCCTGCTACATTAAAGAGGATGGCTGCCTTTGCTTTCACATCATTCAGTTCTCCATGCACTGCTTCTGCCAACGAATGATTTCCCGGCTCGCATAACCCCTTTTTTTGAGCCTCCTCGAATACCTCGTGAGGATCATGTTTATTCCCCACTTTCCAGAAAAGGAAATTGAGGGTCCCGTTCAGGATTCCTAAGAGTCGCGTGGTTCTCTCGTTTATTCCGGTGACGAGCGAAAGAATTTTACTTCCTCCTCCCACCGTCGCCGTGAATCCGATTTGCGAGAGATGCGGCTTTAACGCGTCAAAATGATTGGCGAGCGAGCCTTTTTCGCACGTCACCACGGGAATATTATGTTCGCGCGCTCCTTCGATATATGCACGCGCCGCGCTCCCGTCATCCCGAGTGGAAATTGCTACAAATACCACATCCGCTCCCCTTACCCGCTTATGAAAGTATGCACTCTCACTCGAGGTAAGGAACGAGACTTGCCAGCCGTTCTCTACAAGCCTATCCCCCAAAAAAGAGCCGATGGCTCCTTTGCCTACAATGAGAGCATTCATATTTATACTTGTTAATTCGGGCTCCATGCACCGAACTGCAGATACTCTATATGAAACTATTTGTATATGCTAGGGAATTGTGAGAAACCACTTCGCGTATTCCTGAATGCTCGGGGAGTCCGGAGCGCGGGAAAGAAGCGCCTGAATTTCCGCCCCAGCAGCCTTTCTTTCTTCCTCGGGAATCGTGCGAGGATCGCGAAAAGGATGAATGATCCGCAGCCTGAATTTTTCGATAAATTGCCTGTTCTCTATATTTTCTCGGACAAGCACCATGGCCGCATCATCCCAATACACTAAGTGAAAGCCTTTCTGTTCAAGCGCAAAGGAGAGCGGCACCGTGTCTCTCGCGAGCGAGGGATGTCGGTACGGCAAAATGGCCACGTTCACGTGATATTTCCCGAGCAGCACATTCTCCCAACCCCGTTGCCTTCCTACAATTCTAAAAAGATCCGTAATGGTTTCGGCGTCGTAGACTTCCGACCTTCCGTCTATAAACACTTTTTCTTTGGGCCAAAGCTTCCAAATAAGATATCCTCCTTCGTTATAGAGGTTTAAGATTGGCCCTTTAAGATTTTCTTTGAGAACAAACTCCGCAGCTCCCACCGGCAGCGTATCCCGGCGTACATAGGTACCGGGTATCCGTGCGATACTTACGAGCAAAAACAAGGAGAGGCCTATATATAATCCCCACCGGAGACCCCGTTGATTCAGACGCCGCAACCAATGCTCTCCAAACTCCGTGAGTACCACGGCCACTATAGGAATCGCAATGATCGGCCACAAGCCGACATGACGAATGGAGAGAATGGGAAGAATAAATACCGCAAGCGTCGCGGCGACTAAGGTTACATCTCTACGTCCCGCGGATACCCATCGCCCCATAAGAATTACCGCCAAGGAGAACACCATGAGCATCAAAAAAAGAATGGGCTCCCGCTGGGGTAAAAAGTAAAATATCGATTTCCATTCGAGTACTTGGAGCGCCTGCACGGCGGGCTCCACCGCTGCACGATAGAAAAAGATTTCGTAGGAGTTCGGATTCACGAGCGAGGCGAGCACCGCAATCCCTGCGCCCCCCGCAAGTTGTCTCACTTCTTTCTGCGGCAATCCCCTTCCCAACCCTGGCCACTGGAGTTTTAAAGCTTCGAAAAGGACGTAGAGGAGTAATATCACAAGACCAAGAAGGACACTCGCGTGCACGTTCGCCCAGAACCAAATTATTCCCACTACTCCGAGAAGGAATTTGGGATTGCGCACTCGTCTAAATTCCTCGAGGAAAAATAGGAGGGCTCCAAAACAAAGAAACGCGAAGACTTGAGGTCTTGGAATCCAAAGTTCGAACGTAAGTGCCGCTAAAAAGATTGCGGTTATGAGAGTGACGGCGATATTTGCCCCGCGCCGAAGCGCAGTTTGAAGAATAAGCCAATAGGTGAACGTGGCGAGGAGTGCCACAAAACCGATGAGCGCTCCGAAACCTCCTAATTTATAAATTACATACAAGAGAAGCTCGGCGAGCCACTCATGCGTGACCCACGGAGAACCTGGGGCGGTGTAGGAGAAAATATCCCGATCCGGTACGGATTGGGTTTCCCAGATCACCTGGCCCACTTTCAGATGATAGAAACTATCGGATTCTTTGAGCTGATTGAACGAGGCCAGAAACACTCCCGCAAAAAAGAGGACGAGGAGAATCTTCGAGGATCGGCGCATGTCGGCAGTGTACCACTCCAAGAATTAGGAATAAAGAATCAGGAATTAGGGGGGAAAAATAAAGCCGCTGCGGATACGCAGACGGCTTATTTAATTGGGTGGTGAAGTTGGAAGCTAGGAGGGTTTCTTTTGCAGGAGGAACTCTCGAGGGATTCCAGACTTCACCACTGTCGCGGCAGGGTGATTCCGATCATTTTGCTTACCAAACCTAAAAAGGTCGGAACACTCACCGCTAAATTGGTCCGGCGAGCCAAGCCCACGCTGGCGGCATGTTTTTATACTTGACCCACCGGATAAGGTCGGCGACAGGATTGCTGTAGTGACACGCCAATGCCACAAGCAAGACCAAACAGAAGGATCTATCCTTCAAGAAAGGCACAACCCTGCGCCGACACATTTGAAACTCCTCCAGCTTTTATTGCAATTTTGGGAAACGCAATTGGGCCTCACGGGACCCGACTAAATCGATCAAGATTCAGCGCTGGAGGAGTAAGCTTTTCAAAAAGCGATGCTACAGTTTATAAAGCTTTTACTTCAAAACGTCAATTAGGGAACTTGTCATATTTCTGTCGGGGCCGCTGTCTGCGAGTGACTCTCGCAGCGCTTTACTCTCGTGCCGTCGCACGGTGAGACACCCCGACAGAAACATGACTGCGTTTTTCTAAAAAAATCCGAAGTTGTTACTTTTTCCGGCGAATAACTTTTTTGATTGCCGCGAGAATATCCTTCACCCCCATTCCGTATTTCTCCATGAGTTCCGAGGGAGTTCCAGATTCTCCAAATGTGTCATGCATGCCCACGAATTCTATGGGGATGGGGTGATGTTTCGCGAGCGCTTCGGCCACCGCCCCTCCCAAACCCCCTGTAATTTGATGTTCTTCTACCGTAACTACCGCTTCTGCGCGTTTCGCAAGAGCAATAATCCCCTTTTCGTCCAAAGGCTTAAGAGTGTGGCAGTTCACCACAATCGTGCCTATTTTTTCTTTTTCCAAGTCGTGCGCCGCGAAGAGGGCATTCGCGAGGATAGGGCCCGCACCGATCACGAGTACTTCGGGTTTTTTGGATTCCCAAAGTACCTGAATTCGGCCCGGAGCAAAAGGGGTACTATCCGTCGTGATGACCGGAGTCTTCTCTCGGGCAAAGCGGAGATAGACCGGCCCCCAAATGTGCGCCGCGGCCATCGTTGCTTTCCGCGCTTCAATCGCATCACAGGGCACAATCACCCGCATATTCGGAAGTGCCCGCATCATGGCAATATCTTCCGTTGCCTGGTGTGTCGCACCGTCCGGTCCCACGGAAATTCCCGCGTGGTGCCCCGCAATCTTTACATTGGAGTCGTTGTAGCAAATGGTCGTCCGAATTTGTTCCCAGTTTCGGCCGGGAGAAAAGGTCGCATACGAAGAAATAAACGGAATCTTGCCTGAGACTCCCAGCCCCGCGGCCACTGTCGCCATGTTTTGCTCGGCCACGCCGATTTCTACAAAACGCTCGGGGAATTTTTTGGCGAAGGCTTCAACGCGCGTGGATTCTTTCAAATCTGCGCATAACGCCACGACATTCGGATTTTCTTCGCCGGCAAGCACCAAACCCTCGCCATAGCCGTTTCGCGTAGGCACTTGCGCAATGTCTTCCTCAAAAAGACTGGGATTTAGTTGTGCGTCGGGATTAATCATGAATGATTCTATTTTCTATTTCTCGTGGCTTTGCGCGATTTTTTCCTGCTCGGCCTTGAGTTCTTTAAGGGCTTGTTCCGCTTCGCCAGGTTTAAAAGGTTTAGAGTGCCATAAGTAATCCCGTTCCATAAAACTCACTCCTCTCGCCGCCACCGTGTGCGCGATGATCACCGTGGGTTTTTCATAAATCGCTTGAGCTTCGGCGATCGCGCCAATAAAGGCCGGAATGTCGTGGCCGTTCACTTCTACTACGTGCCAGCCAAAGGCTTCATACTTCGCCCGAAAAGGTTCGAGCGGCATGATATCTTCGGTATAGCCATCAATTTGAATGTTGTTGCGATCCACGATTACCGTGAGATTCGAAAGGCGGTGCTTTGCCGCAAACATTATGCCTTCCCAGGTGTTCCCTTCCTGATGTTCTCCATCTGAAGTGAGGCAGTAGACGCGACACTTTTTCCGGTCGAGGCGTGCTGCAAGCGCCATCCCCGCCGCTTGAGAAACTCCTGATCCCAAAGGCCCCGAAGTGGTTTCGAGTCCCGGCAGCGCATTTCGATGAGGATGCCCCTGAAGACGCGAATCAATGCGCCGCAAGGTTTTTAATTCTTCCACTTTGAAATAGCCCGCGTGGGCAAGGGTCGCATAGAACATCGGACAGTAATGCCCGCAGGAGACCACCATCCTGTCCCGATGCGCCCAATGCGGATGTTTAGGATCATGCTGGAGGACATGAAAATACATCGACGTAAAAATTTCCGCAGTATCTAAAGGACCGGCGATATGGCCGGAACCCGCTCCCGAGACTATTCGAATCACTTCCTGTCTCAGGCGGTTTGTCATGAGCTCCAGAAATTGGAGCTTTTTTTCATGTAACGCCTCCATGAGAAGTATTAGCGAGTTCGCTTCTCTGCTTTTAACGTCTGCACCTCTCCCAGTAGCCTTGTTACCTGCTCGCCCAAATTTACATTATCCCGAGTGAGCTGTTCCTGGGTTTCCACCAACTTCTGCACTATGAGAGTGAGGATTATTCCGATTGCCACGAGAAGGCAGAGATATATTACAAACACCACCCTTCTTGAAAAGAGATTTACATTCCCCCCTTTATAGGATGTTCCGCTAGACATTTTGCAAAGCTTCGATCGCCTTTTTAATATCTTTTTCCTTAAATATGAAACTGGCCGCGATCAAGACATCGGCTCCCGCAGCTTTCACTTTTTTCGCCACCTCGGGAGTAATGCCTCCATCCACCTCAATTGTAGCATGCGGGGCTTCTCTTTTAATCCACTCAATTGTGCGAAGTGCAGCGGGAAGGAATTTTTGGCCGGCAAGGCCGGGATGCACGGAAAGCACAAGGAATTTCCTGATAAAACCAAGATACGGGGAAAGATGTTCGGGTGAAGTTTCCGAATTTATCCCCAGGACAACTTCCGCGCCTTTGGCTGCACAGGCATCTTTTATCGCATATGCGAGAGAAAGCGGATCTTCCGTACGTTTACGAAACCGAGTATCTTCAAGCGCTTCTACATGCACCACGACCTGTTTAGCTCCGGCCTGAAGCCACGCTTCCACTACTTCTTCAGGTTCCTCGACCATAAGGTGCACTTCGAGATTGAAGCCTTTGCCGAATATCGGCCATGAAAGCGGGTCTCCCCACGTTTTGTTAAACGTGAAACGGGCGTCTGCAATATCTAAGTGGAGCCACAGGGAATTACCTTGGAGGGCTCCGATATGCTCCCGCGCGCATTCCACATCTGCACAATTTATGGAAGGAAGGATTTGCATGTGAATTTCTAATTACTAATTTCTAAAATCTAAATAAATCCCAATTACCAATTTAAAAAATCGGGTAGTCGTTAGACATTAGGTCAATTAGAAATTAGGTTAATTTATTGCATCCCCCTTACTTCCTCTTCTACCTGCGCCACCTTCATGAGACGCCGACGATGGCGCTCCTCTCCTTTAAACGGAGTGGCTAAAAAAGTTTCGAGCATTTTTTGCGCAGTGTTCTCATCAATCACGTTTGCCGAGATACAAAGTACATTCACATCATCATCGTGCCGTGCGTCATATACCTGATCCGGAGTGATCCCCAAGAAAGAACGTACGCGTGGAAATTTATTCGCAGTGAAGTCCACCCCCGCCCCAGAACCGCATACGAGCACTCCCCGACTTTGGTCGGCAGCTAAACTTACTTTTCTCCCCACTGCCGCCGCAAAATCAGCGTAATCATCCGCGGGATCGAGCGCAGTCGCCCCCATATCCGCGATTTCATAACCCTGACTTTGGAGCGCTGCCTTCAGCTTCTCTTTTAATGGGAAGCCCCTGTGATCCGCGCCGAAGTAGATAACCATATGGAAATTATAGCAGAACAAACTTATGACCTAAGACTAATGACTCATGACAAATGGAAAGCCCGCTTTCGATTGCTCTAGAGCGGGCCACGACGATGACGGACAATGGAGTCGGCTTTCACCGATGTATTTGATGCCCGGTAAGAATTACCCGGGATTGTGGCGTCTTTTTGTGTCGAAAAAAGAGAAATGTTCTGCTCTCTCGGTTTCCTAGCCAGTTGCGAGGAAGCATAATACCTCCTCCTTCAATTTTGACTTTAACTTCGCCGTTTCCTTCCTCTTGCCATTGGACGGGTATCTTCTTCATACATAGCACCTCCAATAATTATTTTTGTCAGTCTTTTTCGTCCTATCCTCCAGGACAAACGATTCTGACGTTTTTCAAACCCCAGTCTTTAGGATACCAAACCTATACATAAAATCAAGTAATGAGTCAACATCTACTATCTTAGCGATCGCAAAATAGTAGATGAATTGAGGTTTTACCTCTTTTGAGTATCGCGATTGATCAGCCAAGCGCGGCTATGGCAATCCCTAAACAAGTGCGGCGACAGCTTGTACATGTTTTAAGAGGGTTGAAACGTAACCCCATTCGTTGTCGTACCAACTAAGCACCTTCACGAGATCGCCGTCGATTACTTTAGTGAAACTCAAATCCACAATCGCGCCGTAGGGTTCTCCCACAATATCCGAAGAAACGATTTGCTCTTCCACCACTTTCATAATTCCCTTCCAACGGGAACTCTTTGCGGCTTCCCGGAAGATGTTGTTGATTTCTTCGACGGAAGTTTTTCTCTTCGACACAAACGTGATATCTGCAATCGAGCCTGTGGGCACGGGTACGCGCATGGCAATGCCGTCGAACTTCCCTACAAGCGAAGGAATTGCCCGAGTTACGGCGATCGCGGCGCCCGTACTCGAGGGCACAATATTTTGCGCCGCCGCACGGCCCCGCCGGAAGTCCCCTCCCTTCCCCGGCCCATCTACAATATTTTGCGTCGCGGTGTACCCATGCACGGTATTCAACACTACCTTCTTTATCCCGGGGTTATCGCTCATAATCGAGACGACTGGAGCGGCAGCATTCGTAGTGCAGGAACCATTGGAGGTAAGCAGCACTTTTTCAAAACCGCCTCCGTTTGTGCCAATGAGTACAGTTTGCCCCTCTACGCCATCTGCATCTTTGGCAGGGGCAGAGATTATCGCGCGTTTCGCGCCGGCTACGAGGTGTGCCTTGGCTTTTTCATAGGACTCAAAAAAACCAGTGGATTCAATTGCCACATCAATCTGCAAATCTTTCCACGGCAACTTTGCTGGCTCCTTCTCCTGAAACACCATAATTCGCTTTCCATCTACTATCAGCGCTTTGCCATTCGGGCCGTCTTCGGCTTTTACTTCTTTTTCATATCTCCCATATACCGTGTCGTACTTTAAAAGATAGGCGAGGTTCGGCACGTCCCCCAAGTCATTCACCGCTACGATTTCGATTCCTTCCGCCTCGAACGCCTGACGGAAGAAAAGACGCCCGATACGTCCAAATCCGTTTATAGCAACACGTGCGAGCCTCATGGAAACAATTCTAGCACATCGATGAATTGAGAAGTGTGAATTGAGTATTGAGAATAACCCCAATTCACAATTCCAAATTCTCAATTCCCGATTTCTACTTTATCCCCTACTTGTATCCCCCACTTTGCTACTTCGCCCGCGTTTATTTCGAGCATTTTGTCTATTGGTTCCGGTGGATGGTAGTTTGGGAGGGATAGAATTGAAGAGCTTGGAGCAGGAGCCGGCACGCGTTCCGTCGTTCCCACTACGCGATCCCCATTGATCCATACGAAATCCAAAGGAAACTTCATATCTTTCATCCAAAAAGGATGCTCACCGAGAGAACCGAATACAAAAAGCATTCCGTGACCCTCTTCAAGTTTGTCTCTGCCGGAGAGGCCCTGGGTTCGAAGCGGAATAGTATCGGCAATTTCCACTATATATGTGCGATTACCTACCCGAAGTTCATGTTGCTCCATGAGAGCGTTTTTCCCACGAATCCACCACACGCTCACGAGCACTATGGCGAGGACAATGACTATAACAAAAATCCAGTACATTCTTTTCATTCTCTAATTGTACCGTAGGGAGAAAAGAATGATTCCAGCAGTAACAGATACATTCAAGGATTCTTTCTTTCCAAGCATGGGGATTTCCAAAATTGTATCGGCAGCTTTAAGAATTGAGGGGGGCAATCCTTTCACTTCCGCACCGAGGACCACCGCGATCTTTTTGCTTTTCGGTTTCTTTGTATAGAGCAAGGAATTTTTAGCCTGCTCTATCGCTAGAATTTTCCAGCCTTCTTTTTTTAATCTCAGTAGTAGCGAGGCAGTACTTGATATTTTTTCCCATGGCATGCTCCGCTCTGCCCCTAATGCCACTTTTTCTACCTCTTTAATATAGTGGCCGAAGCGATCCAGCGGCGTGGGCGTAATCCCGCTCAAATATATCTTTTCTACTCCCGCCCCGTCTGAGGTACGGAAAATCGAGCCCACATTATGAAGGCTTCGAATATTATGGAGAATTACGACAATACGCATATGCTTCTACTTTCTACTTTCTATTTTCTCTTTACTGTACGCTTATTTCATTTTTCATTTTCTCGAACGTGGCCTCTCCGATTCCTTTTACGTTCTTCACGTCTTCAATTTGGCTGAAAGGCCCGTTTAAAGTGCGGTAGTCTATTATACGCTGCGCGATGGTCGCCCCTACGCCGGTAATTTTCTCGAGCTCCTCTTTCCCTGCCGTATTAATATTGATCTTATCGGTGGCGACTGAGGAAGCGGGTGCGGAAGACGAGGGGCTTACCTCTCCAACAGTAATCTCGCTTTTCATTTTTTCAAAGGTCACCTCTCCGATGCCACTCACTTTTTTAATATCTTCGATCTGCTCGAACAAACCGTGTTGCGTGCGATAGTCGATTATTTTTTGAGCCAGCGTGGGACCTACGCCCGTGATTTTTTCGAGCTCCGCCCCACTCGCGGTGTTAATATTTATTTTCCCTGCAGTCGTGGAAGCAGACGCGGAATTGAGAGGAGCGGAAGGAGAAACGGCACTCGGGGTAGAAGGCGCAGCAAGGAGGGCGAGGGAAGTATTTTTGTTGTACACGGCGGAATTATCGCGTTTTGGGGTACCTCCCGCATTCCCACTCGTGTGCCAGCTCAAGTCGATCGCACTTCTTTCCATTGTTTTCTTCGAGGCATTCTCTCCTCCTGCCCAACCGTGAGCCGCATCTACTTCATCAATCAATTTGCAGTCCGCATCGAAGAGTCGGAGCCAATCCCCAACATTCGAAAGCACACCGGCATATAATTTGTCCGCTTCCATTTCAGGGACTGCTTCATCATTCCCCCGCTCTAGGAGAAAGAAGGTTCCTTCCGAAAGGCGGTCTTCGGTCTCGAATTCGATTTTGAATTTCCCTGTTTTGTTTATAATTTTCCATCCCGCGAGAGACAAATCTTTACCAGAATTATTTTTAAGCTCGATCCATTCGGCTTGAGCGCCGCCTCCTTCATCTTCCTCCCGCAGGAGCATTCCCATCCACGCAAGCTCATTCAAAAGTACAAGATGCGAGGCTTCTTTGGTTTCAAAATCGCACGTTCGAATTGGTTTTGGGGTAGGCGGAGGAACAGGCACGGAAGAGGCGGTAGAAGAAATTATGGGCGTGGAAGTTGGAACAACCTCGAGTACCGCGGCTTTTTCCACTTTCGGGACTGGAGCAGAAACTTTTTTCTCTTCTTTTGTGGGAAGTGAAACAGATTGAGGCTTGGGCCGATCCGCGAGAGAAATTTCCATAAGTGGCTTCTTGCCCTCGAACGCGCCTTTGAGTGTTTGTGAAATAAGGGCTTTGGTTTCTCCTAAAGAGGCGGGATGGCCGGCAAGACGCGACACCATCCCATAAGAAAGGGTAATTCCTATTGCCCCTGCGCCAACGGCAACGAGGAGGAAACGCATGTATGTATCATACAGAAATGACTCATAACTTATAACAAATGACTATGACCTCGTACTTGAAAATCGCCGAAGCTGCGGTACACTGGAGACGCATTCCGGCGTAGCTCAGCGGTAGAGCGGCTCCCTGTCAGTAAGGCAGCTTGCACAAGAAATTGTGCGATGTAAAAATCTCGGGATAACGGTGGAACCCAGCAATGGGCAATACCGTGGGAACCCCGTAAAATCGCTTACGCGATCACGGGGGCACCGTAGAGACTAGATACCGAGATGCCTACGATCCTTTATTGGATTATGGCAATGATATAGTCCACCCCTATTGGTAACAGTGGGACAAGTGTAAGGAGATGGTCGCAGGTTCGATCCCTGCCGCCGGAGCCAACAAATTAGATACGAACTCATTTTTTGAAGATGAGAGTGTTCGCTCGCCCAGCCCCGCCAATGGCGGGGCTGGGCTTCGCTCCGCGACGGCGAAGCCGTCGCTTTGGCGGGACGTTTTTCAAAAAGAGATAGCCAGCGGGACTCCCCTTAGTTTAAAGTCTTAAGCTATTATTAATCTTACTTACGGTATTACCATTCAATGGCTACATTACACCCGTTTCTGCGTTTCAATGATAAGAAGTGTCGGGAGGCGATGGAATTTTATAAAGGTATTTTCGGCGGCAAAGTGGAGTATATGACCCTCGGGGAAAGTCCTATGGCGAAAGACGCTCCGGATAAAAGCGATTATATCATCCATTCCGAACTTTCGAGTGGGAAAATAACTTTTTTCGGTTCCGATATGATGCGGGATAAGGCGGTGGTGGGCGACAATGTAGGGATGGCCTTGAACTGTGAAAGTGAACAGGAGCTTAATGAGCATTTCTCTAAGCTCTCGCAAGGCGGCGACGTATTCATGAAACCAGAAAAGCAGTTTTGGGGAGGGATGTTTGCGATGGTTACGGATAAGTATGGAGTGGAATGGATGCTGAACTTCCAGATGGAACCACCTAAGAAAAGCAAGTAGCGAGTAGCAGGTAGCAAATAGCGAGTAACAAATCATGTCCCAAAAAATTGGGCCCCATTTGTGGTTCGAAGGCCAAGCCAAAGAAGCGGCGGAGTTTTATGTCGCCGCCTTTAGCCCTCTCGACTCCGTTCAAGGCAAGTCGCAAATTAAAGAACACAGCGTGATTAAGAATACTCCTTCCGGAGATTGCGATTTTCTCGTGTTTGAGCTCGCCGGATATGAATTTATGGCAATAAGTGCGGGGCCGCTTTTTAAATTTAATCCTTCGATTTCTTTTATCTTGAATTTCGATCCGTCGAAACAAAATCCGCCGGCGGGCGGAGCGCGCGAGAATCTCGACGCCTTATGGGAAAAGTTGTCCGCCGGCGGTAAGGCCCTCATGCCGCTCGACAAATATCCGTTTAGCGAACGATATGGTTGGATTCAAGATAAATATGGAGTGTCTTGGCAGTTGATTCTTTCAAGCCCCACGGGAGAGGAACGGCCTTTTATTACTCCCTCGCTTATGTTTACGAAAGATACATACGGCAAGGCAGAAGCGGCCACTGATTTTTATATTTCGGTCTTTAAAAATTCCCCGTCGGCAAACTCAAGCCACGCGGAACGCGGGATGATCGCGCGGTATCCGAAAGGAATGGAGCCCGAGGAGGAAGGGAAAATTATGTACACCGACTTTACTCTCGAAGGGCAGCGATTCGCCGCAATGGAGAGCGCTCGGGAGCATGAATTTATCTTCAACGAAGCAATTTCTTTCCTCGTGCACTGCGACACGCAAGAAGAAATTGATTATTACTGGAGCAAACTTTCTGCAGCCCCAGAGTTCGAACAATGCGGATGGCTCAAAGATAAATATGGCGTTTCCTGGCAGATTAATCCAAAAATTTTAGGAGAGTTTTTAACGCAGGGCACGGAAGAGCAGATAGGCCGCGTGACTCAAGCGTTTCTTACAATGAAAAAGATTGATATCGAAAGTTTAAAGAAAGCTCACGAAGGGAAATAAAAATACGCCCCGCTAGGGGCGTATTTGCTATCTTCTCCCCTGCCCGGCTGCTCGATCGAGATCTGCAGCCTCCCTTCTTTTTTGCTCTGCCTGTCGTCTCAATTCTTCCTGCCTTCTTTGTGCGGCTTCTTTTTCCTGGCGGGCTACTGCTTCCCGTTGCTCCGCCGCCCGCCTTTTTTCTTCTTCTGTAGCCATGTTATTTTATTTATCACCCACTACCGAGAATCATGCGGGGCTGCGCAGACACTCGAGGCCGTTCGGCCAAGCTTACGCTGCGCACCCCTCATGATTCTCACAAAACTTATCCCCATCCCGCATACCCGAAGACGAGCGCGAGAAGAAGGTGCAGCCAGTTATCTGCCATGTTCGTGGCCATAAGGCCCAGTACCGGAGTGTCAGGCATGAGGAACCCCAGAATAGTCACTAGCCCATACACTACGGCAAATGTTCTCGCAAAGTTCCTGGCCGCCATTTCGGGCTTAAACGCGAAATAGAGCGCGAGTAATCCCGAGAGGAGGTGCACGAGGTTATGAGTGAGATCTACATCGAAGAGACCAAGTACCGGATCATTAAAGAATCCAATGACCCCTACGAGTGTAAGAATGACCACCAACGTGATCAGAATATTTTTCGTCATATGCTTCAGATTTTACGCACCGACGACCTTTACTCATCCCGTTAGAGATAGGATATCTTCCCGATATCTGCCTCGGCTTTTGGGAGGGTCTCTAAACGGGACTCACCTGCCCTTCATTTATACCTAGGACCCAATTAAATGCGGCTGAAGCAATCTAGACTTGGGAACATAAGGGATATCCCGTATCATAGGGGGATGCGCACTCTCCACTCACGGAAACGAGATGACGAACCGATCCCTCTTACTGAAGAAGGGTTCGTAAAACTCAAAGATAAGCTTTCCCGACTTAAAGCGTCGCTTCCCGACCTTATCGCCGAGACCGCGCGCACCGCCGCCTATGGAGACAGATCAGAAAATGCGGAGTACCAAATGGCAAAGTCCACGCTCCGCCGCACGCATCGGCAGATTTGGACTATCGAAGCTCAGTTAAAGCGGATCGTAATTATCCGCCCTCGGGGCCCATCGGGGATCGTAGAGCTGGGGTCTACCGTGGTTTTGGAATGCGAAGGGAAAGAGCGGATCTATCAAATCGTGGGACCTCAAGAAACGAATCCGGAAAAAAACCGGATTTCCCATAAATCTCCCTTGGGAGCCGCCCTCCTCCGCCACCCCAAAGGAGCTACCATACTCCTTCGCACGGAGATGGGGATTCGGAAATATAAAATTCTTGATATTCGCTAGATCACTAGCTTTTCGAGTGAGTAGCAGCCTTCTATCGCGCTATAGAGCCGCACCGGGATATTGATAAGTCCAAAATTTAACGCTCCTGACCATATCGCTCGCATACCTCCCAGTTAAGTGCACAAGCAGTGAAAGAGGGGTGAACCCCCACACCTGCGCGCAGGTGTGGGGGATGAATCAAAAACAAAAGAGCCCCTGCATGAGGCCCTTTTGCCTAGAATCATTCCAATATACTAAAAAGAATCCCAGAACCATTTGAGATGATCTCGGACTCCTCCTGCCCAACTCATCAACCCTCCTGATTTCCTTTTTGGAACATTTGTTTCTTCGCTTGAACTTCCGTTTGCACTCACCAGCTTCAGCTCCTCTTTTTTCTCTGATTGCGGTGTCGCTATTTGAGAAACTATTGTTTCTTTCTTTATCTCTGTAGTAGAGGTTCCAAGCACCGCTCGGGGAGCAGCGCTTTCGCGTACTGGAGTCGAAGAAACACTCGCTACCAAAGGAAGGCTCGCTTTAGGAGTGGGGGCTGCAGAAGTAGTGGGCTGGGGTTTTGAAGCTTCCACCGCCACTGGCTTTGCATTTTTACGCGCATGGTAGGCCGCGATAACCGCCTTTTCTTCCGCCGAAAGCGGAGCGTTTGTGCCGCAGATAATCGCGTTCATTGCGTTGCGCGTCGTAATGTATACGTATCCAGTAGGCTGTGTAGCTCCCCAGGGGGTGAGGACTTCGCTCGCGTGTCGGGATTGAAATACTTTTACTCCCTCCATAGTGGCTTCGTCGTAGATCCCGGAAACAGGCACTTCCAAATTCTCATACTGCACGAGAAATTCCTGGATCTTTCTCACTTCCGCAGGATCATTCGCTTCTCCCATTCGGGCAAAACCCACAATAGGCACGCACAACCCTTTCGACGTTTGCGCTTCTGCGCCGGACCCCCAGAAGAGTCCCACCGCACATGCCATAAGCGCCAAGCCTTTTACTGTCATTCCAAATCCTTTTTGCATGTATTACGTTTAGGACATTAATTTCGACCTTGCGCTGCCGAGAATTTTTCCCGCAGCTCATTACGGACAATCGGTTTGTAAACGTACAGGATAAGGATTTCTATTTTTTCCTTATATTTCCTCCGGGCATAAAATTAGCGTCTCTCCCTACTCATTGACCTTCATTGAGATTCAATGAGTTTCCGAATTATGAAGTACCAAGAACTCCGCGCGTCTGCGCAGCCTTGTTCTATATGAGTTTTTAATGCTCCCCCCATGAACATCACATGAAATTCATCCCGCGAGAGGCAGGATATCTTCGATATCCGCCGCGGCTTTGCGCGGGCCTCTCACGGGATTCATCTTCACCTAATCTCTTTCCATCACAATGGAAACATCTTGCGATAAAGGTCGCGTTATTTAATCATCACTATCACTATGGCAGAAGAACAGGGCGCACCTAAATGCCCGAAATGCGGCCACATGCATCGCAAGGGAACAAAATGCCTTCAATGTGACTGCGAGGGATAACAATTTTTCTTAAAACCGGCATACCTACTCCCCTCCTCATTAAGGAGGGGCGGTTTTTTCATTGACATGGCGCGTGTGGTTTCTACAATATTCACAAGTCCTTTCGAAAATTAAAAGTACCGCCATGAAAGACACACTTGACCCTTCCCTCTTCACCAGCACCGTGGAGACTCTCCTGTCTCTCACTCGAGATTTTGTTTCCCGCACCAATGGCGTTCGCTGTCCCAGGGTAACCATATATCTCACTCTCATTCATGTGATGGGAGAACAGATGACTGCGGGAGGCGCAGTTTTCTTTAATGGAATTCGACTTCAAGCAAGTAACTTCCTATGGGATATCATTTTCCCAAAAATCAAACAGGCTGCTCGCACTCCCGAAGAGGCCAATCTCCTGCGCGCAATGATTTTGCGGTGTTTTACCGAAGAGTTGATCGAGATATACCGAGAAGAACTTCTTCGGAGCATCTCGCCCACCTCAAGCCCTTCTGATTCTTTGATTATCAAGGCTTAACCTGGTTAAGCCACCCAACGCGATCCGACCCATCAGGGCCGGATTTTCGCTTCTCCTCTTGTGAATAAGTTCTCTGGGCTAAAAGGGTATAATAAATCTAAGGAAAAGGTCGAGGAACAGACTCTTTTTTAACTATGAAAGGCTTACATACTGCCGCGTTCATCCTTCTTATCATTGGAGGTTTGAACTGGCTTTTGGTAGGAGTGGGGGTGGGAGACGTCGTCGCGAAAGTTTTGGCCAGCTGGCCGGTAGTGGCGCAGGTAGTCTATGTGCTCGTAGGACTCGCAGCGATTTTTGAAATCGCTACGCACAAGAACTCGTGCAAGGCGTGCCCCACGGGAAATTCGAGCATGTAGCACGTAGCGAGTAGCATGTAACAAAAACCCGATGCGTGTGAGGCGCATGCGGGTTTTTTATTTCTCAAAACGAAAACGACCCGGGATTATTCAGGTTGTTCGTGTTAATTGCGAAGCGAGCGGAGAATGCGCTTAATCCTTTTCCGCAAGCCTCTTCCTATTCCGAAATCCTCCGTGGCATTAAAAAAGTAAAGTCTCGTGGTTTTCGGAATGTTGATGATTGCTTCAATCTCTGCAGCGGCCTGCGGATATATTTCCGAAAGCATCGCTACCCTTCCTCGATGCAAGACCGGGAAGCGTTGGATACCTGACTTCGTGGTATTCACGTGTCTATCAATCACGACCAGGATACTTTTGTCGCCGTCGAATTGAGCCGCTCGCCGTAAGGCTGCGGAGTGGTCCGAAAACTCTTCGATCCTTGTATGCTGCATTACCCGCAGCGAATTAAAGAGAAGAGGGGTCTCCAAAAAGTTGGATATTTTCCACTCCAACCAATCGTCTCCCTGCGTGAGTAGTTCTTTCCGGGTAAGCTTACCTTCATGATAAAGGTATTTCGCAATTCCTTTCCCTACCAAGCACTCGAAAATTCTGCTGCGTGGATGGTAGTAGAGATGTCGAAACATAAGAGCTCTAAGTTTCAGGAATTGCACGAGCCGCGGAGCATCCGCAATTACTAATCTCCCTTCTTGGAGCGTTGCCGTCTGCCAAATTCCACATACCATGGGGTACTTACTTACGAGGTCGGCAACTCTCTGATAACCCAGATGGCCGCGATCTTCGAACGGCATATGATTAAGATATGCTTCCGCATCTCGTGCAGTGTAGAATTTATCCGCCAGATCGAGGATTCTTCCCAATAAACCTTCTCCCCGAACTGTGCGGTCGAGTAATCCAGAATCGAGCTCCCACCGAGCCTGGAGTGACTGCCAACTATCCCGACCGAATATCTCGCGAAAGTGTTCGTCTTCATCGAACGCTTGCCTATTCACAAGCTTCGTAGAATCTCCCCCTGCGGGAGTGAGTACATCATGAGAGAGCGCGGCCACCTCGAGCGTTCTCGCGAGTTCTGGCAACATCCCGCAATTCTCCGCGATGAGTGTAGCGATTGCCTGCGTATCGTAGACATGGAGGAGCCGCGTGTGATTAAATTTCACTACATACTGTAGGGAAGGCTCCCGAAGAAAGCCGAGCTGTCCGATTCTACCCAATCGGTGAATTCCCAACGCTTGGCAAGTCTCGCTTGCGAGACTCCAATCTTTAAGAAGATACTCAAACCCGGCGTACGGTAAACGTATGCAACCGCAAAGAGGATCGAAACCCTCTGTGAGCAAATGCCAATGCCGGATGTAGGTCCTAGCCTCTCGCGGCAAACGATCCATCCATTCCGGTTCTGGGGCTTCAGCGTCATGCCAAGAGAGCTGCTGAGCAAGGAAATCGAGTTCCGCTTTCCCGGCGAGCGCTGAATCCGGGTGGAAGACCCGCTCATGCGCTGCGCATAGACCTTGGAACCATTCTTGGTGCGCAAACCAGCGAGAAAGATTTTTGTATTGCCTCCAAGTCCACCCGCTCTGTTGCCATAGAAAAGCTGCATCGCCCACAAAAATCGGTTTTTCAGAATTTTTAATCGAATCAATCGTCAGTTTTTTATTTTTCAAAGGTGTTCGTTACCTCCTTTCCTGCCCACACTCTACCCAGAGAAATCAATTCCGGTCAATTATTCCCGGACGATGGTTTGTTCCCTGTCGGGACCCACGGAGAGCGCGCGGACGCGAAGCCCCGCGGCTTTTTCTACAAAAGAAACGAGGGTCTTCAATTTTGCCGGCATGGCTTTATATTCTCGGATTCCCGAAATGGATTCTTTCCAGCCCGGGAAAGATTCGTAGATTGGCACGCAATGACCTAACAGTTCCGGATCGGGCACTGCTTTATCGAGGGTCATTCCAGGATGGAAAAGCGTTTTCCCCCATCGGTATTCCGGGCCTTGATAATCGTATTTCGTGCAAATTTTAATTTCTTCGCATTCATCCAATACGTCGAGTTTCGTGAAAATTGCCTCGGGCCCGGAGTGCTCCATCGAATAGCGCAATAAGGGGATGTCCAGCCATCCTGTTCGCCGGGGCCGGCCGGTCGTCGCTCCATATTCATTCCCCGCTTTGCGCATTCCTACGCCCTGAAGGAACGGGTCTTTATCATTTACCGAAGCTTCCGGAAATTCTTTCGACTCTACGACCTTCGTTACCTCCCCTTTTCCGCACCATTCGGCGGATTTGGTGCCGCCCAACTCGGTGGGAAATGGGCCCTCCCCCACCCGCGTCATGTAGAATCCGCGCACGATTCCTAAGCAGAGATCTACATCTCGCTCGCGAAGTCCCACGCCTTGCACCAAGCCGCGCATGGAACAATCGGAGGAAGTTACATAGGGGTACGTACCTATATCTACGCTCAGTAAATTGCCCTGAGCGCCCTCCAATAATATTTTGCGACCTTGGGCGCGAGCCTTGTGCATAAATTCTTCCGTATCGGCAATCATATCGCCGAGGCGCTTTCCATATTCTTTATAGGTTTCGAGAATCGCCTCTACATCGAATATATTTTGCTCGTTCCAAAATCGGCCGTTTTGAAGATGCGGGTGATGCATCACTTCTTTTATCACTGCGGGATCATATTGGCGGAGCACCAAGAGCTTTTCCCTAAGATTTCGCTCCAGTTTCTTCTTAAAGATTTCGATATTCAAAAGATCATTAGTACACAATCCCAAGCGGGCGTAATAATCGGCATACACCGGGCCGATTCCCCTGCCCGTGGTACCGATCCTCACCGCCGCCGCAGGATGCTCCGGCGAGTCAAAGCCTTTTTTTGCTGCACTTTCCCTCACCCGATCGAGCACGATGTGCTGCGGCAGCACTAATTTGGCATTCTGGGCGATCAGAAGATTCTTATATGAAATTTTTTCGCTTTCGAGAATTGCGAGTTCCTCAATCACTACTCGAGGATCAAGCGCCGTCCCTCCTCCCACAATGTTCCATTTGCCCTCGTGATCATAGAGAATTCCCGACGGCAAAAGGTGGAATACATGCTTCTTGTCTCCCACATGGATGGTGTGGCCTGCATTCGCTCCTCCCGTGCCGCGGGCGATCACATCCGCCCATTCAGCTAAGACATCCACAAACTTTCCTTTCCCCGTGTCTCCCCACTGATTACAAACTACCGCAACTGTGGAAGCGCTCCCCGTAAGTTTTTGAAGAGCGCTCATAGGCCTCAAATCACTATTATCGTTCGCTCGCGTTGCCTGGATAGTTCCCGAGCGGCAAGGCGCGATGAGGAGATTAGTACCCTCGGGTACAGCTCCGAGGAGTAACGCGCCGATCGGGAACGAGACGGCAACCCGAAGGGATATGGCCATGTTGCGCCATACCTGCGTCAAACCTCCTGGCGGTATCGACATACCGCTGCGTCAGTTTTCCTTGTTCTGTCTCAACATGGCCCACATCGCGAGTGAACATAATAGTGAATTGAGGCCTGTTATTTATCTTTTCTCCTTGTCCCGTAATTGGGCATTTCTTCGGTGATCACTACGTCGTGCGCATGCGATTCTTCGATACCCGCTCCGGAGAGCCGGTGGAAATCCGATTTTTGCTGTAATTCGTTTACGGTTTTTGCTCCTACATACCCCATCCCCCGCCGCAAACCTTCGGTCAACTGATCGAGCACCGAGCCTATACTCCCGCGGTACGGAATCAACCCCTCCACACCTTCTGGGAAAAAGGCGGCCTTCCCGCTATCTGCCCGATAGCGCTCCCGCGCCGCGCGACTGGCCTGCATGGCGCCCAAGGAGCCCATTCCTCGGTAGTCTTTGTAGGTGATTCCGTTTACCACCACTTTTTTGCCGGGAGCTTCTTCCGTGCCTGCGAGCATCATGCCGAGCATTACCGAGTCCGCGCCCGCCCCTAACGCCACGGGGATGTCTCCCGAATAGCGAATGCCTCCGTCTGCACAGACGGGTACGTCGTATCCTCGCACCGCTTTTTCACAATTATGCACCGCGGTTACCTGGGGGCACCCTATTCCCGCCACAATACGCGTCGTGCAAATCGAACCCGGTCCCTGGCCCACTTTCACCCCATCTGCTCCGGCATCCGTCAACCGCTTCGCGGACTCTCCTTCGGAGACATTCCCTACCACCACATCCACGTGAGGAAAATTTTTCTTCAATTCTTTTAATACCTTGATTGCGCGCGGCGTATCTCCATGCGCGGTCTCGATCACGAGCACATCCGCTTTTCGTTCCACAAGCAGTTCCGCCCGTTCGATTTCGCCTTCTCCCACTCCCAAGGCGGCGCCTACCCGCAAATGCCCTTCTTTGTCTACGTTGTAATATGCGGACTCACTCCCTCCGAAGAGCACGCGCTTCACGTCGGAGAACACATACACGCCCGAAAGTTTGCCCGATTTGTCCACGAGGGGCAAAAACTTCTTCTTGGTCTTGGTCATTATGTCGAACGCTTTCTTCAAATCGGTACCCGCAGGAGCGGTCACGGGAGTCTTCGTCATCACCTCCTTGGCGGCACGCTTCGCGTCCATCGAGAATTCGAAGTCGCTCTGCGTGATTACTCCTTTTAAAATCCCTTTCGCATCCACTACTGGAAAACTGTGGAAGCCCCAGCCCTGCTCTTCGCGCATTTCTTCGATACTTCCGATCGTATCCCCCTCTTCTACGCAAATAGGCTTTTCGATAATCGCGTTCAAATAAAGTTTCACCCGGGTCACCATGGCGGCTTGCTTCTCCGGCGACATGCCGAAGTGGATAATGCCCAACCCGCCCCGTTTCGCGAGTTCAATCGCAGTCTTGTATTCCGTCACCCGATCCATGGCCGCGCTCACGATAGGCACCTTCAACGGCACACGTCTCGAAAAGCGGCTTTCCATGATCACTTCGGAAGGAGGCGTTTCGGAGTGGCCGGTGCGCAGGCGCACGTCGGCATAGGCCAACGCCAAGCCCTGGGCGTCCATCCGCGCAAAAAAGTCGTCTTTTTTGCGCGCTGCGCTACCTTTCGCTCCCCGTTTCACCCCGCTACTCCCCAAACGTTTCATCTGCATCGTAGTAAAAACCCCTGTTCTCACATAATTTCCCTTTGCTTAAAAAGCTCTCTTTCATGTAGGGAGTAAGGGGGTTCATTAGAGACATTCTACGTCAAGCGTCGCGCCAAGGAAAGAGCTCCATTATTCCTTTACTGGAAGCGCGGTATGAAGACATAAGAATATGCTCGAGTTTTCTATGTACATTACTCCACAAGGGGTGGTGGATTGGCTCCAATCACATGGACTTAAACTCCTCCTTATTGTGGTGGGGGCGATTTTAATTCGGATCATAGGTACTATTTTCCTCGAAAAAGTGGTGCGACGCGTGATCGTCTCAGACAGATTCCTTTCGAGAAAAGCGGAACGCAGGCGGGAGAAAACGCTTATCCGGGTTTTTTCGGATACGCTCCGCGTTACGGTCTGGATCGTCGCGACCACTATGTTTCTCGCCGAATTGGGAGTGGAGACGGGACCCCTTATCGCGGCGGCGGGAATTTTAGGAATCGCGATAGGGTTCGGCAGTCAGTCCTTTGTGCATGACGTGATTTCCGGTCTTTTTATCATTATTGAAAATCAATATCGCGTGGGCGATTATGTATGCTTCGATGCCACCTGCGGCACGGTCGAGGATATTACCCTCCGCATTACTCAACTTCGGGATCTGGATGGCACTGTGCATCACCTTCCTCATGGAATGATTCGGCGCGTCTCCAATTTTTCGAAGAAACTCTCTCGAGTGAACTTAAATATCACGGTCTCCCATAAGGTGGGGGTAGAGAAAGGGATCGAGATTATCAACCGCGTGGGAGAGGAACTCGCGGCGGACCCCATATGGAAAAAGTATGTGCTCACTCCGCCGCAGTTTTTTCGCATAGAAGGAATGAGCGATTGGGGCACCACCATCAAAGTCATCGGCGATACCCAGCCGCTTCACCAATGGGATACGACGGGAGAAATGCGGCGACGCCTCAAATTAGCATTCGAGAAGGAAAATCTCGATTTACCCCGCGATGCGCCCCGCACGGTCTAGATTAGAAAATAGAAAGTAGAAATTAGAACATAGAGGAGTACAATGAAAAGTATGGCTAAGGAGGTGGTCAAAAGAAACGGTTCTCGACAGCCGTTCGATGCCCAGAAACTTCGCGGCTCCATTGAAGGCGCGCTTGCCGATGTGGGTATGAATAGTCCGGATAATGCCGGAATTGTGGATCAGGCTGCCCAGCGCGCTCTCGACTTTGCGGACAATAAAGAAGCCGTTACTTCCGCCGAACTCAAAGAGCAGATCATCGCCGAACTCGAAGCCTTGGCTCCCCAGGCAGCGGATGCCTGGAGGCGCTACTCCAAAGAGTAATCACGCATGCAACAACGATTCGAAATAGGCTTTTTCATACTTCTCCTCTTGGGAGCTTTGTGGGTAGCTTATCTTATTCTTTTTCCATATCTCGCCACGCTGTTCCTCGCGCTCATCTTGGCAATCGCGCTGCATCCGCTATATCACTTTTTTCATAGAAACTTTGGCGGAGGGGGCACGCTCGCGGCGTTAGTTATTATTTTATTGGTTTCGGTGGTCATTATTGTGCCTCTTCTTGCTTTTGGATTTTTGGCCTTCCGGGACGCACAAGACCTTTATACCACCATCCTTCAAAATAATGGTGGAGATTTGGGAAAAGTATTCACTACCATCGAAGCTCGGCTTCGAGAATTCTGGCCCACCCTCCAAGTAAATGCCCTGGAATACGCGAAGCAGGCTCTGGCATTCACGGTGCAAAACCTAGGAGGGCTTTTCTTGGGAGTGGCGAACATTCTTCTTCACTTCTTCCTGCTTATTCTTTCTCTTTTTTTCTTCCTTCGGGACGGAGAAGACTTCAAAAAGAGCGTCATCGCTGTCTCGCCTTTGGCCAACCAATATGATGAAAAGATTCTTCGCCGCCTTACTGAAGCTATCAATGCCGTGGTGCGAGGCAAACTCGCCATCGCTCTCCTCCAAGGGATTTTGACGGGGTTGGGATTTCTCGTGTTTGGAGTGCCCTCTCCTATGCTTTGGGGAGCCGTTGCCACCGTGGCTGCCCTCCTTCCCCCATTCGGCACCATGCTCGTAAGTCTTCCTGCGATTGTCTATCTCTTTTTCACGGCTCCTCTCGCTCCTACGATCGGGCTTCTTATATGGTCGGTTATCATTGTGGGACTCGTCGACAACATTATTGGCACCATTGTGGTCGAACGAAAACTGCGGATGCATCCCCTTTTCGTGCTTTTGGGAGTGTTGGGGGGGCTCGCCTTCTTCGGCCCCATCGGATTTTTTGCAGGGCCGGTGGCGTTAGCCCTTCTTTTTTCGCTTTTTGAGCTTTATCCCACGATTATCAACGTAAGTTCAAGGCAGGCTTAACCTTGGATTCCACTACGATCTGGAAGCTTCGAGTTTGTAAGTTCAAAACATGCTGAAATAGCAGCCCCCGCCCGGGACCGAGGAATACCGGAACGGGGGTTTTTATTTGTTTGACGAGAAGCGCCAAAAATAGTACAGTCCACGCCAGTTGCCGCGAGGGATCCGGAGTATCCGGCGTGCGGCAAAGGGTATGATGCCATGGCCCTCCAAGCCCTTGGACTCGATTCAGCCGCTGTCATCAACTACATTCGGGAGCACAAACCCACCTATCCACAACTCGAGGCCTGGGTGCTACAGCAACCGGGAGTTCGGACAGAAGCTCACGTTCTTCATAGGGCAAACACCGCGATGGTGGCCTATATTCATGATTGGCGAGCCGCGCATGCCTGGCTTCACAAGCTGGCTCAAGCCGCAAACGAAGTTCGTGCCGCCCTTGCGGAACTCGAAGCCACTGAGAAGGAGCCTGAAGTTTCGGCTACCGGCCTCGGGGTAGTCAAAGATGCTGATATTCCTTCCGCTTCTGTCGCCCCTCCGGCTGAACCGGCAACGGAAGTGATTGGGTCCGGCAATGCGGCAAATTCCCAAGCTTCGACGGAAACCTCGGAAGCCTCTGGCGGATTTGAAGTTCAGACCCCTGAAGTGCCCGCCACTCCAGCGAAGGAGCCTGAACTCGCCGGCGCGCCGTCGTAAGACCGCAACGCAGATTACATCACGTTCGTAAATTCAATGAATTGCCCATTTCCGGGAAACTGGAAGTGGGCAATTTCATTTTCTGGTACAGTACTCGTATGCGCCGAATTTTTGTGGCTTTGAAAATTTCTCCAAAACTGCAACAATGCGTGGCCGAGTGGGCCGCTCGCCATTATAATTTCCCCGTGCGATGGCTTGCCGGAAAAAATTTACATATTACTCTTATCCCTCCCTGGCACGCCACGGACGAAAATATCGAAAGCACCAAGGAGATTCTCGAAAATATTACTCGTAGCTCTTCTCCCTTCCCTCTTCTTTTTCATACTCTCTCTTTTGGACCCGATCCGCGGCGCCCCCGCCTCATTTGGGCGGAGGGAAATGCTCCCCGTGAGCTTTTACTCCTCAAATCTCACCTCGATATTGCTCTTGGCCCTGCCGAGAAGCGGCCATTTCGTTTACACCTCACCCTTGCCCGTTTTCGAGAAGAAGAATTTGCTCATTTCCCCATAAAATCGCTTCACGAGCAAGTGAATTGGAACGAATTAGCCAACTCTTTAGTGCTTATGGAATCCCACCTTTCGCCTCACGGAGCCGATTATGAAATTTTGGCTGAATTTTTACTCCAGCCTCATGAATAATTCATGGATTTTTAGCTCAAATGAAAGAAGAGTTTGCCTTTTTTTTCGCGTGGTGAAAACTGTGGATAAGTAGGAGTAGCGCGGCAATGCGGCGGTGTATACTGAAAAATATCTCTAAAAAATTTCTCATAATTCATGACTGATCAGATCAAAAAGCGGAATGGGAGTATTGTGTCTTTTGACCGCGCCCGAATCGAGCGCGCGATGGATAAAGCCTTCATCGCCACGGGCGTCCCCCTTACCGAAACTCAACTTTTTGATCTCACTAATTTGGTCGTTCGAGAGATCGATCGCAAATTCGTGGAGCGAGTGCCGGGCGTCGAAGATATTCAGGACATTGTGGAGCGCGTACTCGCGGAGTCCGGTCACTTTAACGTATCCAAATCGTATGTGCTCTATCGCCGGGAGCGTGAAAAAGTGCGTGAACGAAAGAAGTGGGAGACACTTGAACGGGTAGAGCGGCGGGAATTGAACGTAAAACGCCGCGATGGCACCACCGCGCGTTTCGATGTCGCTCAAATTGAGCGAGCTATCAGAAATGTCTCGAACGAATATCCGGCGGCCGCCATTAACGTCTATGAAATTTTGGAAGATGTGAAAACCGGTCTTTATGACGGAATTTCCACCTCTGAAATTAATCAAGTGGTGCTCATGGCGCTCAAGGCTCGCATCGAGCGCGACCCGGTGTATTCGAATGTCGCGGCCCGATTCCTCGCGAACGATCTCTATAAAGAAGTTTTGGGAGTAGATGAATTTGAAAAAGGCTTTATCGAAGCGTATCAAAGCGGCTTTGCGAAAGCGATGAAGCGCGGTGTGGAATGTGGCCGGTTCGATAAAAGGGTTCTCGAAGCCGATCTCGAGGCACTCGGTAAAACGCTCGTTCCGGAACGCGATCAGCTTTTTGAGTTCATGGGCATTCAGACGCTCTACGATCGCTACTTCATGCGCGATTACGATCAGAATATTTTTGAAGTGCCCCAGTATTTCTGGATGCGCGTAGCGTTAGGCTTGTCTCTCATCGAACCCAAGAAGGAAGCGCGTGCTATGGAGTTTTATCACACGATTTCCACCTTCCGATACGTTCCCTCCACCCCTACCCTTCTTCACTCCGCGACCACCCATCCGCAGATGAGTTCCTGCTACCTCACGACCGTCGAAGACGATCTCCACCATATTTTTAAATGTATCGGCGACAACGCGCAGCTTTCGAAATGGTCCGGGGGGGTAGGTAATGACTGGTCCAACTTGCGGGCAGTGGGAGCTTTAATCAAGAGCATCAATACCACGAGCCAAGGCGTGGTTCCTTTCCTTAAAATCGTGGACGCTACGACTGCCTCCATCAACCGAAGCGGCAAGCGCCGCGGTGCTACCTGCGTGTATCTCGAAACCTGGCACTATGAAGTGGAGGATTTCTTGGAGCTCCGGAAAAATACCGGGGACGAACGCCGACGTACGCACGATATCAATACCTCGAACTGGATTCCCGACCTTTTTATGAAACGGCTGCGGGAAGATGGCGAATGGACGCTCTTCTCCCCCGATGAAGTAGGAGATCTCCATCATGTATATGGAAAGGAATTCGAGAAACGCTATATAGAATACGAAGCGAAAGCCGATAAGGGAGAAATTCAGCTCTGGAAACGGATCAAGGCGCAGGAACTCTGGCGGAAAATGATCACGATGCTCTTCGAGACGGGGCACCCGTGGATGACCTTTAAAGACCCTTGCAATATCCGCTCTCCGCAAGATCACGTGGGAGTCGTACACAGCTCGAACCTTTGTACTGAAATTACTTTAAACACCTCCCGCGAAGAGACGGCGGTCTGCAATCTGGGTTCCGTAAACTTAGTGCGGCATTTCGAACATGGGAAGATCAATTACGAGCTTCTTGGGCAAACCGTTATCACCGCAATCCGATTGCTCGACAACGTAATCGATTTGAACTATTACCCCACGATCGAGGCTAAGAATTCCAACTTGCAACACCGGCCCGTCGGATTGGGCATCATGGGCTACCAGGATTTGCTTTATAAAGTGAGAATGCAGTTCGCGAGCGAGGAAGCCGTGCAGCTTTCGGATTCGCTTATGGAGTTTGTCTCATATCACGCAATACTCGCCTCTTCGAAGCTCGCCGAAGAGCGCGGTACCTATTCGAGCTACAAAGGTTCCAAATGGGACCGGGGCCTCTTCCCCGTGGACACCTTGGGAATACTCGAAGAAGAACGCGGGATTCCCACCGGCATTGAAAAGGAGGGAAAGCTTGATTGGGCACCTGTCCGAGAATCGGTCAAAAAGCACGGCATGCGCAATTCGAACTGCTTAGCTATTGCGCCCACCGCCACCATTGCGAACATTTCCGGCTGTCTTCCCTCTATCGAGCCTATCTACAAAAACCTCTACGTAAAATCCAACTTCAGCGGCGAGTTTACCGTCATCAACAAATATCTCGTGGAAGATTTGGAGAGACTGAACCTTTGGAAGGATGAGATCGTTGAAAAGCTCAAGTTCTATGACGGGAGCGTCCAAAGGATCGCCGAGCTTCCCGAGGAATTGCGGAACCGCTATATGGAAGTTTTCGAAATCGATCCCCACTGGATCGTGGAGCACGCCGCACATCGCGGAAAGTGGATCGACCAAAGCCAGTCCGTAAACATCTTTACCGCGAGCGAATCCGGACCCTTTATTGCCGATGTGTATATGGAAGCGTGGCAGAAGGGATTAAAGACCACGTATTACCTCCGCACCTTGGGCGCTTCCTCCATTGAGAAGAGCACCTTGGACATCAATAAGAAATACGACACGCCCCCCGCTACCGAGAGTATCCCCGAAGTGATGGCAGTAGCTGCCGTAGCCTCTACTCTCCCCTCTTCCGCCGGAGAGCCTCAGCCCCAACCTTCCACCTCCACTTCGTTTCAGCGAGACACGCAAGTAGAACTGGCCTCGGCTTCCACCTTACGCGCGGAAATCACTTCGCCAAGCGAAGTGAAAGACCCTTCTATCGTATCAGCAAGTAAAGTGATTCATATTGCAGAAGGAGGACTTTGCGAAGCGTGTCAGTAGTGTTCACGACTAACGACCTAACACTGATGGCCTATGACATCAGTGGGGTTGTAATGTCTTCTTGCTTGTTATAAGTTATTAGTCATAGGTTATTAGTTATCTTATGTCCAACGATTCTTCTTTCTCCATACCCGCAGCTCCCTCTTCGGCAAACGCCGAAAAACGAATATTGAATTCCACCTCCACCGACCCGAACAAGATCCTGCCCATGAAATACAAATGGGCGCGCGAGCATTATAAGAAAGGGGTAGCAAACAACTGGATCCCCGAAGAGGTCAACATGCAAAAAGATGTGGAGACCTGGAAAAATCCGAAAGGGCTTTCGGACGATGAACGCCGCCTCATCCTCTGGAACATGGGGTTCTTCTCTACGGCCGAGTCCCTCACTGCGAACAATTTGGTGCTCATCGTGTACCGGCACATTACGAATCCCGAATGCCGGCAGTACCTCCTGAGGCAGGCATATGAAGAAGCGATCCACACCGATACTTTTATTTACTCTTGCGATACGTTGGGCCTCAACCCCGACGAGGTGTACAACATGTACGCCTCGATTCCCTCCATTAAGGAGAAGGATGAATTCGTGGTGGCGATGACCAAATCCATCATGGACCCCAATTTCACCACGCAGGGCACCGCGAATATCCAGCGGTTCGTACACGATCTCGTAGGCTTCTACGTCATCATGGAAGGCATCTTCTTCTACGCGGGGTTTGTAATGATGCTTTCTTTCCTTCGGCAGAACCGGATGGCAGGCGTGGGCGAACAGTTCCAGTTCATTCTTCGGGATGAATCGGTACACTTGGCATTCGGATCGGATCTCATTAACACAATCGTCCAAGAAAACCCGGCGATCTGGACCTCGGAATTCAAAGCGACCTTGACCGAAAATATCAAAAAAGCCGTAGAACTTGAATATGCCTATGCGAAGGATTGTCTCCCCCGCGGGATCATGGGGCTCAATGCGGAAGCCATTAACGATTACATCAAATATATCGCCGATCGCCGCCTGGAGCGCATTGGACTTGCAAAAGTGTATAATACCGCGAATCCTTTCCCGTGGATGAGCGAGATCATGGATCTCCGCAAAGAAAAGAATTTCTTCGAAACCCGCGTCACAGAGTACAAGAGCGGCATGCTCAAATGGGGAGAGGAGCCCAAGAAAGAAACACCTAAGCAGTAAGTTGTCATTGGCTAAAATAGCGCAGCGCCCATACCTTCCGGCATGGGCGCTTGTTTTTGTCCATCTGGTAGGACTCCTCCTTTTACTGCTTTCTCATCCAGCTATGCACTAGGAAGCTTTAGCTCCAAGGCGACCCCGGTATCGTTATCAGATGCCTCTTCGTCGAGTTTGGAGTGGCTAATGTAGACCCCTTCCGGAGAAGAACAGCCTATCTCCACCACCCTATTTTCGTCGATTTGATCTGAAGTCATCATCCATTGTTCCGGATCGAGGTATTGCCGCGGCTTACAGCCAAACTGGTAACCATGAAACATATGAAGCATGGCCACTGTGAGCGCATTAGGGATGGTATATTCGGGGAATTCAGCGAGCACCTGTGCCCGCATCTCTTTTCGAGTCATAAATGGCTTCTTCACTATTCCTCGATACATGGCATGCCATCGACAGCTCGCGAGATTGGACGCAAAAGGTTGCGTCAATGTCCACTCTTCAGCTCCTACGACAAACCGAGGGAGGCGTTCAAGGGTATGCATCCGCACAAAACGAGCGAGACTCAGGGGTTCGCCTCCTACTTTTGCCAGCTCTAAAATTAACTCGTGAGTATCTTTTCTTTTCTTCCCTGGAGAGAACGGGCATGGGGCATCCAGGATTTCTATGCTCCATGGGACCACACTTACAATTCCCGGATCATCTTTTTCCTGAATAAATGCTTTGCAGTGATTGCTCCAGTCTTCCCACGCAAAAAGCCCCCTCCCCATCCGCTCTCGCAGACTCCGCATCATTTCCGCCTGTCGCGGAAGAGAATCATTAAATTTCATAAAACACTTTCAAAAAAGAAGTGGCCTCTTACGGAGGTTCGGCTCGTCTTTTTCCTTTAAGCATCCAGCACACAGCCTGAGATGGATGAGACGAGCCCTAAGCCCGAATCCTTAGGGCTCGCTTCATCCCGAATTGTGAATCGCGCTTCTTTAATTATATCAACCCGGTAGTAGAAGTTCGACCCAGTGCCGCTCGCTTTGAGCGGAAAGTCGAACTTTCACTACCGGGTCAAGTTATTTATTCCACCATAATCACCCCTCCCTGACTGGCGCTCATGTGATCGTGATACCGCCACGCACCTATCTCATTGAAGGTGAAGGACCAAGATTCTCCGGATTCAATGCGTTTACAAGCATCGAAGGCGCTCCCACGACAACCTCCTTTTTCCGGATAGCCGGTATGCGCTGGGTGCGGATCTGTGGCGGGCCAAAATGGTTTTCCAGAGTCATTTTTAAACACTACCGTGTCTCCTTTTTTAATATTTACGACACTAGGAGAAAATCCGTTCGGGATGTAGCTGATCGTAACTGACTGCGATACGGGCAGCGCGGGAGGAGGAGTAGTAGTTTCCACTTCTACGGTCCCCAAGGAAGAAGATTCCGTTTGGGTTTGGGTTTGGGTTTGGGTTGGGGTTTGAAATGCCGGGGCGTCCGCAGGAGTTGGAGCGGTGGTCTTAGGAGGCATTAAGGCAATACCTATAAGCACGAGGGCAACAATTGCCACAATGGCAACAATGATCTTATTCATACTTTTGAGTATAGCAAATCCAGTATCTCTCTAGATTCTACTTTCTACTTTCTAGTTTTCCTACTGCACAATAATGGTCCCCATTTTCGAAGGATTCAGATGATCGTGATACCTCCACGTACCCACTCTATTAAATTGGAATTCCCACGGATCTCCGGAAGCCTGGGGACCGCAGGCATCGAAGGTGCTTGCCACACAGCCCTGTCGCTCCGGATAGGTCGTGTGCGCGGGATGCGGCGCGGAAGCCGGCCAAAAAGCGCGAGAAGACTGGTTTTCAAATATCACCTTCTCCCCTTTTGAAATTGTAAGGCTTACGGGAGAGAAACCTTGATCCGTGTAGGTAATCACCGCTTGCGGCAAAGTCAAAGTTGCTCCCACTCCGATTCCTGCCGATGTACTTCCGTCGAGCGCGGTGCCTGCGGCACCTGAGGTGGAAGTGGGGGCCGTAGAAGTGGGCGTGGAAGTCTCCACGGTGCCGGAGACAGGCGTAAGCCCCGCGTATGGCTTGGCCGTGGTAGCGGCGCCCCCCATCCAGCCCGCTGCGATTCCCACCACAAGCACGAGCACTACTATCCCCACAATTACCGCGATTGTTTTTGCCGTACCGCCCATTGTGATGATCATCGACTATTGATTATTAACCGTTCATGAAAATGTAACGCCACCTGCTAATTTTCCGAACAGGTGGCGTTAATTTTACTACCGTTATTTGAGGAATTCCGGCGTGGGGTAGAGTGCGCTCAGCACCCACATCATGATGAAAAGCGCGATCACTCCCACTACCAACAGCCATTGGTTAAATGTGAGAAACGGCTCCCTTTTTACCTTTATCCGTTCCACAAACGGAACTTCCTTGACTTCCCTACATTGCCCCGTCAGAAGCTCTGCTCTTTTCTCTTTTGCCAGATCCTCAAGCCCATTATGTTCCTCCGCCCATGGGCGCAGGAATCTTTTCAATTTGAGGGTTTTCATATCCCTCCTTTCGTACTTTAACCATTATCATATAGCCCCTACTTTGTCAAGGAGACCAAGACTTCAGTTCCGAGAGCAATTGTATTTTTTGCTTTCTAGATTCTCAATTCTGCCCGTGGTATACTATTCCAGTTTTAAGGATAGTTTGCGCAAAATTGCCGCGGCAAAGCGCAAAGAATTATGAATTCTATCCCTCTCGATACTCCATTAGCTGAATTCCCTCACGTTCCTAAACGGTTTTTAACTCATCTCTCTCGTCTGGGAATTAGGACCGTGCGAGAACTTCTTTCTCACTTTCCGGTTCGCTATGAAGATTTTTCGGCGTTCCGGCCTATTTCTGATCTCGAAGTAGGTGAACGCATCACCATCCAGGCGCAGGTGGTAAGTACAGAATCCCGCCGAAGCTGGCGGAGGCGTTTTGTCGTGGTCGAGGCGGAACTCGCGGATGCCAGCGGCTCGCTCCGGGCAGTGTGGTTCAACCAACCTTATGTAGCACATTCTTTACGGCAAGGACATTGGTATAACTTTTCCGGGAAAGTGGGCACCAATGAAGAAGGAGATGTATATCTGAATAATCCTACGTATGAACTTACTGACCGCGGACAAGGGCCGAATGGAATGCAGACAGACGCGGAACAATACGTGGACGAATCTGGTCAGCCACTGTCCGCGTCAAGTCCGCAACTGTCCGCGACTAGGCACACCGGGCGGCTTGTGCCAATCTACCCCGAAACTAAAGGCCTTACCTCCAAGGGCATTCGTTTTCTTATCCATCCTCTTTTGGACGCTATCGAGCCTCTTTGGGAATTCATTCCTTCACAGATTTTAGAAAAAGAAAATTTGCTGGAGGTAAACGATGCGCTTCGAGCAGTACATTTCCCTCTCACACTCGAAGACGCGGCTCGAGCGAAGCGGCGTTTCGCGTTTGAGGATCTCTTCCTCCTTCAGCTTTCGAATTTGGAACAAAGAATGGCTCTCCAGAAAGAGACTGCACCAGCAGTTCCGGCCTCGATCGAACGCGTAAAAGCCTTTTTGGAAACTCTCCCTTTCCCTCTCACCTCTTCCCAGAAAAAATCACTTTGGGAGATTCTCCAGGATATTCGCGAACCGCATCCTATGAATCGTCTGCTTCAGGGAGATGTGGGATCGGGAAAAACCGTGATTGCGGCGCTTACCGCCTTCCTCGCCGCTGAAGCGGGGCTCCAAACCGCAGTTATGGCTCCTACCGAGGTACTCGCGCGCCAGCATTATGAAACGTTCAAAAAACTGATCGATACTATAAGGATTACCGTGCCTGTCGCATTACTCACGAGCCACGAAACTCTGATTGCTCACGACGGGAGTCTCGAGCAGGAAAAATCCAAAAAGAAACTTCTTACGGCTATTCAAAACGGCACGATTCCCATCGCCATCGGCACGCATGCGCTGCTTTCCAAAGCCGTCACATGGCACTCGCTGGGGTTAGTGGTAGTCGATGAACAACACCGATTTGGCGTCAGGCAGCGAGCCCTGCTCGCCCGCGGACAGACGCGGAATGAAACGCGGACAGACGCGGAAAGTAAACTTCTTTATGAGGACATAACATTTCAAATTAGAGAATGCCTTTTTGAAGTAAGAAAGACTTTAGGCCTCGGTCATAAAGAGAATATTTATGAAAAAGCTATTGAAGAGGAGTTTAAAAGAAAAGGTATATATTTTGAAGTTGAGAAATCCATACCAGTAAAGTACGGCGATAAAAAAGTTGGGGTATATCGTCCCGACTTTGTAGTGAGCGACAAGGTAATATTGGAACTCAAAGCATTGCCTTTTGTAGGGCAAATTGAAAAAAAGCAAATCTGGAATTACCTGAAAGGGTCTCCTTATAAACTCGCCCTACTTGCGAACTTCGGGCCAGAAAAACTTAGGATCGACAGAATTATTTACGATACTGCCCGTGCAATTCCGCCACTGTCCGCGTCAGGTCCGCAACTGTCCGCGTCCTTGCCGCATTTCTTAAGTATGTCCGCGACTCCCATCCCTCGGACCCTAACTCTCACCGTCTTCGGGGATCTCGATCTCTCGACGATTACGGAGCTTCCCCCAGGCCGAAAACCCGTGAAAACGCATATCGTCCCGCCCGAAAAGAGAGAGAAGGCGTATGAATTCATTCGCGGCCAGGTGCAGCAAGGCAGGCAGGCGTTTGTGATCTGCCCCCGCATCCAGGCTCCGCAGACAGGCGCAGAAGAAACGCGGACAGACGCAGAAAAACGTCCGCGACTGTCGGCGTCACGTCCGCAACTGTCTGCGTGGGATGTAAGGACCGTAGAGGAAGAATACGAAAGACTCTCTGCAAAAATATTTCTGGATCTCCAAGTGGGAATGCTTCACGGCAAAATGAAACCCGTAGAGAAGGAAGCTATCATGAAAGAATTCCGGGAAGGCAACTTGGATGTCCTCGTCTCTACGACGGTGATCGAGGTGGGAGTGGACGTGCCGAATGCCTCTATCATGATGATCGAGGGTTCGGATCGCTTTGGACTCGCCCAGCTTTATCAGCTTCGCGGGCGCGTGGGCCGGGGCGCACATGAATCGTATTGCTTTCTCTTTACCGATTCCGATTCGAAGTCTACTCGCGAACGCCTGAAGGCAATCACTGAAGCAAAGAATGGGTTTGAACTGGCGGAAAAAGATTTGAAGCTCCGAGGACCGGGAGAATTTTTAGGCACCTCCCAGACTGGGTTCCCGGATGTTGCCATGGAGGCTTTAACCGATCCTCCACTGGTCTCTTCTACCCGCGAAGCGGCGAAAGAAATTCTTCGTGCAGACTCGGAGCTTAAAAAGCATCCGCTGCTCAAAAAGAAACTTATGGAGTTCGAGCGGGGCCTTCATTTAGAATAACCACATACCTGAAATGCTTTTATTCTTAAGTCTGACGGTCGTTTGATTTAAGAATCCGGAAGGATTTGCCGCAGACTTCCCTTTTTCCCAATTTCGAAAATTTCTACCGCTTCAATAAGTCCGAGTTTTGCAAGGTCATCTAAAAATTCTCGTGGAACTTTTACTCTTCCTACCCATAAACTTTTCTGCAACATCATACATCCAATTCTCCGAAGAGCTTGCCGAACCCATTCTCTTTTTCTCCTCTCTTTTTCCGGGATGTCAAAAGCCACAATAATGGTAGTCACAGACTTTGTGATCACATATTGCGGGGGAGGCAGCGCCTTCTTTTTTCTCTCTAATAATTTTTTCAAATATCTCGAACCTTGGAATGTAGTGAAAAACTTTTTTTCTTTTCTTTCAATAAACCCATCTTGCTCAAGCCACGCGAGGATGTTGTAACATCTTTTTCTTATTCGGTCATATTGTTCTCGCTCGTGACGCTTCCTCACCCTTCTCATTTCTATTTGTTCTTTAGCTTGAAGGATTCTTCCTGAAGAAGCTCCGTATCCTGCCTCAAGGACTGCGAGCGTAAGATCTCCCATTTCCATTGCTGCCTCCGCAAGACGTTCAAGTACCGCAATAGTGAAATCTCCTTTCATAATCTGAAGTTCTTAAATCCTACGGTCGTCGAGTTTAAGAATATTTTTAGATATGCGTGGAGTTTGGAATATATGAAAGTGGATCTATGGTCTATGGCGAATGTATGGCGGATCTATGGTGGATTTTACTGAATCCACTCGATAATCATTCCGCCGGAGCCGCCTTTTCCACCGTAATTACCGCAACCACCGCCGCTACTGTAATGCCTGCTGGCTGCTCCGCCTCCGCCGCCACCGGTATTCGCGGCTCCAATTCCTCCTGCGCCGCAGTTCGCCACTCCTCCCGCCGCTCCGGGCCCGCCGAAGCTTCCACCTCCGCCGCCACCGGCGTTGCTAGAACCACCTCCCGAACCTCCCGTATTAAACAATCCCGAACCTCCCGATCCGTTATATCCACCACCCCCTCCTCCGCCTGCCCCAAATGTGCTGGCCGAGCCGGTGCCCCCCGTTCCACCATCGCCGCTTCCGCCTCCGCCGCCGCCCGGGCCTCCTCCCGCGCCTCCTGCTCCGAGGTTGTTCGCATGCAATCCTCCCACCCCTCCGGCGGCATGCAGACTAAGACCAGGCATCACAAACGAAGAAGTGCCTCCGGTGATCCCGTCGGAGTAGGAAGCCCCCGAAATTCCACCCGTTCCCCCTTCTCCTATCGTTATGGAGCTCGCCGCTCCGGGCGTAATCGTTACCGGATATCTGTAAATAATTTCTCCGCCGCCTCCGCCGCCACCGCCCTGGGTGTTCCAGGTGTAAACTCCTCCTCCTCCGCCGCCTCCACCCCAAAGCGTCACCCAAATAAGCGAGACGTTCGAAGGAAATGTAAATACCGTGGTTCCCGAAGTAAATAATCGCGATTGCGTTCTCCCGGAAGCGGCGAAAAGCTTTTCTCCCAAAGGAATCTCTGCCGGCTTAGATTGAGCTGGATATACCATCAAAAAGGCTGCAATCGCTCCAAAAAGAAGACCGCTTATAGTAAGAAGCGGGAATCGAGAAGCACGCATACTTCTTGATTCATGCTTCTTGATTCCTCCTTCTTGATTCGTGCTTTTTGATTGTTTATTCATGATTCTTACTTCTTGATTCCTGATTTTATTCCACCCATTCCAAAATGACGCCACCGGAACCGCCGGTGCCTCCTGAACTGTTCCCTGCCCCTCCTCCTCCGCCAGCGCCGGTATTCGCAGCGGCGTTATTTCCAACAGTGCATCCACCCGTCCCTCCTGATCCGGCAAAACTAGATCCACCTCCCCCTGTAGAACCGGTAATACACGTGGTACCTGACGCTCCGGCATAGTTCCCTACTCTTCCGCCTGTACCTCCCGGGATTGCATAGTTTCCTAACCCCCCTCCGCCCCCGCCTCCTCCCATCGCCACCAGCGTGCTCGAGGGGCTCATTCCAGGTCTCCCCTGAGTAGTGCCTTGTTCAAATACAAAAGGTCCTCCGGCTCCTCCCAAGGCCCCTCCCCCTCCTGTCCCGCCAGAACCTATAAAATCTCCCCCACCACCGCCACCTGCAGAGAGCGTGAGCGTGCCTACCACCGTAGTGGTTCCGCCTGCGACTCCACCAGTGCCGCTACTCCCCCCTGCGCCGCCCGCTCCTCCCGCTCCAATCGTTACTGTAATTGAGGCGCCGGAAATAGTGTTCATAGGCACTCTGAATATTGCCGCTCCGCCGCCACCTCCGCCGCCGCCGCAACAATAATTGCCTAAATACCAGCCTCCTCCTCCACCTCCGCCTCCTCCCCATGCAGTAACCCATACCAAAGAAACTCCCGTCGGGGCTGTAAAGGTACTCGAGGTGTTAATAGTTTGGGATTTCAACCTTCCTCCCCCGCCTGATTGCGTGTTCACATAGCCTCGCGTGACAAGATCACTCGACTGGGTTGGAGTCAAGATTCCGGTGAGTCTCGCGGATATAGTGATCACTCCGCCCGACGCTCCTCTCACCAAGTAGTGCGCACCGAGGAAGCCGACGGTCATAGAAGCAAGAAGCAGGAAAAAGGAAGCAAGCGCCTGCCTTTTATTTCTTTTGGGCTGGAGTTCGTTTAATTCCTGATCCGCATGTTTTACTTCCTGGTTCATGATTCCTAATTCTGGATTCTATTTTTTCACACTATTCCGTCCATTCGACGATTACGCCTCCGGCTCCTCCTCCACCGCCAATGGTGTTACCGAAGTTACAACCGGACCCTCCCCCCCCTCCTCCGGCTCCAGTATTCGTCACTGCCCCGGACCCGTTCGTGTGGTAATTCCCTCCGTTGCCTCCCGCGCCTCGAAACCCTCCGCCGCCTCCACCGCCGCCGGACACATAATTACATAAACCTCCAATATTGCCCGTTGAACCTTTGGTTCCTCCTGCAAATGGGGGCATAGGACCTCCCTTTCCTGCGTCTGCATATCCTCCATTTCCTCCGCTTCCTCCTCCCGATCCTCCCACTCCAAAAGGGGTTTGGTAACCAGCCCGACCGTCAGTATTTCCAGAAGTGTTAAGCCCTCCTCTACCTCCCCCACCTCCTCCTACACCTCCTCTTTGCTGACTGGCTTGCGGTCCCCCTTTTCCTCCCTGGGCGACTATGAGGTCACCGAACTTAGTATCTCCACCATCGGTACCGGAGGAGTCTCCCCAAGATGGAAAAGAAACATTTACCCCGCCATTCCCCCCGTTTCCAATTGTAACTGAGTATTGTTGTCCGCCGCTTACGTTGAGCGGCATTTTATACACCACTGCGCCGCTGCCGCCTCCGCCTCCGCCGACAGTAGACCCTCCGCTGTTTGGTGGCGGAAATCCGGTTGATCCTCCTCCTCCGCCGCCGCCGCCCCAGGCGGTGACCCATATCAAAGACACTCCCGTGGGCACTGTGAACGTGCCATTCGAGGTAAAGGTTTGTGATTTACTGGAGGCAGTTACACTCTGCAATTGAAAATATTCCAACGTGAGCGCGTCCCCCGACGCTGTAGGAGGAGAAACTCCCGTAACGCGCGCGGAAATGGTGATCACTTTGATTGCCTGTCCTTTTACGAGAGGCGGTGCTACAATCCCCAGCCACACGAGAGCGATGCCGCCCGCAAAAAGAAGCAAGAATTTAGGAGCACAAATCAACCGAAAACTCCTTCTTGATTCCGGCCCCTTATGTTTTATTTCTTGATTCATGATTCTTAATTCTCACTCCTTCGGAAATTATTCCACCCATTCGACTAATACTCCCCCGGCGCCGCCGTCTCCACCGTTACAGCCAGTCCCGCTGTTTACCCCTCCTCCTCCGCCGCCTCCAGCCCCGCTCGTCGAAGAAGCACTTTGTCCTGCGGTGCAGGTGCTCGCAAAATCTGAGTTTCCGCCGCGCCCCCCTGGACCTCTTAATCCCGCCGCGCCCCCACCCCCAGAATTAATTGAACCTGGAAGACCTCCCGCAAAAGGTCCCATAAAGGAGCCTGAAGCATTTTGCGCTCCGCCTCCTCCGCCTCCAATCCGAATCAGTGTAGAGCTACCCAGTGCACCAGCCGTAGAATATGACGCACCTCCTGGCCCTCCAAGCGGTCCTCCACCCGACCCTCCTGTAGCATTCGAGGCATTGCACGCTCCGGATCTTCCAAATCCACCTCCCGCGACAGATATCGTGATACTTGTAGCAACGAAGGTCGAGGTGCCTCCGGCTGTGCCATTCGAACCCGAAGCCCCCGAACCTCCCGTACCGGCTGGCCCTACCGTTACTGCGATGGCCCCACCCGCACTCACATCCACTCCTTGGCGATACACCATTTCCCCGCTCCCGCCTCCGCCGCCGTGATACGCGTTTCCACTGCAGTTATATCCGCCTCCTCCTCCACCTCCGCCGCCCCAGGCGGTAACCCATACCCTCGTCACTCCCGTAGGCACCGTGAACGTGCCGTTCGAAGTGAACACTTGAGAACGCCATTTTCCTACCGCCGGCTTGGATTGGAGATAATTAATAGTCGCCACTTCCTCATCCGCATTGGGAATCGGAAGACCCGCAATTCTCGCGCTAATAGTAATCACACCGCCTGCGGCACCGCGCACAAAAGGTGTGTTGCGAAGGAAATATACGGAAAAAAGGCCTATCGCAACACCGAGAATAAGGAATAAGGAAGTAGGAATCAGGCGGTTATTCATGGATATGAATTAGGAATCAAGCGCTTATAAGACGCGCCCCCTTAATTAAACCATTCACCAGTTTATTAACTTTTATCGATTGCTCATAGGCAACACCAAAATCACCAGCGGAAACATATCCTAAATCTTTTCCTGCATAGAGCTGACTTTGGAGTTCTGCCACAGAGCCCTGTGCTATAGAATAAAACTGTATCTTCTCTCGATATGACTGCCTTCCAAATCCTTCCGCGATATTAGAAGAAACGGATATTATGCACCGGCGCATTTGATCTACAAGCGAAAATAGTTCTTCTTTCGGAAATTTTTTGGTGATTCGATATATCATGAGTACTAATGTATGTGCTTCCTGCCATGCGATAATATCAGTAAAATTTTTAATCTTATGTGGTGCCGTGCTTCCTGTTTCTTTATTCATACTTCCTACGTCTTGATTCTTGCTTCTTAATTCCTGATTCTCATTCGCGCTACCGCGCAACTTTGCCTATAAAGTCGCTCTTATCCACCAACCCGAAGCGCGTGCTGTCGAGCGAACCCCCTATTTCGTCGCCCATGATCAAATGCGCGTTTCCGGGCACTACTCCCCCATAATCTTTGATGTAGAGCGAAAGCAAACGGAAACCCTGCTCGCTGATGTTGTAAGGAGTTCCGCCGGAAGTTTTCGCCGGCGCGCCGTTCACTAAAATGTTCCAGCCCGCGCCGCTCTTTTTGAGTTCGAGCTTGTCATTCGGAATGGCCTTTACCACCTTCGCGAGCGGCTGCGTGCCTCCCGCATAGCCGTAGACCACCACGTCGCCGCGGTTGGCATCCTTACAGTTGTAGTATCCTTTTATCACTTTCACTTCCTGCCCGTCTTTCAATATTCCTGCGAGCGAACTGCCTGCGATCGTCATTTTTTCTTCCGTGGTTTTGCAGTCTATCGGTTGGGCCTCTCCCCCCTTGAAAGTGAAGCCGCCTCCACTCTGCGGCGCGGGAGGAGGAATGAGATTTCGCATTACGATTGCGCCGATTATACCACCTAAAATAGCGGCGATGAGTATTGGTAGATGTTTTTTGATTAAGTCCATGGGTTAATTCTAACAAACCGACTCAAACCTAACTGTGGACAAGTATTTTCGCTTTATTTATAATTTGGGAATTCACCTTCGGCCTCCGAGATCCCCGCGTACGCGGGATCGATTTATTTTAAAGTAGTCCCTAAGCATTGCTTCTATTTTCTATATTTCTACTTTCTATTTTCTTATTTATTCCTCCGGCACGACCAATCCTTCCACGCCGTCTTTCGACTCATTGGTCCACTTCGCGGCGGCGCGTCCCAATGCCTATATTTTCCATTGCTTTGCAATTTAAACCCTTGTCTCCATTGTATTGTATTGTATCAAATCATCCCGCCAGCTCAATGCACAAGCGCGCGTCTCGACATGCCTTCGGCTCAACGCGAGTGGCAATATCAGGCACGGGGACGCGGAGGCGTAAACTTCTGCCACGCTTTTCCGAGCCGGAAAATCTTCACGCGGGCGGCCTCATACCGCCCTACGAGATCATCGAGGAGCGAGGCGTCGAGCTTCGGGCCGTATATGCCCTTCGCGTGTTCGAGATACACTGCCATTTTGTTGCACCCCGCCATCGCCCGTTCGAGAATCAAAATTGCCGTTGCGTGGTCGCCGAAGCGCAAAGAGTGTCCCGTGGCGAGGGATAAGGGTATTCCCCGCGCGGTGTCCGTCATCGCTTCCGCAAACGGACATGCTAATTTTTCGAGCTTCGGATATACGTCTTTCGCCACAATCACCGAGCACGCGAGGGTCGCCTGATACACTTCGAGATCGCGGAAACTGCGGACTGGCTTTTTTGGAGAAAATCTGTGCACAACAAGAGAAAAGTTTATTTGTAGAGGTTGTGCGAAGCGTGTACGGGTTTATTCGCGGATGCCGCGGGATAGTAAGTCGCCGTTTCCCGTCGGTCATGCCGATGTGCTTCTTGCCGCGGCTTTTTGCTACCCAAAAACCGGCTTTTTCAAAAGCGCGCACCACTCTGTCCGAGGAAAGATCCGTAAAGAGCACTACGGGACTGCGACTTCCAGCTCTCGTACTTCTGTTTTTCCTTCGTTGTCTTCTGCATCCATCGAGAGGTACGTGAGAATTGCATCTTTAAGATTTGCGAGTGCTTCGCGTTTAGTATCCCCCTGACTGTGACATCCTGGAAGCGCCGGAACATGCGCATCATAGCCATATTTACTTTTCCGAAGCACGATAAGATATTTCATAGAATCACTCTAGTGTGTAGAGATGGAAAGTCAATGAATTTCGCCCTTTTGGTTTTTTCCATATCACGAAATTTTGAGAGTCGTATCGCACGAGTTTCGCATATTTTGACCTCTACCCCTGCCATTCGTGACATAAAAACGATGCTTGTAACACTCAACACCAAGGCAATTTCGGATACAGGAAAATGCCCATCTTGCATCGTAAAACTCATTCTTCGAATTCCGAGACATTGATCCCTTCTACTCCATCGTGGTTCAGATTCCCCCATTTCTTGTAATCCACGCGGGGAGCGGAGAGTTGGTAGGATACCGCCACGGGGCTATCGGCGGAGAGCGTGATGGTTTCTGTCGCAGGATCGAGCGTATACCACGTCTTCGCTTCCCCTTCGGGCGTAAGGAGCACGGAAAGCCGCTCCCAGGCCGTTTTAGCCCCGAAATTCGAGGTTTTCCGGAAGAGCCACAGATCGGAACCCGTCTCCGCGGCGGAAAAGTCAATTACGTACTGGTATAATGAAGGAGCCGTGGGCCCGGGATAGTCCGAGCCTTGGGTTGGTACCATGGTCTCCGGGGTGCAATTCCCCGCGGGTCCACGGCCCTCGAGGTTATTCACACACTGATTTGACAAAAATATTCCGCTTGTTATAGTAGCGTTAGGTACCAACCCAGGGTTTCTCGGACTATTCCGAGATTCAACCGAAGCCCCGCCCAAAGCGGGGTTTTTGGTTGCGGTGAGGACTACTTTGCCTGTGGTCTGTGTACGCACCCCGCCCACGTTGTCGGGGGTGTAGGTCGAATATGCGATCCCTTCGATGTTGAATACTGGATCGATCGTCCCCACCGTAATTTTCCCGGCTCCTCCGCCGAAGATCACGGTGTCGGAGGGCATGGTCCCGAATCGCGCCGTGGTCGAGCCGCCCGAGGCAACGTCCAATTTATAGCTTGGCCCCGGCGTCCCGATGCCGACTTTGCCGTCTTGTAAAATCTTTATCCTTTCGTACTCTGTTCCTCCTGTTCTCGTCCAGAGAGAAAGCGTTGCGTCACCGCCAGCGATTCCAGTAGAACGAATTGAAGCGCGTGGATAATAGCTTGTACTGCCAAAGTTGAGTGTTGCAGTACCCGTGTCGGACGTGGAGCGAATCATTGCATCGCCGCCGAGAATATCGAGCATTTTTTGTGGCCCCGGCGTCCCGATGCCGACCTTGCCGTCGTTCAAGACCGTCAACTGGGCGGTCCAGGGCACCGTCGCATCTATGGAGCAACTGCTACAACCGGCCGTATAGACGGTAAACGCGCCGGTGGCCGCCTCCATCATCGCCGCCGAGGCCGCCGTGCGGTACTTCCAGTTGGTATCCGAGCCGATGTAGGCGTTGTCGCTGATCCCCACCGCGCGGTTGCTCGTGTGGTAGCTGATCGCCGGCATGCCGCCCAGATGGATGTTGCGGTAGGAGCCGGTGACCGCTTCGACGTCCGTCGTGTTGACGCCGACGTTGCCGCTCGCATCTATTCTCATACGCTCGGTTTGAGTGCTGTTGGCTGTGTTGGTGAAGAACTGCAACCTAGAAGGAGGGCGAGTGTTGGAAGTGAAGGTACCGTCAACTGCACCAGCTATCATGGCAGTATCCTGAAAATATTGGGTGCCAGACCACGGTGTCCCTATAATTTGGAAGGTATAATCGCCATTTGATACGTCCGTAGGAACGGCATATGTGCCTCTAGATTTCTTGAAAAGAATTGTGGCCGATCGAGTATCAGCAACATGTGTGGTCAAGACAAGACCCTGGTCACCGCTGGTCCTGATCTGGATATTCCCATTTGCTACATCCAGCTTATGGTCAGGCCCCGTCGTCCCGATGCCGACGTTGCCGCCACTCTGAACAACAAAGTTAGCAGAAGAATAAAGGATATTGCCTCCAGTCAATGTCAGTCCCTTTGAACTCGCAAGACCAGCGGTGGAAACGCCGCCACTG
>Ga0194131_10000169_pt1 | contig 103103 bp, 96 predicted proteins | sample TA2KigO120mmetaG_FD_148631 | JGI IMG/M metagenome (GOLD analysis project Ga0194131, IMG submission 148631) | Freshwater microbial communities from Lake Tanganyika, Tanzania - TA2015053 Kigoma Offshore 120m | ecosystem: Environmental > Aquatic > Freshwater > Lake | place: Tanzania: Lake... | reverse complement strand
TGGCGTTCCTTCCGTGGCTCGGTGCACTGGTTGGGCAGTACAGGCGGCTCGAGGCGTCGCCGGACTTCTGGGCGGGCACGATCAGCCTCGGCACCATCGTCGCGACAGCCCTGCGGAGTTTTCTCGCCGGGTTCACGGGAACCGGCTCGGGCCAAATGATGATCCTGGTGGGGTTCTCGGTGGCCGCGATCGTCGGGCTTCTTCTCGGCGGGATCCGATTGGTGCGTCGTCCGGAGCCGAGGGTCATCTTTGTCGCCGCGGTCGTCGTGATCCCCGTCCTGTGTCTCTACTTCATCATCGCGCGGAACCCGAAGTTCGCCGACCGCTACCTGATCTCGGTGATCGCGCCGTTCCTCGTTCTCGTGGCGGCGTCGATTTATCAAAGTGCTCGGTTCCTGTCGGCCGGGTCACAGCGCGTGAAGGACGCCCTGCTGATCATCCTCAGCGCTCTGGTTCTCGGACCTTCCGCGTATGAGGCGCAATCTGTCCTCCACGCTGATCGATACGCCAAGGACGACGCGCGGGTAGTGGTTCGCTTCCTCACCGAGAACTATCGGCCCGGAGATGTCGCGCTCTTGCTCATCGATTGGTCGCCGGCATTCGACTATTACGCCCGAGGCGCGCTGCCTCGACGGGGACTTGGACCCACCGATGACATCGCCTTTGCGGCCGGCGAGATCAACGCCCTCATCGCCGCAGGGCATCGCCGACTATGGGTTGTTGGCTGGAACATCGAGTGGGCGGACCCCTCCGGAGGCATCCGAGCCCTGCTGGCGGAGGAGCTCAGCCTGCTCGATCTGCCCGACCCCGGGTTGCGCGGTCACCAGATCCAGGTTTTCTCCCTTGAGACCATTCTCCCCGTCGGCGCCCAGCGCGTCCCATCGCGCTCACTCCATGTCCCGTTCGATGGGGGCGTCGAACTGATGGGCCTCGATCTGGATCCCGCGGTTGTGACGCAGCCCGGCCGGTTGATCCCAGGTCGTGCGTACTGGCGCATCACGCGCCCGATGACCGCCGACATCGCCGTCTCGTATCGTCTCAGACGCGATGCCATTCACTGGAGCGAGGACGACCATCGTTTGGGCGAAGACCGGCACCCGACGATGCGCTGGACGGTAGGGCGTGTCGTGGGTGGGCCGCTGGTTTTTCGCGTTCCGTCGGGAACCCCACCAGGTACCTACGAACTCACCGCTCAGATCTACGACCGCGCGCGACCGCAGCCGATGTCCGTCCTCGCATCACCCGGCCAGACGCAGGTATCCCTGGCATCCGTCGTTGTCGAGGCGCCGAGCGATCCCCTCCACGTGCCGGACTTTGGCACGTGCCCTCGCGTGCGGCTGGGCGCTATGACGCTGCACTGTCACTCTCCCGTTCCCGACGAACTGTCCGCCGGTGAGGAATTGATCGTTTCGACATCCTGGGCCCGCGCGTCGAATGACTCCCTCGCCCGGCGTTTCCATTATCTCGCAGTGGGACCCGATGGGACGAAGACGCTACTCCGGGAGACTGAGATTGGAGGGGGTGGCTACCCACCGGACCGGTGGAGAGAGAAAGAGGTGCTGCTCGAGCGTACCCGACTTACCATACCCAGGTTGTCCGGGTCGCCGGTTGTGATCCGCATCGCTGCGGACGAACTGGGCAGCATTGACCTTGGCGCAGCGAGGGTCCGGCAGGCCGCGACTTTTCTCGATAATCCTCGTATCGGCCGCCCCCTCGAGGGCGTTCGATTCGATGGGGTCGCCGAACTGGTTTCGGTCGATACACCGGCGGCGATCGCGCGCGGTGCGAGCGCTCAACTCAGACTTGTCTGGCGGGTGATCGGCCGACCCGAAGCGGCAATGAATCTCTTCGTCCACATCGCGGGAAGCGATCGGCGGCCTGTGGCTCAAATTGATGTGACCCCTGGCGGAACCGCTCGGCCCGCATCCGGCTGGGTCATTGACGAGTACATCGTGGACTCACCGTCCATATCGATCGCCTCATCGGTGCCGCCCGGTCTCTATCACGTTCTGGTCGGCCTCTACGATCCGCGCACCGGCGTCCGCGTGGGTGTCACACTGCCAGACGGAACACGGGCCGATTCCGTGCCAGTTGCGACGCTGCGAGTGAGCTAGTTGGCAGTAACGACAGTGGCCCGCAACCGATACCTCGAACTCGGCGCGAGTGTTGCGCTCGGCCTGGCTGTCGCATGCGGAGTGTTGTTTGGCGGAGCCCTGTACGCCGCCGCGGGCCTGGCGGGTATCGCCGGCGTGCTCCTGGCGGCTCGTTCTCGTCATCTGGTGCTCGCGGGGTTCGTGGGCGTCGCGGCGCTTCTTCCGTACGCGGTCATCCCCGTGTCGATTGGCGGCGTTCGACTCACGCTTGTGGATGTGCTGCTCTCTGCGCTGCTTCTTTCCGTTTTCGCCGGACTCCTTCTGAGAATCGAGACGAGGCGTGGGACGCCCATCGACTGGATGGTGGCGGCTTTCGTCGTCGTGTCCGGTGCCGCTTTCATCCTGGGAACCGCCTACGGAATCACCGGGGAGCAAACGCGACAATTCCTGAAGCTAGTAAACAGCACCCTCCTGTTCTTCACGCTGACTCAGTTTGTGCGAGAGCGACACGAGATCGATCGACTGACTCGTCTCATCGCGAGCGCCGGGGTGGTCGCGGCGCTGCTCGGAGTGATCCTCTATCACCTGCCCCCGGCAGTCTCGAATTCGCTCCTTGTCAGCTTGCGGCCTCTTGGCTATCCGTCTGGAAACGTCCTACGCTACATCGAGGACGCCGGTGTGCGTACTGATGTCCTCCGCGCAACGGGCACCTCCGTTGATCCCAACGTGTTTGGCGCACTGCTGATCGTGATCGGAACGCTTGCGACCGGGCACGCAATCCGCGCCGCAGGGCGCGCTGCGATCGCTTGGTACCTCGGCGCGGCGGTCGTCGTCTACGCGCTGCTTGTCTCCCTCTCGCGTGGGTCGTGGTTGGGGTTCGGGATCGGATCCCTCGCGGTTGTGATCCTCCTCCGTCCACGTTTGTTGTGGTGGTTGGGGGGTGGAGTCGTGGTGACGATGGTAGCTTTTGCCGGCATCATCGCTCGCTTTGGCGAACACTTCCTTCGGGGCCTGTTTGTCCAGGATCAAGCCACGGGAATGCGCCTCGGCGAATACAAGGACGCCCTGCGACTCATTCAGGAACATCCGTTTCTCGGGATCGGTTTCGGCGGGGCACCATCGATCGATCGATACCTGGGAGTGTCCAGTACGTTCCTTCTGATCGCTTCCGAAGTAGGGCTTGTTGGGCTGGGTCTGTTCCTCGGGGTGATCGGCTTCACGCTGATGCGCGTCCGGATCGCATTGCGCCATCAACGGGGGGACGATCGCGCCAGAACCACGGTACTTGCGTGCACGCTGGCAGGCATGCTCGTGGCGGGGGGCCTCGATCGACACTTCTACGATCTGAGGTTTCCTCACATGGCCGCGCTGCTCTGGCTGGTAATCGGCCTGGTTCATATTTCGATCGGTATCCAGAGAGCCGATGCTTATCGAGGTGGGCGGGAAGTGGAGGGTGAGGGTGCCGCGAACCCTGGCCAAGAGGGTCGGGCTGGCGCGGATTCGCGCCCTCACCTTGCTTCAGACGGGCATCCCGGATAGCGCCGCCCAGGCGACACGTCGGGCTCGCGTGGTCTGGAACGTGACGGGCGCAACAGACTGCGTCTCGACCACTCCGGGGTCGACCGCCTATGTCGTCTGCAAGGAGTTGGACCCCGGCGAAACGGGCAGCGAGACGATCACATTCCGAACCACCGGCGAGGTGAACCGACCTCGTCTCGTCATTCAGACTTCGAATGCTGCGGCTGTGGTGTCGGTTGATTCCCCCACCCTGGAAGATCATCTGCCTGCGGATACGGACGTATCCTTCGATATTGACTTCTCCGTGCCCCCGGGAATACGAGCGCGCCAGATCAGCGCGCGGGTCTACATGCGCGATCGCAACGCCGTCCTTGTCCCGCCTCTCAACGTTCGACTGAGGATCAACCATCCCAGGCCGGACGAAGTCGCAAGAACCCCGGTCGTCGTGCCGACCACTCACGTCCGGATCTTGAGCCAGCCCCTCTCGGCCGGTGCGATTGCCAGTGCGGCGCTGCTCAACGTGCGCACGCTGCGGGTCACCTCCGGGACGGAGGTCAACGTGGACGAACAAGACCCGGGTACAGCGCTCGGTCTACGGCGTCCTGTGTGACTCGACTGCCCCGGTGGTGAGTAACGCCCCGTGCGAACCCGATGCGGCCACGATCGGCGAGTGCGATCTAACGATCGGTACTCAGCCTGACATTCGTCGTGATGCGTCCAATCGCATCCTCTGCTTCATGTCTCAGATACTCGGTGCCGAGGGCTACTACGTCGTGCGCGTCGATCGCCCCTCGGCGGGGCAGCCCCTGACCTATCGCCTGGACGATGCACTGAATCCCGATGCACTGATCGAGACGATTGGCTCCCGCAGCTACTACCCGTACATGCAGGTCAGATAGCGTGTCTATGGGCTGATGTGGACGGCGAACGTCCAGGGACCGACAAGGACCCTCGCCTGCCCCTCGGGCAGACGGAAGGCTGCATTCAGCAGGTGGGGTATCTGCAATTGAATCGTGCGCGCTCTCGCTGGGGGTGGCGGGACAAACGTCACCTTTCCCAGCGATAGACCGCTCGAGAGCGATGCGGACGTTCCGGGCGCACTGACCTGATACACCGTGCCGAGGTCGTCGGTCAGGAGGAATGCCTCTGGCTCCCAGGTAGAAGGGGCGGCGACGCGACCGCTCGTCACGACGTACGACACCGTCACCCCGTCCGAGAACATCTCCGCGGAGGTCACGCGAATGGTGACTCCAGATGACTCGCGAGTCTGATCGATCGCGAGGACGCGTTCCAGCGCGGTGCCTGTGAATCGCGAGGTCACCGGGGGCGGCAGTGGTGTTGGTGTCGCGAGAAACGGCATGGAACTGATGATTCCGGGGAGGACAAGGAGTTGAAACAGGACAAGCCCCAGCGCGCCCAGAGTGAACCCTACAACCATGTAGAACATGCGCGCGGCGGTCGGTCGAGGCACGGCGTACCCCCTAGGAGATGGCCATCAGACGGCCGGTTGGCGCCAGGGTGAAGACGTAGAAGATCTCGTCCGAAGCTCCGTCCGGGCGAAATCCCGATCGTGCGACGACGTAAAAGACATACCTTCGTCCATCGGCCATCAAGTAGCTGGCGATTCGACTGACCGAGAGAATCGCCGCCCCGCGCGAGCGGGCCTTATCCAGGTCGCTCTGCACGCTCGCGGATGTCATCCCGGCGGCTTCGAGCGCTCTCCGAACATTTGGATCGTAGGTCTCGACCATGCCGACCGCATCGAACCTGCTCATACTCGCAAGGTACTGATCCGCGAACGGCGCCTCCTCATTTGTTGCCGAGCCGACAATGCTCGTCGGAAGCGGAGTGATGTCTGGCGTGGCCACGATCGAGCCGCCGGGCGAAATCGCAACCGGTCGGATCCAGACCACGGCGCCGATCAACACGACAATCACCGCGATCGCACCGAGAACGATAATCGGTCGCCGGTAGAGCGCAGCCCCGACGCCGACGATGACGTGGGCGATGGAACTGCCGGGACTCTCCGAGGCCGGGGGTTCCGTTGGCCTTTCCGTCACTGGGCGACCAATCTTGTGAATCGAGGTGTCTGCACCGTGCCCCGACTGTTTCAGAATGGCGTTCGGCAGTCAAGCCGTGACTGCGGCGCGCGGGTCCGCATCTGACCGCATCCGCATGAGGCTTCTGTTCCTCCTTCCTCAGTTGCCATTTCCGCCTCGTAAGGGCACGCAGATGCGGAACGCGGGCCTGCTGCAGTCAGCTTCGGCGAGGCACGAGGTCGCGGCGGTCGCATTCAACGATGACGACCCACGGAGCGAAGTCGAGACCGTGGCACATTGCCCTCTCGTGTGGTGTGTTCCGACTCCGGCGGGGCGGAGGCGGTTGGACCGCCTACGATCGGTGGTCGCGTCGCCCGCTCCGGACCTTGCGCTCCGGCTCGATTCCCAGGAACTCCGGCGCGCCGTGGCCCAGGCGATCGATACCTTCGGTCCGGACGTCGTGCAGATCGAAGGTCTCGAGGTAGCTCGTTCCGCGCCGCGATCCCGTACCTCACGTTGGGCGCTTTCGTACGATGCCCACAATTGTGAGTGGTTGCTCCAATGGCGGAACGCACGACTGGCGTTGCGGACCGGGCAGTTCGCCCGTGCCGCCTTTGCGCTTCTAGAGTCGCGGAAGTTGTGGAAGTATGAAGGGGCGCTGGTACGGGCAGCGGACGGGGTGGTGGCGGTCTCGGAGATCGACAGCCGGGCCCTGGTGTCCGCGGGACCTCCCCGCCGAATCACGGTAGTCCCCAATGGAGTCGACACGAGTCAGGCGCAACGGGCCTCCGGCCCATCTTCAGTAGATCGGGTGCTCTTTACCGGTACCCTCGATTTCCGGCCAAACGTGGATGGAGTCGCCTGGTTCGCACGGGAGGTGTGGCCGAGAGTGCGACGACACCGCCCAAACGCGACGTTTGCCATCGTGGGCAGGGCTCCCGACTCGGCGATCCGAGCGCTCGACGGCCAGAATGGCATCGCAGTGCACGCGGACGTACCCGATGTCGCACCGTTCTTCAACGGCGCGGCGGTCTTTGTCGTCCCTTTGAGACTGGGAGGTGGCGCTCGCCTGAAGATCCTGGAGTCGTTCGCCTACGAGGTACCAGTCGTCTCGACAACGGTCGGTGCCGAGGGTATCGCGATCACCGCGGGACGCGACATCGCACTTGTTGAGGACGCGGCGGGTTTTGCAGCGGAAGTGACGCGTCTCTGCGTTCCCTCTCCGGCCCGCGACCTTCAGGTCGAGCGAGCACGTCGCCTGGTCACCTCGTCATACGACTGGCGTGTCCTCGCTCCTCGGTTCGATGCTCACCTCCGCGCACTCACCCGTGTCACTCAAGGCGGATCGTGAGTCACAGGCCCGATTTCGCCCAATCGGGTCGGCGGCCCCGTTCTGCAGTCCGCATGGCGTGGTTCTCGCTCACGGTGACCGTTGCGCTCGTCTGGTGCGTCGCGGCTCTGGTCTCCGAGCCCGATCGCGTGACTCGCGCTCGCCACATCGCTATTAGCCTGATCAGGTCGGTCCTACCAGAGCGACCGGCTTCAGCGGACGATGCTGCGGCCATGCAATCGGTGATGCCGCCCTATGGCATCAACGTGTTCCTCGAACAGGAGGCCGAGGAATGGAAGGTCGCAAGATCGCTCGATCTCGTCAGAATGACCGGTTCCGGCTGGATCCGGCAGCAGTTCCTCTGGACCGAAGTTGAATACCCGGCTCGCGGGCAGTTCGTCGACCGAGCGACGGGCGGCGTTAGCTGGGCGAAGTACGACCGCATCGTGGAAACGGCCGGGCAACGGGGGTTGTCCGTCCTGTTTCGGATCGACACGTCGCCGGCGTGGGCACGCGACGGTGAGAAGATCGAGTCGCCACCGCACGACTTCGCCGACTACGCCCGCTTCTGCGGGCTAGTGGCCTCGCGATACAGAGACAGAGGTATCGCGATCCAGATATGGAATGAGCCGAACCTCTCCTTCGAGTGGGGAGGCCACCCGCCTCGCGCCGACGAGTACACCGACCTGCTCAGAGCGGCCTACACAGAGATCAAGCGTTACGCGCCAGCGATGCCCGTGGTAGCCGCCGCTCTCGCGCCGACTACCGAAGCGACTGCGCGAGGGCGCAATGACGTTCAGTACCTGCGCGAGATGTACGCTGCAGGCGCGCGCCCCTACTTCGATATTCTGGCGCTGAACCTCTACGGTCTCCGCTCCGGCCCGTACGATCCGAGGGGGTCGGAACACGCCGACGTCAATGTGAGTCGTGCGAGTTTCGTCCGGGCCGTTATGGTGGAGAATGGCGATGCCGCCAAGCCAGTCTGGGCTGCGGAGGTTGGCTGGAACGCGCTGCCGCGGGGATTTCCTGCCGAGAGCCTTTGGGGACGTGTCGACCGGTTAACGCAAGCCCGGTACACGGCGCATCTAATTGACCGCGCGCGGCGCGAGTGGCCATGGATCGAAGTCCTGTTCTTCTGGCATCTTCGTCTGGTCGCACCCGAGGGTCAGGCTCTTCAGCAGTACTACTTCAGCCTCCTCCAGGACGACTTCACGCCCTACCCCGTCTACTCGGCGATAGCTCGGGCGATCGCGAGCCCGGTGATCCTCGGACCCGGCATCCGGTCCCTAGACACATGGCCATTCAGTTCGGGCGGCGCCGTTCCCTCCGCCGGGGGAAGACACGGATTTCGGTTTCGCGGGTCCGGCGTCGATGTCGTCCTCCGGCCGGCCGATCACATCCGAACGCTAGCCTGGCGACTCGATGGCGGAGGCACGGTGCGCGTCGTTATCCCGGCGGCTCGTGAGTCCGTAGTTCACCCCCTCGGGGGCGGACTATCGGGCGGGGTCCACAGCATCGATTTCGAGGCAGGGCCGGCGGAGATCGCCCAGATCTCCGTGATCGCGCACCGGGGAATCCCTCGGATACCGACAGATGTCATCCCTACTCTTGGGGTTCTGGCGCTCGCGATCGCCGCTTCGCTTGCCTTGCGGGCGAACCGATGACGATTCGCCTTGCGCTGGCGGGCACGCTCGCGGCGGCGTTCGCACTGCGAGTGCGCGGCCTCTCCACGCAGAGCCTGTGGTACGACGAGGGAACATCGGCGGCGATGGCCGGACGATCGCTGGTCGAGATCGTGGCGAGGAGCGCCGCGGATATCCATCCGCCTCTTTATTACCTGCTTCTTGCTGCCTGGACCTCCTCGGCGGGACCGAGCGAGTACGCACTGCGCTACTTCTCAGCGAGCGCGGCATTGCTCGCCCTTGCGGCAACCATCGCCCTCGCGCGTCAGGGCTTCGGTCCCAGAGTCGCCGTCCTCGCGGGCGTGGCAGCGTCGGTGAATCCGCTCTCAATCTGGTACGCACAAGAAGCGCGCATGTACGCGCTCGGCTCGCTATTCGTGGTACTCGCCGCACTCCTGGCGCTTCGGCTTGGCCGCAGCAACAATGCTCGGTATTGGCTGGGTCTGGTGGGCTTGGCCGTCGCGACCGCATATACCCACTACGTCGCGATCGCGTCGTTTGCGGCGCAACTCCTTGCGCTTCTCCCACGGTTCACCGTTCCCATTTGGCGCGCCCGCGCTTTCGTTGCTCTCATCCTGGTTCTTATCGCCTACGAACCGTGGTGGTCGACGGCCTGGCGGCAGGTCACCGGGTGGCCTTCGCCAACTTCAGCCGAGTCCCTGCCGACGCTCGTCCAGCGCACTGGGGCCGCGCTGTGGCTGGGTGTCCTCTCCCCGACCAATGACCTGTTGTGGACGACGCCCCTCGCCTGGTCGATCGTTGTCGTCGGACTCCTCCGCATGGTGCGGGGCGGCGGCGCGGGTACCATCGTCGGACTTTCGTTACTCGTGCCCATCGCGGCGATCGTCGGTGTCTCCAGCGTCCGTCCCTTTTTCCATCCGAAGTTCCTTGTATCCGTGGCTCCATTCATCGACATCGCGCTGGGCGTCGGTCTGGCCTGGCTGTATGGAAGTCCGTGGGCCCGGCCGCTTCCGCGCGTGATGGTGGTTTTGCTGGCGATTGGCATGTGCGTCATCCGCCTCGCGGGATTCGCATCAGCGACGGGGGACCCCGCGACACGTCGGGATGAGTACCGAGGACTCGCCGCTTACCTGATGCGGGTTGAGGCGCCGGGTGATGTCGTTCTGGTAAGCGCGCCGGGGCAGGTCGAGATTCTGCGCTACTACTATCGCGGGGAAGCGCCCCTGATCGAAATGCCGGTCGGGCGCCCAGCCGTGGAGGATGCGACCGTCAGCCATCTCGAGGCGGTCACCGTGGCGAGCGCGCACGTGCGCGGGGTCCTCTGGTCGACTGGCGACGTAGATCCGAACCGAGTACTCGAGAACTGGCTGGACCGACGCATGTTCAAGAGTAGCGATCGGTGGTTTGGTGGTGTCAGACTCGTGGAGTATTTGAACCCCGCCGTTGCGGGCGAGCAGAAGAGCACCATACCGGTCGATGAGGAGTTCGTCGGCGTCGGCCGGCTTGCGAGCGTTGAGGTTTCGACGCTGGAGGCTCGGGCCGGCGGTACGGTTCCTATCGCACTCCAGTGGATCGCCGCGGGAAGCACCGCGCGACCGCTGGCAGTCTTCGTCCATCTAATCGACGAGCAGGACTATCTCTGGGGTCAGAGAGATTCCGAGCCAGGCGGAGGGCTGAGGCCGACGACGACGTGGGTCGCGGGTGTCCGATACACCGATCGCGTCGGGCTGCCTATCCTCCGTGGGACACCCTCCGGCGAACTCGATATCGAGATCGGCCTGTACGATCCGTCCACGGGGCTTCGCGTCCGGACGACGTCTGGTAGCGACCACGTGCGGTTTGGCAGGATCGCCGTCAGACCAGATCAAACAGGCCTGCCGCCAGACCCGCGCATGGAGCTTTGGCGGGATCTCGGTGGGGCTATCCTCGCGGGGGTCGACCTGCACCGGCTCGGTGAGGACGACGGCGGCCCCACACTTACGGCCGGCGAGATCGCGCTGCTCTCCCTCCACTTCGTGGGGAAGAGTCCGTCGCTTCATTTGCGCGAGGCCCGCGTGACCGCCGTTTCTACCGTCGACGGCCAGCCGGTTCGGACGTGGTTGCGATCCTCACTCAGCCTCTCACCCGAGGCCCTGACGCCGGGAATGCACGTCAGGCTCCCGATGCGGCTGACTACAGAAGGGCTCCCTCCCGGCGCCTATCGGCTCGACCTTGCCTTGAGGGGCGAGCAGGGGACGGAGCTTCGCGCCGCCGACGTTGCGCGCCTGGGCGTGCGCGGGTGACCGCCCGCGTCGCGCTCATCTGCTCGATTCTCAACGAGTCGCACACGATCGACGCGCTCATCGATTCCATTCGATCGCAGACTTCGTGCCCGGATGAGACGATTTTCGTTGATGGCGGGTCTCGCGACGATACCGTCGCGAGGGTCGAGGCGCGCCTCCCCGAACTCCCGGGTCTGGTTCTCATTCGCGCGCCTGGATCGACAATCGCCGCCGCACGCAACATCGCGATCCGCAGCGCGCAGGCCGACATCATTGTGTCGACGGATGCCGGCGTTCGCTTTGGGTCGACCTGGCTTGCCGAGATCACGTCGCCCTTGCTGTCCGATCCCGACATCGACGTCGTCGCTGGTTTCTTTCAGGCCGATCCGACGCCGTGCTCCCGCTTCGAGCGAGCGCTGGGGGCGGTATCCCTACCTCACGTTTCCGAGATTCAGGACGCGACCTTCTTGCCCTCGAGTCGCTCGGTCGCGTTCCGACGCAGGTGCTGGGAACTCGTCGGTGGATACCCCGAGTGGCTGGAGCACTCTGAGGACGTGGTCTTCGACCTTGCCTTGCGCCGGGTTGACTGTCGTTTCTCGTTCGCGCCAAAGGCGACGGTCCGATTCCGCCCGCGTCCGAATCTTTGGAGCTTCTATCGCCAGTACTTTCTCTATGCGCGGGGGGACGGGAAGGCTGGGCTGTGGGCGGTTCGGCACGCCGGCCGGTACGCCACTTATGCGGTGGGAGCGCTGTGCGGCGTCGCGGGGTTCATTGACGCCCGCTGGTGGATGGCCCTTATCGTGGGATTCACGCTCTATAACGGCCGATCCCTGCGTCGGATCTGGCTTGCGCGATGGGACGTGGCGCCGATAGATCTTGTGGCGACGCTGTTCTGGATGCCCGCGATCACGGTCACCGGTGATGTCGCGAAGATGATGGGGTATCCCCGTGGACTGGCGTGGCGTCTTCGGAACAGAATCAGGCGACCGTGAGCGCGCCAGATACAGGGGTCGTGATCGTCAATTACCGCGTTCCCGCACTCCTTGCCGACTGCCTCACATCGCTAGCAGGGTCATCGGCTCGCGATCGACTGGTGGCCTGCGTCGTCGACTCGGCGTCGGGCGACGGGTCGGTGGCGAGACTCATGCCGCAATTCCCGGACACTGTGTTCCTGGAGCTCGATCGGAATCTCGGATACCCACGTGCGAACAATGTCGGCGTAGCGCATCTGCGCGATCGCTTCCCGGACCTGCGCTACATGCTGTTCCTGAATCCGGACACGGTCGTTCCCGCCAGCGCCCTCTCGAACCTTCTGCGCGTCCTTGAGCGGTTTCCAGGCGCGGGAGCTGCCGGCCCAAGGCTCGAACTAGCCGATGGCTCCATCGATTGGGCTTGCCGTCGCGGCTTTCCCACTCCGCTGGTCTCGCTCTGGCACATGGCGCGGCTTGGTCGGTTACTGCCACGATCGCGGCTGTTCGGGCGCTATCGGCTGACATTTTTGGATGAGCGTGCCGTCGCCGAAGTTGATGCGCTCGCCGGTGCGTGCATGCTCGTCCGGTGTTCGGTTCTCGACGAGATCGGCCTATTCGACGAGACCTTCTTCATGTATGGCGAGGATATCGATCTGTGCTATCGCATGCAGACCCGCGGCTGGCGGGTCATTTACGATGGATCGATTGACGTACGCCACCTGAAGCGAGCGAGTAGTCGTCAGAACCCGCGCGCACAACGGGAGTTCGTGCGTGCGATGAGAGTCTTCTACGAGAAACATTACGCCCGAGATATGCCTGGCATCGGGCGCTTTGCCGTTGAGGCGGGGCTGACCTTCCTGAATCTGGTTCAGCGGTTCCGCTCCGGTCGCAGGGAGATCACTGCATGAGCCCGCGCCGCCACTCCGCGCTCCCCGTGATCGAACTCCTTGCGGCCGACTTCATTGGGGCAAATGTCGCGCTGTTGCTTGCGCATTACCTGCGTTTCGACTCGGGCGCCTTCAGTTTTGAGGAACTGCATCCGCTACAGAGCTACTTCGGTATTGCGGTTTTCCAGACCTTGATCCTGCCATTGGTCTTCGCCATCAATGGTCTCTACAGGCCCCGGCGCACGATCGGTTGGCTGGATGAAGTCTACGGGGTGCTATCCGCCTATTCCGTCACGTCGCTCCTTGTCGTCGTGGCCAGCGCATTGATCTGGCGGGAGTTTGGCCCGTCTCGCCTGCTGGTGGCACTCCTGTGGGTGCTCGGTTTCGCGATGATCGCCGGTCTCCGCATCGTCATCTTCGGACTGCAGGTCTCCGTGCGCGCGCGAGGGCTCGTTCAGGATCGCCTCTTGGTTGTCGGCTCTGGTGAGATCGCCGGACGGGTCGTCGAACGGCTCAACCGTTCGCGCGGCCACGGATACGTCCCCGTCGGATGTCTCACCGAGCCTGGCGCTGACGGTGGCTCGGGGCTACTGCCCGTCCTCGGCACGACGATGGACCTCGTGGAAGTCATCCGCACGCACCGAGTCGACGATGTCATCGTTGCGACGTCGGATCTCTCACACGAGCAGCTTGTCGAAATCGTCTCGCTCTGTCAGGCGGAGAATGTCAATATCCGGGTCTATCCGGATCTCTTTCAGATCCTCAGCAGCGGTGTCGAGACTATGGATCTCGGCGGACTGCCCCTGCTGACGATCCGCGATACGGCGTTGCGCGGATGGAACATCATCATCAAACGGGCGATGGACCTCGTTGGAGGTGCGCTCCTTGTGGTCCTCTTCTCCGGTCCGATGCTGTTGATCGGTCTCCTCGTGCGATTGAGCAGCCCCCGGGGTCCGGTCTTTCACATTCAGGAGCGTGTTGGACTTGATGGACGCCCGTTCCTGTGCATCAAGTTCCGGAGTATGCGCCCCGATGCCGAGAGCGGTTCTGGCCCTGTCTGGGCAACGGCAGACGATCCTCGGAGAACGCGCCTCGGCGCCTTCTTGCGCCGCTATTCGCTCGATGAATTGCCCCAATTTCTCAATGTCCTCTTCGGAGAGATGAGTCTGGTTGGTCCTCGACCGGAGCGTCCCTTCTTCGTCGAGCGCTTTCGGCGGAGCATTCCCCGTTACTGGGATCGGCATCGCGAGAAGGCGGGAATCACGGGCTGGGCCCAGGTGAACGGAATGCGTGGCAACACCTCGATCGAGGAGCGCACGGCGTATGACCTCTGGTACGTCGAGCACTGGACACCGTGGCTCGATCTAAAGATCCTTTTGCGGACTCCGTTCAGCGCAATCAGCGACAAGAACGCATATTGAGGGTGCTTGTTCCGCCGCGTGTGACACTGTTCCTCATTGCGGTGGCTCTCGCCCTGGCGACTGCCCAGACTGTCCAGGCGCAGATACCACCCACTCTTACTCCGACGCCGGGGCTGCCGGACGGTGCCTCTCTCACGACGACCGCGACGGCCACGCTCACCGAGACGCCGACACCAACCGCGACCTCAACGCAGACGCTCACACCCACCGCGTCCCCCACGCGAACACCGACTCCCTACCCCACTTTTCTCCCGGGTGCCACGCCGACACTTGCTTGGCCATCACCGGGACCGAGCGCATTCTTTGTGAGCCGTTACATCGCCAGCGTGCCGCTGGTTGCGCCACCGAAATCGGGCAGTGGCGGGATTCGCGGTCGCGTCGTCGATTGGCGTGGACTGGGCCTGCAGAACTTCCGCGTACAGGTCAGCGGAGTTCCTGCGCAGGCGGAGGCGGTCACAACCGCGGATGGGCACTGGGAAGTCCTCGGACTGCCCCCGGGGGCTTACGAAGTGACGCTGCCCGACTACCGATCCGTGCCGGCCGGCGGCGTCCCCGTTCTCACGGGCCAGATCACCACACTGGACTGGATCGAGGCGAGTCAGTCGGTAGGCCCGGACGCCCTTGTCGGGGTACCGACTGCGACCGCCGCGCCCGCGGCGACGTCGACGCCCGTGATGGTCGCACGATCGCCAGAGGCACCGGCGCGGCCATCGCCGCCGGAACTGGCGATCCTCCGGGTTGGTGCCCACGCTCTACAGCGGGCGGGCGATGCCTTTCTCTCCGGTGCGCTCGTCGTGATGGTGATCGCGGTAGCGGTGGGGGCCATCCTCCTGATACGGCGAATGCGTTGATGCTCCTGGTAGGACTCGGCAATCCCGGAACGGAGCACGAGGCGACACGTCATAACGTCGGATTCCGCATCCTCGAGATGCTCGGCGTACGCCACCGAATCGCGTTTCGCAGGAATCGCTGGCGAGGTCAGGCCGGTCGCGGTCGCATCGCAGACGTCGACGTCATGTTGCTCAAACCGCAGACATACATGAACGAAAGCGGCTTCGCGGTTCGGGCGGTGGTTGCCTTCCATCGAATCGAACCGGCCACGGTGCTTGTTGTCCACGATGATCTCGATCTGCCGCTCGGTCGGTTGCGCTTTCGTTCTGGGGGGGGCGCCGGCGGGAACAACGGCATCCGATCGCTCATATCGCACCTGCAGACCGATCAGTTCGCTCGGTTGAAATGCGGCATCGGGCGGCCCGGATTCGAGGGCGCCGTCGATCATGTCCTCAGTCCGTTCCATAACAGCGAGAGCGAAGCCGCCGACGCGATGGTTGCGCGCGCCGCAGACGCGGTTGAGACCTACGTCCAAGAGGGATTCGAGCGCGCCGCCGGAACCTACAATTCCGGCTGAGGGCCAGTCCTCGAGACAGTGGCCCATTTTGTGTTGTCCGCGTTGAGCCGGGAGCCATCGTGTGAGGGGGCAGGGAGGTTGTTCCAGGGCCTGCTGAGGGCCGCCGAGGAGTGCGTCGGAGCGAGTCTCACCGCGGGGGTCGGCGCCGAGCGGCCGTGCGTCGTCGCGATCGACGCAGCGCATGCGTGGATCGTCGCCGCGCACGTGCAACAGACGTCGCGATCGGCCCTGGTCGTTGCCCCGACGATCGGACGGGCCCGCTCTCTGGTCGAACAGTTGCGGCTCGTCCTTGAAGCCGACTGGCGCGTGGAACTGTTCGCGGAGCGCGACGCATTGCCGTATGAGCGCGTCCCCACGGACAGCCTGACCAGAGCCGCCAGACTTCGGGCGCTCGGCGTGATGGTGCTGGGACAGCGGGGCGTGATCGTGACTACCGGTCGGGCGCTGCTCGATCGATTGGCATCGCTTCAGGAGGCAAGGCGCCTTGTCGCCGAGGTCGCGGTCGGGTCCCGCATCGAGCCTGCACTACTTGCGAAGCGGCTGATGAGCGCAGGTTATCGACCCGGTGCGCTTGTAGAGGCCCCCGGAGAACTCAGCGTGCGCGGTGATGTGCTGGATGTCTATCCGGCTGTGGACGCGCGGCCCGTGCGCATCGAGTTCTTTGGCGACGAAGTCGAGTCAATTCGGGCTTTCGAACCTGTCACCCAGCGCTCAGGTTCCCCGCTGGGCAACCGCACCATCTCTCCGGCTTCCGAGGTGTTTCTCACCGAGGAACGATCCGCCAGAATCGTCGGTCGCCTGGCGATCGAACATCTTCGGGAGGCGGAGATCGCTATCTGGAGCAGCGACCTTCAGTCGATCGCCGCGGGCTCGCTGCCCGAGATACCGGAGATGTACGGTGGAACCCTCGGGTCGGAATCGATCATCGATTACGCGACAGACACCTATGACGTTATCGCGATCGATCCGAAGGGCTTGCGCGCCACGGCCGAGGCCATCGAACAACAAGCGCTCGACATCTTCGACCTCGATTTGCGAAACAATCGTATCCCCAGAGGTCTGGACTCACCGATTCATCCGTGGAGTCGTGCCGCGGACGTCATGACCCGCTCCCACGGGTTCGATCTTCAGTGGCGGGATGACGATGATCGGAGTCGCTCGGGCGATGCCGAAACGCGAGAGCGCCCAGCGCCGTTCAGCCTTCCGCCGTCCTTTGGCGGAAGGCTTCGCACGTTCATAGATGATGTTGCGGGTGCCAGCGCTGCGGGTGACGCCACGGTCATTCTCAGCCAGCAAGCCTCTCGGCTGAGCGAGCTGTTCGCGGAGCGGAATTTGATCGTTCCGATCGTGCGCGAGATCCATGAGCCGCCTCCAGGGGGCAGCATCCTGATGGTCCAGGGAAGCGGACTGGAGGGGGTCGTCTTCCCGTGTCTCGCACATGCGCTGCGCATCGTGACAGACCAGGAGATCACGGGTTGGACCCGTCCGCGACGGCCGGTTCGCACGCGCCGCACCGCGCGCAAGGATTTCCTCAGCGAGCTGGAGACCGGCCGGCCGGTCGTGCATGTGGAGCACGGCATCGGCATCTATCGCGGCCTCGTTCAGCGTGAGATCGACGGGGTCGTCCGCGAGTACCTTGCCATCGACTACGCGGAGACGGACAAACTCTTTGTCCCGGTCGAGCAGGCGGATCGTGTCGGCAAGTACGTTGGCGTGGGTGAGGCCGCGCCGACGCTGCATCGGCTTGGCTCGACCGAGTGGGCACGCACCCGCGGCCGGGTGCGCGCCGAGGTGCGAAAACTCGCCGAGGATCTGCTGGCTCTCTACGCGGCTCGAGAGGTTAGGGCCGGTCACGCGTTCGCGCCGGACACCGTGTGGCAGCAGGAAATGGAAGCGGCGTTCCCGTATGTGGAGACGCCCGATCAGTTGACCGCGCTGGCCGACGTCAAGGCAGATATGGAGTCATCGCGGCCTATGGACCGGCTCCTGTGCGGCGATGTGGGGTACGGCAAGACCGAGGTTGCGATCCGGGCCGCCTTCAAGGCGGTGATGGACGGGCGGCAGGTGGCCGTGCTTGTGCCCACAACCGTCCTTGCGCAACAGCACTACCGCACGTTCACGGAGCGTATGCAGGCGTATCCGGTGAGGATCGAAATGCTGTCGCGCTTCAGGTCTCCGCAGGAACAGAGTCGAATCGTGGATGACCTGACTGTCGGAAAGATCGACATCTGCATTGGAACTCACCGACTGATCCAGAAAGACGTCGCGTTCAAGGACCTGGGATTGCTGATCATCGATGAGGAGCAGCGATTCGGAGTTGGCCACAAGGAGCGACTCAAGAGCCTTCGCGCCGAACTCGACGTCCTCACGCTCACCGCGACACCGATACCGCGAACCCTTCACATGTCGCTCGCCGGCGTCCGGGATCTGAGCACCATGGATACCGCCCCGGAGGATCGGCTTCCGGTCCGAACCTACGTCGAGCCGTGGGACGAGGGTCGAGTGCGTGAGGCGATCCTGCGTGAGATCGACCGAGGTGGTCAGATCTTCTTCGTCCACAATCGCGTGCAGACGATCCATCAGGCAGCCCGCCGTCTCACTGCACTCGTGCCCACCGCGACCTTCCTGATCGGCCATGGGCAGCTACCGGAACAGGAGCTTGAAAGGGTCATGCTCGAATTTGCGGCCGGCAATGCCGACATTCTCGTGTGTACGACCATTATCGAGTCCGGACTCGACATTCCGAACGCGAACACCATCATCGTGGACGAGGCGGACAACTTCGGACTAGCACAACTTTACCAACTGCGCGGACGCGTCGGAAGAGGCGCGAGCAGGGCGTATGCCTACTTCCTCTACAGGCGCAACGTGGTTCTCAGCGAGGTCGCGGAGAAGCGCCTGAAGGCGATATTTGAGGCAAATGAACTTGGGGCGGGCTTTGGCATCGCCATGCGCGATCTGGAGATACGCGGGGCTGGCAATCTGCTCGGAGCTGAACAGAGCGGGCACGCGTCCGCGGTCGGACTCAATCTCTATACCGAGCTTCTCGCGGAGGCGGTCAGCGAACTCCTCGGCAGACCCATCGCACGCATCCCGGATGTGTCAATCGATCTCCCCTGCGAGGCGAGCATCCCGGCGACGTACGTTGCGGATGAGCCAACTCGGATCGAACTCTATCGACGGCTCGCCGCGGCTCGGGATGCCGAGACGCTCGGTGCGCTCGCCGGCGAGTTGCGCGATCGCTTTGGCCCCGTGCCCGCCCCCGTACTGTCCCTGCTCTGGCTGGTCCAGATTCGCGTGGGTGCAATGCGTGCCGGGATCGCCCAGATCCAGACCACTGCCAACGAGTTCGTCATCAGGATGCGCGGCGAACAGCCAGACCGCCTCAAACAGGCCGAGCGAGAGTTCGCACCATTTGTCCGCGGTGGTCGCACGTATCTCTACCTCGATCGCCAAAGACTCGGGATTCGCTGGCGGGAGATGCTTGATAGAGTAGTGGCGCATCTCGACCTTGCTCTGGTCCCCGTCGGTGCCTGAGCGACTTTCACGAGGAGCCGCTGGTGACAGACATTGGCCCGCGACTGGCCGCGCAGATCCGTACGATTCCAGACTTCCCGATTCGGGGGATCCAGTTTCGAGATATCACGACGCTAATCAAGGATCCGACGGGGTTCCGCCAGGCGGTTGACGCCATCGTCGAGTCGTTCCGCGGCGAGCAGATTGACATCGTCTCGGGGGTCGAGTCGCGTGGTTTCATCTTCGCGACACCGGTCGCATACGCCCTCAGCGCCGGATTCGTCCCTGTCCGCAAACTGGGCCGGCTCCCCGCCGAGTCGATTCGTGTCGAGTACGCGCTTGAATACGGTACGAACACGCTGGAGGTTCATCGCGATGCAGTTCGGCCCGGCCAGCGTGTCCTTGTCGTCGACGACCTGCTGGCAACCGGGGGCACGGCGGCCGCCGCGGTGGATCTCATCCAGCAACTCGGGGGCGTCGTCGTCGGTCTCGCCTTCCTGGTCGAGCTGCGCGATCTAAGAGGCCGGGAGCGGCTTCCAGGCCAGACCATACGGTCACTCGTCGAGTACTGAGCGGGTGGGAATGGAAGCGCCGCCCTTCGGCAGTTGCCGGCTACGGGAGCGGCGGAAGGCGATCTGCCCAGGGCTGCACCGCCTCGAATGCGGCCGCGGCCCGCAAGACGAGGCGGTCGCGGTGCCACCCACCGACGATCTGCATTCCTACCGGCAAACCAGCGGAGTCGAAACCGCACGGCACCGAGGCGGCGGGCCAGCCCGTGAGGTTGAACGGAAAGGTGAAGGGCACTCGATCGAAGATCTCGGGTGCCGGACTGCCGCCGATCTCAGGATATCCGTCGTGGCGCCAGGCCGTGCAGGGCATCTGGGGAGTGAGTAGAAGATCGAAGCCCGCCATGAAAGCCTGAGCGCGATCGTAAAAGGCCGAGCGCGCCATGCCAGCCTCGCCAAGTTCCACGGCGCTCATCCGGAGGCCCCGCTCGATCATGATGGCCAGCGACGGCTCGACCCAATCCGGTCGCTCCCGAAACAGGCGCCCGTAGCGATAGGCCATCGACGCGTCCCACAATGCAGATGCAAACCGCCTAGGGTCCTCCCATCCCGGGACGACATCGATGACCTCGCACCCGAGTTCCTCGAATCGGTGCGCGGCGCGCGCGGACGCCGCGCGCACCTCGGGATCAACGGAAGCGTACCCGAAATCGGACGAGTATCCGACGCGCAGACCGCGGAGATCGCCGTCGCAGGCATCGATCCAGGATCCTTCGATCGTTTCGAGCGATGTCGGATCGCGTGGGTCGTGCCCGGCGATCGCATCCATGAACAGTGCCGCGTCCCGGACAGTACGTGTCATAGGGCCATTATGGGAGCGTGATGCCCAGATGTCGGAGTTGGGCCAGTAAGGTACGCGGCCGAAAGAGGGCTTGAACCCGAAGATGCCACACAGCGACGATGGAATGCGAATTGATCCCGCACCATCGGATCCCTGTGCCAGTGGTCCAAGGCCGGCCGCCACAGCGGCACCGGCGCCGCCGCTCGAGGCGCCGGACGTGCGATCCAGGCGCCAGGGATTGACCGTCGGTGGACCAAGAAGGTTGTCGCACATGTCTTTGTGACCGTAATGCGGCGTGTTCGTCTTGCCGAAGATGATGCCGCCAGCGGCGCGGACGCGTGCGGCCACGGCTCCGTCGATGGCCGGAATATTCCTCTCCATGAACTTCGAACCGAACGTGGTGCGCAGGTCGGCGGTCTGTTCCAGATCCTTGATGGACACCGGCATGCCGTGCAGCGGACCGGTCGGCGCCTCGTCGGTTTGACGTCTAGCGAGCGCGAGAGCGCGCTCTGAGTCGAGAGTCACGAACGCGTGGAGGCGGCCGTCGATGGCCTCCACCCTGGCCAGGATCGCACTGAGCAATTCGACCGGGGAGAGCGCACGGGCGCGAAGCAGCCGTCTCAACTCCAGAGCCGGGAGGAAGCACAATTGGTCCGACGTCACGTACTCATCATACCGGGAGGCCGACCGACGGCTGCGCGGAACCGGGGGACCGCTCGGGTCCCTTCTCTATACTCGGGATACCTACCTTGCCGGATGGTGTAGTGGTAACACGTCTGACTCTGGATCAGAAGACCCTAGGTTCGAATCCTAGTCCGGCAGCCACATTGGCTCGAAGGGACCTTGAGGGCCTGATGCCAGCGCCGAGTGCGGTGAAGCGGTGCAGGTTTCTGACTGGCGCGGATGATTCCAATTCAGGTGCGGTCGCCCGGACCGCCCCGGTCCCATAGCGACAGCTGCCGTCGATCTCGTCGGGCTGAAGGGTGACCGCGACTCTCCGCGAGCAGTTCCTCCTTCGTAGGGACATCACGTTCCTCAACCACGGGAGCTACGGCGCGTGCCCACGCACCGTCTTCGAGACTTACCAGGCCTGGCAGCGTGATCTGGAGAGCCAACCTGCCGACTTCCTGGGTCGCCGCGTGCGTGGTCTTCTCGCTGAGGCTCGAGCATCCCTGGCAAGCTATCTCGGTGCGGGTACCGACGATCTCGTGTTCTTCCCAAACGTCACGCACGCGCTCAATGTGGCGGCGCGCTCCCTGCCTCTGAGGACCGGTGACGAGGTCCTTACCACAGATCACGAGTATGGAGCGCTGGACCGGACCTGGCGCTATTTCTGCACGAAGGCTGGTGCGGAATACGTGCGCGTCGAGTTGCCTCTGCCTCTCGACGATCCGTCACGAGTCGTCGACGCGATATGGTCGCGGGTCACCGATCGGACGCGGGTGCTCTTTCTGAGCCACGTTACGTCGGCGACCGCGGTCGTCCTGCCCATCCGCCCGCTGATCGAGCGATCGCGGGCGCGCGGAATCTGGAGCGTAATCGACGGTGCGCACGCTCCGGGACAGATCGATCTCGACCTGGACGCTCTCGGGGCGGATTTCTACGGTGGCAACTGCCACAAGTGGCTGTGCGCCCCGAAGGGCGCAGGCTTTCTTCACGTTCGTCGAGCTGTGCAGCACCTCGCCGAACCTCTCGTCGTATCCTGGGGCTGGCAGCCCGTTGATCCTGGTCCATCCCCGTTTGTCGACACGCAGGAGCGTCAGGGGACAATGGACCCCGCCGCCTATCTGAGCGTCCCTGCGGCGATCGAGTTTCAGCGCGACAACAGGTGGCCAGCGGTGCGCGACGCCTGTCACGAACGTGCCGCAAGAGCGCGGCGCGAGATTGAGCGTCTCGCCGATGATGCGACGCCTGTCTGCGCCGACGATCCGCTCTGGTATCGGCAGATGACCACGGTTCCCCTCCCGGCCTGCGACATTGGCCTGGTCAAGAGGCGCCTCTACGATGAGTTCGCGATTGAGGTCCCGGTGCTCCGCTGGCGCGACCGTCCTTGGATCCGGGTATCGATCCAGGCGTACAACGATGACCGGGACGTGGATCGGCTCGTCGCCGGACTGACCCACGTCCTTCGGCAATGAGACGGTCGTACAATCGTACAACCATCTCACTATTACCTCACCCGGCGGCGACGGTCTCCGTTGGCTGGTACGCCGGGACGCCGCAGAAGGCGTCGTAGTCGATCAATTCGGTGATCGTTGGGTTGTCCCCGCACATCGGGCAGTGCGGATCGCGTCGGATCTTCACCTCGGAGAACTCCATCGCCATCGCGTCGAAGATCAGGAGGCGCCCGATGAGGGGGTCACCCTGACCGAGGATGAGTTTCAGGACCTCGACAGCCTGGATCGAACCGACGATTCCCGGCAGAACGCCGAACACCCCGGCCTCAGCGCAGTTCGGCACCGCACCCGCCGGTGGTGGAGCGGGGAAGAGGCACCGATAACAGGGTCCTACCCGAGGCTTGAAGACGGTCACCTGGCCGTCGAACTGAAAGATGGAACCGTGAACCACCGGCTTATCGAGCATGACTGACGCATCGTTCGTGAGGTATCGAGTCTGAAAGTTGTCGGTTCCATCGACGATGACGTCGAACTGCTCGAACACCGAGAAGACATTGTCCGAGTAGAGTCGTTCCCGGAAGGGAATCACCTTCACGTCGGGGTTGATCGACGCGATTGTCCGTGCGGCGGATTCGACTTTCGGCTGTCCCACCGTCTCCACGCGATGCAGGATCTGTCGCTGGAGGTTCGAGAGATCGACTGTATCGAAGTCGACAATGCCGAGAGTCCCCACGCCGGCCGCGGCAAGGTATAGCGCAGCAGGTGAGCCGAGACCTCCCGCGCCCAAGAGGAGTACACGCGCGTTCAGGAGCTTGCGCTGCCCCATCGCCCCCACCTGGGGCAGCAGGATGTGTCGGCTGTAACGTCGGATCTGTTCCTCTGTGAACATGCGTTTCTCCTCCTCTACGCGCGCTGGCCGTCCCATGGTTCAGGACTCGGAATCGCGAATCTCCATCCTCGTCTCCCGGATCTGGCCGTCAACAATGCGGAATGCCGCGATCGTGGGTCTCTGAGAATCCTGGAGCGACACGATCACATACAGCGATTCCGGGTAGAAGGCCATGCGCACATCTGTCGCAGAGGGGTATGGAGCCGACCGGGTGTGAGAATGGTAGATCGCGACGAGATCCGCTCCCTGCCGATCGATGTCATCGAAGACCCGGAGCTGTTCACGGGGGTCCATCACGTAGAGAACGGGGCTCGCCTCGACATTCTTCATCCGATGGACGTCGGCGACGGTGAGATCCTTGCCGGACAGAAGGCCGCAGCACTCGTTTGGGAACTCCGATCGCGCGTGTGCCACGATGTCGTCATAGTGCCGACGCGTCATTACGCAGACTTCTTCCGACCCGCCCGCGAGCATCGGGACGAACGCGACCTCGTCACCCCGATGCAGGATGGTGCGTCGTCCCTCAAGCGCGCGAACCTCCTCACCGTTGAGGTAGACATTGATGTAGTGTCGAAAGTCATCGCCGTCCCAGATCTCGCTGCGTATGCCCGGGTGCGCTGCGTCGAACGCGTCGACCAGGCCAGTGAGATCGGCACCCTCGGTCAGGGCGATCGTGATGTGGGCGCTGCCCCCGGTCAGATGGCGGTAGGGAGTCGGCACGTATACGGTGACGTCCACTCATCCGCTCCGGAACGTCTGCGCCATACTGAGATATCGTTCGCCGGTATCGCAGAGGATTGTGACGACGGTCTGATGCGCGCTAAGCCCGCGTGCCACCTGCGCGGCGGCCCAGACATTGGCGCCCGCGGAGATGCCTACAAGCAGTCCCTCGTCGCGGGCGAGTCGACGGGCAGCCTCATACGCGTCCTCATCCGTCACTGTCAGGACCTGGTCGATGATCGCACGGTTGAGAACTCCAGGAACGAAGCCCGCGCCAATGCCGTGAATGCGATGAATTCCGGGGCGGCCGCCCGACAGGACGGCCGCTCGCGCGGGCTCAAGCGCGACGATGCGCGCGTCGGCCCACGTCGCCTTCACAATCTCACCCACGCCGGTGATCGTGCCACCGGTCCCGACGCCGGCAACGAATGCATCCACGCGGCGATTCATCGCGGTCACAGCGCGGACGATCTCCGGCCCCGTACCTCGGCGGTGCGCATCGGGATTGGCGGGATTGAGGAACTGCTGCGGCATGAAGTAGCCGCGTTCGCGCGCCAGTTGTTCCGCCGCGAAGACCGAGCCAGACATCCCCTCGATCGCGGGTGTAAGTTCGAGCGTCGCGCCGAAAAGACTGAGCAACGTTCGTCGCTCCAGGTTCATGTCGTCGGGCATCGTGAGCACCAGTTTGTAGCCTCGCACCGACGCCACCAATGCGAGACCGATCCCGGTGTTGCCGCTCGTGGGTTCGACGATCGTCATCCCTGGCCGCAACGATCCGTCCGCCTCGGCCCGTTCGATCATTGCGAGGGCGATGCGATCCTTGACCGATCCACCCGGGTTCGCCGATTCGAGCTTTCCGAAGATCGCAGCACCACCGGCCACTTCGACCGAGGGGAGCCGCACGAGAGGCGTGTTCCCGATCAGCGAAGTCACGCGGGGATCAGACATGGTGCTCCCATCGTATCGAAACTATGAGTATGTTGATCGGAATTGATACGGATCGTCCGGCCGTGCCCGAGGGGGCAGGATCCGTTCCGTTCGCCCTCTTCATGGAGAAGGCACTCTACGGCGAGAAAGGGTACTACCGGACCCTGACCTCGCAGCGAGACTACCGCACGTCCTCGCATGTGTCACCGGCATTCGGCCACTGCCTTGCGTCTCTCCTGGTCGACCTCTGGGGGACGATTCGCGATCGCACCCAGTTCGACATTGTCGAACTGGGTGCGGGCGATCTCGTCCTCGCCCATCAGGTAGTCGCGTGGCTCCGCCATCACCGCCCCACGATGCTCGGCCGCGGCGGTTATCGAGCGGTCGACCTCGCCCTGCGCGGGGACGCCGCGTTCGATGAGATTGCGTCGGTCGTCGCTGATGTCCGCCGCATTCCCTTCCGTGAAATTGTGGGAGCGATTCTCTCGAACGAACTGTTCGATGCCCTGCCGTTCCATCGGGTTGGCCGCGACGGTTCCGATCTCTACGAACTCCACGTTGACGCGTGTGGCTCGGTGGCCCGGTATGTCCGCCGCCCGCTGCCCGTCGCCCTGTCGCGCTTTCTGGAATCGATCGGGGTCGCACTTCTCGATGGCCAGATCGCGGACATCTGCCCGGATGCGGAGGATGCCTACCGAGGCGCGTGTGAGGCGCTGAAGCGGGGTTTCCTGGTAACGATCGACTACGGCGGGCGGACGCCCGACCTGTACGGACCGCGGCGCCTGGAGGGTACCGCCCTTGCGTATCGGAGCCATACCGTCCACGCGGATCTTCTCGCCGAGCCTGGCCGCCAGGACATCACCGCGCACGTCGACTTCGACCGACTCGAGGCTGTAGGGGCTGAGGCGGGTCTTATAACGCTGTACCGTGGCCGTCAGAGCGACTTGCTCCGCGGCCGGGTCCGCGAGTGGCTCAATCGGCTTGAGCCGTCCCGACTCACTCCGGCGGATCTATTCAACGCGCGGCACGGCGCGTCGGAGTTGATCGCGCCGGCCGGACTCGGTCGCATGTGTGTTCTGATTCAAACGCGAGGGATCGAGTCCCCACCTGATGTGCTGGTATAGTGCTGCGGGATGGGGAACCCGTTCCGTTCATTCTTCGGTGCGATCGGCGATGCCTACGGCGAACTGTTCTCCGTGGTCGGAATGAACCTCATCTGGTTCTTCGGTACGCTGCCTGTCTATATGGTGTCGGTGTTTCTCATCGGTCCGTACCTCGCTGGCGACGACCCGCAAAACCAGGCCGCCTACATCTATGCGATGGTTGCCGCGGGGGTCTTCTGGGTGGTCGGTCCGAGTCCGCTCCTCGTGGGGGTTCACCTCTGGGCCCACCGCCTCGTCAACGACCAGCGGATCGAGTTCTCGATCTTCTGGGAGGGCCTCCGCGAGTTCTGGCGACCAGCCCTGGCGCTTTGCGGCATCGCGATCGCGGGAAACGTGCTCCTGCTGATGAACGCGGCCTTCTACCTGAGAAGTGAGGTGGGCGCGCTCCGCCTCTTCGGGGTTGTCTGGGTCTGGGCCACCCTTCTCTGGGTGCTCATGCAGATGTACTGGCTGCCGCTGCTCATCGTACAGGAGGATCGGCGCCTGCGGCTCGTTCTCCGGAATAGCTTGTTGTTCACTGTCGCCCAGGGCATCCCTAGTTTTGTTCTCTTCGTGCTCCTCGGCGTCATCGTGAGTCTGAGCGCGCTCATAATGATGCCATATATCTTCCTCGCGGGTGGGGTCGCAGCGATCGCCACGACCCGCATGACCCATTCGCTAATCGAGCGCTTTCGTCCCCGCCCCGCTGGACCTTGATCCATCTCCTGTTCGGAGATTTCGTTGGAGCGCGCCGGCTCCGCTCGTTGAGAGCGAGACTCGGAGACGACTCCGCGGTCGCACTGAACATGGCTGTCTTCGAGGCCAGCCATGCGACTCTGGCGGAAGTGACGGCGGCATGCGATGCGATTCCCTTCCTTGCCGAGCGGCGACTGGTGATCCTGCGCGGGTTCCTCGCGCGTCTCTCGAGTTCGCGGGGGTTGGATGTCGGATGGATCGAGCAACGCCTCATGCATCTGCCGGACTTCGTGGATGTCGTTCTGCTGGAGGAATCGACTCCCGAGGAATCGGGTCTTGCACTTCAGAAGCAGCTTGAGTCCGAGGGACGGTTGCTTTGCGAGCGCGACGCCGCGCTTGATGCGGTCGGGGCGATGGCGTTCGTTCTCGAGGTCGCGCGCGAGCGCGGCTGGGATATTGCCCCGCAGGTCGCCGAGGCTCTTGTGGATGCGACCGGCCTCGATCGCGGCGCGCTAGAACGGGAGATTGAGAAACTCGACCTGTACCGTCGAGTCGCCACGATCGATCGCGACGCGCTCGAAGTCCTCGTTGCCCGTCAGGAGGCCGGAAGGGACTGGGAGTTCGTCCGCGCGCTCGGCGAGCGTGACGCCCGGCGAACCCTCGCGGAATGGCGGCGCCTCACGGATCGAGGAGACGATCCCCATCATCTGCTGTCCCGCATGGGCCGGCAGGTTCGCCAGATCGCCCAGGCATCCGACGTCCTGCGTCACGGCGGGGCCGGCGACGTGGCACGGACGCTCGGGGTCTCTCCCGGCGTGGCCGGTGCTATCTCTGCGCAGGCGCGACGCTGGTCGCCCGTGGAGGCCCGCCGGCTATTCGCCGCGCTTGTCGAGGCCGACCACCTGGGCAAGACGGGCGGTGCGCCACTCGATCATGCGCTGCCGTGCCTGATCGCCACGTTCGGCCAAGCCGATCGCCCGACTTCAGCGAGTACTGTCGGAAGCCGAGCCACCACTCGCGGTTGAGCGTCAGGCGATCATCGGGCGAATCAGTCCCACCGCTCGCCCCTGAATGCGAAGGTCGTGGGGCTTCACGTAGATCGGTTGCAGGTTCGGATTCCTCGGCTCGAGTCGAATCCGGTCACGCTCGCGGTAGAACCGCTTGAGGGTTGCGGCGCCCTCGGGTTCCGCGCCGTCGGTCATCAGCGCGACGACGATATCGCCGTTTTGTGCCGTCTCTCGAGGTTCGACGATCACGATGTCGCCATCATCGATCAGGTCATCGATCATTGATGTTCCTGCCACGCGGAGGGCGAAATTGCCGGGCCGCGCCATCGACGATGGAATCTCGATCTGCTCTGGATCGGCCTGCACCGCGTCGATCGGTCGACCCGCGGCGATGCGGCCGATGATCGGTACTGCGTACGGGCGGGATCCCGCGTCCGCGTTCTCCACGAGTTCGATTCCACGCGAGATCTCGCGATGCCGGCGAATCACTCCCACCCGCTCGAGTTTGTCCAGGTTGTAATCGACCACCGAGGTGGAAGTGATGCCGACGGCCAGACCGATCTCGCGCACGGTCGGCGGTCTCCCGTTCGCCCGTCGAGACTCGGCGATAAACTGGACTATCCGCTCCTGGCGGGCCGAAAGCCGATGGTCATTTGACAACGATTGGCGCTCCTGTCCGCCCGGCCAAAACCGAACGTGTGTTCTTGGAGCATCGTAGGGCGAACACCCGTTCGAGTCAAGAGGCCACCCGACGCACGCCGGACTGGCACGGCCGCTTCGAACGGGTCTGAGCGGAGCGACGTGCCGTCGCACGCGTCGATCCCAAGCTCAGGTGAGTCGGCCAAACCTCGAACGCAACGCAGTCCGAGGCGGAGACAGCCCTAGTCCTCGGCCTTCGTCGCCGCGTTCAACCGCTTCATGAGACGGCTCTTCCGCCGGGCCGCGTTGTTCGGGTGCAGAACGCCCTTGGACACGGCGCGATCGAGATGGCTGATGGCGACTCGAACCGCCTCGGCCGATTCGGAAGCGGGGACTCCGTCGGCGATTGCCATCTGCGCCTTCCGCACATGTGTGCGGACGGAACTTCGGATTGGTCGATTGCGCCGGCGTCGCTCCTCCGCGACGCGGATCATCTTGATCGCCTGCCTGGTATTCGCCAACAGCCGAACTCCTGAAGATTGAGAGCACTGACTATACGTCGTGCCGGCAGACGAGTTCAATCGACGGCCGGACCAAAGTCGCCGGCTGATTCACCGAGCGACAAGTTAGAGGCAGCAGCCTAGCGCCCCATTATGGCCCTGTTTCTGTGGTATTATCGCCGCCGTTATGAGGATTCGTTCGGCCAGCCAAGCCCTTGTTGTCCCGGTACCCACGTTGCGACGGTGGACTCAGGAGTTCGCGGCCGGGTTGAGTCCCGAGGCGCGTGCGAGCGAGGGGCGACCGCGCGAGTTCTCGCCTCGGGATATGCGTGTGCTGCGTCGCGCCAAGGAGATCCTCTCCGGAGAGGATGTGACCTACGAGCGTGCGCGGAGGGATCTTTCCGCGGAGGGTTTGCTCTCATACGTCGTCGATGGGGATGGTGGCGGCGTCCAGGAGGTGCGCGATCAGGCTGCCGAACAGGCTGCCTGGATCGAGTTCATACGAGGCATCGTCCAGGAGGAGATCGCGACGCTACGCGATTTGTCGGCCAACCTTGTCCGCCGAATTGATGGTTTGGAGCGATCGCTCGATCGGCCTAACGCCTCGCCCACGCCCTCCGGTGGCCCGATTTCCACGACGTCGGCCGCGGCGGTGGACTCTGAGGCTGAGCGGCGCCGGAACTGGCCGCGATTTCGCTGAACCGATCCGAGGGCGTTATATAGCGATACGGCTGTTATTCTGCCAGATCATCTCGCCACGGTACGGTACGATTGTCAGATCGTCCGATTGTGCGCCTGACAGTCTGTTAGGGGGAGGTATGCGATGGACCTTGGACTCCGCGATCGAGTCGTGGTCATCACCGGGGGCGGTGGCGATATCGGCGTCAACTGCGCGGAGATCTTCGCGGCCGATGGTGCGCGCGTGGCGGTCTCCGACGTGCGACTCGAGGCGGCGATGCGCGCCGCTGATCGTGCGCGCGCCGTGGGCGGACGAGCGTACGCCGACCGCGCCGATGTCACCGACATCCAGGACGTAGAACGATTCCTGAGCGGGGTCGAGGCTGCGTTGGGGCCGATCGACATCCTGGTCAACAACGCGGGGATCTTCCACTCCTGCTCAATCGACGACATGAGCGTCGCGGACTGGAACCGTGTGATGGAGATCAATCTCACCGGCGTGTTCATCTTCTCCCAGGCGGTGCTCCGCCGCATGAAGCAGCGGCGGCGCGGTTCGATCGTCTCAATTGCGTCGCTCGCGGGGCAGGTGGGCGGCATCCACGCCGGGGCGAACTACGCCGCGTCGAAAGCGGGTGTCATCTCCTTGACGAAGTCGCTGGCCAAGAATGCAGGCCCGTCCGGAATTCGCGTGAACTGCGTCAACCCAGGCGTGATCGACACGGCGATGACTCAGCCGTGGCCTGCGGACGTACGGGCGAACATGGAACGACAGACCCCACTCGGTCGACTGGGGCGACCCGATGAGGTCGCCCGCGTGATCGTGTTCCTCGCCTCCGATGCCGCGAGTTTCATCCACGGTGCTCACGTCGACATCAATGGCGGCATCCTGATGGACTGATGCCCCGGGGGGCGTCCGTATAATCGGTCGATGCCGGGTCCAGGTGCGCTGCCCGCGACGGTGGGTGAACTCCGCGAGCACGGCTATCAGTCGCGGACCGTCAAGGAGGAGTTGCGACGCAATCTGGTCGCGCGCATCCGATCGGGAGCGCCGCTGTTTCCGGGCATCGTCGGCTACGAGCACTCGGTACTGCCCCAACTGGAGAACGCCATCCTGTCCGGGCAGGATGTCGTTCTTCTCGGCGAGCGTGGACAGGCGAAGACCCGCATAGCGCGGTCCCTCGTTGATCTCCTCGACGAGTGCATTCCAGTCCTCGCCGATTCCGAGGTGAACGATGATCCGTTCTCGCCGATATCTCCGGCCGGACGCGCGCTCGTCGCGGAGCTTGGGGATCGTGCCCCTGTCGAATGGATCGGCCGTGACCGGCGCTACGGCGAGAAACTGGCCACTCCCGATATCACCATCGCCGATCTGGTCGGTGAAGTCGACCCAATCAAGATCGCCGAGGGCCGCTACCTCTCGGACGAGTTGACCATCCACTACGGATTGATCCCGCGGACGAATCGAGGGATCTTCTGCCTGAACGAACTGCCCGACCTCGCCGAGCGCATCCAGGTCGGTCTCCTCAACATCATGGAGGAGCGGGACGTTCAGATCCGGGGTTTCCGCGTTCGGCTTCCGCTCGACTTATTCGTCGTGGCGAGCGCGAATCCCGAGGACTACACCAACCGGGGCCGCATCATCACGCCGCTGAAGGATCGTTTCGGAGCGCAGATCCGTACCCATTATCCACGCACCATCGATCACGAGATCGACATCATGGAGGCGGAGCGAACCGCCCTCTCTGTTGAGGGCGTCCAGGTGGTCGTTCCCACCTTCATGCGAGAGATTGTCGCGGAGATTACCCATCAGGCGCGGCGCTCGCCGGACATCGCCCAGCGGTCGGGCGTGAGCGTTCGGGTCTCGATCACCAACTATGAGAACGTTCTGGCCAACGCGGTGCGACGCTCGCTGCGGCTGGGTGAGGCGCTCGCCGTGCCGCGCGTCTCCGATCTGGACGCGGTCACCTCGTCCACGTCGGGAAAGGTCGAGTTCGAGTCGTTTGGGGAAAGCCGCGATGGGCGTGTCCTCGATCGCATCATCCATGGCGCGCTGCTCGCGGTTTGGAGCCGGCGGTTTCAGGCAGCCGAGCTGCAATCGATTGCCGATGCGTTCGAGGGCGATCGCGTTGTGGAGGTATCCGATCGAACGCCATCAACGGGTTACGGCGCAGCGCTCGATCTTCCGGGCATGCGGGATGCTGTTGTTCGATTGGACATCGCGCGTCGAGACCCGGCACTGACGGCCTCGGCGGTGGAGTTTGTGCTGGAAGGTCTGCATCTCAACCGGAAGTTGAACAAGGACCGTGTGGGCGGTACGACGAGGTATCGCGGCTAGCGCCGCCCTGGCGCTTCTGCTGGCTCCTGGCTGCGGGCGAGTGCCCGACCCGCCGCCGACGCCGCGGCCCATCTCGCTTCCCACCGTCATCGTTGCTCCGCCGACTCCTGTCCCCACGGGGGTGCCACAACCGACGCCTTCGCCCACCGGTTTCGCGCCGCCCGTGTTCGTCGATCCGTTCGCGGCCTTCTACGCGACCGAGCGGGATGGGATCTTCGTCACGAGCCGCCATCCGGCCGCGCGCTATTACTACCGATGGAACGATCGTCGCTGGTACGGAGTCGACGACCGCGTCTGGTTCCGAACGATGGACGACCTGCTCTTCGTGTTTCCGGCGCGCACCCCCGCACCGTGATGGACGTCGATCGGTTCGACCGCGCGACCCGGATCGTTCACCTGGCGCATGCCGCGCTCTTCGCGGGTCTCGTCGGCACCGGATTCCTCCTCCTGTTCTTTCCGTCCATTCGGGCCATTGCGCTGGGTCCCTACCGTGTCCTTCCTCTGGTGCACACAGCACTCGGGTTGGCGATGATCGCGCTATTTCTGTCTGTCGCCATCCACCGCGCCTGTGAGCCGCTGCGGCGCGATGTCCGCGCGGCCTATTCCTGGCGCTGGCGTGATGCGCGCTGGCTCGTGCTCGCACCTATTTCGATCGCCCTTCGCGGGAGCGCTCTCCCGGCGCAGCCCAGATTCAATGCCGGTCAGCGACTCAACATCCTGTTCACGATCGCCACAACGGCGCTCCTCGGCGTGACTGGACTGATCCTTTGGAGCGGGCGACTCGTCACGTATCGCATTCAGGAGCCTGCGTACGAGATCCATTTCCTGATCGCCCTCGCGGTGTCGGTGGTAGCGCTGGGGCATACGGTCGTGGCCTTGACTCACCCCGGATCCCTGCGCGGCATCATCGCCGGGCGCGTTTCCGAGCAGTGGGCATCGCGGCACCACGCCGAGTGGGCCGCGACGATGCGGCCGGTGCCCCGTTCAGCCGATCGTGGTGAGTGACCCTTCGAGCGCCCCCATCGCCTCATCGATATCGGCACGGGTGATGATGAGCGGGGGGACCATCCTGACCGTGTTCGGCCCGGTCGCGTTGACGATGAGACCGCGCGTCAGACACTCTTGAACAAGGCGAGGCGCGTAGTCGCCGGCCACGTCGAAAGCGACCATCAGACCGCGCCCGCGGACCTCGGTGATGCGGCCATCACGCTGCCGTAGCGATTCGAGCCGGCCGACAAAATAGGAACCCATCGCGGCCGCGTTCTCGGCAAGGCGATCGCGCACGATTGTGCGCACAGTCGCAACTCCAGCCGCGCATGCGAGCGGATTCCCACCGAACGTCGAGCCGTGGTCCGAGGGAGTGAACACGGCGGCCCGCTCGGTGGCGAGACACGCTCCAATGGGAACACCACCGCCGAGAGCCTTGGCAAGCGTGAAAACGTCGGGTTTGATGCCGTACGGCTCGTACCCCATGAACGTTCCGGTTCGGCCAACCCCGGTCTGGATCTCGTCAAGGATCAGCAGAATCCCCCGCTCGTCGCACAGCGCTCGAACCGACTGGACATACTCCCGCATCGCGATGTGCACGCCGCTTTCGCCCTGGACGACCTCAAGCATCGCCGCGCAGGTGCCGTCGGTGAGGGCATCACGCATCGCGTCGATATCGTTGAACGGCACGGTGACGAAGCCATCGATCATGGGCGTGAACGGCTTCTGAAACTTCTCCTGCCCGGTCGCCGCGATTGTCGCCATAGTCCGGCCGTGGAACGAGCCCGTCGCGGTCACGATCCTGTATGCCCCGTCAAGGTTCAGTTTCCCATACTTCCTGGCCAGCTTGATGGCGGTCTCATTTGCCTCGGCGCCGCTATTGACATAAAAGACGCGCTCGCCGCAGGTGTACTTGCCGAGAAGTTCCGCAAGCTCGAGTTGCGGCGTGCTGTAGTAGAGATTGCTGACGTGAATGAGCTGTGCCGCCTGATCCGCGATCGCTCGCACCAGTTCCGGATGCGCGTGACCGAGCGCGTTCACGGCGATACCCGCGACGAAATCCAGGTAAACCCGCCCATCCTCATCGGTCACACGGGCGCCTTCCCCGCGCACTAGGACGATCGGAAGCCGATTGAACGTGCGCATGTAGCGCTTCCGCTCGAGATCTACCCAGTTCGTCCGCTGGCTAACCACTTGTCCCTCCTTGGGGCTCGCCGCGACGAATCATGGTACCCACGCCCATGTTCGTGAAGAGCTCGCGGATCACCGAATGCGGCACTCGTCCGTCAATGATGTGGGTCGCCGCCACCACGTCCAGCGCCCGCACACAGGCAGCTGCCTTCGGGATCATCCCGCCCGCAATCACACCGTTGGCGATCAGTTTGCGCGCCTGCTGATCGGTGAGTTCGCTGAGGAGCGCGCCATCCCGATCCTTGATGCCCGGCACATCCGTCAGGAAGAGCAACTTCTCGGCACGCAGAGCGACGCTGATCTCGGCGGCTGCGGTATCCGCGTTCAGGTTGAGATGCTGACCGTCCGCGCCGAGAGCGATCGGGGCGATGACCGGGATCGCACCGGACGTGGCGATGGTTCGGATCAGCGCCGGATCGACATCGGTCACCTCGCCCACGTTCCCGAGTCGGACATCCTTCACGCGCCCTCGTAGCGTGGCCCCATCCACGCCGCTTATCCCGACGGCGCGTCCGCCGAGTGCCGCGATCTGGCCGACCAGTTCCTTGTTGACGAGTCCGGCCAGCGCCATCGTGACGACCTGCATCGTCTCGCCATCCGTCACGCGGAGGCCGTCGACGAAGACCGCCGGTTTGTCGATCCGGCGCAACCAATCGGTAATGACCGAACCTCCGCCGTGAACCAGGACCACATCGATGGCGAGATTCTTCAGCATGATCGCATCGGCCAAAGTCGTATCGCCCGAGCCAAGCGTGCTCCCGCCGATCTTCACGACCACCGTCTTCCCCGCGAATCGGCTCACATAGGGCAGTGCCTCGCTGAGGGAGCGGACGGGATCAATCACGTGGTGTACTTGCCGTTGATCTCGATGTACTGCTCGGTAAGATCGCACCCCCAGGCGATACCGCGGCCCGGGCCGAGATTGAGATTGGCTTCGATCACCACGTCGGGCCCGGCAAGCGCGGCCACGCCATCGGCCCGGTCGAATGTCTGGATGTCACCCCGTCGCATGAGCCACACGTCGCCGATCCGCAGGTCCACGCGCGCCTCCTCGACCCGGGCGCCGCTGTACCCCATCGCGCAGAGGATGCGTCCCCAGTTGGGATCGGCTCCGTAGATCGCGGTCTTCACGAGGCTCGACGCCACCACCGCCTTGGCGGCAATGCGCGCATCAGCATCGCTGGCGGCGCCAAGCACACGCATCTCGATGAACTTCGTGGCACCTTCACCATCGCGCGCGATCGCCTGGGCGAGGTCGGCCGCGACCGCGAGAAGGGCATCCTCGAAGGCCGCCGCATCCTGCGAATCGGGCTCCAGTTCGCCGGCGCCGGCGGCCCCATTGGCGAGAAGGAAGAAGCAATCGTTCGTGCTCGTGTCTCCATCCACGGTCATCTGGTTGAAGGAGCGATCGGTCACCCGGGCCAGCATCTCGGCCAGCAGCGGCGACGCGATCCGTGCATCGGTGGCGACGAACGCAAGCATCGTGGCCATGTTCGGGTGGATCATTCCCGAGCCCTTGGCCATGCCCGCGATCGTTATTGATTGGCCGCCCACATTGATCGTTGCCCCGGCCATCTTCACGCGCGTATCCGTCGTAAGGATTGCGTGCGCCGCTGCGGCGCCGCCGCGATCGGTCAACGTCACGGCCGCGATACCGGCCTCGACTCTCTCGATGGGGAGATGGACGCCGATTACTCCCGTCGACGCAACCGCGACCTCTGACGGCCGCACACCGAGTTTGGCCGCGGTCGCGGCCACCATCCGTCGTGCGTCGGTCAAGCCCCGCGCACCCGTGCAGCAGTTGGCGTTTCCCGCGTTGACCACGATCGCTCGGAGGGTGCCGGATCGCAGGTTCTCTTCGGACACCAGGACGGGGGCAGCGCGCACCTGGTTCCGCGTCATCGTGGCCGCCGCGGCCGCGGGCCGGTCCGATGCGATGATCGCCAGATCGAGCGAATGCCTGTCCTTCTTGATTCCCGCGTGCACCGCTCCGGCCGTGATGCCACTGACATCGGTGATCGCGGCCTCACGATTGATCTGCACTGCCGCAGCTCCTGGACGAGGAACCCCGGGACCGGGGAGAAGTGGCGCGGATTATACGCGCCCTATACTCGGAGCAGGCCAGAACCGCGGATCGATGCAGAGACCTCCATTACTTCCCGAGCGTTTCGGATTGGGTGGACGAAGCCCCGGGCAGTGGATCGTGCTGGCCATCATCGTTCTGGTCGCGCTACTGATGTTTGGCGGCGATGCGTCGCCGCGGGGGATAGCCGAGGCGGCGGCCGATTTCGCTCGGCTCCTCGCCCTCTTCATCATCAGTCTCACGATCCACGAGTTTGCCCACGCTGCCTCGGCCTGGTACCTCGGCGATTCGACCGCGCGGTATCAAGGCCGGTTCACGCTGGACCCGCGGGCGCATCTCGATCCCGTCGGCACATTCATGATGGTGCTCACCCTCATCCTCGGATTCGGACTGGGCTGGGCGAAGCCGGTACCGGTCAACCCCTACCGCCTTCTCTTCGGTCCGAAGACGGGAATGGCGATTGTCGCCTTCGCCGGTCCGGCATCGAACATCGTGCTCGCGTTCGCCTCGATCCATCTCGCCCGACTGCTAGGGCTCGGCGCCTCGTCCGAGGTCTCCGTGCTGCTGATTCAACTTGCTCAGATCAACATCGTGCTCGCGTTATTCAATCTCATCCCGATTCCGCCGCTCGACGGGTCGCGAATCCTGATTGGCATTCTCCCGGAGCCACTCGCGTCCAGCCTCGCGAGGCTGGAGCCATACGGGCCGATGCTCCTGATGTTCCTGGTCTTGTTCCTGCCCGGGGTCTTCCGCACCATCGTCGGCGGGGCGGTCGGGCCATTGCTCCGGTTCCTGTCCACGGTCGGCGGCCTGATCTGACCTCGCGTTGCTCCTCAGGCGACTCACCTATCGCGTACGACAGGCGCTCCTCGCGGTGGGTCTGCTGGAGGACTCGCCGCTCGATCATCGCGCGTGGCTCGCCGGCGATCTCGCCACTCTCTTCGAGCGGCAGAGCACGGTCGACCAGCGCCATGCCCGACGCGTCGCCCGGACGCTGCTGCGTGAGGGCGCGTGCGATCCTGAGGTGATTCAGGCTGCACTGCTGCACGACGTGGGGAAGTGCGTGGCGCCGATCCACCTCGCCGATCGGGTCACATGGGTGGTACTTCGTCGTGCGCCTCGGTCGGTCCGCCGTCTATGCCTGCGCTGGAGTCTCGCGCTGAGGACGCTCGATGGGCACGCCATCGTCGGCGCGCGCCTCGTCGCCGCGGCGGGCGGATCGAAACGGCTGGCCAACCTGATCGCGGGTACGGGCGATGATCCCGCCCTCGGGCGTCTGCGCTCGGCAGACGACTCGGTCTGAGGTGGCGACTCCATAGAATCGGTGCGTGGAGCCCGATAGGCCTCGCCTCACAATCATCGGTTTGGGTCTCATCGGCGGTTCGCTCGGTCTCGCGCTCAAGAAACCGGGAATCGCGCACGAGATCGTTGGACACACGCGGCGCTTCGAGGTCGCTCAGCGCGCCCGAGCGATGGGCGCTATCGACCGGGCGGAGTGGAACCTGCCCGCGGCCGTGAGCGGCGCCGACATCGTCATTCTCGCGGTGCCGCCTCGGGCAATGGCCGCTCTTATGGAGCAGATGGCGCCACACTTACAGGCCGGTGCGATCGTCACCGATGTCGGGAGCACCAAACAGGAGATCATCGCGGCCGCCGAGAGCGCGCTCCCGCCGAACGTCGCCTTCGTCGGTGGCCACCCCATGGCGGGACGCGAGCAGGCTGGACTTGAACACGCGGAGGCCGGGTTGTTTCAGGGAGCGACGTACTGCGTCGTGGCCGGCCCCCGCTCGACAGATCGGGCCGTCGACGTGGTGCACTCCCTGGCGCGAGCGGTTGGCGGTCATCCGTTCACAATTGATGCAGCGGAGCACGATAGCCTCGTAGCCGCCGTCAGTCACCTTCCCTTTGTGACCGCGGCGGCGCTGGTCCGAGTGGCCGCAGGTTCACCTTCCTGGGTCGACCTCCAGAGGCTGGCGGCCGGGGGATTCCGCGATGGAACCAGGACCGCGAGCGGCGATGTCGTGATGCACCGCGACATCGCCCTCAGCAATAGGCAGGCGATTGTCCGCTGGCTGGATGATCTCGTCAGCGAGCTTCAACGGGTTCGCGCGACGATTCTGGACGGTGACGCGGGCGGCTTGGAGGCATGGTTCGCCGAGGCCAAGCAGGAGCGCGATACGTGGCTCGAACGTCGTGGAGACTGGACTGTTCCGGGCGCCGCAGTGCCAATGCCGCCTCGGGGTGAACTGACTGACTCTTTGCTCGGTCGATTCGGACGCCTGATCAAGCCACGAGAACAGTGATAGAGGGATGTTACGGGATACCCAGGTCCAACCGCGTGTATGAATGATCGTTCAGGCACTCAGATCAAGGAGGAAGGGTCGATGATCGCTGGTTTCCCGGATCTGATCCCGGTCACGCAGCGACTCTGGGATCGGCGCGAGCCGGATATCGCCGGGCGAGTGCGGGCGATCATCCATGGGAGTCGGCTCGCCGCTCGCACTACCCCGGAAACGCGGGTGGCGATCGCCGTGGGTAGTCGAGGGGTCGCAAATATCGGACTCATCACACGATCCACAGTCGACGTACTGCGCGGCCTTGGAGCTCATCCCTTCATCGTGCCCGCGATGGGCAGCCACGGCGGTGCGACCGCAGAAGGGCAGATCCAGGTCCTCGCCGAACTTGGGATCACACCGGAGGCAGTAGGCGCCGAGATTCGATCCTCGATGGAGGTCGACGTTCTCGGCCGGACGGACCGCGGCATGCCTGTGTACTTCGATCGGAACGCGAAGGGCGCGGATGCGATCGTGGCGATAAATCGGGTCAAGAAGCACACCGACATAACCGCGGTCCACGAGAGCGGGCTGATCAAGATGCTCGCAATCGGCCTGGGCAAGCGCGCTCAGGCGGAGGCGATTCATTCCTACGGCGCGGCTGGCCTACGGGAGCACCTTCTCCCAGTCGCCAGGGTCGTACTCGCCCGTGCGCCGGTATGCCTCGGCATCGCCACGATCGAGAACGGATATGAGGACACGGCTGAGATCCATGGCTTCGAGCCCGAGGAGATCGAGGCTGGCGAGCGGCGCCTCCTCCTCCGCAACAAGCGGCGATTGCCACGACTCCCGTTTGACGCGATCGATGTCCTGATCGTCGACCGGATGGGAAAAGAGCTGTCCGGTACTGGAATGGACACGAACGTGCTCGGGCGGGTCCGGATCGCCGGCGAGCGCGAGCCGGAGCGCCCTCGTGTGACATGGATTGCGGTCCTCGATCTCACACCAGCCTCGCACGGCAACGCGATTGGGGTCGGGCTGGCGGACATCACTACGCGGAGACTCGTCGATCGGATCGACTGGGACGCGACGTACGTCAACGGCGTCACGAGCGGTTTCTTCGAGCGGGCGAAACTCCCCATTGTGGCGAGCAGCGATCGCGATGCCATCGCGACCGTCTTCTCACGACTCGCGCCAGAGGCGCGTGCCCGCGCTCGCGTCGCGCGCATCCGCGACACGCTCCATCTCGATCGCTTCAGCGCGTCCCGGGCCCTTCTCTCGGAGGCACGCGGCCCAATCGACGTGGCTGGGCCGGCGCAGCCCCTCAGGTTCGATGAGGGGGGGAGCCTTCTGGGCGATGACGCGGATGAGCGCGCGCGGCTCATCGCCTGATGCTCGATAGGCCCTGTCCGCGATTGCGGATGTCCCACCACAGTGCGGAGGCAAGAAGATGATGGTTGAGAACGGCGCGCGCGGGAGTGTCCTCGTCCGGCGGCTACGAGAGGTGGCCCGGGTAGGCGGCCGCTCGGAGCGGATGGGCTTCGGGCTCGCCCGAGGAAAGCTGAAAGTGCCGCCATTCCTGGTTCTGGTACGGGCAGGCGCGGCCGGCAGTTCTGTGGAGGCGGGCGTCGATGGCGTGATCGCGACGGAACCACCCTCCTCATCCGGTCCGCTACCCGTGCTGCTTGAAGATTCCGCGATCCCGACCCAGTCGGCGGGCGGCGGTTTCGCCCTCCCGGAGGGCATCGATCTCCTCCTTGGGACTCCGAGGAGCCTGCCGGCCGATCTGCTCGCGACCGCGGGTCAGTCGATAGGGCTGATCGTGCGGACGGATGAACTCGATCCTCACAGCGCGAGATTCATCGCGGATCTTCCGATCGCACTTCTCCTGGTGGGTCGCCGGGACGGTCGCGCCGATCGCTGGACAGTGGCCGATATCATCGCTATGAGACCTTTCATCGAGCCCTCCCGCGTGCCTGCGATCATCGTCGGCGATGGCGGCTTGCGTCCGAGCGATCTTCAGGCTCTTCGAGATATCGGTGCACTGGGCGTGGCGGTCGGGCAGGGGCAGACGGCGGGACCGTGGATCAGCGCGGCAGGCGCGGTGCGACCGCGGGCCGTCGCCAGTACGGCGGAATCGGTCGCGACAGTCCCCCGCATCGCTCCCACCGACGATCGAGACGATGACGACGAGGAATGACAGTCGGCCAGACCGACAGCTGTACGATTGTTCGCCTGTTCAGTCCGGCCAAACGTGATTGTGGAACACCCAGTCGAACAGCGGCCTGACGTCTCCGACCAGATCGGCGGAATGAAACGCTCCAATGAACACCCGGCGCCCATTGACCGTCGCTGAGGCGACGATGGTCCTGCCCGCATCCTCGGTGTAGCCGATCTTCACTCCGTCGGCTGGTTCGTATTGGGCGAGGAGGCGATTGAGGTTGAAGACTTCGTAGACTCGTTCCCCCGCTCGAACAGTATGCCGTCGCGCCAGGCTCAATTGCCGGAACCGATCGTCACGCATTCCATGTCGGGCGAACTGCACCATGTCGTAGGCCGACGAGTAGTGGTTCGGCTCATCGAGTCCGTGCGGGTTCATGAAGTGGGAGTTCGCCAGTCCTAGGCGCGTGGTGAGATCGTTCATCAGGGCGGCGAACTCCGATCGTCCTCCGGCCACGTGCGTCGCGATCGCCAGAGCGGCATCGTTGCCCGACGGAAGCATCAGTCCGAAGAGAAGATCCTCCAAGGAGATGCGCTCTCCCCGCCGCACTCCCATTAGCGTGCTGTCGATGAGTTCCGCATTGTTGAAGCGGGCGGTGACCATCTCCTTCCAATCGACACTTCGCTGCAAGGCGACCATCGCCGTCACGATTTTGGTTGTGCTCGCTGGGGCGACCCGTCGGTGCGCGCCCTGCTCGAAGAGGATTGCACCAGATCCGTCGTCAACGACGATCACTTCTCGAGCCCCGAAGGATGGCACGGTCGCCGATCCGACCTTCACCGGTGGCCGCCGCGCCGGCGTCGCGGTCGCAGCGGGGGTCGGTGTGGGTGGAGTGGTCGGCGTCGGAATCGGACTCGCCGTCGGGGCGGTCGACAAGATCGCTTCAGCCGGCGTGCGCGTGGCCTGTGCCAGGCGCGAATCTGCGATGACGGGAGTCGACTGGGCCGTCCGGACCACACCGATGTCGCGCGACTGGACGGGGATCGTCGCGCGGAGCCCGGCCATCGATGATCCTGTCGGTCCGAGCCGTGCTGAGAGAAAATCCGGCAAGCCGATGAGAGAAAGCGCGACAAAGACGATCAGCGCGATGATCAGGCTGCGGTACACGGGGAGATTTAGGCGGAATCCATGCCAATCCCGATTTTAGGGACGGAACGGGCCATGCTCCCGTTATGTATCGCTAAAAGGGCTCGGCCCTCGCGCACGTGGCAGAGAGCGACGTCGGTCAGGGGCGACGTCGTGCCCGCGATCGGACGCCAGGGGCACCGGATGGCCGTCGGAGCGCCCGCGCGAGCCGGAATGATGGCCGAGACCGCGGACCACCGTCGTGAGCCGGTGCGGACATTGGAATCCATTCGGTTATCTTCATATTATAGGCACTTAACATAGCAAATTCGTGCTCTGGCGGAGGCCTGGAGAATCGAATGACCGGTCAGATATCAGTCGAAGGAAACCGATCGCGGCAGCGGAGTAGTAGCGGATGAGCGCTGAGGTCTACGACTTTCACACGCACACCTATCTGAGCGATGGTGAACTCTCGCCGATCGAACTCATCCGCCGGGCGATCGTGCGCGGCTATCGCGTGATCGGTCTGGCCGATCACGCCGGCCCTGGGACGATGGAGGTCGTCGTCCCACAACTTGTCGATGCATGTGCGTACTGCAGTCAGCACTGGGATATCCTCGCCATACCGGGCGTCGAACTGACCCATCTTCCCCCAGGCGAAATCGACCGGTGTGCGCGCGAGGCCCGACGACTCGGTGCGCGCCTCATCGTCGTCCATGGGGAGACGCCGGTGGAGCCCGTGCCGCCGGGTACGAACGCGGCGGCAGTGGCGAGTGACGCCGTCGATGTGGTCGCACACCCTGGCCTGCTGTTGCTCGAGGAGGCGGGCGAGGCGTGTCGGCGGGGGATCTTCCTAGAGATCTCACCTCGGCGCGGCCACTCTCTCGCCAACGGCCACGTCGCTCGCCTCAGCGAGGCAACCGGCGCTCGCGGGATTGTCAATAGTGATGGGCACTCTCCGGCGGATCTCCTCACCGCAGAACTTGCCCGCCACGTCGCACGATGCTCCGGTCTGGGCGAGGAGATGGTGCGCCGTGTCGTCAAGGACCATCCTCGCGCACTGTTGGCGCGAATCGACGGACGCTCAGGCCGACGCGCTTGATCCGAGATGCGTTCCGTGTGGGCGCCTACTGGGCGATGGACCCGTGACTGGCTAGAATCGTCTGTTCAGTGAACAGTCGGTGTCCGGGCATCGCCGTGGCGCTCCCTGCCTACAACGAGCAGGAGAGCCTGCCCCGTACGGTACCGCGGTTCGTCCGCGCGCTACGCAACGTCACCGACGACTTCGAGGTCGTCATCGTTAACGACGGGAGCAGCGATCGCACGGCGGAAGTCGTGAATGATCTGTCGCGAGAGTATCCAGAGGTTCGGCTAGTCCAGCATCCCGTGAACCTGGGGTATGGCGCGGCCGTATGGACGGGTATCACCTCGGGTCAGAAGGAGTTCGTGTTCTTCACGGATGCCGACGGTCAGTTTGACGTGGAAGAACTCTCCCGGTTCCTTCCCTTCACCGGTGAATACGATCTCATAGTCGGTTATCGGGCGCCCCGCCGCGATCCACCGATGCGACTCGTGAACGCGTTCGGATGGAAGATGTTTGTGACCCTCATGTTTGGCTACGTGGCGCGTGATATCGATTGCGCGTTCAAGTTGTTCCGTCGCGACATCCTCGATGTCGTCTATGTTGAGAGCAGGGGCGCGGCGTTCAGCGCTGAGTTTCTCGTGAAGGCGAGGGACCGCGGCTATCGCATCAAAGAGTTGCCCGTCACCCACCTTCCCCGCGAGGCGGGGAAGGCCACCGGTAACCGGCCGGACGTAGTGCTCCGCGCCTTCCGCGAGATGACGGCCTTCTGGTTCAAGTCTCGCGTTCTGCGTCGCGAGGGTTGACCTCGGTCGCTCTCTATCCCGGTTGTGCCGGCGAATGACGCGTCGAGAGCATCGCGTTCTCGTGGTGGCACCGACCACGTTTTTCGCCGACTACGGCTGTCACGTTCGCATCCTCGAGGAAGCGCGAGCGATCGCCGAGCGCGGCGGTCGGGTCGTCATTGCGACCTATCCCGGGGGTCAGACTCCAGACGGCCTTCAGGTCGAGCGCCCGAACGCTTCACCCTGGGGCAACGCCGTTCGGGTGGGCAGTTCGTATCATCGCATCTACCTCGACCTGCTGCTCCTCCTCAAGGCGATCGTGACCGCGATGTGGTTCCGCCCGACGATCGTGCACGCGCACCTCCACGAGGGCGCGCTGATTGGCTGGTGCATCTCGCGCCTGTGGCGCGTGCCGGTGGTCTTCGACTTCCAGGGAAGCCTGACGAGTGAGATGATCGACCACGGGTACCTTCGGCCGACCGATCTGACCTTCCGCCCCCTCCGCTGGGTGGAACGGGAGATCTGCCGGCGCTCTGATGCGATTCTGACGAGTTCCGACAATGCGGTTGACGTTCTCGTCCGCACATTCGGTGTCGCTCGTGAGCGGATCACTGCGGTGCCAGATGCGGCCGATGCGACGCGTTTCCGACCCCGCTGGCTGGTTGCCGAGACGCAGCGGGAGGCCGGTCGCGCCGCTCTGAAACTCCCCGCCGGACGACGGATCGTCGCCTACCTGGGTCTCCTCGCCGAGTATCAGGGAACCAGCCGTCTGCTCCGCGCCGCGGCGGCCGTCCGCGCCGTGCGCGAGGACGTTCACTTCCTCGTGATGGGATTCCCTGGTGTGGAGACGTACAGCCGCCAGGCGCGCGATCTGGGGATCGCCGACGCGGTGACCTTCACCGGTCGTGTGCCGTACGCGCGTGCCCCCGAACTCCTCACCCTCGCCGATGTCGCGGTGGCGCCGAAGCTCTCGGCTACCGAAGGGAACGGCAAGCTTCTCAATTACATGGCCGTGGGCCTGCCTACGGTCGCCTATGACCGCCCCGTGAACCGAGAGATCCTCGGCGAAGAAGGAGTGTTCGCGGATCCCTCGGATGAGGCATCTCTTGCCAACGCCATACTGCAACTCCTGGCCGACCCCGATGCGCCGAATCGGGGTCGGCGTCTGCGCGAGAGGGTCGAGCGGGAGTTCTCCTGGAGCGAGGTGGGAGCGACGATCCTCTCGGTATATGCCCGTGTATCGCATCCGCTCGCAACCGAGCGCTGTGGCAGCGCGCGCGCTCCATCACGGCCGCGAAGGAATGATCAGTCTCTGGTCGATCTGTAGAACGTGATCGGTTTGTAGCCCGTTCGCATCGGGGATCGACTGCCACGGGACGCCATACCGGGCGGCGATCGACTGGAAGCTCTCGCCGGGTGTGACGACGTGGATCACGGGCGTCGCCACGGGTTCCGGTTTCGGGCTGGGAGAGGCAGTAGGCGTATCTGTCGGGTTCGCCACCGCTCCCTGGTTCAGGTCGGCTCGGGCCGTGGGAACCGCCGTGTCAGTCGCCGTTGGCGCGAATGTCGGCGTCGCACCCGCCTCGGGCAGCCCGACCCTGGTCGCCCCAGGAGACGGCGTATTCGCCTCGTTGGTCGGGGTCGCACGGGCCGTACGTGTTGGAGCGCCCCCGCTCTGAACAACGATGACGGCACGGGTCGCCGTTGGTGCGGGCGGCGGTGAGGTCGGCACGGGAGCCGGCACTCTCGATGACGTGGGCGGTGGGCTCGGTGTCGCGATGGGTGGAGCGACAGCGGCGAACGCGTTGCTCTGTGCGACTACCGCCTCCTGCGCGATCGCGATCGCCGCGGCGAGGAATAGCGCGGCGGTGAGCGCGAGGATGCCGTAGAACATCAGGTCCGAGCCATCCCCGGATCCGCGCGGTCGCTGATGCACGGAAGACCGCCTCAGGGCGTGGGTGAGGACTGGGACGGGGTCGAGGTGGGCGTCGGCGGAATCGGAGTTGCCGACGCCGGTACGAGCGAGGCCGGCGTCGTGGTAGTTGCCGCCGACGCCGGTCGTGCGGCAACGGTCGGCGTCGGCGGCGCGGGAGTCGTGCCTGGCGGGGCAACCGTCGCCGTCGCTGTCGCGGCCGGAGCCGGGGTAGATGTCGGCAATGGCGCCGAGGTTGGCGAAGCGGCGGGGGCGGCCGTTGGCGTCTGCGTCAGTGTGCTCGGCGCGCCACCCGGCGTTGGTGTGCGGGTCGGGATGGGCGCAGCCCCGGTTGGGGTCACCGTTGGCAATCCCGGCGCACCGGTCGCGGTTGGGGTCGAGGTGGCGAGGGGAGTCCCGACCGGAGTCGGAGTCCCCAGGACAACGGTGGGTGTCAGCGTCGGAGGACCGCCGGGCAGCGGCGTACCGGTGCGAGCGGGGGTTCCGGTACCGCCCGGGGTAGTGCTGGCGAGCGGACCAGGCGTGCCCGTACCCGGCGTGCCGGTGATCGCGATGACTGGCGGATCGGTCGGCGTCGCGATCCGGCGTCCTGGAGTGAATTGCGTAGGCGTCGCCTCCAGGGTTGGCGTGATCGTCGGGGTGGTGCGAGGCCGCGGCGTCCACGATGGCGTCGTTGTGGATCCTATGGTCGCCGTGAAGACGACTGGCGCAATGGCCACGGTGGGCAGCGGCGTTCGAAGCGCCTCGGGCGTCGCCAGCGCGGCTTCTGTTGCCATCACCAGCACCGTCTGCCTGACGTTGATGACCATTGGTGCCTCAGTTGGCTGTATCGCGAGGCGCGCTGCGACAACGGTGCTGGCGACGCCCAGGACATACAGCATTAACGTCCCCAGGAGCAGGACAATGAGCATGAGGCGGATCGTCGGTGGCTGGCCACCGAGAACCACAAGTGCCGTCCGGATGAACTGAACGATCGCGACGCGCAGGTCCACGCCCCCTGTCGGCCGGGTCGGAGGCGTACCACGCCCTATTGATCGGGCATCGCCCACCAGCCGGAGGCCCGTGGCTCGCCTGTAGAATGCGCGAGCTGGAGTCGATGTTAGGCCGGGCTCCGTACGAGGTCAATTTCGCAGCCGATGGTCGCCAAGTCGTCTTTCACCGATCGCATTATCGCCAACGTCGAACGCGTCATCGTCGGCAAGCGCAACGTGATTCGTCTCGCCGTCGCGGCACTCCTCTGCGACGGGCACGTCTTGATCGAAGATGTCCCGGGCGTCGGAAAGACGATGCTTGCCCGCGCGCTTGCCGTATCGATCGGTGGCGAGTTCAGGCGCCTCCAGTTCACGCCCGATCTCCTGCCCTCCGATGTGACGGGGGTTTCGGTGTTCAATCAGCGCGAGTCCGACTTTGAATTCAGGCCGGGACCGATCTTCACAAATGTCCTCCTCGCCGATGAGGTGAATCGGGCAACCCCGCGGACGCAGTCCGCGCTTCTCGAGTGCATGGGCGAGGGGCAAGTCTCGGTCGAGGGTCAGCCGCGGCAACTCCCGCGACCGTTCATCGTCCTCGCAACGCAGAACCCGGTGGAGTATGAGGGCACGTTTCCGCTGCCGGAGGCACAACTCGATCGATTCCTCATGCGGGTGCGCATGGGGTATCCGGATTTCGATGAGGAGCGAGGTCTCACGCGCACGATCGGGGCCACGCATCCGATCGCTATGCTCCGGGCCGTCGCAACGGACGAAATGCTCCGCGAGGTCCAGTTGGCGGTCCCATCGATCCACGTGGACGATTCCGTTCGCGACTACGTCGTCCGACTCGCGCGAGCCACGCGCGAACACCCAGACGTCGCTCTCGGGGCCAGTCCGCGAGGCACTCTGGCGCTCCTCCGAGCCTCGCAGGCGCTCGCCCTCATGTCGGGACGCGAGTTTGTCCTGCCCGATGACGTAAAAGAGGCCGCTGTTCCGACTCTGGCGCACCGATTGATCCTGCGTCCAGACAGTCAGTTGCGCGGCCGCACGGGCGATCACACGGTGGCGGGTCTCGTGTCGTCACTCGACGTCCCGATCGGGGCGGCGTGATCTCCCTTCTTCCCGTTCTCGTCGGCATCCTCCTCCTCGCGATGATGTTCAAGGTTGCCTTTCTCTATCAGGTTCTCTATGTCCTGGTGATCGTGACGGTGCTCAGCCGACTCTGGTCACGTCTGGCCGTGCGGCAGATCAGCGTCGAGAGGCGCTTCGAGCCGCGAGCGCTCCACGGGGATCAGATCCGCCTGACCCTCATCGTTCGCAATCGGGGCTACCTTCCCTGTCCCTGGATACGGGTTCATGATCGACTGCCTCTCGCGATCGCGACAGCCGCGAACGTGGACCACGTCTTCGCGCTGGGCCCGGGACAGGAGCATCGAATCGCGGTGGAGACGGTCGGGCGTCAGCGCGGCTGGTTTGAGCTTGGGCCCGTCGTGGTCGAGTCTGGCGATGTGTTTGGCCTGACTCGGGTCGAGGTGGAGCACTTCACTCCCGATCGTCTGACGGTCCTTCCCCGCATCGTGCCGGTGAACCGTATCGCCCTCCCGTCCCGCCTGCCCTTCGGCGAGGTTCGATCGCTGACGCCGCTCTTCTCTGATCCGGCACGCACCATGGGCACGCGGGACTATCTCACTGGCGACTCAATCAGGCTCATCCACTGGCGCGCGTCGGCCGCGGCGGGGCGCCTGCTGGTGCGCAAACTCGAACCGGCAATGACGCTGGAAGCCATTGTCGCGGTCGAGCTCGCCAACGACGCGTACGATCCCGCCTCCCGTGCCTACGCGAGCGAGCTAGCGATTGTCACCGCCGCCAGCCTCGTGAGCCACCTATCCCTGATACGCCAGGAGGTCGGACTGATCGTCAACGGCGTGGATCCGGCCCGTTTGCAGCCGAATGGCCCGCACGTGATCCCGACCGGGAAGGGACCGGAGCACCGCTTCAGTCTGCTCGAGGTGCTGGCGCGGGCGAACCTCGCTGATGTCCCTGTGCTCGAGACGGTTCTGGCGCGCGCGGTGGCTTCTCTGGCGTTCGGGCAGACGATCGTCGTGATCGTTCCGCGAGTTACAGATGGACTGGAAGCCCGTCTCGATCACCTCCGGCGTGCCGGATTCGCACTCAGTTTGATCGCGATCACCCGACCAAGCGATATGAATCGGTTTCAGGCCGCCGCCAGATCTCCGGTGCCACGACATACCATCTGGCGCGAGAGCGATCTTGAGTACGCTGGTGACGAGATCCGACGGCGACCCGGAGCGATCCGCGCCGCGTAAGAGGACACGCTGGTTCGACTTCGCGCTGCCCGAATTCCACCGAGAACGCAACGTGGCGCGGCGCGGTGGATTGGCTCGCGCATTTGAGCCGGCATGCATCGTGCTCTGTGTCGGCCTATACACGCAGGGCTTACTCCAATTCGGACTCATCTTCGGCCCCGATTGGCGAGTGGGAGGCGTCCTTCCGGTCGCTCTCGCTCTTGCAGTCGTCGCTCACCGCTATGCGGATCGTCTGACGCGCCCCAGCGTCATCTGGCGCGAGTGGATCGTGCTGTTCGTCCCATTCGCGGTCGCGGTCCGCCTGACGCCATTTCTCAGCCTACCGGCCGACACCTTCAGCCTCGAGACGGGACAGTGGTTGAGCGATCCGACAGCGATCTTCGACATCGGCTATCTGCTGGTGCTTACCGTCCTGGTGGGCGTTTGGTTGACCTCCTTCCACTCTACGCTGGACATCGCGGCGGCGCGGATTCAGACCGGGGAGATTGTCACGAGCGGCCCACGTCCTATCGATCGCGCCTGGGACGCAGATCGCGTGCGCACAATCGATCACACCAGCCCGGTCCGGCGGCTTGCGCGGCGCTTCCTCGGTGGTGGAATCGCGCTGGCCTTCTGTGCCTCGGTGACCGCGCTGGGCGCGGAGCAGCGGCTGGCACCCGAGGTTGTCATCGAGTTGTTCCTTCCCGGACGACCGAGCAGCACGCTGGCATACGCGAATCTGATGATCTACTACGTCACAGCGCTCCTCCTCGTCTCGTACGCGGTCTTCGTGCGAGACCGCACCATCTGGGCGCTCGACAACACATGGCTCTCGGGAGCGATAGGCCGACACTGGATGCTCTCGGCCTGCGGCCTCCTGACCCTGGCGGCATGTCTCGCCTTCGTCCTGCCGACGGAGGGACTTCTCTCACTGAGTGAGGTCTTCCTGTTGCTATTTGGCGCGCTGTTCCAGGTGGCATCGTCGCTGATCCTGATCGCCTACCTCATCTTCTGGGTGGTGACCTACCCGCTGCGGCTCCTCAGCGGTAGTGCCGAGGAGATCGCCGCGCCGGCGCGCGGCTTTGAAGCTCCACCCACTCTCGTTTCACCGGAATCCGACACGTCGTTGTTCGACGCGGCGCGGACGGTGGCGATCTGGGGGGTTCTCGGGATCGCCATTCTGTATTCGGCGTCGAATCTCTGGACCCGGCGAGCGGGACGCGGCGTCGGGTCACTGCTCGCAGCGGTGCGCTCGGCACTCGGTGCACTCATTCGCGCGATCGTACTGCTGGTGTCGTTCGCGCGCAGGGCGGGCACGGTGGCGATGGATGCGGCGCGCCACGCGATCCGCGGAGGTCCCGATCGCGTGGCGTGCCGGCGGCCAGTGATCGGCGGCAGGCCCGGCCGCGAACCGCGGCAGACGATCATCGCCTTGTATGGTCTGCTCCTCGCCCGCGCCGAGCGCCGCGGCATCGTGCGACGGCGACACGAGACCGCAATTGAGTTCAAGTCCGTGCTCGACCCGGTTGTTCCGGATGAGGTCGTGCCGCTGAGCGATCTGACCGAGGCCTTTCTCGTCGCCCGCTACGGCGCGGCGCCCGTCGCCGAGGAGCGGGCGCGGGGTGCCCGCAGCGCGTGGCGGAGGCTACAGAGCGCGCTCGTCCGCGTGCGCGTCCCGCGGAGATGAGGCGAGGGACTTTCAGTATTCTGAGAGAGGCGGCCGCCCTCAGCTGCATCGCCCTGGCCGTCATCTGGTTGAATTGGGCACCGGTCCTCGAGGCAGGCGCCTATCTCCCCGCGCACGGCGGGGATCTGGCCGGTCTGATCTATCCCTATTTCCGATTCGCCGCCGCAGCGCTGCGGTCCGGCGAGATCCCGTTCTGGAACCCCTACAGCCAGATCGGCGCGCCGTTTGTCGCCGACATCCAGTCGGCCGTCCTCTATCCCGTGAATGCCGTCATCCTCCTGTTGACCGGTGCGCCGGGCTACCGGGTTCTGACCGGACTCGTGCTGTTCCACTTCTGGCTCGCCGGCGCACTGACCTATTGGGCTGCCCGACGACTCGGTCTCCCGCGCGGTGCCGCGCTTGTCTCCGGCGTGGCGTTCTCGCTGTCTGACTACTTCGTCATCCACACGGGGAACCTGAACACCATCGCCGTCGGCGCCTGGATCCCGGGTATCCTCCTGGCCAGCCTCCGCATCCTTCAGGGTGGCCCTTCGGTCTGGATCGGCCTGGGCGGGATCTGCCTCGCGATGGCCGCGCTCGCCGGGCACATCCAGCCGCTCCTGTTCGGTCTGATCGCCGTCGCTGTGGTCCTGGTCGCAGGGCTCGCGGGCGGTCGATTCGGGTGGAGAGTCTCGAGCGGGTCCTGCCTGCGGTTACTCGGCATGGTCACCCTCGGTCTCGCGGCGGCAGCGCCCCAGTTGGTGCCTGCGGCTGAGCTCACGCGCTACACCGATCGAGCTCAGTTCTCCTACGAGGAGACACTGCAGTACGCCTTCGCGCCGGGCAATCTCATCTCCTTTCTTGTGCCGGACTGGTTTGGCCGAGGGCCGGACGCGTACTGGGGGCAGTGGCAGAGGCACGAGGGTGGCTACGTTGGCATCGCGACTCTCGCGCTCGCGGCGTTTGCAGTGCTGGCCACGGCGCGGCGCGTCGCGTGTCCAAATGGCCGCGCCCTCCGCCCGGTCGCGTTCACCCTGCTTGTCCTGGCCGCTGTGGGCATCCTTCTCGCGATCGGCGACTCATCGGGGATCCACGCGCTGGCCGTTAATCTGGTTCCTGCCTACGGGGCGCTCCGCGGCGCGGCCCGCGCCATCGTGTTGACCGACCTCGCCCTGGCTCTGCTGGCCGGGATCGGAGCCCTTCTTCTGGCCGCACCCGCGACTCGCGCGAGCAAGGCAATCCGCGAACGCTTCTGGGTCAGCGTCGTGCGAATCTGGGTCGGCACGGCAGCGCTGATCCCCGTGGGCGCCTTCCTCTTGCTCGCGTATCGTGATAATCCATCGCTCCCCCGCGTGACCGGCGTCGTCGAGGGGTGGGTGATGTTCGTACTCTGGCTGGGCCTGGCACTCGGTCTGATCGCGTTCCGACGTCAGGCGCTTCTCACGACGCGGTCTTTCCCGTTCGCCGTCGCGGCACTGCTCGCGGTCGATCTCGTCAGCGCGGGCCAGGGAATCGAGGTTTCACGAGCCGATCCGCGTCGGGCGTTCGGGACCTCGGACGTTATCGCCTTTCTCCGGGAGCGCGAGGACCTCGTACGCGTCGACACAGATACCGGGATCGCCGATCGCTTCTCACCGGGCACGGGGCTTGTGCGCATGGTTCCCGACGTGCGCGGCGGCCTGCATCCGCTCGAACTCAGCTACGTGCGACGGTACTGGATCGAACTGGGCTCGCGGTCCAACCCCCTCTACGATCGTCTGGGGACCACCTATCTCGTCGCCCCGCGCGCCGCGCCGGTCGATCAATCGAAGTTCGTCCCCGTCTTCGACGGGTCTGGCGACGTGACGGTCCACCGGAACCTCCGTGCGGTCGATCGCGCCCGTCTGGAGCCAACCGCGCTCGCAGCCTCCGATCCGGCTGAGGCACGAGCGCTGCTGGCGAGTGTGCGGGCCGGCACTCTCGGAGCGATCGTGGTCGAGGGGGGACCCGCGATCGAGGGGCAAACCTCAGCGACGGCAGTGATCCGCTCCGCGGGGGTCAACCGCGTTGTTATCGATGTCCGTGACCTCCGGGGCGCGGCATACCTGGTGCTGGCAGATGCCTGGTACCCGGGCTGGACCGCGGTCGTGGATGGGACCGAGCGCCCCCTTGTTCGCGTCGATACTGTGTTTCGCGGCGTTCTCCTGCGGCCGGGCGACGCCGAGACGGAATTTCGCTTTGAGCCGACCGGCTGGAGGTGGGCGGCGGTCATCGCGGTGCTTGCCTGGGCAACTCTCGCCGTTACCATGCGCGGATGGATCGGCTCTTCCCGGCGCGGCCCTGGATCGCGGTCGGAGTCCTGATCGTCGAATCCGACCGCCTGCTTCTGATTCAGCGCGGGCACGATCCAGGTCGCGGGCTATGGGCGTTACCCGGCGGGATGGTGGATCTGGGTGAGACCGCGCGAGCGGCAGCCGCGAGAGAGGCGCGGGAGGAAACCGGACTCGACGTCGAGGTCGGTGAGTTGATCTGGATCGCTGACGCGATCGGGCGCGCTCCGGACGGGCGCGTGGAATATCACAACGTGATCGTGGACTTCCTCGCCACGCCTACGGGCGGCTCACCGCGCCACGGAGATGATGCGATGGATCTTCGATATTTTTCGGCCGACGAGATCGATCGACTGCCGATGTCGCGAACGATGTACCCGCTCCTGGAGCATTACTTTCGCCGTTCATTTCGCCCTGTCGCGTGAATCGGGGATACCCGACCCCTCAGCACCCGGCCGCGCCGCAATCCGAGGCTCCACGCCGAGCGTCCCAGGGCGATAGTACTGGCGCGCGTTGAGGATGTCCGGGAGGTGCTGCTGCGCCACGCGACCCTCGGGATAGTCGTGGGCGTACTGATAGCCGCGCCCAAACCCCATCTCCCGCATCAGCCGGGTCGCCGCGTTGCGCAGATGCAGGGGAACCGGGAGAGAGCCGTGTGCACGCACGTCTGCGATGGCGGCCTCATAAGTCGTGAGTACCGAGTTGCTCTTGGGTGCCAGTGCGAGGAAGAGTGCCGCCTCGGTCAGTGGCAGCACGCACTCAGGCATACCAACGAAATGTGTGGCCTGTTGCGCCGCGACCGCGATCGAGAGCGCCTGTGGGCTGGCCAACCCGACATCCTCGGCGGCGAGGATCACGAGCCGGCGAGCAACGAACAGTGGATCTTCCCCAGCCTCCAGGAGACGCGCCAACCAGTAGACAGCCGCGTCCGGGTCGGAGCCGCGAATGGACTTGATCATCGCCGACACGACATCAAAGTGCTGATCTCCGGCACGATCGTGAGCCAGAATGCGGCGCTGAACGGCATCCTCAACCGTCGCACGCGTGAGGATCCGTCTGCCGGTATCATCGAGCGTCGCAGCCTCGATTGCCGCCTCCAACGCGTTGAGAGCAGTACGGGCGTCACCGTTCGCGATGCGCACGATCGCGCCGAGCACGTCGTCGTCCAGGTGCATGTTCTCTGCGCGAGTGTCCGCCTCGGAGGCGAGGGCGCGCCGCAGAACCTCGAGGATATCGCCGTCGCCGAGCGGGGTCAGGCGCATCACTCGACACCTCGAGAGCAGCGCAGAGTTGACCTCAAACGAGGGGTTCTCCGTCGTCGCGCCGATGAGCGTGATAACGCCTTCCTCGACGTGGGGCATCACGGCGTCTTGCTGCGTTTTGGTCCAGCGATGGACTTCATCGATGAAGACCACCGTGCGTATGCCGCGATCGCGCCGAACTCGCGCGGCCGCGACAATGCGGCGGAGATCGGGAATCCCCGCCTCCACCGCTGAGAGCGACTCGAAGACCGCGCTGGTCACCTGAGCGATGAGACGGGCAAGGGTCGTCTTTCCCGAACCCGGCGGCCCCCACAGGATCATCGAACCTACTCGGTCGGAGTCGATCGCCCGACGCAATGCCCGACCGGGACCAACCAGGTGCACCTGGCCGACGAACTCGTCCAGCGTGCGCGGTCGCAATCGTGCCGCGAGCGGACTGCGCACCGCGTCGCCCTCCGTTTCGAAGAGGCCCGACTGCGTGCCGGCACGAACAATGCGAGGTGGACTCATAGCGTCAATCTACCACCGATCGCTCGCCGCGAACGGCCGCATCGGCACAAACGCTCACGATCGGAGCACCTGTAGGTGTTGAGCCAGACGAGCGCAGAGGTGGGTCGCTAGCACCAATCGCACCTCTCCCACGGTCACGTGAGGACCGACGATCTGGTCAAGGTTGACGATGCCTCGTTCGCGTATGCCGCAGGGGATGATGCCGCTCCAGTTCGCCAGATCCGAGGAGACATTGATCGCAACGCCGTGGCTCGTGACTCCTCCGGAGACCTTCACCCCAATCTGAGCGACCTTCCGCGTGCCCAGCCAGACTCCTGTGTAGCGGCCATCGGTCTCACCCGCGACGCCGAACACGCCAAGCGTCTCGAGAATCGCCGCCTCCAGATCGCGCAGATAGCGGTGAATGTCGCCTCCCCGCAGTCGGAGGTCGATGATTGGGTAGGCAATCGCCTGGCCTGGATCGTGGTACGTCACATCACCGCCGCGGTCGAGGTGGAGCAGGTCGATTCCGCGCCGACTCCGCTCTGTCTCCGCGATGAGGACGTGTTCGAGGGATCCGGTACGGCCGATGGTGTAGGTGGGCGGATGTTGGACGAGCAATACGATGTCCTCGATCGCGCCGGACCGGCGTCGCTCCACGTACGTGCGCTGGAGCGATGCGGCCTCGGCCACGGGCAGCGTGCCGAGGTCGCGGCAGTCGATCACCTCGGGATCGTATCGATCTGCCGGTGTTGCTCCAACTGCTCGCGGGCGTGATACGAACTGCGCACGAGCGGGCCGGCCTCAACGTGGGCGAAGCCCAGACCCATGGCGCTCGCGCGAAGGGTCTCGAACTCAGCCGGCGTGTAATAGCGACTGACCGGCACGTGGCGGCTCTGGCCCGTCGGCCGAAGATATTGCCCAATCGTGACGATGTCGACTCTGGCAGATCGAAGATCTGCCAGAGTGTGGTCGACCTCGGCGAGCGTTTCGCCCAGTCCGACCATCAGTCCGGATTTCGTACAGCGCCCGCCGAGTTCACGCGCCAACGCAAGCACGCGCAACGAATTGTCATAACCGCAGCGTGGCCGGACCTGATCGTGCAGCCGACGGACGGTCTCGATGTTGTGGTTTACCACATCGGGACCGGACCGCACGACTGTCTCGATGGCGGATCGCCGCGCGCCGAGGTCGGGGATGAGTACCTCGATGCTGCAGGCGGGATCCTGAGCGCGTATCCGTCGAACGGTCGCGGCGAAGACCCCGGCCCCACCATCCTCCAGATCATCGCGGGTGACTGATGTCACCACCACGTGACGGAGGCCCAGGCGGCTCACCGCCCGCGCGATACGCCCGGGCTCGGCCCAGTCAACCGCGCCGCTGGGCTGTCCCGTCTCGATCGCGCAGTACGAGCAACGTCTCGTGCACCGATCGCCAAGGATGAGGAAGGTCGCGGTGCGGGAGTCCCAGCATTCGCGCTGGTTTGGGCAGCGCGCCTCCTCGCAGACCGTGTGGAGACCCAGATCCCCGAGCAACTGCCGTACCTCGGTCGTCGCCCTCTCCGCGCCGACCCGAATAGTGAGCCACGGGGGCCGCCCCCGTGCGGGATCGATCGGCGGTGTCGCCGCGCGTGCGGACTCTGAGGCTGTCATGTCGCGCTGGGTGCGTGCGCGTCGCTCATCTCCACCAGAGCGACCGCCTGGTCGACCGTGACGCTGGTCCCCTCGTCGGCCAGGATCGACGCGACGCTGCCTGTGACCGGCGAGACGATCTCCACGTTCACCTTATCCGTGATGACCTCCACGAGCGGCTCGCCCTCTTCGATCCGATCCCCGACACGCTTCAGCCAGCGTCCGATGACCACATCGTCGATCTGCTCGCCCAGCGAGGGCAGGTGTACCGGAACTTCCACCGCAGTACCTTACAGGCTCGCCAGGATGCGTAGCGCTTCGCTCAATTGTGGGTCGGCGTTCGCGGCCAGGTCGCCCACTGTCATGTCGACCTGTACATCCGGTCGGACCCCGAGCCCGTTGAGATTGATGCCGCGGAGCCCGCTTCTGACCCGCGCAGTCGCGATCTCCAGTCCCGACCCGTCTGGCAAGATAAAGAGCTGGCCCGTGGAGACGCAGCCTGCGGTCGGCATCCCGACCACCGATCCTGTACCGTGCTCCTGAATGGCCGAGGCGAGGATCTCTCCACCGGACGAGGTCCCCGCGTTCGTGAGGACGATCAGGCTCTTGCCAGTGAGACGGTAGGAACCATCGGCGTTGAACGCCTCGGTGTTGCCCGCCGACCTGACCGTCTCGAAGAGCACGCCCTGTGGCACGAACCGGCTCGCAACCTTGTGGACGCTGTCCACGCGGCCCCCACCATTATCGCGCAGGTCGAGGATCAGGGCCCAACGATCCCGCGTAAGCAGACTACCGAGAGCCTGGTCCACCTGGCCGACGACCGTTTCCGGGAAACTGAACACCCGCAGGTAACCGATGCCCGGGGCGGCCTCGCGATGGATCACGATCGGTGCGACGACCTCTCGTCTCTGAAGGGCGAGATCAAACTCCCCCATTGTTCCCTGCCTGCGGAACGTCAATCGGACGGTCGAACCGAGTTCGCCACGGATGGTCTGCACGACCTGCTCGACCGTCATAGCCTGCGTCGCCTTGCCATCGATGCGCAGAATCGCGTCACCTCGCCGGACGCCCGCGCCGGCGGCAGAACCACCGTCGAAGACCTCCACAACGATGAAATCCGTACCGGCGCGCCGGACCAGAACCCCAATGCCGCCGAAACGGCTGGTGCCGGAGAGCCGCTCCCGCTGCTCCTGAACCTGCCGGGCTGTCATATGGAGCGTGTGGCAATCGGCAACGCTCTCCGCGGCCGCTCGGACCATTGCGTGGGCGAGCGTCGCCGAATCGAGCTTCGATCCAGAGATCTGCTCGAAGATCGTGAACTGGGTATCGGGCGGAACCGCCGCCTCTGGGACCGCTGCCCCCCGCGCGGGAAGTCTGAACTGAGGCTGAGCGCCCATCCCTACCAGGCGGCGCCAGACCCCACCCTGAGCGGCCGACTGAAGAGTGATCGGGTCCACCGCGTCGACGTACTGCTCGTCCAGCATCTGGAGCGCACGAACATACGTTTCCCGGGCGACCTGTCGCGATGATGCGGTGCCGCCAGGCGGGGGCAGCGCGGGGACTCCACATCCGACCGTGAAGAGAAGAGCGGCGGCGAAGGCGGCACGAAGCAGCCTGCGCCCGGTCATCAGAAGCCTCGCTCGACGAACAGACGCGCGACCAAGTTATCCACCGGTGCGTAGTCGTCCGAAAGGACGATCTGCCGGCCCTGGGCCAGGTACTGACGGAGTGTGGAAGAATCCAGAACCGCGCTGTACTTCGCACGTGTCGCCATGAAACCTTCGAACTGTGCAAAGTTTGCGATGTCGAGGGGTTGTGGCGAAGCCACGGCCACGTAGGTGCTGGGTCCGCTCCCCTCCCACGCGCGACCAAAACCGAACAGGTAGACGTTGCCGAAAACCTCGTCCAGTGTCTTGAGATACGCGCGAAGGAAGTCACCAGAATGATAATTGTCAATGATGTTTGTCATGAGAATCCCATCTGAGCGCATGGACGTCTTAACCATCTGATCAAACTCACGCGTGGTGAGATGGTATGGCACGGAAATGTCGTTGAACGCATCACCATAGACGAGATCAAATCGGTCTACTGGGCGATTTTCAATATACCAGATGCGCGCATCCTGATTGTGTGTCCGTATGCGGCCATCGCGCGGGAGACCGAGGAAGTCGTGGGCCGCCTCGGTGACAGCTGGATCGATCTCAAGGACATCGTTTTCGGAGAACGGATACTGGGCTGCCACAAACTTCGGAAAGGTATAACCACCGCCGCCGATAGAGAGAGTCGCGAATCGAGGGCGCTGCGCGGCGTGCCATTCTGTAATTTCGTTGTACACACGCTCGTAGCCGTAGCCGATGAACTTCGGGTTGTCAAGCGACACATAGCTGTGAACGAGGTGGTCGAGGACCAGAGAGCTCACCTCTATGCCCTCGACGATGGCAGTGCTGACCCGGATACAGTAGTAGCTCGACTCGCGAAGGCACGGACCCGCGAAGTCGGCGCGCATCTGGTAAAAGGCGGTAAAGGCGCCCACGAGCAAGATCGCGGTCGCCCCACGTGCGACACCGCGCCAGTATTGCCCGACAATCAGACCGACGAGAATCAGGATCGCCGAGACGGTCCAGACGATCTGCCGTGTCCCCATGGCCTCGATCAGATAGAAGCCGGTCGCGAACGTTCCGGCAATCGATCCCACAGTCGAGAACGCATAGATTCGTCCGACGATGCTGCCGGTGCGGCTAAGGTCGCTGAGCGAGAGTTTGACCACGACCGGCGAAATCATGCCCAGGACGAAGGTCGGCGCGAAGAAGATCAGGCCTGTGTAGACGACGATACGCACCATGAGCGGCCACGAGCGATCGAGATTGAGATCGACGATGAACCCGGTGAGCGGCAAGATCGCGAGGCTGACCAGACCGGAGATGATGAACAGCGTCCCCAGCACGCCACGAGAGGCCATCCGATCGGCAAGCCAACCACCCGCGTAGTTGCCGAAGGAGATGCCCGCCAGGGTGACTCCGATGATGCTCGTCCACGTATAGAGCGATACCCCGATATAGGGCGCCATGATGCGCCCGGCGATCAACTCGATGACGAGGGTGCAGAAACTCCCAATGAAGACGATCGCGGATGCAACGATCGGGTGCCCGATGCGCATGCTTGGTGGTTTCCGTCCTTCCGCCAAAGAGGCATACGCATTCTAAGAAGTCACGCGGCACCATCCGCGTGGCCACATGGATAGACCGCAGCCTTGACGATCTCACGGCGAGCCATCCTCTCCAAGAGGCGCTCGACGCCCTCGAGATCGGACCGATCCTCGAGTATCGGCTCGACCTGGACCCGCCCGGCGGCGAGGAGGCGGAAAGCGGCCTCGACACTCCGCGGCGTGTGATGGAAGACTCCCCGAACCGTCAGGGCGTCGTAGTGGAGGCGCCCCGTATCGAAGGTGACAGTTGTTCCGCTCGCGCAACCACCGAAGAGAAGCATGGTGCCTCCCCGTCGCGCGAGCGCCGCCCCGAGTTCCCACATCTCGGGCAGCCCCGTCGCATCGACAACCAGATCAGGCCCCACTCCGGCGGTCTCGGCCCGAAGCCGTTCCGGGGTCGCGTCGGGCACGCCAAGCGCCACGTCGGCGCCCAGCACGGTGGTTTGCGCCAACCGGCGCGTCGAGCGGCCCACGGCGATGATGCGTGATGCACCGGCGAGACGAAGAACCTGCACGAAGAGTTGACCGATCGCTCCAGTGGCGCCGAGGATCGCGACTGTTCCGGCCAGGCGGAGTCGAGCCGACTCGACCCCGTGCACCACAGTGGCGAGCGGTTCGAGCGCCGCCGCGGTGGACGCCGCGAGGTGGTCCGGAATGTGAAACGTATTGGTCCGCACGATCGGCGCGGGGATGCGCGCGCGCTCGGCGAAGCCACCCCAGTTCAGGTGCTTGTCGAGGTCGTCGCAGAGTCCCGTCTCGCCCTGCTTGCACGCGGAGCACGACCCGCAGGGCGCGGAGTTGGCCGCGGCGACGCGATCCCCGACGCGAAACCGGTCGACACCCGATCCTACCCGCACGACCGTTCCGGCGAACTCGTGTCCAAACGGCATGGGTGGTTTGAAGAGTCGGTGCCCACGAAGGTAAGCCTTCAGGTCTGTGCCGCACGTCAGCGCGACATCGACTGCGACGATCAGGTCTCCGGGACCTGGTTCGGGGTCGGGCACATCCATCACCGACAGTTGGCCAGGTGCCACGAAGAAGAGAGCCCGCATCAGGCGGGAGCCATCGCGGTGAGCACCATCTTGAGCGACTCGCGATGGGTCGCGGTGAGACGAAAGGCTTCGGCTGCCTCCTCCAGTGGCAGGACTCGATCGATCAGGCCATCGCAGAACCCCGGGTCCCGGGCGATGATGGACAGTGCGGTCGTGCCATCATCCACGCCGGCCGAGTAGGAACTCGTGAGCGTGACCTCGCGGAAGAACACTCGATATGGCTGGAACGGCAGTGTCTCATCCGGTCCGGTCGGTCCGAACTGGAGGAGTGTTCCGCCGGGCGCGACGCGCTCCAGCGCCCACGAGATTGCTCCCGTCGACGCCGGTGTCACGATGACCGTCGGCACGCTCAGCGCGAGCGCATCCGCGTCCCCAGGTGTCATCGCGCGATCCGCTCCGCTCCGCAGGGCGGCCGCGTGCCTGCTCGGCTCGACTTCGACTACCTCGATCCGTTCCGCGCCCCAGGCGCGCGCGAGACGCACGTGGAGCAACCCCGTGACCCCGGCTCCCACGACCAGCACGTCCGCGCCGGGATGGAATCCGGCGCGGCGCAGCGACCGCACGCAGCAAGCGAGCGGCTCGATGAGCGTGGCCGCGGCATCCAGCAGCGCGTCGGGAAGACGGTGGACTGACGTGGCGACGATCGGCGCGGGCACGGCGAAGTACTCGGCGAGGCCACCTGGGCGCAGGCGTGTCGCGCGGAACTGGGGGCAGTTCGTCGAAGCGCCACGGCGGCAGAGCGAGCAGATGCCGCACGGTGCGTGGTGATGGACCCAGACGCGATCGCCGCGGCTCAGTGCTTCGACCCCGTCGCCCGTGTCCACGACGACGCCGACGACTTCGTGGCCAGGGAACAGCGGCGCACGCGGTCGCATGTACCACTCCAGGACGTCGGAGGCGCAGATCCCACAGGCGCGGAGCGCGACGACCACCTCGCCCGCCGCGGCAGTTGGAGCCGGGTGGTCGATCAATCGGATGTCGTCGTTCGCGTGATATTGGACGATTCGCACGGGTCGCCAGTATATGGGCGCCTCTCTACAATGCCGCGATGCCAGACGCCGCCATTCCTCCATCTTCACCGGGTGCCGCGGATCGATTCCCCACAGTGCGCGCGGTGGAGTCCGCGCTCGCGGATAACAGCTATATCGCCGAGCCGGGTCTCGCGATGGGCATCTTCCTGTCGCTGCGGCTCGGAAAGCCACTTCTCCTCGAGGGCGAAGCGGGTGTCGGCAAGACGGAGATCGCCAAGGTTCTGGCGCGCTCGCTGGATGGGGATCTGATTCGGCTGCAGTGCTATGAGGGCATCGACGTCGCGAGCGCGGTGTACGAGTGGAACTACCTCCGGCAGATCCTCCACCTCCGAGCCGCCGAGTCGGATCACACGCCGGGTGCCGACCGCGTGCAGAGCGTCTTTGGCGAGCAGTTCCTACTCAAGCGACCCCTGCTCCAGGCGCTGGAGGATCGCGGTCGCCCCGTGGTTCTGCTCATCGATGAGATCGATCGTGCGGACGATGAGTTCGAGGCTTTCCTGCTGGAACTCCTCTCCGATTTTCAGGTCACGATCCCCGAGCTCGGGACGATCGCGGCTTGCTCGCTGCCCGCGGTCGTGCTCACGTCGAATCGGACCCGGGAGATCCACGACGCTCTCAAACGACGGTGCATTTACCAGTGGATTGACTACCCGACACTCGACAAGGAGATGCGCATCGTCGCCGTGCGCGTACCGGATCTGCCGCGGGCGCTAGCCGGTCAGATCGTGTCCTTCGTCCAGGGGTTGCGCCAGCAGGATCTCTACAAGCTGCCCGGTGTGGCGGAGACCCTCGATTGGGCGAGGGCCCTCCTGGCGCTCGGAGAAACGGAGCTCCGTGAGAATGTCGTGATCGAATCGCTGGGTTGCCTCCTGAAATACCAGGAGGATCTCAAGGCTGTTGAGGGCGATGCGCTTCGCCGCCTGATCGGAACGGCGCGGGCGGCCTGAGGCCGCCATGGTATACGGGGTTGGTCCGACGGCCGAGCACACCCGCCGGCTTGTCACACGCGGCATCACCGTCTATCGGCTGACCCGCAACTGCCTGATCTTCGGCCGGCTGCTTCGTTCGCTGGGCCTGCCGATGACCGCCGGCCGGGAGATGGAGTTTCTTCGCGCGTTGCAGATTGTGGACGTCGGTCGGCGGGCCGATGTCTACCACACCGCCCGCTCCCTCTTCGTCAGCCACCGCGATCACGTTGCGGTCTTCGATCGCGCGTTCGACCTGTTCTTCACCTGGCTCGGCGCGGAGTGGCGTCCCCCCGACGCAAGCGAGTCCTCCGGGGCCGATAACCGCCCGGACGGTCCCGAGGCCGAGGAGGAGGGGATCGAGTCGGAGAGCATCAGCACGATTCAGATGAAGGCCGAGGCCGCGGCCTCCCCCGTCGCGCCGGAGAAGGAGGAGGAGCGCGAGGCGCGCGGAGACGAGCAGGCCGATGCGCAGACGTACAGCGCAATCGAGGTGTTGCGCAACAAGGACTTCGACCGTTACACCCCTGAAGAGCAGGCCCGCGTGCGCGACCTCATGCGACAGTTGCGGCTCCGCCCGAGTACGAGGCGCACGCGTCGAAAAGTCCCCTCGCCCCACGGGCAGCACCTCGACATGCGCGCCGTCGTCCGCGGGATGTATCGGACCGGTGGTGAGCCGATCGTCCTTTCGTTCAGGCGGCAGAAGCTGAAGCGACGTAAGCTTGTGCTGATCTGCGATATCTCTGGCTCGATGGAGCGCTACTCGAGGGTGCTGCTGCAGTTCCTCCACGGTGCCCGTCAGGGCATGCGCAACGTCGAGGTCTTCGTCTTCGGCACGCGCCTCACCCGCGTGACGCGGGATCTCGGATCGCGGCAGGTCGATGCGGCGCTCGATCACATCTCGCGACGGGTTCAGGATTTTGCCGGTGGCACCCGCATCGGTCGGAGCCTGCACGATTTCAACCGTACCTGGGCCCGGCGGGTACTCGGCCAGAGCGCGGTCTGTATCCTGATCTCCGACGGGTGGGACCGTGGAGATCCACGTATCCTTCGCCAGGAGATGGAGCACCTCCAGCGCACGAGCTTCCGCCTCATCTGGCTCAACCCGTTGCTGGGATTGCCGGAGTACCAGCCCGTCACTCTCGGGATGCGTACGGCGCTGGAGTTCGTCGACGACTTCATGCCGGCGCATAACCTCGCGTCGTTGGAAAATCTGGCACGCCGCCTGTCGGCTCTCGAAGCGCGACGACCAGTCAGACGGCAGAACGCAACCGCGCCCCTGCCCGCGGGAATCCGCTGAGCATGGGACTGGCTGTTGGAATCTCCGAGATCGTTCTCGCGTGTCACGATCAGGCGCGCACGCTTGCGTTCTACAAGGACCTGCTCGGGTTCCCCTTGATCTCACCGCCAGACGTGCCCGGACCGCGGTTCCTCCGGGTCGCCGACGGCGCCGGTGGCATACCCCAGATGATCGTCCTCGTGCCCCTGCCGGCCGGATCCCCTCCGTTCTCGGTGTCCCGGCCACTCCACCATCTTGCGCTGACGCTAGAGTCCGCCGACTTCGACAAGCAGGCACGCGTGCTGCGCACGGCGGGTCTGGAGATCCGCACCGGAGCGCATCCTGTGATCCCCTCACGAACGATGTATGTCACCGATCCGGAGGGGAACGAGGTCGAGTTCATCTGTCGGAGGGCGGAGACGTGAGATTCGGTCAGATCAGGCTGCCGAACGGTGACCTGCACGCCTTTGTTGCGCAGGGTTCGCGGGCCATCGACATCGCCGACACGGCTCGATCGCTCACGACGATCGGCGACTACTTCGATCTGGCGCTGGCGCGCGGCGTCATGGTCCGTGACGCGATCGAGCAGGCCGCCGGCCGGGGTGGACCGACGTACGATCTCGACACGCTTCTCGCCGGCGAGGCGGACAAAGGTGCCCGCCTGGCGATCCCTCTCGCACCACGCGACGCCTGGGGCTGTGGTGTGACGTACAAGCGGAGTGCCGAGTTCCGCGATCAAGATGCATCGGGTGGCGTGCGCGGAATCTACGACTACGTCTACTCGGCTGCCCGGCCGGAGACGTTTTACAAAGGGGGTGCGGCGCACGCCGTGGGACCGTACGACGCGATCGGCATCCGTCGTGACTCGACGTTTACCGCGCCCGAGCCGGAACTCGCTCTGATTTTGGACTGGTGTGGCACCACCGTCGGCCTCACGTGCGCCAACGATGTCTCCGCGTGGGATATCGAACGCGAGAACCCACTCTACCTGCCGCAGAGCAAGGTGTTCCGAGGATGCCTGGCGATTGGGCCTGTCATCGTGACCCCGGATGAAGTCGGCGACGGTACCAATCTGGATCTCCGATGCCGGATCGTGCGCGATGGCGCTGCGATCCTCGATGGAGGCGTGAATACATCGAGAATCGGTCGCTCGCTGGACGAACTGATCGAGTATCTGACCCGCGATAACCCAATCGGTAATGGGACGGTACTCTGCACCGGGACCGGGGTGATCGCTGAGCGAGAGCACGCTCTGCGCTCCGGCGATCGTGTCGAGATCGATATCGCCGGGATCGGGCTTTTGGTGAACCTCGTCGAGCGACTGGTATAGTCCGGGCGACAACTTCATCGCGAGACGGGTGGAGAGCGCCACCGTCGGCGACGGCTCAGAGAGTGAACGCCACCGGCTGCAAGCGTTCACCGCGTCGCGGCGGTTTGGACACCATTCATCCACGCTCTCCCGCGTGCGCGGCGGTCGATCACCGTTATCGGATCGCATAGAGTGCGGCGTCGCCGAGCGCGCGCCGAACCAGGGTGGAACCGCGTGAGACGGCACCACGCCCCTTGGGCGTGGTGCCGTCTTGTTCTTTGAGGAGGTTCGCCCGTGAACGATCTCGAGCGTATGCGCCACTCGGCAGCCCATGTGATGGCCCGCGCCGTAGTGGATCTGATCCCCGGAGCGCTGGTGGCGATCGGCCCTCCGATCGACGATGGTTTCTACTATGACTTCGCGCTTCCCCGTGAACTGACGCCAGCCGACTTCCCTGAGATCGAGCGCAGAATGCGCGATCAGATCGCCGCGCACTTGCCATTCATCCACGAGACCTGGTCGGTGGAGCGCGCCCGTGCGCATTTCGATGCGCTGGGGGAGCGGTACAAAGTCGAACTAATCGACGACCTCGTCCGCAACGAGAGCGTTCGGGATGTCGGCATCTACCAGCACGGCGACTTCCTCGATCTGTGCCGTGGACCACATGTCCGATCGACCGCCGAGATCGGCGCGATCCGCGTTCTGCGCACGGCCGGAGCGTACTGGCGCGGCGATGCCAGGCGCGAGCAATTGACCCGCGTCTACGCGACCGCGTGGTCTTCCGAGGAGGAACTCGAGGCCTACCTCGCTCGGATCGAGGAGGCGCGCCGCCGCGATCATCGGGTGCTTGGCCGGCAACTCGAACTCTATTCGTTCCATGAGGAGAGTCCGGGCAGCGCGTTCTGGCTGCCGAACGGTGCCCTGCTGCGCCAGATCATCGAGGACTTCGTGCGTGCCGAGCACCGCAAGCGCGGTTACCGGGAAGTGCGGACGCCCCTCATCCTGGACCGGTCGCTCTGGGAGCGCTCCGGCCACTGGGCTCTGTACAAGGGCAACATGTTCGTGACCGAGGCCGAAGATCGGGAGTACGGCATCAAGCCGATGAACTGCATCGGTGCCTATCTCATCTATGGAGAGAAACTGCACTCGTTCCGCGAACTGCCTCTCCGTTTGGCCGAACTGACCGGAGTTCTTCATCGTAACGAACTGTCCGGTACGCTCGCCGGCCTCTTCCGCGTCCGGCAATTCGTTCAGGACGACACCCACATCTTCGTGTCGCCCGAAGGCCTGGAGGAGGAGCTCGGCAGGGTCATCGACTTCGGCCTGTATCTCCTTCGGGCATTCGGCTTCGCGTCCTTCGACATCGGCCTCTCCGTACGCGATCCGGCAAACACCGAGAAGTTCCTCGGCACCGACGAGCAGTGGTCGAATGCGGAGGCCGCACTGAGCCGGCTCGCCGCAAGCCGAGGTCTGGAACCGAAGGTCATGTTCGGAGAGGCGAAGTTCTACGGCCCGTCGCTGGACATCCACGTGCGCGATGTCCTCGGGCGACCGTGGCAATGTACGACGATCCAGATCGACTTCAATGCCCCGGAGCGGTTCGACCTGGAGTTCATCGGCTCCGATGGTGGACGGCATCGGCCGGTCGTGATCCATCGTGCTCTCATTGGTTCCTACGAGCGATTCATTGGCGTGCTGGTCGAGCACTATGCCGGCGCGTTCCCCCTCTGGCTCTCGCCGCTTCAGGTGATCGTGCTGCCGATCGCCGACCGCCACAACGAGTATGCCCGCTCGATTGAAGCCCAGTTGGCCGAGCGCGGCATCCGGGTGCAGGTGGACGATCGCCGGGAGAAGCTACAGGCGCGCATACGCGACGCGCAGCTGATGAAGGTGCCCTTGATGCTGGTCCTAGGCGATCGCGAGGTCCAGGAGCACACCGTTTCACTCCGACTGCGATCGGGTGAGACCGAGGCGGCGGTCTCGGTCTCCGGGCTTCTGACGCGGATCGTCCGGGCGGTAGAGGATCGTGCGATCACGCTCGAGGTGCCGACGGGGCCGGGCTGATCGGTCAGGAGGCCCAGGCAATCAGACCTGGCTCGATGCGGCGACCCGCCTCGCGGTGATTGGGCAGGGCGCGCACCGTATAGCCAACGGTGCCAGTCTGCCCGATCGTGGTCGTACCGTTGTACTCCAGACTGCCATCGTCGCGCCGCCGATCCAGCATCATCCGTTCGACCGTACTCGCCTCGATCTGACCGTTCGCGTCGACGCGTCCCGAGACGAGTTCGACACAGAGATCATCGCTGGCGAGTTCGCCGGGGAACACCACCGCGCGCACGGTGGCGGAGTCGCCGATTCGCGCGGTCGACGGTCGGTCGCACGTGACATTTTGGATGGTTACCCGATGCCACTGGCGCCACATCCGCAGTTTCCAGGCGGCCAGGTCGCGCGCCAGCGCCCCATCGTGGGTGCCCAACATCGCGAAGCGGGTTGCGGCGGGTTCGTATGCGATCTCGTCATACTCACGCAGCATCCGGTGCGTGTTGAAGACCGGACAGAGTGAGGCGGCGGATGCCTTGAGCCTGCCCACCCACGACCGCGGTACCCCGTCTGCCGCACGCTCGTAGAAGAGAGGAACGATCTCCTTCTCGAGGAGGTTGTAAATCGCACGAGACTCGATCTCATCCTGGTAGTTCTCGTCGGCGAAGACCTCTCCCTGGCCAATCACCCAGCCGATCTCCGGTCGGTACCCTTCGACCCACCAGCCATCGAGAACACTGGCGTTCAGGCCCGCGTTGAAGGCGACTTTCATGCCGCTGGTGCCACTCGCCTCGTGGGGCCGCCGCGGATTGGTGAGCCAGAGATCGACTCCCTGCACGAGCATCCGCGCGACATCGATGTCGTAGTTCTCGACGAAGACGATGCGGTTCGCCAGTTCCGGCTTGCGCGTCGTCTGGACGATCGCGCGAATCAACTCGCGACCTGCGAGGTCCTGGGGGTGAGCCTTCCCTGCGATGACGAACTGCACGCGGCGATGAGGATCCGAGACGATGCGGATCAGCCGGTCGATATCGCGAAAGAGCAGGAGCGCACGCTTGTAGGTCGCGAACCGGCGGGCGAACCCGATCGTCAATGCGCCGGGATCGAGAATCTCTCCCGCAGCAGCGACCTCCGGGAGAGAAGACCCGCGCTGTTCGGCTTGCTGCCGCGCGCGCAGGCGAACGAAGGAGACCAGCCGCGCGCGGTCGCGCTCGTGCGCCCGCCAGAGTTCCTCGGCGGGAATCTGATACGCGCCAGACCAGGTGCGGCTGTCCTGGGGGTCCTCTCGCCAACCGGTGCCAAGGTATCGGTCGAAGACCCGGGACACCTCGCTACCGCACGTCCAGAACTGAGTGTGCACTCCGTTGGTGATGGAACCGATGGGCACCTCGTGAACGGGCACGTCCGGCCAGACGCCACGCCACATTGCGCGAGAGACCTCACCGTGGAGGCGGCTGACCCCGTTCACGTGATCGGCAAGTCGGATCGCAAGGACCGCCATCGAAAAACCCTCACCAAGGTTGAAGGGGTTCTGACGGCCCAAACCGAGTAGCTCATCACGACTGATGCCGAGTGCAGCGCGAATCGGCCCCAGGTACTGGTCCACGAGGTCGGCGGAGAACACATCGATTCCCGCCGGCACCGGCGTGTGAGTAGTGAAGACGTTGCCGGACATTGCCAGTTCTCGGGCCTCTGCGAAATTCATCGCGCGTGTGCACATCAGTGCGCGAATCCTCTCCAGACCCAGAAAGGCGGCGTGTCCCTCATTCATGTGGCAGACCGTGGGCTCGACCCCGAGCCGGGCCAGAGCGCGCAGACCGCCGACCCCAAGCAGAATCTCCTGCCGGATCCGCATGTCGTTATCGCCCTGATAGAGGCGCCGGGTAACATCCCGATCCTGCGGCTGGTTCTCAGGCAGATTGGCATCGAGCAGATACAAGGGCACCCGGCCGACCTGCATACGCCAGATCGCGGCGCGGCACACACGCCCCGGGAAGTCGACCTCGATGGTGAGTTGCTGGCCATCGGGGCCGAGCTCCGCGGTCAGCGGAAACATGGAGAAGTCATTGTCGTAATAGCGCTCGAGTTGCCAGCCGTCCGGATTCAGGTATTGGCGGAAATACCCCTCGCGGTAGAGCAGCGATACCCCGACGAACGGGAGGTTGAGATCGCTTGCCGACCGGAGGTGATCGCCCGCGAGCAATCCCATTCCGCCGGAATAGATCGGTACCGACTCGTGTATGCCGAACTCGAGCGAGAAATACGCAATCTGCTTCGCGGCGGTCCCCGGCGCCACCGGGCGCTCGGCCATGTACTCGTCGAGGCTCTGTGTTACGCGATGGAGGTGCGCCAGAAAGCCTGCCTCATCGGACAGTTCGATCAGTCGATCCTGCGACAGGTTGCTCAGAGTCAGCACCGGGTTATGCCCGGAGCGCTCCCACTCGTCGCGATCGAGTCGCGCGAAGAGCTCGGTTGCATCCTCGTGCCAGCACCACCAGAGGTTGTGCGCCACGTGCTCGAGCGCAGCCAATGCCGGTGGCAGCGCCGGGCGAACCTTCAGGGTGAGAAGTGGGCGCAACGAGATGACCTCCGCGAGCGATCGAATGATATAGTTCGACCTCGAAGAGCGAAGGTTAGAGACACAGCGTTGGGCGGGTACCCGATCGTGATGCGCGGGACGAGCCGCGGTTGCGATGTGAGGATGCAGAAACTCGCCGATCGAAAGGAGACGCGATCCCAATGCCGCTGACCGCGGAACGGAAGACTGCGATCATCATAGAGTCGAAGACCCACGAGACGGACTCGGGTTCCGTCGATGTGCAGGTATCCATACTCAGTGCTCGGATCAATCAGATCGTGCAGCACCTCAGGGAGCACGAACGGGATCACAGTTCTCGTCGTGGCCTTCTCAAGTTGGTCGGCGCCCGGCGGCGGTTGCTCCGCTATCTGGCCCGCATCGACCACGGGCGATACCAAGCGCTGATCGGCCGACTCGGCCTGCGTCGCTAGCGCCCGGCGGGTTCCCCCGCCCTTGTGACCTGGCCTCCGCTCTTCGATCCGGCCAGTGATATGGCACATCGTGGAGGGGTTGTCATTGGTTCATCAGTTCGATCTTGAGTTCGCCGGTAGGCCGTTGCGTCTAGAGGTGGGAAGGCTCGCCGAACAGGCGAATGGGGCCGTTCTCGTCCAGTACGGGGAGACCGTCTTGCTTGCCGCAGTGACGGCCGCACCGTCCCCGCGCGAGGGCATTGACTTCTTCCCACTCACCGTTGACTACGAAGAGCGGATGTATGCCGCGGGCAAGATCCCGGGCAACTTCTTTCGTCGCGAGGGGCGTCCGACTGAGAACGCGATCCTGACAGCCCGACTTACCGACCGACCTCTGCGCCCGCTTTTCCCGAAGGATTTCCGCAACGAAGTCCAGATCATTGTGACGGTGCTCTCCTACGATGGTGAGAACGATCCCGACACCCTTTGTCTGCTGGGTGCGTCCGCCGCGCTGACGATCTCTGACATTCCGTTCGATGGTCCGGTGGCCTCCGTTCGGGTCGGCGTCGTCGACGGTCGGCTGGCTCTCAATCCAACGGTTGAGCAGCAGGCCGACAGCGTGCTTGACCTGGTTGTCGCCGGAACCGCATCGGACATCAACATGCTCGAGGCCGGCGCGCGGGTGGTACCGGAAGCAACCCTCATCGAGGCGATCGCATTCGGACACGCCGGGGTCAAGGAACTCATCGCTCTTCAACAGAAGATGCGCGCCCAGATCGGACGAGCCAAGTTCTCGTATCCCAGCTTCGGCACGGACCACGCGCTCGGGGAGCGCGTGCGCTCTCTTGTGGGAAGTCGGATCGACACCGTCCTCGATACCACGGAGAAGCACGCTCGCGCAGCGGCGGCGACCGCGCTTGCCCGATCCGTTGCAGAGCACATCGGTGCTGCCGCCGACGCGAAGGCGATCGGCGGCCTCATCGAGGAACTAGAAGCTGAAGGTCTGCGTCAGCGGATCCTGAAGCACGGTCGGCGGCCGGACGGTCGAGGCGTGCGCGACCTCCGCCCGATCTCCTGCGCCGTGGGAGTCCTCCCGCGGACGCACGGGACTGGCCTGTTTCAGCGCGGTCAGACGCAGGTTCTATCCATCGCGACGCTCGGGTCATCGGCGGACGAGCAGCAGGTCGATTCGCTCGGACTGGATGAGACCAAGCGCTATATGCATCACTACAACATGCCGCCCTACTCAGTGGGCGAGGTCCGCCGCACCGGTTCCCCGGGCCGCCGCGAAATCGGACACGGCGCCCTGGCCGAGCGATCGCTCATCCCCGTTCTGCCCAAAAAGGAGGACTTCCCGTACACGCTTCGGGTTGTCTCTGAGGTGGTCTCCTCGAACGGGTCGACCTCGATGGGATCGGTCTGCGGTTCCTCACTGGCTCTCATGGACGCGGGGGTTCCGATCTCGGCACCCGTCGCGGGGATCTCTATCGGGCTCATCTCCAGCGAAGACGGCGCCGACGTGCTCCTGACCGACATTCAGGGAATTGAGGATCACCACGGCGACATGGACTTCAAGGTTGCCGGCACGCGGGATGGGGTGACCGCGATCCAACTCGATCTCAAGGTGCGCGGTCTTCGCGCGAATCTGATCCCCGAGGTGTTCGAACGGGCGCGGACGGCCCGACTCTTCATCCTCGACCGGATGAGCGAGGCGATCGCAGCGCCTCGACCAGAACTCAACCGGTACGCGCCGCGGGTAATGAAAGCCTCCATACCGGTCGATCGCATCGGTCAGTTGATCGGTCCGGGCGGCAAGAACATCCGAGGAATGCAGGAGACCTACAAGGTCAAGATCGACGTCCAGGAGGACGGTACGGTCTACATTGCTGGGACGGACTCGGCTCTGGCCGAGAAGGCGCGCGTCGCGGTGGACCTGATGGGGCGCGATGTCGAGGTCGGCCAGAGCTATATGGGCAAGGTCACCCGGCTGACCACCTTCGGCGCGTTCGTTGAGATCCTCCCCGGGAAGGAAGGGTTGGTACGAATCGGCGAACTCGCCGAGGAGCGGATCGCGCGCGTCGAGGACGTGGTTTCCATCGGCGACGAGATCATGGTGAAGGTCATCGAGGTCGATCCCCAGGGGAGGGTCAATCTCTCCCGCCGCGCCCTGCTGGTCCCCGACGACGGGACGCCGCGAGAGCCGGCGGAGCGGAGGCCCCCGCGCGATTTCGGCGATCGAGCGCGGCCGCCACGTCGCTTCGACGGTGACCGGCCGCGGTTCGACGATCGCCCCCGCTTCGAGGGCGATAGGCCGCCGCGCGAGGGCGGGTTCCGTTCCGGGCCGCGCCCACCCCGGCCGGGCGGCTTCCGTGATGGAGCCCCTCCATCGGGAACCGAGTGATTTCGAGCCAGCCTCGTCCGCCTTTCTAGAATCGGCCCGTGGCAGTCAAGCGCGACTACTACGAGATCCTCGGTGTCGGGAGAACCGCCACTGAGGATGAGATCCGCACCGCCTTCCGTCGCCTCGCGCGCCAATACCACCCGGACATCAGCAAGGAACAGGGCACGGAAGCTCGCTTCAAGGAGATCAACGAGGCGTACGAGATCCTGAGTAACTCCGACAAGCGGCGATCGTACGACACCTTCGGTCACGCCGGACCGTCGGTCGGTCCCGGTGCCGGAGGCTTCGGGATCGAGGACATCTTTGAGTCGTTCTTTGGCGGCGGTGGGGTGCGGGGAGGAAGGCGGGTCGTCCGCGGCGCGGATCTGCAGTACGATCTGAGCGTCACATTCGAGGAGGCCGTCTTCGGTACGACGCGCCGCATCGAGATTCCGCGAACCGTCCCGTGCGGGCGCTGTTCTGGTGATGGCTCCGAGCCCGGGAGTACGCCCGAGCGCTGCTCGCAGTGTCACGGTGCGGGTGAGACGCGGCGCGTCCAGCGGTCGGTGTTCGGTCAGGTGGTCAACGTCACGGTCTGCGATCGGTGTCGCGGCGCAGGCCGCGTCATCACCCGGCCCTGTGCGGATTGCCAGGGTCGCGGTCAGGTCCGGCACGCGCGAGAGATCCCCTTACAGATCCCTCCGGGCGTCGATGACGGGCAGCCGATTCAGATGGGCGGTGAGGGCGAACTGGGTGCGAACGGTGGTCCCCCGGGGGATCTCTATGTCGTCATCAGGGTCAAGCCGCACGCTGCGTTTAGCCGTTCGGGGGAGGACATCCTCTCCGAGGTGCGGGTCAACATCGCACAGGCAGCACTCGGCGACGAAATCGAGATTCCGATTATCGACGGGTCGACGCGAATCCGGGTGCCCGCCGGTACTCAGAGCGGACGCCTAATTCGGGTGCGTGGCAAGGGTGTCCCCCACTTGCGCGGCGTGGGACGCGGCGATCATCAGGCCCACATCGTCGTGGAGACGCCGGTCCACCTCACCGATCGGCAGCGCGACCTGATAAATGCACTGGCCGCGACCTTCCGGGGAGAAGGTCCGGAGCCAGCGGCGCAGGCGCCGCCTGGTGTGTCGGCCGAACCTCGCCGGAAAGGACGCAAGGGTGGGGAGAAGCCCAAGGGACTTCTCGACCGCATGAAGGATGTCCTCGGGGGCGAGTAGTTGATTGGCGATGTCTGGGTCGAAGTCTCGATCGCGGTGACGCCGGACACCGTGGAATCGGTGGCGGAGGTCATTTTCCGGTACACCGAGGGTGGGGTGTCAATCGATCACGCGGTTGAGGGCCCGATCGCCGAGGCGTGGGCGACGGACATTCCGGTGGGGCAGGCGGCGCGACCGCTCATCGTTCGCGGCTATATGCCGGACACCGCCAGCGCCGCGAGTCGGCGCGCAGCCCTCGAACGGGCGGTGTGGCACCTGCGTCAGATCGGACCCATGGGCGACCTCGTGGTTCGCGAGGTTCAGGCCGCGGACTGGGAGAACGCCTGGCGCGATCACTTTCAGGTCCATCGCGTGGGCAAGCGGTTCGTGATCCGTCCGACGTGGCGGTCGTTCACGCTGGGTGAGGACGACGCCGTGATCATCCTCGACCCGGGGATGGCGTTCGGCACTGGCCTTCATCCAACGACTCAGCTATGCCTCCGCGCACTGGAGCGACTGATCCGCCCCGGCTACCGCGTGGCCGATGTCGGCACGGGTTCGGGTATTCTGGCTATCGGCGCGGGCCTGCTCGGCGCGCACGAAGTGGATGCGCTCGATATCGACGAGGTGGCGGTTACGACAGCGGCGCAGAACGTGACGAGAAACGGCCTCGAAGCTGTCGTCCGCTGCCGGCAGGATGGCCCGGGTTCACTGCCGCGTTCACGGTACGACATCGTCGTCGCAAACATCATCGCGCGTGTCATCGAGGAGCACGCTTCCGACCTCGTGGGGAGCGCGGTGATGGGTGGCACCGTGATCTGCTCGGGGATTCTCTATGAGCGACACGACGCGGTGGTCCAGCGTCTGATGGCGGCGAATCTGAGCCGGCCGAACGTCGAGGTTGAGGGTGACTGGTGCGTTCTCACCGGAGTCCGACGATGAGCGTGGGCGGCCCCCACCGTTTCTTCGTGCCGCCAGGGACCGTTCGCGACGGTACCGTACGTTTCAGCCGCGATCAGGCGCATCAGATTTCGACGGTTCTGCGCATGGATGTCGGGGATCGGGTGATTGTGCTCGACAACTCGGGCTGGAGTTTCACGGTCACGTTGAGCCTGGTCAGACGCGGCGAAACGACAGGTTCGGTCATCGAGAGATCGCTGGTCACCAGCGAACCGCGCACGAAGATCACCCTCTACTTCGCCATGATTCGAACGGCGCGACTCGAGATGACGCTGCAGAAGTGCACCGAGCTTGGGGTGGTAGCTTTCGTGCCGATCCTGACCGAACGATGTATTGCCGGTGACGTGGACGACCTCACGAGCCGGAAGATCGAGCGTTGGAATCGGATCATCGCCGAAGCCGCGGAACAGTCGGGGCGTGGCAAACTGCCTGCGCTTCTTCCCACAGCACCTTTCGACACGGCTCTGGACGGTGTTCGGGGAACCTCTCTCATTCTCTGGGAGGGGGAGCGAACGCGGACTCTGCGGGATGCGCTGCCAAGCGGCGGACGATCGTTCGCAATCAACGTATTCGTCGGCCCGGAGGGGGGATTCACCGATCGCGAGATCGATCGCGCGCGGACAGGTGGAGTCGTGCCGACGACCCTGGGGCCGCGAATCCTTCGCGCCGAGACCGCGAGTATTGCAGTGGTGAGCGCGCTTCTTTTCACGCAGGCAGATCTGGGCTAGAGGGAACTCGCCATTGTCACAGTCGTGCATCTTCTGTGCTATCGTCGCCGGAACGATCGCCGCGGACGTCCTCTATCAGGACGGCAGAGTCGTTGCATTTCGCGATCGATCACCGCAGGCACCGGTCCATATCCTCCTGGTTACGCGGCACCACTTTGCCTCGATCGATGATCCGGCCGTTCCGGCCGACGCGGCGGCGTGCGCGGCCCTGTTCGCCGCCGGCCAGGCCGTTGCGCGACAGGTTGGCGTGGAGCGGAACGGATATCGGCTGGTGATGAATCACGGGAGCGACGGTGGCCAGACCGTGCAGCACCTGCACGCGCACCTGCTGGCCGGGCGGTCGCTGGGTTGGCCCCCGGGGTGAGTAGTACACTCGCACGCGAGTACGGAGGTCGTTCCCGATGGCCAAGTCACGAGATCGTGTCGGCCGTGAAGTCAAGAAACCGAAGAAAGACCAGGCGGCCAAGGCTCTGACGAGGCCTGCCGTTGGACCGATTTCGGTTGACATCGTCCCGCGCAAGCGCAAAGTGCGCGACGAGGACGAGGACGAGGAGGCGGGCTGAACTAGCGGCCGAGCGAGGGGAGCAGAAGACGCTTCGTTCCTGCCGCCGGCGGATCCACGAACTGCGTCGTCCTACTCTGGTGCAGGATAGAAACCGACCCGCCGATCATGAAGTCGCCCGGGAGCCCCGAAAACGCACGGAGGTTCGTGGCCCCCGGCAGAACCACCCGGTACTGTCCCCCGAGAGGAATGACCGTCACCTCGGTGCCATCCTGGCGGATCAGACGAGCCGTCGGGGCGATCGCTTCCACGCCTATGGAGACCGCACTCCCGCCGGTCGCCCACAGAACGGTAGCGGTCCCGCGGGGGCTCAGCACGGTGATGCGTTCGTGGTCCCCCCGCCGATCGCGGGTCGCAAGGCGCCCGTCGCCAAGAGCGTCGATCGCGATCTGGAGCGCACGGACAGTGGGTCGTGAAGTGCGATCGTTCCGGTAGAGGCCGTACGCCTCTGCGTGGCCATCATCCTGGAACTGAAACAGCGCGGCACGTTCCACGTTGGCCGCGAGAGCCAGCGCCAGGTACTGGAGCGCGAAGGCCGCCTGCTCTTCCACTGTCGCTGAGCCTCGGTAGCCCGCGTCCGCGCACGAGACATGCGCCGGAGGCTCCCCGCACGCCGGAGCGTTCGCCTCATTGATCCAGATGCGTTTCGGCGGCACGCCGAACTGAGCCAGCACCTGGCGTGCGGACACAGTACGGTCGTACGCATCGGTAGCCCGGCTGTACCAGTGGAACGGGATCACATCGAAGTAGTAGTTGTTCGCGGCAGCGCGCGGATCGATGACCAGTTCAGCAAGGAGCCAGCGCAGCCACGCGTGCTCGATTCCGGTGCTGTTCATCTTCTCCCAGTTCATCAGTCCGCCAATCGCGATGGGCGTCGTGCTGTCCTGGGACCGGATGGCTTGGTGGGCGACGGTGAGCAACCTCGCGTATTGGGCAGCTGAGCCAGACCAGAACTGGCTGAAGTCCGGCTCGTTCCAGATCTCCCAGGCGATGGGCCTCCCGGCGTAGCGGCGCGCGGCCTCGGCCACGAACCGTGCCCACCGGTTCGCGGCATTGATCGGCTTGCCCGGGGCGGAGGCATCCGTGCCGTCGGCGAAGACCGCCAAGCTCATTGACGGAGGGGGATCGATGGCCGCGGCGGCCTGGCGCGGCGTTCGGGATCGGCCGAGATGCGGCGCAACCAGCCGGTCTGAGGCACTCGCGGCCACAGCCGCCGTGTGGAACGCGGGCGTTCCTACCAAGACGGGCATCGAGCCGAGCCCGTACTGCTCGTCCAGCGCGAAGATCGCGTCGGCACCGCTCCAGTCGAACTGACCGTCGGCACGCTCCACATCGGTCCAGTACAGCGCCCATCGATTCCAGCCCGCGCCCAGCGATGCCGCACGCGCGTGGCGTTCCGGGTCACGCGGGCCGCCTGGATAGCCGACGTGGGCGATACCGAATCGAGTCGACCGCGAGGCACCACCCGCGTCGCTCGGCGTGATGATAAGCAGCGCCCCCACAAACAGCGTCGCGACCAGCGCGACCAGGATCGGGGCGCGAGCTGTCAGCCGGATCGCCTGCCCTGCGCGGCCTCGCGGCCCCTATCACCCTCGGATGTCAGCATCACAGGTATGTCATCGCGAATCGGATAGCGGCGACCGCACCGATCGCATACCAGCTCATCGCCCGCGAGAGTCACGGCGACCCTACAGGCCGGGCACGCAAGAATTTCCAGGAGCTCTTGACTTATCGGCAACAGCCACCTCCTGCAGCCAGTCTACCACGCACCCCTTGAGCAGGAGGACCTCTGACACGCCGGTATAATCGGCGCGTCGCCACACGACGACCTCTAGCCCCCGCGTAGGGCGAGAGAACCGCAGATCCGGGAGATGACATGAGCGTTCCCGCAGCCGCGACGATCCGCAACATCGGTCTCTTCTCGCACGGCGGAGCCGGTAAGACAACCCTGTGTGAGGCGATGCTGTTCGCCTCCGGGGTGATCAATCGAGCGGGTCGGCCGGACGATGGGACGACGGTGTCCGATTACGAGCCGGAGGAACAGAAGCGGCAGGTGTCGGTCAACCTCTCGGTGCTGCCGTTCTCATGGAAAGGATGCAAGGTCAACCTGCTCGACGCTCCCGGCGTCCTGGACTTCGCGGGTGAGGTCCGGCAGGCGATTCGCGCAATCGATAGCGGTCTGATCCTCGTGGATGCTGTCGCGGGGCCGGAGGTTGGCACCGACCTGGTGTGGCGGCAGTTGAAGGCGAAGGGGACCCCACGGGGATTCGTGATCAGCAAGTTCGATCGGGAGAACGCGGACTTCGGGCGGGCGCTCGATAGCCTACGCGCTCGGTACGGTGCCGCTGTGGTCGCTGCGCAATGTCCCATTCACGATCCGAGTGGTTTCGTCGGAACTGTGGATGTCGTCAGTGGGCGCGCCTCCCGGGGCACCGACGGCACCGCGTTCGACGCTCCGCCGGGCATCGTCGAGTCCGTAGATCAGATGCGCGAACGGCTTGTTGAGGCCGTTGCGGAGACGGACGACGATCTGATCGCCAAGTATCTCGAGGGCGAGACGCTTACCAGCGATGAGATCGGCCGGGCGCTGCGGAAGGCGATCGCCACGGAGCGTCTGTTCCCGGTCTTCGTCGTCGCGGGCCTCCCCGGGATTGGCGTCCGAACCCTGATGGACGCGATCGTCGATGTTCTCCCCTCGCCAGAGGACATCGCGCCAGTCTCCGCGACGGAGGTCGCTTCGGGGAGGGCGGTCTCGCTCCAGCCGCGCGAAGACGCACCGCCGGTCGTACTGGTTTTCAAGACGACGGCTGACCCTTTCGTCGGCAAGCTCACCTACTTCCGGGTGCTGAGCGGCACCGTCCGGGCGGATTCCCATCTCTGGAACACTTCGACCGGTCACGACGAGCGGCTCGGGACGCTCTATTTGGTCAGAGGGAAGAGTCAGGAGCCCTGCGTGCAAGTGGGCCCCGGCGACATTGGCGCGGTGGCGAAGCTTCAGAACACCGCTACGGGGCATACGCTCGCCAACCGCGAACGGCAACTGCGGGTGGAGCCAATCGCGTTCCCGAATCCGGTCTATTCGGTCGCGGTAGACCCAAAGTCAAAGGCCGATCTCGACAAGCTTGGCGGAGCACTCCAGCGCATCGTGGAGGAGGACCCCACGCTCACGGTGCGGCGCGATCCCGAGACGGGCGAGACGGTCATGTCGGGCCTGGGAGAGCAGCACATCGATGTCACTTTGGAGCGGATGCGCCGGAAGTTCGGGGTCGAGGTCACGACACGCGAACCGAAGGTGCCCTATCGCGAGACGATCCAGCGCTCTGCTCAGGCCGAGTACAAACACAAGAAGCAAACGGGAGGCCACGGCCAGTACGGTCACGTGTTCCTCGAGGTCGAGCCGCTGCCGCGCGGCGCGGGGTTCGAGTTCACGGAGAGGGTGGTCGGAGGTTCGGTACCCCGGAACTTCATACCGGCCGTGGAGAAGGGGGTTCGCGAATCGCTTCCCGGCGGTGTGCTCGCCGGATGCCCGGTCGTTGATGTCCGGGTGACGCTATTCGATGGTTCATTCCATCCGGTGGACTCCTCGGAGATGGCCTTCAAGTTGGCATCCAGTCAGGCGTTCCGTAGGGGGTTCGAGGATGGGCAGCCCATCCTCCTAGAACCGATCTGTGACCTTGACATAACGGTTCCTGAGTCGTTCGTTGGCGATGTGATGAGCGATCTCAACGGCAAGCGTGCGCGAGTACAGGGGATGGATCCTGAAGGAGACGTCACGACGGTTCACGCTCAGGCGCCTCTCGCCGAGATCCAGCGCTACGCGACCGACCTGCGGAGTATCACCCAGGGACGGGGAACCTACACAATGAGGTTTTCCCACTACGAGGAGGTGCCCGCTCACGTCGCTCAGGCCGTGATCTCCGAGCAGAAGAAGGCGGCGGCAGCCGCCCACTGAGAGATGGTCAGGTGGCGCGGAAGTACGCTCGCGCCACCTCGATATCCCGACGTATCTGATGGACCAGTGCGTTCAAATCGGGGAATCGCTGCTCATCGCGCAGTCGCTTTTCGAACGTGATCTCGATGGACCGATCGTACAGGTCTGCCGAGAAGTCGAGCAGATGTACCTCTACGATGACCCGGGAACCATCGATCGTGGGCCGGACACCGACATTCGTCACCGCAGGGTGAATAGCGCCTTCCACCGACGCACGCGACACATAGACGCCGTGCGCCGGAAGCAGTCGTCCGGGTCGACAGCGGAGATTGGCGGTGGGAACGCCGATTGTCCGTCCACGACCGTGGCCGCGCTCCACCCAGCCGGTGAGGCCGGGTGATCGGCCCAGGAGCCGTGCCGCGGCCGCGATATCCCCACGCTCGATCAAGTTGCGGATCACTCCGCTGCGGATCGGTTGTCCGTCGAAAGCTGCCTCGGGGAGGAGATCGAGTGTGGCCCGACGTCGTTGAGCGATCGCGCGAAGCTCGCCGTCACGGGCGTGCCGATCCCGCCCGATCGCCAGGTCGGGTCCCCCCACAAGGAGTTCGATCCGTCCGTCGGCTCGCGCCTCGACCCGATCGAGGAACTCATCCGCCGTCAGATCCGCAACCTCACGGGTGAACGCCCAGACCTGAACGACTTCAACGCGCGCCTGAAGCAGCGCGACACGCTCGTCCGGATCGGTCAACCAGCGAGGCGCGGAGTCGGGCTGAAACAGTTCTCGTGGCGTTGGGTCGAAGGTAACCACCACCGATCGCGCGCCTCGGTCGCGACACGTGCTCGCGAGGACATCGAGCAGTTGCTGATGGCCCCTGTGCACGCCGTCGAACACACCGACCGCGAGACCGAGTGGCACCATCAGGTGAGCACTTTCCGTGGGCGCCAGCAGGCGTCACGCCACTCGACTATCGCGATCGCGTGGCCCCCTTCGACGGCGAGGGCGAGCGAGTCCGAACGCGTAGGGTCGACCGGCAGACCGGCGATCGGAACGCCGCTCCGCAGCATCGCTGCCCGATCCTGGGTGACATCGATCGAGGGCCAGTCGCCCAACGCGTGGCGTATCGAGATCGTGAACCCCTCGTCCTTCCGGTCTCGAATCGCCTGGAGGAGCCTGGCGAGCGGAGAGGCGTTGGCGATCGCGAATCGCCCGCTGCGCATCCGTCGCAGGGCCGAGAGATGTGCGCCACAGCCCAGCAGTATGCCAAGGTCGTGTGCGATCGATCGGACGTAGGTGCCCTTCGAGCATGCGATCGAGACCGTTGCGCGTGGAAACCGCCAGTCGAGCAGCGCAAGGCGGTCGATCCGCACCGGGCGGGGCGCGAGATGGATCTCCGCCCCGCGGCGTGCGTACCGGTAGGCGGTCTGGCCGGCCACCTTGATCGCCGAATACCGCGGCGGGGTCTGAACCGTTCGCCGCTGAAGCTCTTCCAGCGCCGAGCCGATCAGATCCGCGTCGCGCGGAGGCTCGCTTCCTCCCACCTCGGTGCCGGTCGCATCGTAGGTGTCGGTTGCGGAACCCAGGGTCACCTCCGCCTCGTACTCCTTGTCATCGAGGGCGAGCCACTCCGTAACGCGAGTCGCCGCGCCGAACGCGACGACGAGGACACCGGTCGCCATGGGATCGAGCGTCCCGACATGCCCGATGCGCACGCCACGGGCCATCGCGGATCGCAGACTGGCGACCACATCGTGCGAGGTGTATCCCGCCGGCTTATCGACGATGAAGAACCCGGCGCGCTCTATGCGTTCGCCCCGCTGGCGAGAGCAGCCCGCACTGCGGTGATGATGCGCTCAACCGCCGTCCCGAGATCGACACCCTCGATCGTGCATCCGGCCGCCGCCCTGTGGCCGCCGCCGCCGAACTGCTGCGCTACCCGGGCGACGTCGACTCCCATGTCGGCCCGAAGGCTGACCCGCACGCGGTCGTCCGAATGCGCCGTGAAGAGGATCGCGACGTGGACATCGCGCGTATCCGCCAGAAACCCGACCAACCCTTCGATATCGGCGAGATCCAGGCCAAACCGAGCTGCGTCTCGATGGGTGACGTGGCTCCACAGGACGTCGTCGTATCGTTCCACCCTTTCGAGAACCAGGCCCCACAGTGGTAGCTCGGCGGCGACTCGGTATCGGTGAACGGAGTCGGCGACGGCTGTCAGCGGCGCGCCGCGGTCGATGAGCGCGCCGCCGATGCGGAGCGAACGCGCTGTGGTGCTGGACGTTCGGAAGCCCCGCGTGTCGGTGATCACGCCAGTAAGAAGGAGTCGGGCAATAGCGGGGGTGATCTCCCACGAAAGCTCGTCGAATAGGTCGTAGAGGACCTCGCATACGGATGCGGCGTGGGGATCGATCACCTGTTCGGTGCCGTACCCGGAGTTGGAGATGTGATGATCAATGTTGACGAGGGGGACTGAGTCGATCCAGACACGAGCGCCCTGCAGACCGCCAGCGATGCGATCGTAGGAGCCTGAGTCGACTGCAATAACGAGGTCAGGCCGCTCGAGGGATTCCGGCGCGATTTGGAGAGTCTCGCCGCCCGGCAGGAAGCGCAACGCCTCGGGCAGGGCATTGGGCGTGATCGCGATCGTTCGACCGCCTCTATCGCGATAGCTCGCGGCCAGGGCGAGCGCGCCGCAAACGCTGTCCGCGTCGGGGTTGTTATGGCCGACGACGACGACATCGCGCGCGCTGGCGAGCCGCGCCAGTGCGCCGGGAGAGATCCGGCGCTCGCTCACGACGCAGTCGAACGGGCGCGGCGCCGTCTTGGCTGCGTCGGAACGATCGGTTCGTTGGCATCGCGGATGAGACGCAGCAGGCGATCTCCACGTTCGATCGAGTCATCGAGCGCGAAGTCGAACTCAGGGATGTGGCGCAGGTCGACGCGGTGGCTGATCTCGCGCCGGAGGAATCCCGCGGCGCTTCGAAGTGCCAGGAGTGTCGACTCGCGCTCCGCTTTGCTGCCGTAAACGCTGATCCACACCCGGGCGTGTCGAAGATCGGTCGCAGTGTCCACGGCAGTTACGCTGACAAGGCCCGCCAGGCGCGGATCCTTGATCGATCGGGCGAGCATCTCGCTCAGTTCCGCCCGCAGGAGTTCGTTGACCCGATCGATGCGACCGTTGCGCATCAGCCGTCGATGCGCTCTCGTGCGTAGGCATCGATGATGTCGCCAACCACGAAGTCATTGAAGTCGGCGACCGTGATGCCGCAGTCGTACCCGGCAACGACCTCGCGCGCCTCATCCTTGAAGCGCTTGAGATTTGCGAGACGCCCGCTCTCGAGGAGCGTTTGCGGCCCGCGCCGGACCGTCATGGTGCTCTGCCTCGTCACGCGTCCCTCGAGCACGTGGCACCCGGCGATCACCGTCTCGCGACCGATGCGGAACAACTGCCGAACCTCGATCCGTCCCTCGAGCACCTCTCGATAGCGGGGTTCGGTCATACCCCGGGCGGCTGCGGTGACATCCTCGATGATCTCGTAGATCACCGAGTAGTTCCGGATAGCGACCTGATGGGCCTCGGCGACGCGGCGTGCACCAGGCTCGGTGCGGACGTTGAAGGCTGCGATTCGTCCCTGGGAGGCGACCGCCAGATTGACGTCGCTCTCTGTGACGTTACCGATACCCGCGTACAGGATCTTGATTCGAACGTCGCTGGTACCGAGTTGCTCGACAGAGGCACGGATCGGGTCCACCGACCCCTGGACATCGCACTTGATGATGAGATTCATGTCTTTGGCGGCTGAGGACTGCGCCCGATCCAGCATCTCTTCGATCGAGAGGCTCGCGCGTGAACCTGTATCCGCCCCGCTACTGTGGCGGATCTGAAGTTGCTCCTGCGCCCAGGCCCGCGCCGTGCGATCGTCGGGCGCGACGCCGAATCGATCGCCGGCATGCGGCACGTCGTTGAGTCCAAGGATCTCCACTGGCATCGCGGGCGAGGCGTGACGTACCTTGCCGCGGCGATCGTCGAACATCGCCCGTACGCGGCCCGAGAATGGTCCCACGGCGATGAAGTCACCCACGTTCAGCGTGCCGTTCTGCACGAGGAGCGTCGCGACTGGGCCTCGCGTACGGTCGAGCTGTGCCTCGATCACGATACCCCGGGCCGGGGCATCCGCGTTCGCCTGTAGACCCTGCAGTTCGGCTACCAGTTCGATCACTTCGAGCAGGTCGTCGATGCCCGCGCCTGTGCGCGCCGACACCCGGACCGCGGGTGTGTCGCCACCGAAGTCCTCAACCACGACCTGATGCTCGGCAAGCTGCTGCTTCACCCTCTCAGGGTTGGCGGTGGGTAGGTCGCTCTTGTTGAGCGCGACGATGATCGGGACTTTTGCCGCTCGGGCGTGCCCGATCGCTTCGATGGTCTGAGGCTGGACGCCATCGTCGGCCGCGACGACTAGGATCGCGACATCAGTGGCCTGCGCGCCGCGCGCGCGCATCTGTGTGAATGCCTCGTGGCCCGGCGTATCGAGGAAGGTGATACGTGACCGGCGCCCGGCGTGTGTATGTTCGACCTGGTAGGCGCCGATGTGCTGGGTGATGCCACCTGCCTCACCTTCGGCGACATTGGCCGATCGAATCCGATCGAGCAGGCTGGTCTTTCCGTGGTCGACGTGTCCCATGATCGTCACGATCGGAGGACGAGTCGCCGCGGTCGCTGCGTCGATCTGAACGGGTGCACCGAGCGCGGTCGATTCCAGCGAGGGTGCCTGAGCTTCACGGGGCTGGAAACCGAGCTCATGGGCAATGATAGCCGCGGTGTCGTAGTCGATCTGCTGATTGATCGTGGCGAGCATCCCGTTGCCCATCAGGACCTTGATCACCTCGCCCACCTGCACGCGCATCGTCTCGGCGAGTTCCTTGACGGTCATGCGGGCGAAAAGCACGATCCGGAGGTCCTCGGGGCGACGAGCCGGGGCGATGGGCGTCCGACGCTCCTCTGTGGGGGCGTGTGGGCGCCCGCGCGGCCGCGCTTGAGGACGTGGTGGCGGGCGCCGACCGAATCGGGGTGGGCTCATGTACTTCCTCCTGGCGGCGCCGTCGGTAGTTCTCGAGCGAACGCGGCCAATGTCTGTCGATCTTCTGGGGTGAGATCTGCTTTGAGCGCGCGGTCGAGGGCACGACGCTCCAAGCCGGCGATCCAACACCGACTGTAGCGGCATAGATAGGCGCCGCGCCCGGCCTTCTTTCCCGTTGCATCGATTTCGATGCCCGTGTCGGAGCGCACGAGTCGAATCAGCTCCCGCTTCGGCTGTGCGATGCGGCAGGCGACGCATGTTCTCTCGGGCGGTTGCCGGCGCGGGCGACGAGCCTTCGGCTGGCGCGTCATTACACCAGGGCCTCCCACGCTGACCTCGTATCTACCATCGGTTCCGGACCGTTTCCGTCAGTGATCCCGCGGGCCGATGCCGCCTTGATGTCGATGCGCCACCCGGTCAACTTCGCGGCAAGGCGCGCGTTCTGCCCCTCCTTGCCGATCGCGAGAGAAAGCTGCCGATCCGGTACGGTGACGACCGCGGTTCGCTCGAGCTCCTGTATCTCCACATCGAGAACCTGGGAAGGACTCAGTGCGTTTGCGACGAAAGTCGCGGGATCGTGTGACCAGGGCACGACATCGACCCTCTCGCCGGAGAGCTCGGCCACGATGCTCTTGTTTCGCGTGCCCTTCATCCCCACACACGACCCGACCGGGTCGACCCCTTCCTGCCGCGTCGTGACTGCGACTTTCGAGCGCGAACCAGCCTCTCGCGCAATTGCCTTGATCTCGACCGTCCCAGCGAGGACCTCCGGGATCTCGAGTTCGAAGAGACGCCGAAGAAGACGGCGCTCCGAGCGCGAGACGATCAGTTGTGGGCCATCCTTGTCGAGCACGGCTCGCCGGCCATCCGCACGGTCGATGCGCAGAGGTGGGACATGGATCCGGGGGCGACGATTGACCTGAAGCACGTACACGCGGAGGCGTTGCCTGGGGTGATAGTCGTCGCTCGGCACCTGTTCGGCGGTCGGGAGCACCGCCACGGCACCATCCACACTCATCACCACGAAGTCGCGATGGATGGACAGAACCTGCGCCGCGACAAGTTCGTTCTGTCTCCCCGCCAACTGGTGGTACAGCGCGTCCCCCTCCAGGGGCCGCAGCCTGTCGCGCAACGTCGCTCGCACCACCTGGGCCGCGACCCTCGTGAAGTCCGGTGGCGTCACCGTGACCTCCACATCCGCGTTCAGAGTCGCGTCAGGATTCTGCCGCATCGCCGCACCAAGAGAGACCTCGTGCTCGGGGTCGACGACCTCGGCGACTACGCGACGGCGCGCGAGGACCGCGATCTCGCCCGTTGCCCGATTGATCTGGACCCGGGCATCGTGATGACCGAGATGACCGTAGCCGCGCCCGTAGGCTGCGAGCAGCGCTGCCTCGATCGTCTGAATCACGAGGTCAACCTGCACGCCACGCTCTGCACCGATCTTCTCGAGCAGACTCAGGAAATCGCTATTCATCTGCCGTTCTGCTTGGGCCACTGCCCGGCGCCGAGTATAGGACGCCGTAAGATCAGGGAAGGGAGAAATCCAGGTCGACCGGCGAGAACACGTCGAAGTAGGTGATGACGATGACCAGAGCGAGCAGGACTGACATTCCGATCATGTGAATCAGGCCCTCGCGCTCCGGACTGACCCGCCGTCGCCGGACGATCTCCAGCGCGATGAAGAGCAGCCGACCGCCGTCGAGCCCCGGAATGGGCAAGAGATTCGCAATCGCGAGCCCCACGCCGAGCGTCCCGGCCAGAGCCAGCAGCGGATACGCCCAACCCGACCGCACGGTCTCTGCCGCGGCCTGAGAGGTTGCCTGGAAGAGGCCGACTGGTCCGACTGGCCGCAGGAGCTCTGCCGGGAACAGCCCGCGCACGGCCAGCACGGGAAGAGTCACCATCAGTTCGGTCATGCGAAGGGTGTGCGCGGCACCGCGTCGCGCAGACTCCGCCAGGCCGTAGGCGACAGGTTCGACGCGAGCCGGACTCTCACGCACCTCGACGCCAATCGGTCCTTCACCGGTTGGCCACTCCCGCCGTGGGGTAACGTCGAGCGGAACGATGGCCGAGTCGCGACGGACCTCGAGGCGAAGCGGCGCGCCTAGTGACAACCTGGTGACGCTGCTCAGATCGGCCACGCGCTCGATTGGTTGGCCGCCCAGGCGGAGGACTATGTCGCCGGGGCGGACTCCGGCTTGTTCCGCGGGCGAGTTCGCGGCGATGCGCACGATCTGGACCTGGAACTGCGTAACGGTCGGCCATCCCATCAGATGTGCTGCCGCGAAGATCGCGACCGCCGCGGCGAGGTTCATTGCCGATCCGCCAGCCAGAATCAGAATGCGCCAGACGCGCGACGCCTGCGCGAACGATCGGGGTTCCGAGGGGTCGTCCTCGCCCAACATTCGGACATATCCGCCGGCGAGGATCGCGTTCAGCGTATAGGTGGTTTCGCCTCGCTTGAATCCGAACAACCGAGGCGGAAAGCCGATCGCGAACTCGTCGACTCGAACGCCCGCGGCCTTGGCGAAGAGGAAGTGCCCCAGTTCGTGCACGAATACCATGCCCGAAAGCAGGGCGACGAAAGCGATGACCTCTATCGAGCCGCTCCCAGGTACTGGCGCGCGAACTGGCGCGCCCAGTCCTCGGCAGCACGCACCGCGCCCAGATCGTCCGCCGACCGCGGCCGATGGTGATCGACGCACTGACGGAGCGTCTTCGCGATCTCGTCGTAACCGACCTGGCGCGCGGCGAACCGCTCTACCACCACGTCGTTCGCCGCGGATATCGCCGCGGGATAGGTGTCACCACGTTGCCCCGCCTCAACCACGATTCCAAACGCCGGGTAGCGTGCGGGATCCACGCGGTCGAAGGTCAGCCTACCTGCGGATATCAGGTCCACCAGGGGCGTGGCGCTCGGAAGCCGATCCGGGAAGGTCAGCGCGTACTGAATGGGCAGGTGCATATCCGGCCGCGCAAGCTGAGCCTTGCTCGACCCGTCGGCGAAGTTCACGATCGAGTGAATGATGCTCTCCCGATGGATGACGACGTCGATTTTTTCGAAGGGCACGGCGAAGAGCCAGTGGGCCTCGATGACCTCGAATGCCTTGTTCACCAGCGTGGCCGAGTCGATCGTCACCTTGGTGCCCATGTTCCAGACAGGATGGCGCAGCGTCTCCTCGGTCGACACGTAAGGCAATCGCTCGATCGGGAGATCGCGCAACGCGCCACCGGAGGCGGTTAGCACGATGCTATGGACGAGTTCATCCGGGAGAGAGCTCTCCCGGCAGGTCTCCCCTCGCACGCACTGCCAGATGGCGCTGTGCTCGCTATCCAAGGGCAGAATGCGCCGGCCGGTCCGCGCCGCCGCCTCGGTCACCAGCGCGCCGGCGGCGACGAGTACCTCCTTGTTCGCAACAGCGACGTCACGACCGGCGTCCAGCGCCGCGATGGTCGCCTCCAGCGCCGACGTGCTGGTCGTCGCGACTACGACCAGATCAACATCGGGAGCACGGACGAGGTCGACCATGCCGAGGCGCTGGCGTTGGGTGATGCCCGCATCGGCCGAGGAACTGAAAAATGGCACGTCGAACTCGTCGAGTTGCTGCCGGAGGAGCGCGATGTTCGACCCGGCTGCGAGGCCGACGACGCGAAACCGATCGGGCAGGGATCGCACCACGTCGAGAACCTGGGTTCCGATCGAACCGGTACAGCCAAGAATCGCCAGCCCACGCGACCTCACGGCCAGATATAGCCGGTCAGGAGTGCGACTGTTACAAGGACGAAGATCTGACCGTCGATTCGGTCGAGGAGTCCCCCGTGGCCGGGCAGCCACGAGCCGGCATCTTTCGCCTCCACAGCCCGTTTTAGCCCAGACTCGACCAGATCTCCCGCCACGGCGGCCGTGCCAATGCACGCGCCGCAGACCAGCGCGAAAACCGGCGGCCAGCCCAGGGGTGGCGCCAGCAGCAGGGTGACAAGGGTCGGCGCAACCACCCCGGCCGCTGCGCCTTCCACGGTCTTTCGCGGACTGATGTGCGGGAAGAACGGGTGACGTCCGAGCGTGCGCCCAATTGAAAAGGCACCGGTATCGCTCGCCCAGGTGCCAAGCGCGCAGATAAGCAGGACGAGCGAACCGCGCTCGATGTCGAGGCCGAAGACCTTCACGGGTTCTGTGGCGGCTCGGAGCACGTTCGCCTGCGCCAGCGGCCAGCCGATCGCCAGGCCCGCCAGGACCGTCAGCCCCCAGTCGACGAGCGCCTCACGAAGCGCAGTTCCTCTCGCGAGAAAGTACGCCCCCGGCGCGACGACTAGCACTGCGATAGCAAGCGCTCCGAGGTGAGTCCCCTCGACGATGGGAGCCAGGCACAGGGCGGCGCTCCCCACGACGGCAAGCGGCCACGCGGGGCGGAATCCGCCTCGCTCGAGAAGGCGACAGTACTCCAGCGTGGCGATGATCGTGGCCGCTACGACGACCGCCGCTAGCACGATGCCCCCGAACCAGATGCCGGCGAGCACGATCGGTGCCAGGACAAGCGAGGTCGCGACGCGCCCGACCACGATGCGCGCCCGTTTCTAGATCGCGTCCGCCACGCGCCCGAACTTGCGGGTGCGCTGGGCGTACGCGCGAAGAGCTTCGATCAGTTCGGCACGCCCGAAGTCGGGCCAGAAGACCGGGGTCGAATAGTACTCCGCGTACGCGGCCTGCCATATCAGGAAGTTGCTGAGCCGCATCTCCCCGGCGGTGCGAATGACGAGATCGGGATCCGGCTGACGGCCCGTGGCCAGGCGTTGGCCCAGCCGCGTCTCGGTCAGGGCAGAGAGATCGGAACCTGACAATGCCAGACCGCGCACGGCCCGGACGATGTCGGCGCGACCGCCGTAGTTGAAAGCGACATTCAAGGTGATTCGGCGATTCCTGCGGGTCAATCGGATAGCGCTGCGGATTGCCGCGATCAAGTTATCCGGCAGATTGTCGGTCCATCCGAGGTGGTTCACCCGCACGCCGTTTCGATGGAGGTCGGGTGTCTCGCGCTCGATCACCTCGGCCATCAGCGAGAAGAGGCCACGAATCTCGGCCCGGGGACGCCGCCAGTTCTCGGTCGAGAACGCGTAGATGGTGAGATAGCGCACGCCGACCTCGACGCACGCCTCGAGAACCACGCGGATGTTGTCGGTCCCGGCGCGATGCCCGGCCAGACGCGGCAGGCCGCGGACGCTCGCCCATCGTCCATTGCCATCCATGATGATGGCGATATGACGCGGCCCGACTGGCGTCGCATCTATCCGTGCATCTGGCGCGGTGACCGTCTAGACCTCCAGGATCTCGGCCTCTTTGGCGAGGCCGACGCGATCGACCTCGAGCACGAAGCGATCGGTCAAACGCTGGAGGCTCTCTCCACCCCGCCCGTGGTCGTCCGCCGAAACCATCTTCTCGGAGTGCAACTCGTCGATGTCCTTCTGCACGTCACGGCGCACATTGCGCACCGCGACGCGAGCCTCCTCAACCCGCCGTCGGGCGACGCGGACGAGATCTCGGCGGCGCTCTTCGGTGAGTGGGGGGATAACCAGGCGGATGACCCGTCCATCATTGTTCGGCGTGAGACCCAGGTCGGACTTCTGGATCGCCCGCTCGACCGCGGCGAGACTGGACTTGTCGTAAGGAGAGATGACGATGAGTCGCGCCTCGGGAACCTGAACGCTGGCGAGCTGGATCAGCGGCGTCGGAGTGCCGAAGTAATCGATGGCGAGGCGCTCGACCAGGCCAGGATTCGCACGCCCGGTCCGGATGACGAGGAGGTCCTTGCGCAGGGCGTCGACGGCCTTCGCCATGCGATCCTCCGCGTCGGCGAGGCAGTCGGCGATCACGTCGACCCTCCGTCGACCACGGTGCCAATCTTCTCTCCACGCACAATCCTCTCCAGTGCGCCCGGAGCATCGAGGTCAAACACGATGATTGGCAAGCGGTTCTCCATGCATAGAGTGAGAGCGGTGCCGTCCATCACGCGCAAACCCAAATTGATGGCCTGGATGTAGCTCAGCGCTTCGAACCGTCGTGCGTTGGGATTCCGTCGTGGATCATCATCATAGACCCCATCGACCGAATTCTTGGCCATCAGCAAGACATCGGCGCCGATCTCGATCCCGCGCAGGGCTCCCGCCGTATCGGTGGATACGTATGGGTTTCCGGTGCCGCCCGCGAAGAGCACCACGCGTCCCTTTTCAAGGTGGCGGATCGCTCGGCGCCGGATGTATGGCTCGGCAACCTGTCGAACCTCGATTGCCGTCTGAAGCCGTGTATCGACACCGGCTCGCTCTAGCGCATCCTGCAGCGCCAGGCCATTGATGATGGTCGCGATCATCCCAGCGTAGTGCGCCTGGGCCTCCTCCATGCCTCGTTCCGCCGCGGCTCGGCCGCGCCAGATATTTCCGCCGCCGATGACCAGACCGATCTGCACACCGAGATCGCAGGCGACTCGCCGCACGTCCTGCGCGATGCGATCCAGAATCGCCGCCGAGATGATGCCGCCATCTCGATCGACAAGCGCTTCGCCACTGATCTTGAGGAGGACACGCCGAAAGCGGAGGGGTGACGGCGCGGGGTCATCGGATTCACGTCGGCCGATCACACCACGAACCGCGTTCAGGCGCCGAGTTCGAACCGGGTGAATCGCCGCACGCGCACATTCTCGCCGAAGCGCGCCGCCCGTTCGATGATCAACTGGCTGATGGTCTGGCCGGGGTTCTTGATGAAAGGCTGGAGAAGCAACACCTGAGCCGCCTTCTCCTCGTCGGTGAGCGACTCCGGGGCGTCCTGCGGCGCGACATACGTCGGCGCGCTGGCCGCGATCTGCATCGCAATGTCGTGCGCGAGCGCGCGGAACCCCTCATCCCGCGCGACGAAGTCCGTCTCGCAGTTCAGTTCGACGAGAACGCCGATCCGGCCGCCGGCGTGGATATAGGCGTCGACGACACCCTGTCCGGCCACACGGCCGGACTTCTTCTCCGCCCGCTCGATCCCCTGGTCCATAAGGATCGCGTAGGCCTTCTCGGCGTCACCCTCAGCCTGTTCGAGCGCCTTGCGACAGTCCATGATCCCTGCTCCGCTGCGCTCGCGCAGGGCGCGAATCGCATCCAAGGAAACCGCCACTGTGGTCCTGCCTCCTGTCCTCGCGGGACGTGTGATCTAGACGCTGTCGGCTTCGTCGACCGGATACTCCCCGTGTTCGACGTACTCGACGTCCTCGCCAGTGTCGTCGCCGTCGGCATCCTCTGCCATCCGGGCCTGGCGGAGTTGCTGGCCCTCGATGGCTGCATCGGCGATCTTGCCGGTCAACAGCTTGACGGCGCGAATCGCATCGTCATTCGCCGGGATCGGATAGTCGATCTCCAGGGGATTGCAGTTGGTGTCTACGATCGCGACGATCGGGATCTCGAGGCGACGCGCCTCGAGCACCGCGATGCGCTCCTTGTGCGGGTCGATGATGAAGAGAGCGTCGGGCAGCCGACCCATCTGCTTGATCCCGCCGAGGAGACGATTGAGCCGGTAGATCTCGTTGTCGAGTTTGCCGGCCTCCTTCTTGAGCAGTCTCTCAAACTCGCCGGCCTCCCTCTGGCTCTCGAGGTCATCCATACGCCGCGTCCGACCCTGGATGGTGCGGAAGTTCGTGAGCAACCCGCCCAGCCAACGCTGGTTGACATAGAACTGTCCACAGCGCCGTGCCTCAGACTCGACGGCCTCCTGCGCCTGCTTCTTCGTACCCACGAAGAGGATCCATTTCCCATCGGCCACCAGATCGCGCACGAAGTTGTACGCGTCGTTGAGCCGCTGGACCGTCTGCTGGAGGTCGATAATGTGGATGCCGTTCCGTTCGGTGAAGATGAAAGGACGCATGCGCGGGTCCCAGCGCCTGGTCTGGTGCCCGAAATGGACGCCCGCCTCGAGCAGAAGCTTCATGGATACGACATTCGCCACGATGAATCGAACCCCCTGTCGTTAGTTCCCGGCCGATGGATCGCCCGGACCGCCGCCCCTATCCGCTCGCGCGCTCACCGACTCGTTCGGCACGACAGCGCGATCAAGAGGCGTGTGAGATGCAGCCGAGTATAGCGAAAGGCCTATGGTATCTTGGCGTCTATGGAGTTCCGTGAGCGACTCCGCGAGGCGATTCGCCTCCGCGGCAGCAACCTGTGCGTCGGTCTCGATCCCGTGGTGGAAAGGCTCCCGGCCGGGTTCTCGCGGGACTCCGAGGGAGTCGCCCGGTTCGTTTGCGCGATCGTGGACGCCACGGCCGACTTGGCGGCCGTCTTCAAGCCGAACGCAGCCTTCTTTGAGGCTCTGGGCACCGACGGGTGGCGAGTTCTCCGAGAAACCGTCGCCTACGCTCGGCAGTTCGCGCCGGTGCTCGTCGATGGCAAGCGCGGCGATATCGATTCCACCGCCGAGGCGTACGCTCGGGCTACGTTTGACGTCCTCGGTGCCGATGCTTGCACCATCAACCCTTTCCTGGGTTGGGATGGAATTCGGCCCTTTGTGCAGAGGCGTGAGCGCGGCGTCTTCGTCGTCTGCCGTACGTCGAATCCATCCGCCGCCGATCTTCAGGATTGCCTCGTGGACGGCCAGCCCCTCTACGTCCGCGTCGCGGAGCTCGCGCGATCCTGGAACGAGTACGGCAACGTTGGGCTCGTCGCAGGGGCGACTCGGCCGGGGGACATCGCGCGGGTCACGGAAGCCGCGCCCGGCCTCCCCATCTTGATCCCGGGGGTCGGCACGCAGGGTGGCGACCTGCCGGGAGCAGTGTCTTCGGTTGGTGACGCACCCTTCCTGATCAATGCATCGCGAGCGATCCTGTTCCGAAGCGCTGGTCCAGACTTCGCGGACGCCGCGCGCGGGGTCGCCCTGGACCTTCGCGACCAGATCGCCAGGTGCCGGGCCGTCGGTGTCGTTTGAACTGGACGCCCGAGTTCGCCTGAAGAAGCCGCATCCTTGCGGCGGAACCGAGTGGCGCATCGATCGGCTTGGCGCAGATATCGGTCTGATCTGTCTGACCTGTGGGCGACGTGTGCTGATCGATCGCGTCGTCCTCGAAAGACGCATCGTTCGCTCTCTGGCGCGGCGGGGTGCGGATCGATCACGATTGGACGCTCAGTGAACGCGCGAGTGGAGCTCGATCGACGCACCGTTCTCGTCAGAGTCCTCATCCTGGCCGTCGCGCTGTACCTGGCGCTCGTCGCGATTGTCAGCCTGCGATTCGATGGTGGAGACGGTGCACTGCGGGAGGGGACGGTCAGTCAGGCGACGATCAAGGCGCCCTACCGGGTGACCTTCGGGTCCCAATCGCGCATGCGCGAAGCCCGGCTCGCCGCCGCGGCGACGATTCCCGATCAATTGACCGTCGACGAACGGATCGCCGACGAGGCGCGCGAACGCCTGACGACCCGCCCCCTTGACATAAGTGATGCACGCGCTCGGGGAGGCTCCCCCGACGTCTCGGTAGTCGAAACCCAGAGGATGCTCGATCCCGCCGCAGCAGATCTGGCCGTCGATATCGTCGCCATGGCCTCAGGCGAGTGGTTGACCGTTGCCGCGGAGACGCAGCGCGTCTTCGACGTCGTCGCGCGCGGCCGCATCTCCGCGCCCCAACTTGAGAGCACCGTGGCTATCGTGCCCGGCCTGGTTAGTCCAACTTTACCCGAGCGTCACGCTCGCCTCGTGGGCGCGCTCGTCCGCGCCCACCTTCGGCCCAACTACATCCGGGACCCGGTCGCGACCGAAAGGGCGCGGCGCGACGCACAGGATCGCGTGGAACCAGTCCGTGTCACCCTTGAGCGGGGCGAGACCATCATCCGGGATGGCACGGTGGTGAGAACGCTCGACATTGAGAAGTTGGATGCCATTGGCCTACGCCGGGCCGGAATCGCCTGGAGAGACATCGCGGCCTCAGGCCTGCTGCTCTTTCCCCCGGTCGCTGGACTGGCGATCTACGTCTATCGTTTGCGTGGCAGCCTTCTCGACCGCCCGCGCCGCGCCGTAGCGCTGGGGGTCCTGATCGTCGCGACTGCGCTGGTCCTGCGACTCGTGCTGCCCGACAGAGAGACCATCGCATACATCGTGCCGATTGGGGCGCCGATCTAGCTGATCTCCATTCTCCTTGGCTTCGACCTCGCGCTAATGGTGGCGCCCTCGTCGCGATCATGGTGGCGGCCCTGACGGGGACATCGGCCGAGTTCCTGATCGTAAGCCTGGCTGGCGCGAGCGCTGCGGCACTTACCGGCCCGCGCGTCGAGAGACTTAACGGTTTCGTCGTGGCGGGTGCGACCATCGCGCTCATGACGTTCGCCGCGTCGGCGGCATTAGCCATCGCGGCCGGCGAGTCCGACCCAGCGTACCTGGCCCGTTTGGCCGGGTACGCTGTGGCGAATGGCTCGCTTTCCGCGATCATCGCTGTCGGAACACTCACGGTCGTCGGTTATCTCTTCGGATTGACCACGACTCTCGGCCTGAACGATCTGGCGCACCCGACGCAGCCACTCTTCCGTCGCCTCCTCACCGAGGCGCCCGGAACCTACCACCACAGCGTCATGGTCGCGAACCTGGCCGAGCGCGCCGCGGAAGCGATCGGTGCAGACACGCTGCTCTGCCGCGTCGGTTCCTACTACCACGATATTGGCAAGCTCATGCACCCCTACGCCTTCATCGAGAACCAGATGGGTGCGGAGAACATTCACGATCGGCTCGATCCGCTCACGAGCGCCCGCATCATTGGAGCCCACGTCACCGATGGGATCGCGCTCGCGCAGGCTCATCGGCTGCCCGACGGCATCCGCGACCTGATCGCGCAGCACCACGGTACGGCGTTCATCGGGGCGTTCTACGTCAGGGCACGCCAGGAGACCCTGCGCTCCGTCGACCCGTACGACTTCCGCTATGTTGGCCCGAAGCCTCAGACCAAAGAGGCGGCGATCCTCATGCTCGCCGATAGTGTCGAGGCGGCCGTGCGAGCGAGCGAGAGCCATGTGCCGGAGGTGATCGAGGAGATCGTGGGCAAGATCATCAACGCGCGGCTCGAACAGGGCGAACTGGACAAGTGCGACCTGACCAGACGCGATCTCTCGCAGATTCGCGCGACGTTTCTGACCATCCTTCACGGCGTATATCATCCCCGCGTCCCCGACCCGAAGCCGGAGCGTCAGCCCGCGCCCGCTTCGAACACACCGGGCGCTTGAGTGACACAGTCCCTGGTTCTGACGCTGGAGGTTGTCGACGAGACCGGCCTTGCCGGATCGCATCTGGGCTTGGTGCGTCTGGTCGCGGAGCGGGCGCTACGAAGCGACGGTCTCGAGGGCGGATATCAGGTCAGCATCACGGTGGTCGACGACGCACGCATCCGCCAGTTGAACGCCGAGCATCGTGGCGTTGACGCGACCACCGACGTCCTCTCATTCCCGCTCGCCAGCGACGATACGGCAGACTTCGTTCTGCCACCGATGGCGCAGACGCACCTCGGCGACATCGTTATCTCTTTTCACCGCGCGCAGGCACAGGCGGAGGAGTACGGGCACACGCTAGAGCGGGAGATCGCATACCTGACCGCTCACGGAGTTCTCCACCTCCTTGGCTTCGATCACGAAGAGGAGGAGGATCGCGCGATCATGCGCACGCGAGAGGAGGAGATCCTCTTCGACCTACCCCGGGAGGAGTGACGCCCGCGCGCTCAGGCAGCCCGCGCATGGGCGCGCTGATGCGCCAGGTACGCCACGACCGCGGCGGCGGAGAGCAACGAGGCAGCTCCGATGAGCAGGCCCGTGCTGATCCTCCCTTCAACTGGGGCCGCCCCGCGTTGATCGGCGGCCGCGATCAGCTGCAGTCGTAGCGCTTCCAAGAACTCCGGCGACGGCTCGACCGGTCGAAGCCCGTCTCGCAGGAGGCGTGCGATCGGATGCCAGACGGTCACCTCACTCTCGTCGCGGCCGGCGATCACACGATCGACGACTTCGGAAACTCGGTTCGCCTCCTCGACCTCCGCGCCCAGTCGGATGAAGCCAAATACCATCAGATCCGCGACTCCGTTCCGCGATGCCGCAGGAGTTCCTGCCTGAGCGCGACGATCGTGCGGTGGAGAAGCGCCTTCACGGCCCCCTCCGTCCGCTGCATCTCTCGCGCGATCTCGGCGGTGCTCCTCTCCTCGACGAATCGCCAGACGAGCAGCATCTGACGGTCGAGGGGGAGCTTGCCGATCGCGGCGCGAAGTTCGCGCCGCTCCTCGGCCTGGAGGGAGCCGACCGTGACATCGGCCCCGTCGAACGCCCGGTCGGCGGCCCGCTCCAACGGCTCGACCGGTTTCCGGCCGGTATCGCGATGCCAGTTGACGATGATGTTGTGGGCGATGCGATAGAGCCAGGAGATGAAAGGCGCGCCACGCGACTGATAACTGCCGATCCCTCGGAGCGCCTGGAAGAACACCCGTGAGGTGAGGTCCTCCGCGTCCGGCACATTGCCGACGCGGTGGTACACGTAGGAGTAGACTCGCCCATGGTGCCGGTCGAAGAGCACCGCGAATGCGTCGCTATCCTGCCGCGCGCGCAGCGCCAGATCGTCGTCCGAGAGACCGAGCATCGCATCGGTGGTCACGCGTTAGAACACGGCGCGGAGGCTCGGGATACGGCCGCCACCACCCTAAAGTCGGCTGAACGACTCGATTACCAGGACGAACACCGTCGCGCCGCCGATCTGCACCTCGACGGGGTAGGGCATGTAGAACTCGCCCGGTTCCATCACGGGAGGGAGAGGGTTGATGTACTGTGTCCTGGTCTGGCAGTTGCTCTGAATGATCTGGAGAACGGCGTCCACCTGATCGTCCTCGACCCCGAGCAGGATCGTTGCGTTGCTTTCCCTGAGGAATCCCCCGGCCGTGTTGATGCGCGTTGCCCGAAAGCCAGCCCGGGTGAGCGACTCGATCAATCCGCCCGCGTCATCGCCGTGGGCAATTGCCAGGATCAGCTTCACGGACAGCTCCTCGGTCGTGGCTAGGGAAGAATCTTCACACGACGGTAGGGCTCTCGACCTTCGCTACGTGAACCCAAATTATATCGCTCCGCGATCTGGTGCTGAAGTCGGCGCACGTAGGCGTTCTGCGGGTTGAGCGCGATCGACTCGGAACGACTCATCACCAGCTTGATCGCGTCCTCCGCCTCCTGTACCGCGCTGGAGACCGGATCCTTCGCCACACGTAGGTCCAGAACCTCGGCGAGGCACTGCTGCATCTGCGCCGCCGTATTGCTTTTCAGGATGTAGATCTGGACCCCGGCCGACTCCGCATCTTTGATCGCGGGTGGTCGCCGTTTGTAGTAGCTCTTCAGCGTCATCACGAGGTTGGCCGTCCGCGGATCGCGTACCACCTCGGCGGGCGCGCGCAACTGGTCGATGGTCTGTTCCAGCCGCGAGTTGCTGACGCCGTACGGGTAGATGTGGATCCTCCGGATGTCACTGGCAACGGGCTCCAGACGCTCCACGGTTTCGTACTCGGCGAAGGGGATGACCGTCCGATCCCGGCCGTTGGGGCGAGACGCCGGCCGGATGGGCACCTCCGAATGGGCGATCACGCCATCCTGCACCCACCGGTTCTGGGCTCGGTGCGGCTGCGCCCGAAGCAGTGCGTCGACAGTCTCGGCGACATTGGCGTGCACTGCGACGCGATCCCAACTCTGGATCTCCACGATAGCGTCGAATGTGGGTGGGGCCTTTCGCTCCAGGATCGACTTCTGTGTTCCGCGACGTCGCGCCTCCTCATCGGATAGCGTCACGCTCTGGATTCCGCCGATCAAATCGGAGAGGGTCGGGTTCTGCATCAGGTTCTCGAGCGTGTTGCCGTGCGCCGTACCGACGAGCTGAACGCCTCGTTCGGCGATCGTTCGGGCCGCGTGCGCCTCGAGTTCGGTGCCGATCTCATCGATGACGATGACCTCGGGCATGTGGTTCTCCACCGCCTCGATCATTACCCCGTGCTGGGCATTCGGGGTCGCGACCTGCATACGGCGTGCTCCACCGATGCCCGGATGCGGAATGTCACCATCACCGGCGATCTCGTTCGACGTATCCACGACGATGACGCGCTTGTGGAACTCATCGGCCAGCACGCGCGCCACCTCGCGGAGCATCGTCGTCTTACCGACGCCCGGACGGCCAAGCAAGAGGATGCTCTGTCCTGACTCGACGATGTCCCGGATGATCTTGATCGTGCCGTACACAGCCCGCCCGACGCGGAGAGTCAGCCCCACGATCCGCCCTTTCCGATTGCGGATCGCCGAGATCCGGTGGAGGGTACGCTCGATGCCCGCGCGGTTGTCGTCTCCAAACTCCCCCACGCGGGCGACTACGTGTTCGATGTCCTCGGTGGTCACTTCCGACGCCGAGAGCGCCTCCTCGGCTTCGACGTAGCGGGCGCGTGGCGGACGACCCAGATCGAGCACGATCTCGAGCAGGGTCTCGCTCGGTTGAATCCGCAACCCATCGCGGAAGCGCGGCGGGAGCACCGCGACGAGGAGGTTGAGATCGTCGTTCTCGGCCGACTGGACCACGGGGGACTCCTCGAAGGTGCTCAGGTGACGCGGGCCGGTACGAAGCGCCGTTCGGGCACCCGTATGGGTAGCAGACGACCCAGGAGATCGTGCGGGATTCCGGGGATGAATCCCCACCGCTCCAGCGCAGAACCGATCTCGATCTGATAGGAGCGGACCGCCATCGTGGTCCGCCCTCCGTCCCCCAGTTCCGAGAAGGCGAACTGGAGACACGCCTCGATCTCGGCGACGTCCACCCCGTCGAACAGCGCCCGAAGCGAACGCCAGCGAGGTGTCACCTGGAGCCACCCGTCGATCTGATCCGCGCGATTCAGAACGTAGTCGCGGCGCGACCCGGGCAGGACCGGGCGCACCGGCGCCATCAGACCCCAGCCGTCGAGCCAGCGCCACTCCTGAAGGGTCATCCCCTCGAACTCCCGCACGCGGAGCGGAACGGCCGAGCAGTACAACTGGAAGAGCGCGTGGTGATCGACTGGTCGTCTCGCCCGCAGGCCGGGCAGGTGCAGGGCAGGCACGTCGGCCGGATCGGAAAAGAGGTACTCGGTTTCTGCCGAATAGGTACTGAACCCGGCGTTTCGCAGCGGCGCGACCCAGGGACTTGCCGACGGCAGCCTCGCGAACAGCTTCATCGCTCCTTCGTCGATCGCCGCGCCGACGACGTGACCGATGAGACGCACGCAGGATGCCTCGCCACCGTGTGGCTCATCCACAATGCAGCGATCGATCTCCCAGGTGTCGGTACCCGCCCGCACCCGCGCGGTAATCAGCCCCACGGGGCGCCCGTCAGTGAGATCGACCCAGCACTCGCGCCCGGGTCGATAGGTCAGCGCCTGTTGGACGACCTGACCGATGGACAGCTGATCCCGATCGCCCTCCGAGCGAAGGATGTCACGCGCGGTCGGCCGGGCCGCGAAGCGGAGGAGGGGGACAAGATCCGTCGGGCGTACGGTGCGGATCATCGACCACTCGACCGCCGGCGCGGACGAAACATCCAGGGTGAGTGTACCACGCGGGGATTGCAGTGCCGTGGCCGGGGTGGCCGTGGCAACCGTTGCTGCGGAGGACCTTCGACCGTAGAATCGCTCGACGTAACGGGGTGACGGTGATTCGAAATGACTCTTCGTGGCCGTCCGGGTGAGGCTGCTTCCGGATGCCTGGCGCGGTCCGGCGAGTGCCGGTTTGCGGCGCCAGATCGTGCTCTGGATGGGCCTTACCGCGGTACTGGTCTGGGGCATTGCCGGGCTCGGCACGCCGCCGCCCATCGCGTAGACTACCCGTGCATCGGGGCAATTAGCTCAGTCGGCTAGAGCACGCGGCTTACATCCGTGAGGTCGGGGGTTCGAATCCCTCATTGCCCACCAGCGCCCCCTTCTGCTGCTGTACTCCGTGGATACGTCCGCACCCGAGCACGCGCGGGCATCGGCCTGGTTGACGGAGCACTTGAACGGAGAACGCCGTGTTGGTCTCCCGTGGGAGTCGCGGACTGCATTCGTACGGATCGCCACGCATCCGCGGGCGTCCGCAAACTCGCTCGGGCCAGAGCAGGCGCGGGGTTCGGCTGGCCGTCGCGGTCGTGTGAATTCCGACTGCGACCCAGGCCTACGCGGATGTCCTGGCGAGGTTGGCGCTGACCCACAAGCTGTCGGGAAACCTGATCCCCGACGCGCATCTGGCCGCGCTCGCTATGGAGCACGGGCTTGAGATCTGCTCCACCGATACCGATTCGCTCGCCTCGCCGAGGTTCGCTGGCTCAATCTGCTCGCCCGGTCCAGCCAGGCAGGGCCCGATCGCTGCGCCGCGGATGTCCGGAGATCTCCGACCTGGCCCGCCGCGCTCGGCCCCGCTCCGCGGCGATATCGGTAGGATAGGGCCCGTGCCCATCGCGACCGTCCCGCGCCGCCGCTGGGGCCGCTCCAGCCTCTCCATCCCGGTCATCCCATTCGGGACGCAGGGTTTCGGGAACATGTTTGGCGCGGTTGCCGAAGAGGAGGCAACGAGCCTCGTCCGGAGGGCGATCGAACTCGGCGTCAATCACTTCGACTGTGCGCGCTGTTACGGCGACTCGTTGCGCAAGCTCGGGCGTGCCCTTCGCGGCATTCCGCGGGACAGCTATATCGTGAGCGGGCGCGCGTGCCTGCATCGGGATCGAGGCGACGCGCTGCATCCGGATCGACCCCGCCATCCCGACGACTGGCTTCCCGCCGCATCGGCCGACGCCCTCGTTCGCGACGTCGAGGAACAACTCGAGTATCTCGGCATCGGCTACTTCGACGCCCTGCTCATCCACGATCCGCCGGACATGGAGCGCTGCCTGGGCGCGAACGGCGCGCTCGCCGGCGGCCTGAGCCTCCAGCGGCGCGGTCTGGTGCGCCATCTCGGTTTCGGGATGCGCCCGCACGACTTCCATCGTCGCGCGATCGACACAGGCGACGTGGATGTCCTGCTGTGCTTCAACGATTACAACCTCTTGCGTCGATCGGCAGAGGATGGCGTTCTGCCCTTCGCGGCGGCACGCGACGTCGGTGTGCTCAACGGGTTCTCGATCGCCCGCGGGATCCTGACCGGCGCGGACGTCGACGAGGCCGCCCGGCGGGGACGCTGGGGAAGCACCGAGGACGTAGAACGCGCGCGACGTATGCGCCAGTGGTGTCTCGATCGCGACGTAAGCCTGCTCCACCTGGCACTCCAGTTCTGCCTTCGGGAGCCGCGCATCCACGGGAGCCCGCTCGGATCTCAGAACATCGCCGAACTCGAGGCGAACGTCCGGGCGGTGACCGAATCGCTTCCCGAGGGCACCTTCGCGCAGTTCGCGGTAGCGCACCTCTGATGGTCGCTCCGCGGCGTGCCGAGGCGCCCCGTGTCCTGCTCCTGATGGGCCGGCGACGGCCGGCGATCGACAGTTGCACAATCAGCCCGAGCGCTGGTCGTGCCTGGCGGGGATCCTCCGGGCCGCCGACCTCGCCGCCGCGACAATCACCGACGACCTCGCCACGCTCGCACCGCCGAATCTGGCGCGCTTCGACGTGATACTCGATGCCTCGACCGACCTGTCGGCCAGGCCGGACCAGATCGCGGCGCTCGTCGGCGCGGTGGCCGGCGGCACCGGCTTCGTTGGCCTCCACGCCGCAACGGTGACGTTCCGCGAGAGCGCTGACTAGGTCGCGATGGTGAGGAGCCGGTTTGCTCGCCACCCGCCGTTTCAAGTGGTTCACTCTTAACATCGTCGACCCACTTCATCGAGTCACCGCCGGCATCTCTCCGTTCGGGATCGAGGACGAGCGATACGAGTTGGCGGAGGAGGGCGGCCGACCTCCACGTCCTCGCGCGCGCCGAGGGTTTCACCTCGTTGTACGTGCGCCACCACGGCCGCGGCCGGGTGTGCTACATCGCGCCGGGTCACGACAGTCGCGCGCTCGGCCACCCCTCCAATTCCCGGCTCGTGCACCAGGCGATCGCCTGGACCGCGCGCGAG